>Ga0310697_10004263_pt1 | contig 14177 bp, 16 predicted proteins | sample 172DNAGHGlowgp2_FD_203883 | JGI IMG/M metagenome (GOLD analysis project Ga0310697, IMG submission 203883) | Sheep rumen microbial communities from Palmerston North, Manawatu-Wanganui, New Zealand - 1728 DNA GHGlow gp2 (v2) (version 2) | ecosystem: Host-associated > Mammals > Digestive system >...
CGCCATCGAGTCGGCAGTCTCGTCGTAGAGTCCCATCGAGTTGGGCAGTCCAGCATTGGGGTAGCAAGATATATAATAAGGCGCATGCTTGGCCAATTCCCGAAGGAAGGGTTTCATCTGGCGTGCGCCGAACGAGCAATTCAGACCAATAGAGAATATAGGATATGTCGAAACGCTGGCCAGATAGGCATCGAGCGTCTGTCCGCTGAGCGTACGTCCTGCCAGGTCACTAACAGTGATGCTGAGCATGATAGGCAATTCAACGTTTCGCTGCCGCATAGCGGTCATAGCAGCATCGATGGCGCACTTCGAGTTCAGCGAGTCGAAGATGGTCTCAATGAGCAGGGCATCTACCCCACCCTCGATGAGCGCGTCCATCTGCTCCAGATAAGCCTCGTAAAGCTGGCCGTATGTCAGGTCGCGGCGGGCGGGATTGCTCACGTCGGGCGACATAGAGCACGTCTTGTTCGTCGGTCCCACACTGCCAGCCACGAAGCGAGGCCTGTCGGGCGTCGAGAACTCATCGGCGGCCTGACGGGCCAAACGGGCACCGGCCAAAGCCATCTCGCGGGCGTGACTGGCCATACCATAGTCGGCCTCGCTGATACGCTGAGCGCTGAACGTATTGGTCTCGATGATGTCGGCACCGGCACGCAGGTAGCGGCGGTGAATGTCGAGTATCACGTCGGGGCGTGTCAGGCAGAGCACGTCGTTGTTGCCGCGCATCTGGCCACGAAACAGGTTGAACTTCCCGCGAAAGTCCTCTTCCGACAGGTTATATGTCTGAATCATGGTGCCCATGGCACCGTCTAACACCAGTATGCGTTCCCTGATTATATTCTGCAGTCTAGTCATTTGTAAACTTTCATGGCGCGATCCATCTCACGGCGATCTTCCTTCTCCTTCAGTGTCTGACGCTTGTCGAATGCTTTCTTACCCTTGCACAGCGCGATGTCCATCTTGGCACGTCCATGCTCGTCGAGAAAGACCAACAACGGCACGATGGTGTAGCCAGTCTGCTTCGTCGCACTCTCCAGTTTCCGTATCTCGCGTTTTGTCAGCAGCAACTTGCGGTCGCGCTTCTGCTCATGATTGTTATACGACCCGTAGAAATAAGGCGACACCGACATGCCGCGCACCCACATCTCGCCGTTGATAATCAGACAGTAGGAGTCCACCAGACTGGCCTTACCCGCACGGATGCTCTTAATCTCGGTACCCGTCAGGACAATGCCTGCCGTCAGCGTCTCAATAAAGAAGTATTCGAACGAAGCCTTCTTATTGCGTATGTTGACAGGACTTTTCTTCCTGATCTCTTCTTCTTGCTTGTTCATTGTTCTATAGAAACAAAATTCTCAATGTGCTCGTCGATGTAATGGGCTATCATTGACGTCCACTCTTCCTCGTTCTCCACGAACTTGTCGTCCAAGTCATCGAACTCAGGTAGCTGCTCAAACAGCGCCATAAACTCGTCATCCGTCAGGTCGCGCTCTATCACGTCGCGATGCTTTAGCCAGAGTGTGTGCGCATCATAGATAAGCTTCGACAGGTCGCGCAGCCCCCAAAGCTTAATAGCCTTAGCAAAGGGGTTCTTGAATATAAACGGTCCGTAACCATTGTGTATCAGCTGGACGAAGCCGCCGTCCATCACTTCGTCGTGAAGCGTGTCCCATGCCAGCAGCGTCACCTGATCGGCCGTCAACTGGGCCATCGTCTCCTGTGTCAACTCGCCGCCGACAGCCTCACGAATGGCTTCGACAAACACCTTGACGAAGGCATCCATACCCTCGGCAGCTGCCTGCTGTAGCACTGTATCTCTAACTTCTATCATACGGCTAACAGTATTACGATTCAATCAATGGTTCATTCTTCAGTTGTTCCAGGGCACGACAAAGCTGGTCGGGACACGACGTCCCCTTCGTGCCACAGCGAATGCCGTCCAGTCGGCGAACGACATCGTCAATCTTCTGACCTCTCACCAACTGGCTGATGCCCTGCAGATTTCCATGACATCCCCCCAGAAAGAATACCTGCTGGATGATGTCCTGTTCATCAGCTGTCACATCAATAAACTGTGAACACGTGCCGTGCGTCTTGTATTGTATGTGTCTCGTCTTCATATCATACCAATCTTAATTCGCTGCAAAATTACATAAAAAAAGCGAACTAACCAAACTAAAGCAAAAAATATTACCTTAGCCTTAAAGCGTCGCCTATGCGGATGTCGTAGTCGGGCTTAAGATGGTTCATCTTGTAGAGCGACTTCATACGGATGCCATACTTCTGTGCGATAGTGTACATCGACTCGCCCTGACGGATGTAGTGCAGACGGTCCTTGTAATCCTTGGGCGCACGCTTCTGCTTCTTTTTCAACCAGATAATCTCACCCTCCTGTAGCCGGTCATCACGGTCGCGCTCGTTATACTTTGCAATCTTCTTGTACGAGATACCTATCTCCTGACCAATAGAGCGGAAGGTGTCGCCACGACGCGCATAGAGGTAATAATTCTTGTTGTAAATCTTGATAGGATGCAACTGCTGACCGTTCACGCCGTGATCCTTAGCGTGTTCAGCAATGAACTTGTCGTAGCCCTTGGCAGTATCCAGCTCATAGAGTTTGTAGAGTTGTATCAGGTCGATAAGCCGCTGGGCGTACTGCGGATTCGTAGCATAGCCGGCAGCCTTCAGACCACGAGCCCACCCCTTATAATCGGTTATCTTCAGCGAAAAGAGACTCTGGTAGCGCTGACCTGTGGCAAGGAAACGTGAATGGTCTTCAAACGAGTCGTAAGCCGAATCGTATGCACGGAAACACTCATTACGGGCGTCGTCATCCTTATATACCGTACGTCCAGTCCATCCGTGACATTTGATGCCGAAATGGTTATTAGAGTTGAGTGTCAGCCAGCTCTGTCCAGCCCCACTCTCAAAAATGCCCTGTGCAAGCGTAATAGAAGCGGGAACCTTCCAACGCTTCATCTGTTCAATGGCAATATCCTTATACTGGTCTATGTATTGCTGGTAACGCGAGTTCCACTTCATCTGAGCAGAAACGGCAGTCACCATCAACAGCAAAACAAAAGAAAACAATCCTTTACGCATACCTTATTCTAAAATGATAACTTTGCAAGACGCTGGCGAAGCTGTTCTGCCTCCGACTGACGGATGGCAAGACGGATTTCACAGGTGTTGTCATAAGTCTGGCCGACAATACGAGGCGACATCTCTTTCACAACACGCATCACGTCGTTCATCATGGGATAGGCAAAGTGATAGGTTACAATCTCCTCTACCTGACGAGTCTCGACTTGACAATGAGCGATAGCATCGGCAGCAGCCTCACGATAGGCGACAATCAGACCGCTTGTGCCGAGATTGACGCCACCATAATAGCGGACAACTACAATCAGTATATCCGTGAGCTCTGCGGAATTGATCTGTCCAAGAATAGGCTTTCCGGCTGTCGACGATGGTTCGCCATCGTCGTTGGCACGGAACTCCGAACGGGCAGCGCCTAACATATAGGCATAACAAACGTGGCGGGCGTCATAGTACTTTTTCCGATAGTCGGCGATAATGTCTTTCACCTCGTCGACCGTCTCAACGTGATGAGCAAAGGCGAGGAACTTGCTACGCTTCTCGGTGTAGTAGCCCTCGCCTGTATTGATTATTGTCTTGAACTCGTCCGTCACGATAACTTGTGAATCACTAATCCTGAGCGCAGCTTCGGCTCAAACCATGTAGCCTTCGGAGGCATGATCTTACCACTATCGGCAATGTCCATGATCTGCTGCATCGACACGGGATAGAGTGCCAAGGCGGCACGCATCTCGCCACTGTCAACACGACGCTTCAATTCGCCGAGACCACGAAGGCCACCGACAAAGTCGATGCGCTGAGAAGAACGCAGGTCGCCAATGTTCAGAATCTCGTCAAGAATCAGACGGCTTGAAATATCAACGTCGAGAACTCCAATAGGGTCGTTATTATCGTAGGTTCCCTCCTTGGCAATCAGACTGTACCAATGACCATCCAGATAGAGCGAGAACTCATGCAGCTGCTGGGGCTTATAAATGTCGGTTCCCTTATCCTCAACCATAAAGTTCTGCTTGAGCTTACCGATGAATTCGTCTGATGTCAAGCCATTTAAATCTTTAACAACTCGGTTGTAGTCGAGGATTGTCAACTGTGAAGCCTGGAAGCAGACAGCCATGAAGAAGTTGTACTCCTCATCACCACGATGGTTGGGATTCTGCTTCTGTTTCTCGGCACCAACAAGGGCGGCGGCAGCAGAGCGGTGATGCCCGTCGGCAATATAGAGCGACGGCATCTTGGCAAACTCAGTGGTGACGGTCTGCATATCCTGAGCATCGCTGATAACCCAGAACTGATGACGGAAGCCATCAATCGGAGCAATGAAGTCATACTCGGGCTCGGTCTGAGCATAACGCATAATCAGCTCGTCGAGCACCTTATTGTCAGGATAGGCAAAGAACACGGGCTCCACGTTGGCATTGTTCACGCGGACGTGCTTCATACGATCTTCTTCCTTGTCGCGACGCGTCAGTTCGTGCTTCTTGATGTTTCCCTTCATGTAGTCGTCAGTGTGAGCGCAAACCACAAGACCATACTGCGTCTTGCCGTTCATAGTCTGAGCATAAATATAGTAATGTTCCTGCTCATCCTGCACCAGCCAGCCTTTGTCCTGGAACTTCTGGAAATTCTCGGCCGCCTTTTCATAGACGCGCGGATCATACTCTGAAGTGCCAACAGGGAAGTCTATCTCGGGCTTGATGATATGATACAAGCTCTTCTCGTTGTCGCCAGCCTCAGAACGTGCCTCCTCGCTATTGAGTACGTCATAGGGACGGCTCTCTACCTGCTCCACCAGTTCGCGTGGCGGACGTATTCCTTTAAATGGTTTTACTATAGCCATACAACTACAGATTAGCTTTTATCTTGTCTATCATCTCCTGATACTCGGCATCACTGAGATACACCTTGCCAGGATTCATCTGGAACGTGCCACCGTAGTCGGGACCATCCACATACTTCGGTGCCAGGTGGAAGTGCAGATGCGACAGCTTGTCGCTATAAGCACCGTAGTTGATCTTCTCGGGATTGAAAGCCTTCTGCATGGCACGGGTCACACGTGCCACGTCAGCCATAAAGGCATTACGATCTTCATCCGACAATTCGTTCAGGTCGTTGACATGATCCTTGTAAGCCACGAGACAACGGCCATGATAGGTCTGTTCTTTAAAAAGGAACGCACGCGAGACGGACAACTCACAGATCTCAATCATCAGGTCGTGAAGCGTCTGGTTGTTGGTGCAGTATAAGCACTGCTTGGGATCACTTTGCATAGTAGTATTGTTTTTGAGTTTATCTTCTTACTCCTCGATAGCCTCAGGCTTCATGTTAGTGTAGACGGTCTGAACGTCGTCGAAGTCCTCCAGCTTCTCAACCATCTTATCGATGGTCTCGCGCTGCTCGGGCGTCACGTCCTTCAGGTCGTTGGGGATACGGGTGAACTCTGCACCTGTCACCTCGAAACCGTTCTCCTCCAAATGCTTCTGGATAGCACCGAAGCTTGAGGGGTCGCCATAGATAGTAATGCTGTTCTCCTCCTCGTCCTCGTCGAACTCATCCTCAACGCCATAGTCAATCAGGTCGAGAATCATCTCGTCCATATCCAGTCCGTCCTTCTTCTTGAATGTGAACACAGCCTTGTGGTCGAACAGGAACGACAGGGAACCCTGAGTGCCCAGGTTACCGTTGAACTTGTTAAATACTGAGCGGACGTCACCCACGGTGCGGGTGGTGTTGTCTGTCAGCGTGTCGACGAAAATGGCAATGCCATGAGGGCCGTATCCCTCGTAGGTCACCTCCTTGTAGTCGCTCTGGTCCTTACCCATCGCATTCTTGATGGCACGCTCGATGTTGTCCTTCGGCATGTTCTCACGCTTGGCGTTGGCGATAATGGCGCGCAATGCCGGGTTCATGTCGGGCTCCGGACCGCCTGCCTTCACGGCAATGGCAATCTGCTTGCCAATCTTAGTAAAAGTCTTGGCCATGTGGCCCCATCTCTTCAGTTTCGCAGCTTTGCGATATTCAAATGCTCTTCCCATTGTTTTGATTTAAATTGATAATTGACAATTGATAATTAACGGAGCTCTGCATTGAGCTGTTTCTTGAGGTTAGCTATCAGTTTCTGCATGATGGCCTCAATCTGCTTGTCACCCATCGTCTTCTCCTCGTCCTGTAGGATGAAGTTCACAGCGTACGACTTCTTGCCGGCGGGCAGTTTCTCGCCTTCATAAACATCAAACAGCTCCACCTTCTTCAGAAGCTTCTTCTCAGATTGGCGTGCAATCTGCTCAATCTGTGCAAACTCCACACTGTTGTCGACCAACAGAGCCAGGTCACGGCTGACGGCAGGGAACTTAGGCACCTCCGTAAAGGTCACCTCATTCTTTTTCGTTACTTTCATCAGCTGCGTCCAATTCATTTCAGCATAATAGACCGTATTGTCAATGCCGAACTGTTTCTGTAATTTCTTGGCCAGCACACCCATCTCAACAAGTTTCTTGCCACCACGATTCTCGATGGTGAGCCCCGCAGAGAACATGGGGTTTTCAGACTTCTTGCGAACGGTCATGCCAGGCTTCAAGCCGATGCGACGCAGCACATTCTCGACGTAGGCACTCAACTCGAAGAATGACGAGTCCTCGTTTTGGTGGGCCCAGGAACCTTCCACACGCTTACCGGTCACCCACATTCCAAAATGGTACTGCTCACTATAGGCCTGCATGGGGTTTTCGGGGTTATTCTTCTCCTGATTGAAGTTGTAGACGTTTCCAAACTCGAAGAAACGCAGATTGGCATTCTTGCGGTTGGCGTTGTGAGCAATACTCTCAAGACCACCGAAAAGCAGAGTCTGACGCATAACGTTAAGGTCGCTCGACAGCGGGTTCATAATCTTTACCAATGTGTCCTGCTGTTCGCCATAATAGGCCGACTTGGTCAACGAGTTGTTCAGTATCTCATTGAAGCCCTCGCCCACGAGTTGTTCACTCACAAGGTTTGCCAATTTGTGCTTGCGGTCCTCGTCACCTTTGATGACGAGCGAGCCTTTCAACTGTGTAGGAATCTCCACATTGTTATATCCGTAGATGCGCAGGATATCCTCCACAACGTCACAAGGACGCTGCACGTCCACACGGTATGCAGGGATCTCAAGCGTCAAGCCTTCGGCCGTTTCGTTGACCACCTTCATCTCCAGCGACGTGCAGATACTCTTAATCACGTCTGCAGGTATTTCCTTACCTATCAGCGTATTGACATAACCAAAGTCAAGTTCAACTACAGAATTGGCAATGGGCGAAGGATATTCGTCGCGAATCTCCATCGACACCTTACCACCAGCCAGGTCGCGACACATGACAGCTGCCTGCTTCAAGGCATAGATAACGCCATTGGGATCTATGCCACGCTCAAAGCGGAACGAGGCGTCGGTAGACAGTCCGTGACGACGGGCCGACTTGCGAATCCACGTTGGGTGGAAATAGGCACTCTCAAGAACCACGTTCTTCGTCGTCTCGTAGGTACCACTACCCTTACCGCCAAACACACCGGCGATACACATGGCATCCTCAGTATTACAAATGGCCAAGTCGCGGTCTGAGAGCTTATGCTCAACACCATCCAAGGTCTGGAACGGAGTACCTTCAGGCATCGTCTTCACCACAATCTTGTGGCCAGTCACCATATCAGCATCAAAACAATGCAGAGGCTGACCGTAGGCGAACATGATATAGTTCGTAATGTCCACAATATTATTGATAGGCCGCAGGCCGACGGTTGTCAGACGCGTCTTCAACCACTCAGGCGACTCCTTCACCTCGCAACCTGTGATGCTGACACAGGCATAGCGGCGGCAGGCTTCACTATTCTCAATGACCACGTCGATGGGAAGGTCGTTGTTGTCGACGGCAAAACCCTCGGCTGTAGGGCGGTGGAGCGAGGTTTCGTAACCGTTCTGCTTCAACCAAGCGTACAAGTCACGGGCTACTCCCCAGTGGCTCAGGGCGTCAGCACGGTTAGCGGTGATATCCACCTCGATGAGCCAGTCGCTCTCCAAGTGGTAGTACTCGGCAGCAGGCTGACCTACAGGGGCATCCTCAGGCAGCACAATAATGCCATCGTGGCTGGTGCCTACACCAATCTCGTCCTCAGCACAGATCATGCCACAGGACTCCACACCACGCAGTTTCGACTTCTTGATCTGAAACTCCTGATCGCCGTCATAAAGCACACAGCCCAGGTCGGCCACAATCACCTTTTGCCCAGCAGCCACGTTCGGTGCGCCACAGACAATCTGGCTCGGCTCGCCTTTGCCCAGATCAACGGTCGTCACGTGCAGGTGATCGCTGTTGGGATGAGCCTCACACGTCAGCACCTTACCGACATACAGGCCCTTCAGGCCACCACGTATACTCTGCACTTCTTCGAGTGCATCCACCTCCAGTCCCGTCGACGTCAGGGCGTCGCATACTTCCTGCGGCGTCAAGTCGAAGTCGACATAGTCCTTCAGCCATTTATAGGATATATTCATAGTTCAAATCCTTAACTATTAATTCAAAATTGAAAAGACTGGACACTGAGCTCGTGCCCGATGTCCAGTCAGTGTTTCTGTGAACTTCAATGAATGACTTATGCCTCAGCAGGTGCTTCCTCAGCGGGAGCCTCGGCAGCAGCAGCCTCAGCAGCCTTTGCAGCCTCTTCCTCTGCCTTGGCAGCAGCGGCAGCAGCCTTCTTGTCGGCCACCTTCTTAGCAATTTCCTCATTCACCTTCTTCTCTGCATCGAGAGCCTTTGCAGCAGCATCCTTCTTAGCCTTGGCCTCAGCCTCAGCGATCTTGTTCAGACCGTTCTGCTTGTCAGCCTTCCAGGCATCGAACTTCTTCTGTGCAGCAGCCTCGTCGAAAGCGCCCTTCTTCACGCCACCACGCAGGTGCTTCATCAGGTAAACGCCCTCACGGCTGAGAATGTTGCGTACTGTGTCTGTGGGCTGAGCACCAGTCTCTACCCAATAGAGAGCACGCTCGAAATTCAAGTCTACTGTGGCAGGATTGGTGTTGGGATTGTAAGTACCAATCTTCTCAGTAAAACGACCATCACGTGGTGCTCTTGCGTCAGCGATGACAATGCGATAAACAGCATAGCCCTTACGGCCGCCGCGCTGCAATCTGATTTTTGTTGCCATTTAATCTTTAATTTTAATGTTTAAATTTGAATTTCATGCCATTATCTCGTAATAGCGGCTGCAAAGATACTACTTTTTAGCCAAAAATCCAAAAATATTAGTAAGAATCTTTTCCTTTTTCACAGATTTTGTGTAATTTTGGGGCATGGAACAGAAGAAAACAGAGCTTTCTATCCTTATTCCCGTCTACAACACCACGTGTGTTGGCTTTGTCAGGCAGCTACACCAGCAAGCCGAGACGCTGGCTATCGACTACGAAATCATCGTCGCTGACGATGCTTCACCTGACAGGCAATGCGTTGAGCAGAACAAGTCAATACTCACACTCAGCAACTGTCGCTATATTATAAATAATGTCAATGTCGGAGCAGCCGCAACGCGCAACTTCCTGGCCGAGCAAAGCCAATATCGGTGGTTGCTGTTCTTAGACTGCGACATGAGTGTGACCGACGGTCAGTTTCTAGAGCGTTACCTCTCAGCACCCTCTGCTGCCGTCATCAACGGCGGTCTCATCTTCGGCGGCGACGCCAAACAACTGCAATCCAACTTGCGTTACCGTTATGAGACAACCGAAGCGCCGAATCATACAGCCGAGCAACGCAGTCGCCATCCTTACCACTCATTCCGCTCCACCAATTTCCTGATCGAACGCGAAGCCATGCTTCAAGCACGCTTCGACGAACGATTCAAGCGCAGCGGTTATGAAGACGTACTTTTCGGCAAGCGACTGAAGAGTCTGCACCTTGAGGTTAGCCACATCGACAACCCGCTCCTGATGACCGACTATGAAGACAACCCGGACTATGTGGCAAAGACAGAGCGCAGCCTCCATACACTCTATGAGTTCCAGCAAGACCTCAAAGGCTACTCACGACTGTTGACGCTGGCTGACGGCATCCACCTGGGCATTGTCCGTCAGATGCTTATCGCGTTCTACAGACTATTTGGCGGTATGATGCGCCACAATCTCTGCGGACATCATCCCAACCTAACGGTATTCAAACTCTACAGATTAACTTACTATTTATCCATTAACAAATAAGAAGACAATGACTCGAAGATTTGCATTTAAGATGAAACTTAAGCCTGGCTGCGAGCAGGAATACCAGAAGCGGCATGCGGCGATATGGCCTGAGCTCGTGGAAATGATCAAAGAACAAGGTGTCAGCAACTACAGCATTTACTGGGACCGCGACACCAACCTGCTCTTTGCCTATCAGGAGTGCTCCAAGGAAGGCAGCTCGCAGGATACTGAGAACGTAGATCCCGTCACCCAGCGCTGGTGGGATATGATGGCCGACATCATGGAAGTGAACCCTGACAATTCGCCCGTCACCGTCCCGCTGGATGAGGTCTTCCACTTAGACTAAACGATTATTGTCGCGAAAATTTGCTGGTTTGACTTATTATTTATAACTTTGCAAGGTGAAAGCGAGAAAATGGACTATATCAATAGCATTCGTCTGTATCGGGCTGTGTTCTTTTATGGGTCTACGCAAGCCTATCATCACAGGGGAACTAACCCAACAGACGCTCTTTCTTTGGGCCATCAACTCTTTCCACCTGCAATCAGCGGATGCGCAGCCAACAGCCATGCTCATTGACGATGACGGCGGCGACGGCATCTTTGCCATCAGGCGGATAACCCACCGTTTAGGCATACCAGCAACGTTTGCCGTCATTCCGTCACACCTTAGCAATGAGATAGCCGACACGCTACGTTCATGGCAACAGGAAGGTTATGGTATCGCGATACACGGCTACAACCACGACAGTTGGAAGAGCTGGTCTTCAGACATGGTGACAGCCGACCTCCATGCGAGCGAGAAGCGGTTGAGAGAACTGGGACTCCAGACGGACATCAAGTATGTGGTGCCGCCACACGCCTGCAACACCGCCGCTATCAGGCAGGCCATCCGGCATGCAGGCTATAGACACATTACTGGTGCCAATATCGTCAATCCCGATACGACGGTGTTCCAATATGGAAGAATATGGATTGGCACAGATGTCAGCGTCGCTGAGAAGCAAGAGATACGTGAAATCCTTGCAAAAGCCTACGCAGAGCGTGCTTTCGTGATATTCGGCACCCACTCGTCCATGCCTGGCGCGTTCTCAGAGGAAGCTACGGCAACCGTCCTACAGATGGCATTAGACATAGGATTCAGATTCATTTAATATAATAATAATAAGGTATATGGAAAGAAATGACATTTTATCGAAGGTAGAAGGCATCTTCCGCGAGGAATTGGAAGTCGACGATTTGCAATTGACCGACGAGACAACGGCCGATGACGTTGAGGAATGGGATTCACTCAGCCACGTCCAGTTGGTTGTCGCCTTAGAAAAGGCTTTTGGCATTAAGTTCAGTTCCCGTGAGATTCTGTCCTGGGACAACGTCGGCGATTTGATTGACTGTATAGCTGGTAAGGTTTAAGTATGGTTGTCAATTCCCTCGCTTTTCTGTGGTTCTTTCTCATCGTCATGGCGCTCTATTACGCCTGCCAGTCTAGGAAAGAACTACAGAACATAGTTGTTTTGGTGTCATCCTATTGGTTCTATTCACAGGTCAATGTGAAGATGACCATCCTGCTCATAGTACTGACCGCCGTCTTCTGGATGCTCGGTAAAGGCATCGACGCAGCCATCAAGGCCGAGAATGAGCGTAAAGCGAAGATCATTGTCAACGCTGGAGTGGTCATCGGCATCGGTGCGCTGTTCTATTTCAAATACCTGAACTTCTTTGCCGACTCCTTCGTCAGGCTGGCCAACCTTGTCGGCGTCCACCTCAGTTGGACAACCATCAACCTGATAGTGCCCATTGGCCTCAGCTTTTTCTCGTTCAAGCTCCTGAGCTACGTCCTCGACATCTACCACGGTAAGATTCAAGCCGAAGGAGATGCTATTCGTTTCGCCAGCTACATCGCTTTCTTCCCAACGATACTTTCCGGACCAATCGACCGCCCCAAGCCATTTCTCAAGCAGCTGGCCCAGAACCGGCTCCTGAATGCCGACCATCTGCTGGCAGGCTTTCAGCGCATCATGTGGGGTATGTTCTTAAAGATGTGCATCGCTGACCGTCTGGATATTTATGTCAGCGCCATTTGGAACAACTACGAGCACCACTCCTCCGTCTCCATACTCTTTGCCTCGCTACTCTATCCGCTACAGATGTATGCCGACTTCGCCGGCTATAGCGAGATGGCCATCGGCGTGGCGCTGATGCTGGGTATCAAGGTGGCCGAGAACTTTAAGCGTCCGTTCTTCACCATCAACATTGCCAACTACTGGAGCCGTTGGCACATGTCGCTGACGAGCTGGCTCACGGACTATGTCTTCATGCCCCTCAACATCAAGCTGAGAGATTGGGGCGTCAACGGCACCATCCTGGCCATCATGCTCAACATGACATTCATCGGACTGTGGCACGGAGCCAACTGGACTTTCCTCATCTTCGGCATCTACCACGGTCTGTGGTATATCCCCCTGATGCTTAGCGGACAGTTCTTCAAGAAGACGAAGGTCAAAGTCAATGCACACGGATGGCCCACGCGCCCGTTTGTTCTCCGGATGGTCGGCACCTATGTCGTGGTCACGTTCGGACTGATGATTTTCCATTCCGCCTCTATCAGCGAGTTCGCATCTATCCTCCAGCGGATGGCAACCCATTGGGACGGTGGTCTGTTCCTGGACTATGCCACGATGGTGAATGCGCTGATTTGCACCATTGCCCTGATTTACGCAGACATTCACGACGAATGGTTCCCCAACTACAAGCTGTACCTCCCCAAGTGGGCAGATGGTTACCGCTGGCAACTGACCATTGCCGTCGAAATCATCTTCATCCTGCTCTTTGGCGTATTCGACAACAACCAATTCATCTATTTCCAGTTCTGACATGAAGAAGCTGATACTACATATCCTCATCACCGCAGCCCTGTTTTTCGTGTTCGACCGTTCACTCGGTTTGGCTCTGCAACAGCTGTACCGCCAGTCAAATGCCACAGATGCCTACAAGATAAGCTACTCGTGTGAATCGACAACAGACTCCATCCTCTTCATGGGCAGTTCGCGTTGCCTGCACCACTTTGTGCCCCAGGTATTTGAAAAGGAACTGAACGCCTCCTGCTATAACGCAGCAGACTGGGGCATCAAGAACATCTATTTCCACTACGGCCTGTTGAGCAACATTCTGGAGCGCTACATCCCGCGCACCATCGTCCTTGAGATTCATCCCTGCGACTGGCTCCAGACGCCATTCTCCGATATTGAGCGCGCCGGCTCGCTCGCCCCCTATTGCGGCATGAGCAAGGGTTGCGACGACATGCTCAGGCTGGCAGGGAAGTACTGGCCCTATCAGTTGTCTACCGTATACAGGTACACCGGTAATTTCCCCGACCTGATGGCAGGTCGGTGGGGCAACATGGACAGGAGTCTCAAAGGATGGAAACCGCTCGACGGACAGTTGGACACGACAGGCGTCGTCGCCGAGGAATACCCCTTTGCCCAAGACCAGCAAAAGCAGGAGGTTCTGGAACGGTTCATCAACACATGCCAGGAAAAGGGTATCCGGCTCATCCTGACCGTCTCGCCCATGTACGTCTGTTCCAAGAACAGGCCATTCGACTTCGTCGACACACTATCAGCAAGACACCACCTGCCCTACATCAACCATTACGAAGACCCTGACTTCGTGGGACACGCCGAATACTTCTACGACTTCGGGCACCTGAACCGTCAGGGCGCGGAACGTTACTCGCAGAAGTTCAGCAAGGAACTGCGACAGTTGCTTACCGACTGACCAGTTCCACCAGTCCGATGTCGCCCCTCCAGAAATAGCAAATCAGCCGGTTGCCGAAAGCCGGAGCCTCCACCGGTGGGAACAAAGGCGTAAACCCCTTTTCCGCCAG
>Ga0310697_10004264_pt1 | contig 14176 bp, 10 predicted proteins | sample 172DNAGHGlowgp2_FD_203883 | JGI IMG/M metagenome (GOLD analysis project Ga0310697, IMG submission 203883) | Sheep rumen microbial communities from Palmerston North, Manawatu-Wanganui, New Zealand - 1728 DNA GHGlow gp2 (v2) (version 2) | ecosystem: Host-associated > Mammals > Digestive system >...
GCAATTCTGTTTTCGCGCCGGAAAAAATTTCTGCCGATATTGACGAAAATTTAATGATTCCAATCAGCGAACTAAACGACGTGCGCCGCCGCGCTGTTGAACAGCTGGAAAATTTACGACTAAAAAATTTTGAGCGCGAAAAAATTTCTGCGCCCGCCATAAAAATTTCTCCGCCGTGCACTGTTGAAGATACAAAAATCATCGCGCAGGTTGACACGCCCGAAAAAATTTCTGCCGCCCTGGACGCTGGAGTTGACGAAATTTTATTCGCCGGCGAAAATTTTACAAATCAACCTGTAAAAAATATTTCTGCGGCGATTGAGTTTGTGCACGCCCGCGATAAAAAAATTTCTCTGGCAACGCCGCGCATTGTTCGTGAAAGTGAAATGCCCGCGCTGGAAAAAATTTTATCGGTTGATATCGACGCAATTTATGTTCACAATCTCGCGACGCTGAATTTGGCAAAAAAATTTTCCGCCGCGCCAATTCATACAGATTTTTCACTGCACGTTTTCAACAGCATGACGATTAACTTTTTAAAAAATCTTGGCGTGGTGGGCGTGACACTTTCGCCCGAACTGAACTTGACGCAAATAAAAAATCTGCTAAAAAAATCGCCGCTACCGGTTGAATGTATTGTGCACGGGCGGCAGGAGCTGATGATTTCGGCGTATTGCGTGCTCGGAAGTTTTTTGGGCGGCTTGGATAAAAAAAATTGCCCGCACATTTGCAGGACTAAAAAATTTTTCTTGCGTGACAGATTGGGCGAACTTTTCCCCGTCGTCACCGACCAATTTTGCCGTATGCACATTTTAAACGCCAAAACTCTTTCCATGATTGACAACCGCGCAGAATTCGGCGGAGTGGCTCGCATTCGCGTTGATTGTCGTGCTTTGACTGTGGAACAGACCGCGCAGGTTGTTCGCGCTTACAAATTCGGCGGCGCGGAGATTGAAAATTTTACGCGCGGACATTATTTCAGAGGCGTGGTTAATTTTTAACTAAAGAACTGCCGTTAATTTTGTATTTGTCGCCGTTTACATTAAAAGTCGTGGCGGTAAACTCTTTTAAAGTTATTGAGTCGCTACCGACTTTAAAGGCGATTTCATTTTTGGAACTGTTATAAGATGCGGAGAACGCGCCCGTGATTTTCAGCAGGTCGTTGTTTTCAAAGCCGTAAATAATATCTTTGCCGTCGCCGTTGTTATAAATGAACGTGTCCTTGCCCGCGTCGCCCCAAAGGGTGTCGTTGCCTTTGCCGCCCCATAAACTGTCATTGCCCTTGCCGCCCCAAAGCGAATCATTGCCCGCGCCGCCGTGAAGTTTATCGTTCTTGGTGCCGCCGACAATCGAATTTGCTTTTGAGTTGCCGAAAATTTGTACAGCCTTTGTTCTGTCTGAAGCGTCGATAGTTTTTGTTTTGTCGCCCGCCGTGAACGGTGATTTATCCGAATTGGTCAGCTTAACAGTTGTAGAATTTGAAGAGCCGCCGCTACTTGAACCGCCGCCAATGATAGAAAATTTTTTGTCCGCCGCGTCTTTTATCGTCAGAGAACCTTTACCAATCGTCAACACAACGTCCGAGCCTTTGACGGTTTCTTTTTTTATTGCCGCGCTGACAGAAATTTTATCTCCCGCCGCGTAATCGGTGATAACGTCTTTGCCCGCCGTGTAAACAAAAACATCTTTACCTTTGCCGCCCGTGAGCGTGTCGTTTTTGGAGCCGCCGGTTATGGTGTTGGCTTTTGAGTTGCCAACAATTTTTATCGCCTTTGTGCGCGATGAGGCGTCGATAACTTTAACTTTGTCGCCCGCCGTGAACGTCGAAGAATCAGAGTTCGTAAGCTTAACGGTTGTAGAATTTAAAGAGCCGCTGCTGCTTGAACCGCCGCCGACTATAGAAAGTTTTTTGTCCGCCGCGTCTTTTATCGTCAGCTTACCTGAACCGATTGTTAAGACAACGTCCGAGCCTTTGACGGTTTCTTTTTTTATCGCCGCGCTGATAGAAATTTTATCGCCGCTGGCGTAATCGGTGATAACGTCTTTGCCCGCCGTGTAAACAAAAACGTCGTTGCCTTTGCCGCCGGTGAGCGTGTCGTTACCTGCGCCGCCGTCCAGAGTGTCAGCCTTCGTGCCACCGATAATCGAGTTGGCTTTGTCGTTGCCGAAAATTTTTACGGCTTTGGTGCGCGATGAGGCGTCGATAGTTTTTATTGACGAGTTGACAGTCACGGGCGAAGAATCAGAATTCGTCACGATTAAAATTGTCGAGTCAGCGGGCGTTGTGTCAGCGGGTGTGGTGTCGGCAGGCGTGGTGTCAGCGGGTGTGGTGTCGGCAGGCGTGGTGTCGGCTGGCGTAGTGTCAGCGGGCGTGGTGTCAGCGGGTGTGGTGTCAGCGGGTGTGGTGTCAGCGGGTGTGGTGTCAGCGGGTGTGGTGTCGTAATTACCGATTATGTTAAGGTTTGAGGAATTCGCCGCGCCGAGCAAAGTTATATTGCCCGTGCCAACAGTCAAGACAACGTTGGAGCCGCTTTTTACGGAAGTGTAACTGCCGCCCGTGATTGACAGCGTGGAATTTTTATCAAAGCCGTAAATAACGTCGTTGCCATCGCCCGCCGCATAATTCAGCAAAACGATTGTTGAGTCGAAAAGATTTATACTATCATTGCCCGCGCCGCCGTTTATCGTGACGCTTGCCACGTCATAAATTTCTATGCTGTCGTCGCCGGTGCCGCCGTTAAGGGTGATATCGTCGCTGTAGTAGCTGTAAATATAGTCGTTGCCGTCGTCGCCAGAAATTTTTACGTTGGAGCTGCTGTTGGTAATTGAATCATTACCCGCGCCGCCATTAATTGTCATTTGATTGCCGCTGTAATTTTGAATAGAGTCATCGCCCGCGTCGCCGAAAATTATCGCGTATGAACTGCTGTTAGAAATTGAATCATTACCTTCGCCGCCGTTAAGCGTCATGTGATTGCCATAATAATTTTGAATTGAATCATTGCCCGCGCCCGCGTTGATTGAAACGTTGGAGCTACTGTTAGAAATTGTATCTGCACCTGCGCCGCCGTTAATGGTCATGCGTTCGCCGTAATAATTGACAATGCTGTCGTTGCCCGCGCCCGCGTTTATTGTCACGTCGGAGCCGGTGTTCGTTATCGTATCGGAGCCGCCGTAACCATAAATAATCATTTTATCGTTTTGGTGATTAGAAAGGCTGTCGTTGCCTTCGGTGCCGTAAATGGCGTTTTCGGGGATATAATCTTTGTCATCGGAGGCTTGCTTAGCCAGATAGCGCAAGAAGATATAGCCTGCCGCATAAGTCAGCGTGTTTATATTAAGACCGGAACTAACATTGACATTCAAGAGAGATTCAAGTTTTGAAGGATTAGCGGCGAGTTGTCTAATATCTGCGGGTCTTTCGTAGTCAATGCCGTGAGTAAGTTCCGCCATGCCCTCAAGTATAAAGCCCGGCAGACTGTCATAATTATTAATCTTCGCCGCCATGATAGCATGGGTTAATTCGTGGGAAATTGTCCTGTCCAAATGATTTTCGACGTTAGGATCGTCCAAAGTTATTCCCTCGAAGTAATGCATATTGACAGTCAAGCTTAATTCATAAGTTTTATAGGGTTTGTTGCTTAAATATCTGTACGAAACGTAAGCATTAGCATAAACAGAGGAGTCGTTGATAAATTTTAGCGTGATGGTTGTAACGGTAGCGTCGGTGTCGTAAAAGCTGTAGCCGTAAGATTCTTCAATGAGTTTCAAGCCTTCTTCAATCCACCAGCTGTAAAGACCTTTAACAACATTTTGCTCGTCGGTTGTCAAAGAATTTTTTTCCGGCACGCTGACAAGTAAACCGCGCTTGGTAAAAATAGTCGAGGAAGGATAAGACGCCGAGCCGTTTTCGGGAACAACATCATCAGCGTTTTTAACAGCCGAGCCACCCGCGTCAAAGCCGGTTATCGCGCCTGTGTCCTCATTGCCCAGAACAATTCCGCATTTTTCCAGCAAAAAATCTTCCGCGCTGTTTGCATTTTGGCAGTCACTAATTAATTGGTTTATAACGCTTTGTATGCTTTTGAAATTTGAACAAGCTTTGACGGCGTTATCCAGAGCAGTTGAACCGGAAGCGTTCGTCGTGTCCAAAGATTTCATGAACGCATTTATAACTTCTTGTTGTGTCGCCATGATAATTACTCCTTTGCTAAAATTTTTTAGATTATAACATAAAAAAAATACTGCCAAAATTTTCAGCAAGATAAAATTTTCGTTAAACGCAAAAGACCGCCCCCCAAGACGGTCTTTTGGCTTGGAATTACATTCGCCCAGGTAATTAGCCGAGTCTTTTTGTTTTTCCACAAAGGAGGTTCCAAATTCATAGCCTTTTAAAGTATACTATATTTAATTTAAATCGGCAAGAAAAATTTTATTGCCAAAACTATATAACTCAATGCCTGGTATCTATTGATTCGTTCTAAAATGCGCGAAAAGTCTCGACTCACCAACGCGGCTTTTCATTTTTAGCAGGAAAATTTTTTCGTTGCAAGAATCAAAGCAAGCAAAGGAGGCTAAATAAATGACAACGATAATAACAAAAGACGGTTCATTGGCGGAAGTTGACGGCGCGCAGGCGTTGCACGCGCTCAGGCACACCGCCTCGCATATCATGGCGCAGGCGATTAAACATCTTTATGGCGGCGCGGACGGCAAAGGTGTTCAGCTGGCGATAGGTCCGGCGATTGACACGGGTTTTTATTACGACATTGACACCGACAAAAAAATCACCGAAGAAGATCTTGCTGACATCGAACGCGAAATGAAAAATATCGTCAAGCAAAATCTCAAACTCGAACGCACGACGCTAAACCGTGCTGACGCGCTGAAAAAATTTTCAGACGAGGGCGAAATTTATAAAGTTGAACTGATTGAGGCTTTGCCCGAAGACGCGGAAATTTCCCTGTTCACGCAGGGCGACTTTACCGACCTTTGCGCCGGTCCCCATGTTCAATCCACGGGAAAAGTTAAAGCGTTCAAGCTAATGAGCATTGCGGGCGCGTATTGGCGCGGTGACGAGCATAATAAAATGTTGCAGAGGATTTACGGTACGGCGTTTGAAACTAAAGACGAGTTAAAAGATTATCTGCATATGCTCGAAGAGGCAGCGCGGCGCGATCATCGTAAGCTAGGCAAGGAACTGGATTTGTTCAGCTTGCACGACGAAGGTCCCGGCTTTCCGTTCTTCCACCCGAACGGCATGATTATTCAAAACGAATTGCTAAATTATTGGCGCGAAGTTCACCGCCGCTACGGTTACCATGAAATTAAAACGCCGATAATTTTAAACCGCAAACTTTGGGAAACTTCCGGTCACTGGGATCATTACAAAGAAAATATGTATTTCACCAAAATTGATGAGGAAGATTACGCCGTAAAGCCCATGAACTGTCCAGGCAGTATGCTTGTTTACAATACGCACGTGCACAGCTACCGCGATTTGCCGTTGCGTTTGGCGGAGTTGGGGCTTGTTCATCGCCACGAAAAAAGCGGCGTGCTCCACGGTTTATTCAGGGTTCGCAACTTCACGCAAGACGACGCGCACATTTACATGACGCCTGCGCAGGTTGAACCGGAAATTCAAAAGACGATTGATTTGTTTGACGAGGTTTATAAAACTTTCGGGCTGAAGTACAAAGCTGAACTTTCCACGCGACCGGAAAATTCTATGGGCGACGACGCGACTTGGGAATTGGCGACAAATGCACTGCAAAAAGCTTTGGAACATCGCGGGCTTGATTACGTTGTCAACGAGGGCGACGGCGCGTTTTACGGTCCGAAGATTGACTTCCACTTGAAAGACTCAATCGGCAGAACGTGGCAATGCGGTACGATTCAACTGGATATGCTCTTGCCGGAAAAATTCGACTTGAATTATATCGGCGAGGACGGCGAAAAGCATCGTCCGATTATGGTGCACCGCGTGGTTTACGGTTCAATTGAACGCTTTATCGGCATTTTGATTGAAAATTACGCGGGCGCGTTTCCCGTGTGGCTGGCTCCCGTGCAGATAAAACTTTTGCCGATAACCGACGCGCACGTTGACTACGCTAAAAATCTTGCCGAAAAATTTTTTGAACTCAATCTGCGCGCAGAAGTGGACGACCGTAACGAAAAAATCAATAAAAAAATTCGTGACAGCCAAGTTAAAAAAATTCCCTACACGATTGTTATTGGCGATAAGGAAGTCGAGACGAGCATTTTGCCGATTCGCAAATACAGCGCAAAAGACAGCGTTTCAATGAGCGCGGACGATTTTATTTCTTACGTTCAAGAAAAAATTTCTTCACGCGACGAAACTTTCTAAAAAAATTTTCCCGATAAAAAAAGCGGCTGAGTAAAAAAACTCGGTCGCTTTTATATTGAAACTCTTTCGATTAGTGTTATAATAATCCGGCTTTTGTTTCGAGAGTTTCTCTCTAATATTTTTACGAAGGGGATTGAAATGGAAAACAAAAAACAAGGTTCACTGGCGGGATTTTTGGTTCCGTCAATCATCGGGATAATTTTATTTATGATTCCCGTGCAATATGACGGCAGCTGGACAATCGTCGTTAAAATCATTGCAGATATGATTAGCGGCGCGATTGGCGATTATCTGCCGATTTTGTGCGTAGGCATCGTCACCTTGTCGGCGATTCTAGGCATAATTTTTTTGAGCAAGCCGAATTTCATCGCGACTTATCCCATCGTTGCAAACACTTTTTCAACGACGGCGATTTGGGTTGTGATTCGCATTTTCGGCGCGATTTTTATTTGGCTGACTTATCTGGGCATTGAATCCGGCGAAGGCGGCGCGGGTGTTATCAGTTTGATAACCAGTGCTGACAACGGCGGCTTCGTGCTCAATGATTTGCTTACCGTCCTTGTGGTAATTTTTTTATTGGCGGGGCTTTTATTGCCGTTGCTTTTGGATTTTGGGCTACTGGAATTTATCGGCGCGATGTTGACAAAAATTATGCGCCCGCTGTTTACAATTCCCGGTCGCGCAGCTGTTGACTGTATCACGTCGTGGATTGGTGACGGCACTTTGGGCGTCATGCTCACGGCGAACCAGTACGAAGGCGGCTACTATTCCAAACGCGAGGCGGCGATTATTTCCACGACGTTTTCTGCCGTGTCGATAACTTTTTCTATCGTCGTTTTGGCGCAGGTTGACTTAATGGAATATTTCGGGCTGTATTATCTTTTAATCTGCGCGATTGGTATCGTCTGCGCATTAATTTTGCCGCGTGTCCCGCCGCTCAGCTTGAAGAAGGACGAATATTTAGTCCCAGGCAAAGCAATGGGCGAATCATTGCCGGAAGGTTACACCAGTTCTTTTCAATACGGCATTGCCCTTGCCAAAGAGCGCGTCGGCGAACATCGCGGCTTTGAACAGTTCATGGAAGGCGCATTCAAAAACGCGGCGGGTATGTGGTTTGGAGTGTTGCCGGTCGTCATGTGCATAGGAACGCTTGCACTCGTCTTGGCAAATCACACGACAATTTTTGACACGCTGGGCTTGCCGTTCCTGCCGCTGTTGCAAATTTTAGACGTGCCGCAAGCCGAAGCCGTTTCCAAAACAATGATCGTCGGCTTTACGGATATGTTCACGCCGTCAGTTTTGGCAGCGGGCACGATAACCAGCCCCATGGCAAAATTTATCGTGGCAGTTATTTCCGTCACACAGCTGATTTATTTGTCGGAGGTCGGCGGGCTGATTCTCGGCTCAAAAATTCCCGTGAACTTGCCGGAACTTTTTATACTCTTCCTTGAACGCACGATTATCAGCTTGTTAATCGCGGTACCGGTTGCGCATATGTTCTTCACAAATTAACCTTGCTTTTTTTCTGCGCGATGATTATAATTTCACTGTAAACAAAAAAATAACTCGCGTCGTGCGAGAATGTGTTTGACAAAGCGGTTTTCGCCCTCAAAAAATTTTCTAAGAAGTGTGTTGCGTATTGTGCCGTTTAGCTGGTTCGGAGCTTAGGCGGCCGTGTTGCTGAGAAGGAGCAGAATCGCTCCCGTCAGAACTGTTATGCGAATGATAATTTTAACCACGCGCATACTTTCACCCACATTCTGAGGGCATCGTATCAACCGCCCGCCGTTCGTGGCGCAAACACCAAAATCAATTCACCGTCCGTAGTTCACACAAATATTTTAACACGGTCGAAATTTTTTTCAAGCTGATAACTCGGCTTGATTTTTTTTTTGCCAAGGCGCAAAATTTTTCTGCGCAAAGGAAATTTATTCAAGATGTTTTCATTGACGCGAAAAGCTAACTGGTTTAATATATGCACGTAAATTTTTTGCGGAGGTGAAGAATATTTGAGCGTGTCAGAAAATTTTCGGGCGATAAAATCTGAACTCGACAGCGTCGCCCGTGATGAAAAAATAATTTTGGTAGCCGTAACAAAAAATCACGGCGTCGAACTCATGCGCGAGGCAATCGACGCGGGCGCAACCGACATTGGAGAAAATCGCGTTCAGGAAGCGGCAGAAAAATTCCCGACGCTCGACAGAAAAGTTACGCGGCATTTAATCGGGCATTTGCAGACTAACAAAGTCAAGCCGGCTGTTAAACTCTTCGATTTAATTCACTCAGTTGACAGCTTGCACCTGGCGGCGGCTCTGAACAAGGCGGCGGAACAAATACAAAAAGTTCAAGACGTGCTGATTCAAGTAAACGCGGCGCGGGAACCTCAAAAATCCGGCGTGTTGCCGGAAGATTTGGAGGCGTTGGTAAAATCCGTTGACGACGCAAAAAATTTACGACTGCGTGGACTGATGATGATTGCGCCGAATTTTTCGGACGTGGAAGAATGTCGTCCGCTATTTCGGCAAATGCGTAACCTGTTCGACGAAATGAAAACTGCGCGGCAAAATTTCGACTTCCTGTCAATGGGCATGACGCACGATTATAAAATTGCTGTTCAAGAGGGCGCGAACCTCGTCAGAATCGGCACGGCTATTTTTGGCGAAAGACTCTACAGCAGAGTTTGACATAAAATTTTTTCGCGAGAGGAGTTTGAATTAATGAAAATTATAGACAAGGTCAGTCGCGGTCTCGGCTTGTCAGACAAAGATGAAGAAAAAGTTGTCGATGTGAAACCAAAAGAACAAGAGCCGACTCCGCAACCCGAACCAAAAGAACCGCCGCTTCAACCACCACCGGCGAGTTTGTCGGGGCACAATGTGATAGATTTTAATTCAGCGGCGAGGGATAATTTGATGACGAACAACAGCAATAACAATGTCAAAACCATAGTAAAATCAAAAATAACTACGGTCCGGCCAAAAAATTTTGACGATGACGCAAAAGTCATTGCCGACTGTCTGCGCGAGGATATTCCGGTTATAATCAATCTGGAAGATACGAATCCCGAACACGCACGCCGGATTATTGATTTCGCGCTCGGCACAACTTATGCCATTGACGGCGACGTTCAGCAAGTCAGCGAATATGTTTTCGTTTGCACGCCCAAAACCGTCATGGTTACTTTCAACAAAGAAGAACCTAAACAGGAGCGTAATGATTTTTCGTGGCTTACGCGCAGGCTTTAAAACGATCAATGGTCAGGGGTCAGATAAATGCAGGACGCAAGAGAAAAAATTATTCGTTACTATAAGGGCACCGAAGGCGAAGGCGTTGCCGTTAAGCTGGTTGATTTCGCCACGCAAGCAATTAAAAATCGCAAGTGCAAACTCACGGGCTTTCTTTCACCGTTTGAACAAGAGATGACGGGCGTTATTGCCAACAGTCTCGGCTCACTCAATGTGGATTTTTACGGCGGCTATCGCGGGGCTGAACGTCAACGCGCTGTTTTTTGTCATGAAGAATTTCAAGGCACGCCGAATTTTGAAATTGCTGTCATCAAAGCGGAGTGGAACGGCGAATTTGCTCGCCTGGGGCATCGCGATGTTCTCGGCTCAATTTTAAGTCTGGGCGTTGACCGCGAATATGTCGGCGACGTAATCGCCACAAAAGATCATGCGCGGATACTTGTTGATAAAAAAATGGCGGACTATTTCACGGCGAACTTAACGCAAATCGGCGGCACTATGGTTAAAACTTCCCTAGACGAATTGGAAAATATTTCGCCGAAAGAAGAACGCACCAAGGAAATTAAATCGACCGTTGCCTCGCTAAGGATTGATTCTATTGCGGCGGCGGGCTTTGGTATGTCGCGGAGCAAAGCGGCTCAAGAAATTTCAGCAGAAAAAATTAAACTAAACTGGCAAACCGTTAGGAACGCGTCCCAATCCGTCAAGGAAGGCGATATTTTAAGTATGCGCGGGCGCGGGCGTTTGGAAGTTGCCGAAGTTCGCGGGCAGACTAAAAAAGGTCGTGTCGGCGTGCTGTTAAAAAGATTTTTTTAGATTGGAGGTTGAAAATTTTGGCTATGACAGAAGAAGAAAAAAGTAAATGCAGAAAAATAATTCATGGCCACGCGGCGGCGGCGGCAGCAGGAAATTTAGTTCCGATACCCGGCGTGGGTGTGGCAGCAGATACAGTGACAATGACAACAATGGCAATGGCGTTAGCGTCAGTTCTGGGCGGCTCAATAACTGAAGCCGTCGCAAAAAATATGGCAGTCAACGCTATCATCTCAACGATAAAGAAACAACCCGTCAGAGTCATAGCAAAAGAAATTTCAAAAGTTGTGCCGGTGGTCGGTCAGTTGGTTGCGCCGTCAATTAGCGTAGCGATGCTTGAATCGGCAGGCTGGCTTTTGGTTCAAGATTTGGTAGCGGAGCGCGAAAAAAATCAACAGGATAAAAATTTAGAACTGGAAGATGGACAACAACCTACAAACCGCGGCGGACACAATTTCCGCTACGAAAAAAAATTTTTAGAATAGGGAACAAGTTCATTTCGCATTACGCATTGAAGTTTGGGGGCGATGTATTTGCTTACGCCAATGGATATTCACAATCACAAATTCAAAAAAGCTTTTCGCGGTTACAGTGAAAACGATGTCGACGATTTTCTTGACAAGGTCGTTGAGGATTTTGAAAAACTTTTAAACGAAAACGAACGTTTGAATAATCAGCTTTACACCAGCGAAAAAGAAGTAGAACAATATCGCAAGCTGGAAAAAACTTTGAACGATACGCTGATGGTTGCACAGCGCACGGCGGACGAGGTTATTTCTTCTGCGCGGAAAAATGCTGACGAGATGAAGGAGAACGCCGCCCGCGAATGTCAAAACATTCGTGAACAGGCACGCTTGGAAGGCAAACAACAGGTTGACGCCGCAATTGCCAAACGTGACGCGATTTTAGCAGAGTATGAAAAAATCGTTCGCGATAAACAGGCGTTCCTCATGAAGTTGCGCATAATCCTTGAATCTGAGCTGACTTTAACTAACCAAATGATTAAAGACGTTCCAAAGGTTTCCGAGGCAGTTAAAGATATTCAACCGGAAGAAACCGCGCCCGTCGAGGAACCCGCACCCGTCCAAGAGTCGGAACCTGTCGCAGAACCGGAACCTGAAGAAATCCCCGAAGTTGACGACGATACAAAGGTTATGAAAATTATCGACGTGTCAACAAAGCCAGTGGCAGAGGATAACCCTAAAAAATCCAAAAGCGACACTAAAACTTATAAAATCACAAAATCTTCTAAGCCGAAACCCGACGAGGAGGCGGCAAATTGAAAAACGTCACGGACTTTCTAAAAAAAATTCTGCTGGTCATTGAACTCATATTCGCAATAATTTATATCAATCGGGATAAAGTTCTTTTCTTCGGCGTGGTGGCGGGCGACCAAATTACAAAAGCGGTGGTCATGCGCTCCATGGTGCCGGGCGAATCAATCCCAATCCTGCAAGATATTTTTCATTTAACATACGTGCTGAATCCGGGCGCGGCGTTCGGGATTCTGTCTAACCAGCGAATGTTTTTGTTAGTCACGGGCGCGGCGTTGATTTTGGCGACGGCTTATTTTTATCCGCTTCTGAAAAAATCTGATGCGTTCCTGCGGTTTGGGGCGACTGCGATTTTAAGCGGCGCGGTTGCAAATTTAATCGACAGGGTGCAGACGGGTTACGTCGTGGATTTTTTTGACTTTAGAATTTGGCCGGTCTTCAACATTGCGGACATTGCTATTGTCATAGGCATGGGCTTTATGATTTACGCGATACTTTTTCGACTCAACGCGGGCAAGGTAGAAGGTGCTGAGCAGTGAAAATTTTTGTTGAAGAAATTTCTCCGCGCAGACTGGATATTTACCTTAACGAAAAATTTTCCGAATGGTCGCGTTCTCATGTTCAAAAATTAATTTCTGACGGGCTGATAAATGTAAACGGTACAAAGGTCAAGGCGAGTTTCAAGCTCACGGGCGGCGAAGAAATTTTTATCGAAGAAATTGACGCAACTGACGTTGAATATCTGCCCGAAAATTTGCCGCTGGATATTCTTTACGAGGACTCGGATTTAATCGTCGTCAACAAGGCACGTGGCATGACGGTTCACCCTGCCGATACCGTAAAGCGCGGAACTCTGGTAAATGCTCTACTTTATCACTGCAAAGATTTATCCGGCATTAACGGCGTTAAACGTCCCGGCATTGTTCACCGCCTGGACAAAGACACTTCCGGCGTTATGGTCGTGGCGAAAACCGACACCGCGCATTTGAGTTTAGCTGAACAAATTAAAAACAAAACCGCCACGCGAACTTATCTGGCGATTGTTCATGGCGTGCTGGCTGACAATGCGGGGATTATCACGGGCGCGATTGGGCGCGATAAATCCGACCGCAAGAAAATGGCGATTGTTCCCGACGGCAAGCCCGCTGTTACTGAGTTCAAAGTCTTGGAGCGGTTTGAAAATTTTACTTATGTCGAATGCAAGTTACAAACAGGCAGGACGCACCAAATCCGCGTACACATGACGGCGATAGGACACCCGCTTTTAGGCGACACAAAGTACACGGCGCGGAAAAATTCTTTCGACATAAAGGGGCAAGCGTTGCATTCGCACACACTTAGCTTGATTCACCCAACAACAAAGGAGCGAATGAGTTTCAAGGCTCCCTTGCCCGACGATATGAATAAAATTTTGTACAAATTTAGGGGTAGTGGTTAAAAAAGTTTGGAAAGGGTTGAGTAAGTTGTTATTTATCGAAGGGTTATCACCAATACTATGGCTAATCGTCGCGCTTAGCATTTTAAAATTGCCTGCGTGGAAGGCGTGCCCAATCGCACTTATTATCGCGTTTATTATGGCTTGGCAATTCTTTGGAATGTCGTTGCAAGATGTAGTAAGCGGCACGCTCGAAGGCGCACTTATGGCAATATGGCCTATTTTGGGCGTTATAGTGTCGGCGATATTCGCGTATAACTTGACAGTGCAAACCGGCGGCATGGAAAAAATTAAAGATATGCTGTCCTCCGTATCGACGGATAAGCGTATGTTGATATTAATTATTGCGTGGGGCTTTGGTGCCTTCCTTGAGTGTATGTCGGGCTTCGGTACGGCAGTTGCAATCGGTGCAAGTATGTTAGTTACGATAGGTGTACCACCAGTAAACGCCGTTATCGCCTGTTTAGTTTCAAATGCCGCAATGAGTTCATTTGGCTCAGTCGGTTTGCCGTTGACGACACTGGCTAAACTCACTAACTTTGACCCGTTGCAGATAGCTACTTATACAACTTTGCAACTGGGCGTCATGGTTATTCTTATGCCGTTTATAATGCTCATCGCTTTTGACGGAATGAAAGCTTTAAAAGGTATGATTCCCGCATGTTTAATCGGTGGATTTGGCTTTTGTATTCCTTCAGTACTCGGAGCCGCAACAATGGGTGCGGACTTGGCTGGTATCGGCGGTGCAGTTTGCTCTATGGCAGCTCTTGTCGTCTACGCTAAAAAATTCCCCATTAAAGACCCTGACTACGAAATTGATGACTATAACGAAAATTTTTCTATCACGACGGGTGAAGCAGTACGCGCTTGGTTAGTCTTCTTGCTAATTTTCATTTTCTTGGTTATATGCTCTATTCCTTCCATTTCCGCCGTACTTAAAACCGTAGTTACTAAAGTTATGATTTATACAGGTCCAGACGCCGCGCCAACTTCCTTCCAGTGGATAACTACTCCCACTATCCTCTTTGTATCTGCAGTAATC
>Ga0310697_10004265_pt1 | contig 14170 bp, 12 predicted proteins | sample 172DNAGHGlowgp2_FD_203883 | JGI IMG/M metagenome (GOLD analysis project Ga0310697, IMG submission 203883) | Sheep rumen microbial communities from Palmerston North, Manawatu-Wanganui, New Zealand - 1728 DNA GHGlow gp2 (v2) (version 2) | ecosystem: Host-associated > Mammals > Digestive system >...
CTATTTCATCTACGGCCATCGGCACATCGAGGTTGACAAACAGCTAACGAAGAAGGCTCGCATGATTATCCTGGGTGACTGGATCAGTCAGTTCAGCTACGTGGTCTGGGACGGCGACCACCTCTTTATGTCACAGTATATCGAAGGAGAAAGCCAGCTGTAATCAGCTGGCTTTCATATCAAAGGATCGTGAGGTTGACGAAGAAAAAAACGCCTCTTATGCAATGATATGCACTAAAAACCTTTTTTATCCGCTTATCCTACACCCAATGCTGATTATCAGACAGTTACAGCGATTTTATCCGCAAATTATCCGTAATGATCCTGCACCTAAATTCATTTAATGTCTGCGACGCTACACGAATGTCCATAAATGAAACACGAATATTCATAAATATTTGGCGTATAGGTCAAATATTTTGTCTGTGACGCCGTGAATGTTTACGAATGCAATTATAATTTACTGGAGATTAATGGGTCATAAACGATAATTATATGTTTAAAAGAAAATTATTCATGTATATTCGTGTTTCATTTATGGACATTCGTGTAGCGTCGCAGACAGATCAGATATGGTTACAGGCATTTTGTTGTATATTGGTTTTTTCACTAATTATTAACATTTATCTTTTTCTCCTCCCAGTAGGTATCAATGAGTAGCGTAACTTCACCATTTTCCCAATAAGTTCCTCCTTGCGTATCCTCTTTTCCTCAGCCTTTTGCAATTTGGCTTGAATTACGTTGCAATTCAGTACGAATTACAGCATAATTCGACCTGAATTGTCATCTAATTCAGGCCGAATTGTCGTGTATAGGATGGCGGTTTTATAACCACCTGATAATCAGGCGGTTATTTGTTTCTGCTATTTGCGGAAATAGCGGCCTACGTAGGGCAGGCGGCTCAGGGGGAAGTCGCGGCGCACGACGAGGGCTGCAAAGGCGGCGATGAGAAGCGTGTTGGCCAGGAGGCGCAGCCATTCGGGCAGAGTCTCCGTGAGCGTCATGCCGCAGAAGAGCACGGCGGTGGCCAGCGTGTAGACGGCCATGTCCTTCAGCGGATAGGCAATCGGGTTCTTGCGCTGCCCCACCACATAGCTGAGCACCATTGCGGTGCCGTAGCCGGCCACGCCGCCCCAGGCACAAGCCCAGTAGCTGTAGTGCGGAATCAGCAGGATGTTCACGGCAAAGAGCACCGTGCAGCCTACTAATGAGAACCACGCTCCGTAGATGGTCTTGTCGATGAGCTTATACCAGAACGACAGGTTGAAGTAGATGCCCATCATCATCTCGGCCACCATGACGATGGGTACCACGCGGAGCCCCTCGCGATAGCCCTCGCCCAGGATATACTGCAACAGCGGCATCCACCCCACCACGCAGAGGAAGGCCAGCAGCGTGAAGATGAGGAAGTACTTCATGGCGGCGGCATAGTACTCGTTTTTGTCGCCGTCCTTGCTCTTCGCAAAGACGATGGGCTCGTAGGCATAGCGGAAGGCCTGCGTGATCATGGCCATGATCATGGCAATCTTCACCCCCGATCCGTATACACCCAGCTCCACGTTGGCCTGCGCCTTGTCGGGATAGACCAGCGGGAAGACAATCTTGTCGGCCACCTGGTTCAGGATGCCGGCAATGCCCAGGATGAGGATGGGCCACGAGTAGGAGAGCATCTGCCGGAGCAGCTGGCCGTCGAAATGCCATTTGATGCGCAGCAGGTCGGGTACGAAGAACAGGGTGAGGAAGGCCGTGCAGAGCAGGTTGATGAAGAACACGTAGAACACTGAGGTCTTGCCCAGCACGACGAAGTAGAACACGTTGAGCGTGATGCTCAGGACGATGAAAAACAGCTTGAGCGCGGCGAAGCGGATGGGGCGCTTCTGGAAGCGCAGGTAGCTGAAGGGGATGGCCTGAATGGCATCGAGCGCCGTGACCACGGCCATCATGAGCAGGTAGTCATGATGCTCGGCATAGCCTAAAGACTGTGCCAACGGCCCGATGAAACCGAAGATAATCAGCAGGAAGAGGGTCGTCAGCGTACCGACGATGGCCATGGCATTCGAGAAGACCGTGTCGGGCTTGTGGCGCTCATCGTTGGCGAAGCGGAACAGGGTGGTCTCCATGCCAAACGTGAGCAGCACGAGCATCAGTGCCACGTAGGCGTAGATGTTGGTCGAGATGCCGTAGTCGCCCGATTCCTTGGGCATGTAGTGCGTGTAGAGCGGCACCAGCATGTAGTTCAGAAAACGGCCTACGATGCTTGACAGGCCGTAGATGGCCGTGTCTTTGAGGAGTGACTTCAGGTTTGCCATGGGTTATGCGAAGAATAAGTAACAGATGAGGATGGCAGAGATGATGCCGGCCAGGTCGGCCAGCAGGCCGCAGGCTACGGCATGGCGCGTGTAGCGGATGCCGACGCTGCCGAAGTAGACGGCCAGAATGTAGAACGTCGTGTCGGTGGAACCTTGGAAAACACACGACAGGCGACCGATGAACGAGTCGGCACCGTAGGTGGTCATCGCGTCGACCATCATGCCGCGGGCACCGCTTCCGGAGAGCGGTTTCATCAGGGCGGTGGGCAGGGCTCCTACGAACTGGCTGTCGAAACCGAGGGCCTCGACCAGCGAACCGATCCCGCCGATGAGCATGTCCATGGCTCCTGAGGCCCGGAAGACGCCGATGCCTACGAGGATGGCTACCAGATAGGGGATGATGCGCACGGCCGTGGTGAAGCCGTCTTTCGCACCTTCGATGAAAGCATCGTAGACGTTGACCTTCTTTCGCATGCCGGCCACGATGAAACCAACGATAATCGTCATCAGCAGGATGTTGGCTGTCGTCGTGCTCACACGGTTCATCATCATCGAATCGAGCTGACCGAATCCCCAGATGATGGCCGAGACGGCCACACAGGCACCGCCGAGCGTGAGCAACATGGTGCGATTGAGCAGGTTGATGCGCTGATAGAGCGACGTGATGATGATGCCGGAAAGGGTCGAGAAGAAGGTGGCCAGCAGGATGGGGATGAAGATGTCGGTAGGCTGTGCGGCTCCCATCTGTGCCCGGTAGACCATGATGGAGACGGGAATGAGCGTCAGTCCGCTGGTGTTCAGCACGAGGAACATAATCATCGGGTTGGTGGCCGTGTCTTTCTTCGGGTTCAGCTCCTGCAGCTGTTCCATCGCCTTCAGGCCGAGTGGGGTGGCGGCATTGTCCAGACCCAGCATGTTGGCAGCCACGTTCATGAAGATCGATCCCGTCACAGGGTGGCCTTTCGGAATGTCAGGAAACAGCCTGACGAAGATGGGGCTGAGCAGACGTGCCAGCGCATTGACCAGGCCTCCGCGCTCGCCTATCTTCATGATACCCAGCCAGAGCGAGAGCACACCCGTCAGACCGAGGGAAATCTCGAAGGCAGTCTTCGACGAGGCAAACGTAGAGTCCATCATGGCGGGGAACACGTCGAAGTCGCCATAGCATACCAGTCGCACCAGTGCGATGACAAAGGCGACGAGGAAAAATGCAATCCAAATGTAGTTTAGTACCATCTTGAATGTAAAAATGAGAGGATAGCTATTGGCATAGTCATCCTCTCTTTTCCTTTTATTAGATTATAAATTATCGATTGAATACACCTGTTTCGCTTTGCTGTTGCTGCTGTTCCTAATCGTTGTTGCTCAAGTCCTGGTCGGTCAGGCGATCCACAACGTTCTCTATCCAGCTCCAGTTGATGCCACTCTCGCCGGTTGCCCAGTCCTTGAATCCGGGATAGGCGAGGGTGATGCTGACATATTCGTCGGCCCACTTCGTTCCTACGGGCACACAAATCTTCTGCGGAGCCTTGCCCTTGATGGCTGTCAGCTCGTAGTAGGTGATGTTCTCACCGTTCTGCTGGCGCACACGGATGGGTATGTCAATCAGGTGCTCGTACTTGTCGGCAGCAGTGAAGGTCACTGCGGGCTTCGAGACAATACCGGTGTTGACCATCTCTCTCAGACCTACGCCGAACTTCGCGTGTACTTCTTCGCCAGCCACCGTCAGATGGAGCGTACCACCGGCGGCAAGGAGCGTGATTTCGGTCGTGCCGTCCTGGTGGATTTTCGCGTCGAAGACCACATCGTTGAAGTCGAAGTCGCCGATGGTGCCGAGGTCTTCGCACATGATGCGACCCTCTTCGACCACGGGATTCGTGTCGACGACCTCACTTTCACCTTTCCAGGTGGCTGCGCACTCGCCGTCCTTCAGCGTGAAGCCGGTAGCGGCGAAGTCGCTGCCCGTCACGAGATTGGTTGAGGGCACGTCGTGCGTGTTCCAAGTGGTGTTCTCGTTCTGCTCAGCCCGCAGGGCAGCTTCAGTCGTCTCGTTGGCGAAGTTGTTCACGCAGTCGTTCCATGTGGTGCTGAAGTAGTAGAGCTCATGGTAGAACGTGATGTTGTTATAGGCCAGCGTCAGCTTCTTTCCCTGGATGTGGAAGGCCGAACCTTTGTGGGCGGGAATCTTGTTGACACCGTCTAAGCGTACGAAGGCCTTGGCCTCATCGTCAGTGGTCTGGAAGCCCTGAATGGCATATTTGCCCCGGTAGTCGTCGCCGTCGCGTCCCCAAAGCGTACCGCTCTTGGCGTTGAAGCCCGCATTGTTGCGCATGAGGAACTTGAAGTTGTTGAACACGCCGCGGTCCATCTCAATATAACTGCCGTTCATGAGGTGGAACACGCCGTTCTGCATCATGGCGTCGCCCGTGACGAAGAGGCGGCAGTAGTTATACATGGTGCCGTTCCAGGCAAAGCTCTTGAAGGTTCCCGTGGTGTAGGTGCCCTTGTTGATATACCAGATGAGGCTGTTGCCCTGCGTCAGTTCGGTCTCTCCCGCCACGGTCATCGTGCCTTCGTTGAAGAAGTTTGCGCACGAGTTCAGCTGGAAGTTGCCCGTGAGGCTCACCTCTCCATAGTTGTAGAGGAACGAAGAATTGCCGTCGCCGGGCTTGCTGGTGATGTTCTTTCCCCTGAGCGTACCCTCGTTGTAGACGACGGCCCGCTGGTTAATCTCGAAGTTGTCACGCCCCAGGTTCAGCGTACCGCGGTTGAAAATCTTGGCATCGCCCGTCTGGTAGTACAGCTTGTCGTAGTTATAGTTCAGCGTGGCGCCGTTGGCAACGTAAATCTCAAGGGCGTTGATGTAGTTGCCCATGTTGAGCGTGAGTGTCTTTCCCGGCAAGACATAAATGCGGGCCTGATTGATGAAGTCAGGAACGTTTAGCGTGGCATTGCCCGTGACGTAGAAGTCGTGGGAACCGCCTGTGAACTTGATGTCGAACGAACCGTCGGGCAGCAGGATCTCAGCGTCGCCGTTCATGGCCGCATTCTGGTCGATGGCTCCACCCCAGTCTGCACGGCGCCACTTGTCGAGCGTCATATAGGTCTGGTAGGTGACAGCTGTTTCGGGTGCCTCGCTCTTATAGAGGGCATCGGTGTTTCCGTAGTTTGTAAAGGGATCGCCGTCTGTCAGGATCGAACGGGTCATGGCCCGTGCACCGGCAGTGGTGCTCTGTCCGAAGCCCCAGTCCTGGTCGGGGCTGGGCTTGCCCACGTTCTTTTCGAAAGAGGTCTGATAGGTCTTCTCCAACTCCTTTGCCTTGGCCGTGGGGTCATAGAGGTCTTTGTCTTTCGTGCAGCTGGCTGCCATGAGGAGTATGAGGGCGGCCAATCCTGTCATCAAACATGTCTTCGTCATGATTATGTTATTTTGTTTGTAATGAAATATTCTGCATATTAATTTGTGCAAAGATACAAATAAATATAAGAAGCAGATGCACATAAGGGTTAAAAAACTTGAAATTCGTCAGATAATTCTTTCTAAGTCAAGCCGAATTAGCTTGCAATTTGGCTTAATTTCGTAATTTCGCGTTCGAAAAGGGACAATTTTTTGAATGTAGTATGAGTTCGAACCGATTTTCGCTTCCCTTGTTTCTCTGGCTGACCTTCTTGGCGATGGCGGGGTGCAAGAAGAATTATTTTGAGCAGGGCGAGTATGACCAGCTGGTGAAGTCGTCGTTTCCCGTAGAGAGCATCGATGCCGATCAGGACTGGACCACCATCCGGCGGGCCACGCTCAGGCTGAAGCCTCAGCTGATGCCCGGCGAGACCTATCAGGCGCTTGTCTACGACCGCAATCCTTTTTCCGACACCACGCGTGTCAGTCTGCTGTGGAAGGGAGCGCTGACCAGCAACAGGGAGCTGATTGTCAACACGGAATACCTGCCGGGGCAGGGGAGTGTCTACGTGGGGGTCGTCGATAAGTTGCAGTACATGTGTCTCTACGAAGTGCCCGTGGCAGGCGGACAGGGCTCTGCCACGCTGAGTTTCGACAATGCCGTAACCATCCGTCAGGTGGCGGAGCTCCCGAAGGCTGCGCCTTTCTCCTATCGTTACCTGTTCGAGAACTGCTTCCCCCGCACCGACGATTTCGATTTCAACGATGTGGTGCTCACCGTCACGCCCGTCATCGACAGTCTCACCGTCACGCTGCGGGTGAGCCTCGATGCCGTCGGGGCGCTCGAGTCCATGGGTGCCGCCCTGCGCATCGTAGGGCTGAAGGCCAGCGACATCGTGAGCTGCGAGCGCCGGGGCAACTTCGACGAGGGCTTTCCCTTTGCGCTCGACACCCGGCTGCGCATCATCAAGAGCAACGACATCCTCCTGCCCGACGGCATGAAGTATGGCACTACCGACGTGGTGCTCAACCTCTTCAGCAATGCCCACTGGGCCATGAAGCACGAGCATGCCTCCGACGGTTCCATTCTGTCTCGCTATTTCAATACCAGGGCGCGTGACAGCAGCGATGACGACTTTGAGAACGACGTGCCCCCCGCCGTCGTCACCTATACGTTCCGTCTGGCCAGCGAGTCGGCCGTCAACCGCTTCCGTGCCGAATACCTCGATGCCTTCATCGTGGAGGAATACAACGGAGGCTTCTGGGAGGTGCACACCGTTCCCTACAAGACCGACGAGGTGCTGCGCGACTATGCCAGCGGCAACAAGTCGCCCTATGCCAACAACGTGCCTTGGGCGCTCTGTGTGCCGGGCTATGTGGCCTATCCCTGCGAGCGGCATGCCATTGCCACCACCGTCAGCATTGCCGTGGCCGCCTATCAGCGCTTCCCCGAGTGGGCTGCCAGCCGCCTGAAGTCGCAGAACTGGTACGACTACCCGTCGCGCGAAGTAGTCTATCGCTAAGTGCTTGAAAACCAACAATTTAGGACTTACTTATAATTCGGCCTGAATTACACGCTAATTCAGGCCGAATTACGTCGCAATTCAGGCTGAATTGTCCTGCAATTCGTGCTGAATTGCAAAACCCTTTGTTGTGAGGGCGGTTTCAGCTCACGCCGCCCTTCCTATGTCGTGCAGGAACTCAGGGGCGAGATCGGCACCGTTGGCCCACTCGATGGTGTAGCCTGTAAGTCCATACTGCGTGAACTTGTCAAGGTCGAGTAGTTCGCCGAAGACCTCGCCTGTGAGGTAAGGCTTGAGGTCGGCCAGCTTACGCGTCCCGTCGTTGAAGGTGAGTAGCAGTTCGTAGTCCTTCACATAATCTACGTCTGTAATTTTAAGCATGATAGTGTCCTCCTTCTTATTTCCTTTATTTAAGTGGTTCGATTCGTCCGAGTTTCTCGCCCTTCTGTGCTTTCTCCCAAAGCGTGAGGATTTCGGCTTCGTGCAGATCCATCCACTCATTCACCTTGGCAATGACCTTCAATGGGGCCTTGCCGTTTACCACACGGTCAAGTACACTGATGATACACTCATATTCACCGTAGGTAAAGTGGATGTGCGGCGGATTGTGGTCGCGCCAGTAGAGGCTGATGATGATTCCAAAAAATTTGCTGATTTCTGGCATAAGCGTATCGTATTTGTCGTTTTACGCAGCAAAGATACAAATAAAATTTGGAAAGACGATGGATTTTGTGTATAAAACCAAGAATCTTGATACAAAAAACAGTCCCAAGCTTGCGCCTGAGACTGTTCGGTGGGCCATCTAGGGCTTGAACCTAGGACCTCCAGATTATGAGTCTGTTGCTCTAACCAACTGAGCTAAAAGCCCGAATGCGAGTGCAAAGGTAAGCAGAAAAAATGATATTTCCAAACATTTACGAAAAAAACATTCAAAAAGAGACCATAAATGAGAAAAAAATTCATACCTTTGCACCAAATCTCTTCGTAAAATGAAAATACAGATTGTAAACGGTCCTAACCTAAATCTTCTAGGACGCCGTGAGCCAGGCATCTATGGAACTTCGTCGTTCGACGATTATCTGCCCCGGCTCCGGGCGCAATATCCCGGTGTGCAAATAGACTATTACCAAAGCAATATCGAAGGCGAGCTGATTGACAAGCTGCAGGAAGTGGGCTTCGGCTGCGACGGCATCGTGCTCAATGCCGGTGCCTATACCCATACGAGCATCGCCCTGCAGGACTGCATCCGCTCCCTGAAAGCACCCGTCGTGGAGGTACACATCTCGAATGTACACAAGCGGGAGGAGTTCCGCCACCACTCGTTCATCTCCTGTGCCTGCCAGGGAGTCATCTGCGGCTTCGGGCTCGACTCCTACCGGCTGGCCGTAGAGGCCATCCGGGCGCTTTGACCCCTCCAAAGCCAGAGTGCCGCACACGCCTTTTGACATAACTATAAGAACTACTACAAACGATGACAAACTGGAAGAGAACCGCCGACGGTTCAGCCCCGATGCCTTCAGGTGCCGGAGACTCGGAGCAGGTAGCGGCATACGTCCTGGCTCATATCGACCCTGAGCCGGACTACCTGTACCAGCTCTATCGCGCCACCAACATCCATCTGCTCCATGGGCGCATGGCCAGCGGCCACTTGCAAGGCCGTCTGTTGTCGATGCTGGTGCGTATGGTGAGGCCTCGGAATATTCTCGAAGTGGGTACGTTCAGCGGCTACAGTGCCCTGTGCATGGCCGAAGCCCTCGAGGAGGGCGGTTGTGTCTATACGTTCGAAATCAATGACGAGCAGGAAGACTTCACCCGTCCGTGGCTTGAGCAGTCGCCCTACCGTGACAAGATACGCTTCATGGTGGGCGATGCCGTCACCGAGGCTCCCCGCTTAGGCGTCGTGTTCGACCTGGTCTTCCTCGACGGCGACAAGCGCACATACGTGGACACCTACGAGATGGCCCTGCAGGTGTTGCGCCCCGGGGGCTTTATCCTGGCCGACAATACGCTTTGGGACGGTCATGTTGTTGACCCGGCCTACGACCGGGATCCGCAGACGCTGGGCATCCGTGCCTTCAACGACCTCGTGGCCCGCGACCCTCGCGTCAGCCGGGTCATCGTGCCGCTGCGCGACGGTCTCACAATCATTCAGAAGAAATAAGATTAAGATTACAAGTTATATAAGGATGAAAAGAATACTTCCATTTGCGCTGCTGGTTGTAGCCTTGCTTTCGGTTTACTTATTGTCGCCGTGGAGTCCCGTCAAGTCGTCTCTGTTTGTTGGGGGGCATCGTCATCATTGTGCGGCAGAGTGCCTTCCGGAACTGTATGTCGAGGGCGAGGAAGCCCTGCGCAGCGACGATCTGGCAACGGGTCGCCGGTATGCCGCCAAAGGGCAGCAGGAGGCTCGCGACAGCGACGAGTACTATCGGTACGTCGTGCTGGAGGCCAAGTGTCACTTCTATAATATGCAGGCCGACTCGTTCCTGATGACCCATCGCCGACTGAAACAATACTTGCAGCGGCAGCAGCGAGAGGACATTGAACTGAAGATGCTGCAGGTGGAGTGCGATATGCAGATGGGTGTCTACTTGACGAAGATGGCAGGGCTGGCCGACTCGGCACAGGCCTATAACTTCAAGGCGCTCAGGCTGGCCGAGCAACTGTCGTGCTACGACAACGACCGCCTGCTCATTCTGAACAACATCGCCGATGCCTACAAGCAGATGGGGCACTACGACAAGTGTATCGAGTACTACAATGCGGCCATGGAACTGGGCGACACACTGGGCATGTCGGTCTCTACCCGCATTGCCCTGACCTCGGGCATCGCCTCGGCCTATTCAGCCCTGCACAGCTTCCAGGAGAGCGACATGTGGTGGAACCGATTGAAGCAGCTGGAACCGCAGATGAGCAAGGGCGAGCACTTCAACTACCTGAACAACCGCGGCAACGACTACTATCTGCAGGAGGACTACGAGCAGAGCCTTGGCTACTTCCTGAGGCTTGACTCGCTCACGAAAGACGACCCGGACATGCTGTGGGAACGCATGTTCTGCTTCTGCAACCTAAGCGGTGTCTATATCAAAATGGGCAAGACCGACCTCGCACTGCCTCTGCTTGAACAGGCCGAGCGCTTCTTTACCGAGCAGAACCAGCCCGTGCCGCTCTTCTATCTGACCACGCAGCGCATCGAGATGGCACTGCTCCGCCACAATCTGGCCGAAGCCGGCAGACTGGCCAGTGAGAACCCAACCCCCTCCTGGATGATACCGGAGCAGGTGATGCTGCGACAGGAAATCCTCATCAGGCTTTACGAGCAGACACAGCAGTGGCAGCTGCTGGCCGACCAGCTGAAGCACTATCACGAACTGAAGACGGCCATCGCCGGCGAAAACGTGAGGATGAGGCTGGCAGAGACGCTGATGCGCTATGAGCACGAGAAGAGCGAGATGACCAAGCAGCGGCTGATGGAAGAGCGCGAAGAACTGTTCCGCTGGACGCTGGCCTCGCTCATTGCCGCCGTCCTGCTCGTCATCCTGCTCTGCGTGGTGATACTGCAGAAGCGGCGCGAGGAGAAAATGAAAGACGCACTCACGAAGAGCCGCATACAGAGCCTCCGGATGGAGACCGTCCGCAACCGCATCACGCCCCATTTCATTGGCAACGCCCTCTCGGCAGAGATGATGGCGCAGGCAGAAGGGCATGAGGTGGACTTCGACGCCATCGTGGAACTGCTGCACCGGGGCATTGAGCTGACGGGTACAGAGCTGACAACACTGAGCGACGAACTGGAGTTCATCGGCTTCTATTGCGACATTGAGAGCCGCAGCATAGGACCTGATTTCCACTACGAGGCAACGGTGGCCGCCGATGTCGACCCGCAACACGTGACACTGCCCGCCATGTCGGTACAGATACTGGTGGAAAACGCCATCAAGCACGGCCTAAAGCGCAAGTCGCCGGTGGCCGGACAGCGGCGCTCCGTCTGCGTCAGTGTGGCCAGGAAGGGTGCTGCCACGCTCGTCGAAGTGCGCGACAACGGCGTGGGGCTGATGGCCGACTGGCAAAAGAAGGAACGGACGGGACTGAGGGTAATCCACCAGACGTTAGACATGCTGAACGAGCAGAACAAAGAGCAAATAGGCTTCGGACTGGAAAACTCCACAGGACCGGCGGGCGTGACGGGATGCCGAGCCTGGCTCTTGCTGCCCGACCACTATGAGTATAAACTAAAAACCGTCTAAGGCCTCTACAGGAAAGGCTGAAGACTCTGGAAAAGAAAATAAGTATGGAAACGAAAAGATTAGTGAGAGTCTACATCGTCGACGACGACCAGATGGCCATGTCGCTCCTGCGGAAAATGCTGCAGGACTATGCGGTCGAAGTTATCGGCACGGCTACTGACATCGGTACCGACACCGCCAACGACATCAGCGAACTGTCCCCCGACCTGCTCTTCCTCGACGTCGAACTGCCCTCGGGATCAGGACTGGAGTTCTACACCCAGATACGCCCGTACTTGCAGCCGGATGCCAAGGTGGTGTTCTATACAGGCTACGACAAATATCTGCTCGATGCCTTGCGCAGGCAGGCCTTCGACTATATGCTCAAGCCGGCCAGCCGCCAGGAACTGGCGAAGATTATGATGCGCTTCTATGAGGATAAGCTGAGCAACATACAGCCGGTGGTGGGAAGGGGAAACCAGCAGGCATCGCCCAACGTGATGATTGTCAATGCCGCAGGAGAGCATACCGTGCTCCGTCCCACCGACATCGCCTTCTTCCGCTTCATCAGTGACCGCCGACTCTGGGAGGTCGTCACCACTAAGGGCGAGTGCCATCAGCTGCGCCACCGCACCACGGCCGATACGATCCAGACCTATTCCAGCGAGTTCGTCCAGATACACAAGCGATACATCGTCAACCTGCACCATGTACAGAAGGTGCTCGACAACCTCTGTGTGCTCCGTCCGCCCCTCGACAACATTACGGAGTTGCGCCTCAGCAAGAACTACCGGTCCACCTTCCTCGCCACCTTTTATAATATGTAAGGCGTGATTCGATGCTTAATTCTTCATGCTTCATGCTGAATTGTCAGAAAAAATGCCTACCTTTGTCCCCGAATTATGCATTCAGCATCATTCAATAAAGCATTCAGCATTAAGAATTAAGCATTGTAAGAGTTATGCAAGAGACCAGACAAAACAAGATAGCACGACTGCTGCAGAAGGAACTGAGCGTGATTTTCCAGGAGCAGACCCGCGCCATGCACGGGGTCATGATCAGCGTCACCCGGACGAAGATTTCGCCCGACCTGAGCATCTGTACCGCCTATCTGAGCATTTTCCCCTCGGAACGGGGCGAAGAGCTGTTGGGCAACATCGAGAAGAACAACCAGCAAATACGCTTTGCCTTGGGGCAGCGGGTGCGTCACCAGCTGCGCATCGTGCCTGAACTGCGCTTCTTCATTGACGACTCGCTCGACTACATCGACCGTATCGACCAGCTGCTGAAACAATGAACTTTCCTTTCTACATAGCCCGTCGCTATCTCTTCTCCAAGAAGTCGACCAATGTCATCAATCTCATCAGCGGCATCTCCGTGGGAGGTGTGGCCGTGGCTACGATGGCACTGGTGGTGACGCTGAGCGTGTTCAATGGTTTCAGCGACCTCGTGGCTACGCTCTTTACGGCCTTCGACCCGCAGATAGAGATTACACCGGTCAAGGGAAAGACGGCTGAGGCCGACGACCCTGTGCTCATGCAGATCCGGCAACTGCCCGAGGTCTACGTGGCTACCGACTGTGTCGAAGACATGGCGCTGGCCATCTATGGGGAACGGCAGGCGATGGTCACAATCAAGGGTGTCGACGACAACTTCGACTCGCTGACTCATATCCGTGAGATTCTGCTGGGCGACGGCACTTTCGAGCTGCATGCGGCCGACATGAGCTACGGCATCCCGGGCATTCGGCTGGCCGAGATGCTGGGCACGGGCTATCGTTATCAGAAACCCATCCGCATCTTTGCACCGAAGCGCGAGGGACAGGTTGACATGACCAACCCGGAAGAGGCTTTCGTGACCGACGAGCTTTATTCGCCGGGGGTCATCTTCAATGTCATGCAGGCCAAATACGACAAATCTTATATCCTCACCTCAGTCGACTTCGCCCGTAGGCTCTTCGACCAGCAGGGGCGGTTGTCATCGCTTGAGCTCAGGCTGAAGCCGGGTTCTGACTTCGAGGCCGTCAAGGCAGAGATGAAGCGGCTGGCAGACGGGAAGTATGAGGTGAAGGATCGCTACGAGCAGCAGGACGAGACGTTCCGCATCATGGAGATTGAGAAGCTGATTGCCTATCTCTTCCTGACCTTCATCCTGATGGTGGCCTGTTTCAACATCATCGGTTCGCTCTCGATGCTCATCATCGACAAGCGCGACGATGTGGTGACGCTGCGCAACCTGGGAGCCACCGACCGCCAGATTACGCAGATATTCCTGTTCGAAGGCCGTATGATTTCTGCCATCGGTGCCGTCATCGGCATCGTGCTTGGCCTGTTGCTCTGCTGGATTCAGCAGACGTTCGGTGTCATCTCCTTAGGCAGTTCGGCAGGTACGTTCATCATCGATGCCTATCCCGTGAGTGTCCATGGATGGGACGTGGTGCTGGTGTTCCTCACCGTCCTGGCCGTAGGCTTCCTCTCCGTCTGGTATCCTGTCCGCTATTTCGCCAAGCGCCTGCTGGCATAAGAAAAATCTTTCTGGAAAGGTGTAAAGACTAAAAACGGATAAGCGTTTTTCCTTCCGCTTATCCCTCATTTCCTCATTTTCCGGCGTTTAAGCCAAGCATCTCTTTCAGTTGTTCGATAGTGATCTTGATTTTCTCGTAGTTGTCCATCAGCGTCACGTCGAGCGTGTACTGAGCCTTGTTGTAGAACGGCT
>Ga0310697_10004270_pt1 | contig 14166 bp, 10 predicted proteins | sample 172DNAGHGlowgp2_FD_203883 | JGI IMG/M metagenome (GOLD analysis project Ga0310697, IMG submission 203883) | Sheep rumen microbial communities from Palmerston North, Manawatu-Wanganui, New Zealand - 1728 DNA GHGlow gp2 (v2) (version 2) | ecosystem: Host-associated > Mammals > Digestive system >...
TGACGTGGTCCGGTCAGTACGGCCATATCAACACGTTCAACTCGATCGGCTTTGAGTCCCGCAACGTGCCGAAGTACGTGGTGAAGGGCGGTCCTGGCCTTGTTGCGTACTATGACCGTCTGGTCGAGGTCGCGCGCATCGACAAGGAAAACGGCAGAAAGAGCACGATCAACCAGTTCAACCATCCGGGCACGACGTTCGGTACGTTTGAAGACTTCGCGCACTATACCCCCGCATACGACGAGCTGATCACCATGATCGAGGTCGGCAATGGTGAGGGCAAGGTCGGCGGTTCCATGTACTGGCCCTCCTACCAGTACTACACCATGGCGCTGGACAAGGGCTGGCACCTTGCGCCGACCAACAACCAGGACAACCATAAGGGCGGCTGGGGCGACAGCAACACCTGCCGTGACGTTATCTACACCGACAACTTCTCCGAGGAAGGTCTCTATGACGCCATGCGCGACATGCGGATGTACGCCACCGAAGACAACGACCTCGAGATCTACTACACCCTGAACGACAACGTAATGGGCACCATCCTGAATCTTGAGCAGGGTGATAAGCTTTCGATCCGCATCGACTTCAAGGATCCGACCGACAAGGTCCAGAAGGTTTCCGTCATCGCAAACGGCGACGTGACGGTAGCGAGCAAGACCTTCAACGCGCAGACCGGCTCCTGGGATCTCGAGATCGACAACAACTACTCCTACTACTACGTCCGCGTGGACGAGGTCGACGCCGATATCGCGGTGACCGCGCCTGTCTGGACGAGCGAGACCGTCAAGGTCGGCATGTCGCCGGTCGAGAAGAACACCACGATCGAGCTGAAGGACGAACCGATCACGTTCAGCGTTCCGCTGTACAACTACGAAGAACCGGCGATCGGCGAGGACGCGTCGGCTGTCGAGCTTCAGATCACCAAGGTCGAATACATGATCGACAACGAGCTGATCGAAACGATCGAGAATCCGACGTTTGCAGACGGCACCTCCGTGCTGACCACGACCAAGCAGGATGACAAGCTCACCTGGATCTACGTACCTACGGAAACCGGACGCTTTATGCTGGACGTCAAGGTCACCGCGATGTTCCGCGGCGTCGAATATGTGTTCAACGGCAACCTCGGCTTCATCGTCCGCGACGGCTCGGATATGTCGCTGATGCTGATCGACGCGAGACACAGCAACTTCTACGTCTCCGGCAACTATGCGGATTCCGATACGGCGTTCATCGAGCTTGCGGCGCAGTACGGCGTCAAGTCGCAGCATATCACCGAAACGATCACCGACGAGGTGCTCGAAGGCTGCGACCTGCTCGTTCTGACCGTTCCGTTCAAGGGCGCGAGCATCTCCGTCGCGGATTCGCTCTACACCGATGATGAGATCGCGGCGATCGAACGGTATGCACAGCGCGGCGGCAGCTTCATCGTCTGCTCCAAGTCCGACCGTCTCGAGCCGGAAAATGAGAACGAATGGGCGAGCGTCATCTCGAACGAGCTCCTCGAAGCCATCGGCGCCAAGGCGCGCGTCGGCAAGGGCATCGTTTCTGACGCGGTCAACATGACCAACGAATCCTACCGCCTGCACTTTACCGGCAAGGACTTCTACAACTGGGACAACCCGCTCACCGAGTACCTCATCGAGAACACGAACCTGATGTTCTCCTGCTACAACGCGGCGCCGATCATCCTGAACGGTGCGACGAGCGTCGTCAATGCGTTCGATACCTCGTTCGTCAGCTCCTACCCGCTCTACTACAACGGCGGCAAGAACGTCACGGCGGACAAGATCTATCAGCCGTACTACGACGCGGCGGGCGATCAGGACACGATCAGCGTGCTCGCCTATGAAGAACTGCCCACGGGCGGCTTCTGCATCACCTCCGGCGTCACCTTCTTCTCCACGTTCGAGGTCAAGGTCGAAATGGAGAGCGCGGCAACGCTGCAAAACACGAACTACCAGATCGTCGTGAACCTCTTTAAGATGATCCATCCGGCTGAGGTCACGCCGATCGCGGAGATCCACGAGGCGGGCAAGCTCAACACCTCCTACACGATCGAGGGCTACGTCACCTCCAACGCGTCCGGCTACGACAAGGACACCGCGTTCTTCGACTGCATCTACATCCAGGACGAATCCGGCCGCGGCATCAACGTGTTCCCGGTCGCGGGACGTTACGAGGTCGGTCAGAAGCTCCGCATCACCGGTATGACGAGCGAGTACATGGGTGAGATCGAGCTGAACTGCGGCAACGACTACGGCGGAGACATTCAGGATATCACGCTGCGCGACGTCGAATACACCGCGGACGGCGTCACAACGACCGGTTACGCGACGCGCGCGAGACTCCTCGAGGTCGCGATCACGATGGCGAACATGCAGACGATCGAGACGTACGTCATCGACGACGGCGTCCTGAACATGGTGATCGACGAGATCTGCGCGGAGAACGCAGAGCAGTATGTCGTTCCCGAAATGCTCACGACGGCAGAGGCGGCTTCGCCCGAAAAGGTCGGCAACTTCGTCGCGTTCATGGGCAGGATCACCAAGGTCGAATACGACGCGAACGGCGTGCTCGGCACGATCCATGTGGACGACGGCTCCGGCGAGGTCCTGGTCTTCCTCGACGGCTACATCAACTGCAGCGACGGCTGCGTGCCGGACGAGCAGGGCTATCACGATCTTTCCTGGGTCAGGGAAGGCGCGTATCTTACCGCATGCGGCATTGCGTCCATCGGTCAGAACAGCTATGAGAACTCCGATCAGATCGGTCCGCGTATCCGTACGCGCAGCCGTGCGGACATCCGGCCCGTTGAGCTGACGTACGGCGACGCCAACGGCGACGGAAAGATCACCTCGGCGGACGCGGCGCTCGTGCTGCGCGCGCTGGTCGGTCTCTCCGTGCTGACGCCGGAAGGCGCGCTGAACGCGGACGTTGCGCCCGATTTCGACGGCATGCCGAATGCGGCGGACGCAGTCGCGATCCTGCGCTATGTGGTCGGCATGATCAAGACGTTTGAGGTCGAAGCGCAGAACTGAAGTCAATCAAACGGGGGCGGGGCAGTTTTGCCTCGCCCTTTTTCCCGAAAGGAGGATCGATATGCAGATCAAAAAGCTCTTTCCGCCGCTGACCGAACAATGGAAAACGGTCTATGAAAAGGAGCGCCCGAACCTGACGCCCAACGCGATCACGGGGGAGGCGCTGTCCCGCTACGTTCGGGATCGTTTTGATGCGGAGCCGACCGAGGATGAAGCGCTGATCCAGACCGTGCGCGACCTGCTCGAACAGGATGCGCTTTTGCAGCGGAAGAAACAGGACGGACGACTGCAGCCCGAGGTTTACCGCCTTGATGACGGCACGGTGATCGGCGTCGATCTGTTGACCGGCTGCTTCATCGTACAGGACAACATGGCGATCCGCGACGAGCTGACCTATATCAAGGGTCTGGACGACTCCGATCTGGAAAATATCCCGCTCACAGTCGATTGGCTCCGTTGCCGGAATCTTCGTCAAGAAAAGGAGAAAACGGCGAGAGAGACGTTTTTCAGCGTCACGGAGGATGAAACAGGAAATGCGGCATACGCCGCTGTCCGCGCGGCGGGACGGACGCCGGGAACCTATGCGGCGTATCTTCGGGGAAAGAGATGCAGAACAAAGGCAGGCTTTTTTCGGGAGATCTCCGCAGCAATGCAGTTTCCGGCTTATTTCGGTGAAAACTGGGACGCGCTTTCCGAATGCCTGCGCGATCTCAACGAATGGCTTTCGTTCAAGACGGTCACCGTTGTGATTGACGATTACGACCGATTGTTCGGTTCGGGTCAAAAGGCGGCAAGGGACCGCGAAACGATGCGAGGCGTCTTTGAAGATGCCGCGGCTTTCTGGGCGGTCAGGGACGTCGCGTTCCGTGTGATCGCGGTATCCGAAAGCGAGGCACAGCGGTAGGGACGGCATCTCCGGACAAACGAAAAAGAGGACCGGATTCCGGTCCTCTTATCGGTTGCTTCAAAATCAATACTTGCGCTTTCTCGCGGCTTCTGCCTTCTTCTTGCGCTTTACGCTGGGCTTTTCGTAATGCTCACGTCTGCGGACCTCCGCGAGGACGCCGCTGCGAGCGCACTTTCTTTTCCATCTCTTGAGAGCGCTTTCCAGGGATTCGTTTTCACCGACTCTGATTTCCATTTTTTTCCCTCCCCTCTTGAGCAACAATGTCGTGATTCACGACGCTTTTGCTATTATACTCGCGAATCCGTGATTCGTCAATCCCGAAATGTAAATTTTACGGTTTTTTTTGACAAGCGCAGGCAGTTTCTGTATAATAGGGTTGCAAAGGGGGATGGGTATGGCAAAGCTGTATTTTCGTTACGGAGCGATGGGCTCCTCCAAAACCGCGAATGCGATCATGGTCAAGTATAACTATTGGGAGCGCGGCAAGAACGCGATCCTCATCAAGCCGTCGATCGACACGCGAAACGGCTCCAGAAGGATCTGGTCGCGCTGCGGGCTCGAGGACACCTGCATCTCGATGGAGGAGCTCGACATGAACAAGGTCAAGGCTGGCGAATACGACTGCCTGATCATCGACGAGGCGCAGTTTCTCACGAAAGATCAGGTGGAGCTGCTTGTGAAGATCGTCGACGACTACAACGTCCCGGTCATCTGCTACGGGCTTCGCACCGATTTTCAGGGCAACTTCTTCGAGGGCAGCCACTGGCTTCTCGCCCGGGCGGACGCGATCGAGGAGGTCAAGACGATCTGCTGGTGCGGAAGAAAGGCGACGAACAACGCGCGTCTGGACGGCAAGGGCGGCATCACCAAGGTCGGCGAGCAGGTCGTCCTCGGCGCAAACGACAAGTATATCGGGCTTTGCCGCAAGCATTTCAATCTGGGCGATCCGGGTCCGGAGCTTCGGACGCCGGACAAGCCCGAATAACGCAGGATTTTTTTCGGAGGGCTGCAGCATGGAAGAAGTATTATCGGTCGTACAACAGTATTTCACCTATATCATCGAATGGGCGGTCATGCTGTGTGAAGTCATCGGCGTCATCATGATCGTACTGACGGCGATCCGCGGTGTGGTCGCGTGGCTTCGGAAGGATCCGCATGCAAGGCTGATCGCCGCGGAGGGCATCGCGATCGCGCTGACGTTCAAGATGGGCGGCGAGGTCCTGCGGACGGTCATCGTGCGCGAGTGGCAGGAACTTCTGGTCCTCGGCGCGATCGTTCTGCTGCGCACGATCATGTCGTTCATCATTCACTTTGAGATCCGCAGCGAACGGCAGACGCTGGAGGGGATCCACAGCATTCTGCGCTCCGACAAACAGAAAAAAGCGTCGAAGGAGCAGCCGGAAGGGCAGCCGGAGGAGCAGCCGGAGGAAACGCCGGAAGGACAGCCTGCCGAACCGAAGAAGTTTCCGGCGATCAAGCTTTGAACAAACGCCCCGGCTTCGGGGCTTTTTCCGTATCGGAAAAGAAAGGACACTATGGAAGGCAATCCGATCAACTGGTATCCGGGACACATGGCGAAGGCGAAAAGGATGCTCGAGGACAATCTGAAGCTCATCGACGTCGTGATCGAGCTTTGCGACGCGCGCGCGCCGCTGGCTTCGAGGAACCCGGATTTCGACGCGCTGTTTCAGGGAAAATCGCGCGTTCTTTTGCTGAATAAGAGCGATCTTGCCGATCCTGCATCCAATAAGCGCTGGATCGGGTATTATAAGCGACAGGGCGTCGAGGCGGCGGAGATCGTTTCGAGCGCGCAGAACGCAAAGGCGACGGCGGTCCGGCTCATCGAAAAGGCGACGGCGGAGCGCGTGAAGCGGTTCGAGGAAAAGGGCGTGAAGAAGACGATCCGCGTACTGATCGCAGGCATTCCGAACGTCGGCAAGTCCACGCTGATCAACCGCATTGCGGGCGAAAAACGCGCGATGACCGGCGACAGACCCGGCGTCACGAAGGGCAAGCAGTGGGTGAAGATCACCCCGCATCTCGAGCTGCTGGATTCGCCGGGGCTTTTGTGGCCGAGGCTCGGCGACGTTGCGCTTGCGGAGCACCTCGCTTTTTTAGGCTCGATCAACGACGAGATCCTGAACCTCGAGGACCTTTCCGAACACCTTTTGTCGACGCTTCGGACGCTTTGTCCGGACGCGCTGTACGAGCGGTATAAAAAGCTTTCCGCGGACACGCCGGAGGGCGCGCTTCTGGAAGGCGTGGCAAAAAGCCGCGGGTTCATCCTGAAGGGCGGGATCTATGACGCCGAACGCGCGGCAAGGATCGTTCTGGACGAGTTCCGCGCGGGAAAGATCGCGCGCGTCACGCTGGAGCAGCCGCCGAAGGAGGAAAACGATGGCGAAGCGGAATGAGCAGGAACGGCTGCTGGCGCTTTCCGAACGCGACCGCGCGTTCTGGACGCAGGACGGCGTGATCCTCGCGGGCATGGACGAGGTGGGACGGGGACCCCTTGCGGGACCTGTGGTCGTCGCCTGCGTCGTGATGCCGCCGGAGCCGCTTTTGGAATACGTCAACGACTCGAAAAAGGTCAGCGAAAAGCGCCGCGAAGCGCTGTACGACCGCATTCTCTCCACCTGCATCGAGGCGCAGACCGCGTGGGTGGATCAGACCGTGATCGACGAGATCAACATTCTGGAGGCGACGAAGCGCGCGTTCTGCGAAGCGTTCGCGAAGATGCAAACGCCGGTCACGGACGTGCTGATCGACGCGCTGACGGGGTTAAAGATCCCCGCGCGGCAGCACGCGCTGATCCACGGCGACGCGCTGAGCTATTCGATCGCCGCGGCGTCGATCGTCGCGAAGGTCGAGCGTGACCGCTATATGCGCGAGCAGGACGCGTACTTTCCGATGTACGGCTTCGCGCAGAACAAGGGCTACGGCACAAAGGCGCACATGGACGCGATCAGAGCGTACGGACCGTGCCCGCTGCACCGGCGCTCGTTCATCAAAAATCTGCTATGACGGCGGCGGAAACGGGAAAAACCGGCGAGCGGCTCGCGGTGCGGCATCTGCGGCGCAGCGGCTACCGCATTCTTGCAAAGAACTGGCGCGCGTACCGTCACGAGATCGACGTGATCGCGCGGGAGAAAAGCACCGGTACGGTCGTGTTCGTTGAGGTAAAAACGCGGACGCCGGGCAGCTTCGGACGCCCTGCGGACGCGGTGGACGCAAACAAGCGGCGGTTTTTGCGGCTCGCCGCCGAAAGCTGGCTTTTGAGCAACGGCGGGATCGAACAGCCCGCGCGCTTCGACGTGATCGAGGTGCTGCTGCCCGAAAAAAGCGTCAGCCATATCGTCAACGCATTTTAGCGGTTGCCCCGTATGCGCGGATGTGATATACTGTTCAGAAACGATGGGATCGGAGGATCGGATCTTGCGAAAGGCATTCCGGATTTGGATCATCATAGCGGCGATCGTTCTGCTCGCCGCACTTTTGGCGTGCGGCCGATCGGAATCGACCGGCGGCGCAGGCGCGGAAACGACCGATTTTGATTTTACGGACGCGACGGACGGCGTTCCGAACGGCTGGTATATGAACTCCTATGAGGGCGGATACCGGATCCTGACGGAGGACGGCGCGTTCGGTTTTGCGGTGCAGGGCGAGGACGACTGCCGTCTGGTCCGTACGATCGACGTCAGGCCGGAAACACGGTATGTGCTGCGGGCGGAGATCCGCACCGGCGACGTGTACGGCGGACAGGGCGCAACGCTTGCCATAGACAACTTTGCGATCGACGGAAGCTATATCTATTCCGACGGTCTGTTCGGCACGAACGACTGGACGCCGGTCGAGCTTGCGTTCCGCACGGCAAAAACGCAGGAAGCGGTCACGCTTGCGCTGCGGCTCGGCGGATATTCCGCGGAATCGAGCGGCAGCGTATGGTTCAGAGACGTCCGGCTCGAGCAGACAGACAATGCCTCGGTCCCGTTTCAGAACCTGATCCCGGACGCGTCCTCCGACGAGAACGAGGACCGTACCGCCGAGGATTACGAAGCCGTCTTTACGGTGATCTTCTGGACCGGCGCGATCGCGGCGATCGTGCTGCTGTTCGGCGTGTGCGGGAGAGGGAAACGGCTTGCGCCGCTGAAGGAGAAGCAGGACCGCAAATACGGGATCTTCGCGATCCTCGTTGCGATCGGGCTTTTGATCCGGTTCGTGCTCTGCGCCGTCTGCAAAGGTCACGCGACCGACATGGCGTGCTGGCAGGGCTGGGGCAGCCGCGTCGCGATCGAGGGACCGGCAGCCTTCTATGTCGACAACTGGTGCGACTATCCGCCGGGATATATGCTCGTCTGCGGGCTTCTGTACCGCATTGCGTCGCTGTTCCCGGAGGGTCCGTTCCGCCTGTTCGTGTATATGGTCCCGGCGTTCCTCTGCGACGTGCTTTCGGGCTTTCTGATCCTGAACCGCGCAAAGCGCTTCGAGCTCGGCGACAGACCCGCGCTGCTGCTTGCGGGGCTGATCGTGCTGAACCCCGCCGCGGTGTTCCTTTCCGGCGCGTGGGGACAGATCGATTCGATCCTCGCGACGCTTCTGATCGGCGCGTTCCTGCTTTTGAACATGAGCCGCGAAAAGCCGCACTACCGGCTGTTTGCGGGCGTCCTGTACGGCGTCGCGATCCTGATGAAGTGGCAGGCGCTGATCTTCGGACCGGTGCTCGTGCTGATGTATGTCATGCTCGGCGTCGATCAGTGGAGGACGAAGCGGTTTGCGCAGCACGTGCTTTGGTCGGTCGCGGGGCTGGTCGGCGCGGTCGGCGTACTGCTTCTGGGCTCCGTGCTGTTTCGCGGCGAAGGGATGTCGATCTTCTGGATGGTCGAACGGTTCCGGAGCGCGTCGGGCGGCTATGACTATGCGTCGATCGAGGCGTATAACTATCTGACGCTGTTCGGCGGCAACTGGAGCAAGGCGCAAAACGCCCTGTTCGGCAGCGCAAACGCAGGCGCCATGCTGCTGCGGGTCAACGCGCTGTTCTCAAAGGTCGCGCTGCTGATCGGCTTTCCGACGCTGGTGCTCCGCGCATGGAACGGGATGCGGACGCGGAAGGAAAACGAACCGAACCGCGCGTTTTACGAGCTTTTGACGGCTGCGGTCGTTGTGGGGCTGCTGTATCTGATCGGCTTTGTCGCCGGGAATTTCACGACCGAGAGCGCAGGCGCGAACGAAGTTTTGCAGGCGATCGCCGCGTTCCCGCTTTACGGATTGCTGATGGTCGGCATGTTCCTGTACATCGTGCATCGCGAACGCGCGGGACAGAAGCTTTCCGACTGGATCAGGGCGGGCGGCGCGACCGTGACCGGCGCGCTGACGCTTGCGGCGGCGCTGTGCGTGTTTGCGCTGACGTATCTGCTGGGCGCGTTCATAAAGCTGTTCGGCGGAACGCTGACCTGGTATGCGTTCGGCGTGATCGGCATCGTGCTTGCGGGCGTATTGACGCTCGGGCTGTTCCTTCTGTACTGGAAGAAACACCGCATGGCAGGCTATTCGCTGTATACGAACCGCGGACTCATCTTTCTGCTTGCCGCATGCTTCTGCGTCTGGGTATTCACGTTCGGGCACTACATGCACGAGCGCTACATCTTCCCGGCGCTGTTCTTCCTCGTGTTCGCGTACGCGTACGACCGCGATCCGCATAAGCTGGCGGCGCTTTCGATGCTGACCGTCACGACGTTTATGAACGAAATGATGGCGATGTTCGTCGTCTCCGACGGGGCGAAGGATCTCATCCGCGGCGGCACGATCCACAATCAGCTGATCGCGGTGATCTCGCTTCTGGAGGTCGGCGCGGCGCTGTATCTGACGGCGATCTGCTTCCGCAAAGCGCTGCAGTTCGAACCGTCCGACCCGACGGGCGAAACGGCGTCCGGGAAGCAGGAGCCGCCGCGCAGAAAGCGCGGGGGACGGAGGTGAACGGTATGGATTTCAAGAGATTTCGCAAAGAGATCGGCGTCGAGGACGGACGCCGCATGACGAAGCGCGATTATATCGTGCTGCTCATTCTGCTTGCGGTCTATTCCGTCGTCGCATTTTTGAACCTCGGTTCCGTCTCCTCTCCGCAGACCGTGTGGACCGCGAAGCCCGGCACGACCGTGATCGTCGATCTCGGCGACACGCAGAACGTGACGGAGCTCCGGTTCTACGGCAGCATTGCCGTGGGGGAGCTTGAGATCTACGACGAAAGCGCGTTCATCGACGATTATTTCCGTCCGGGCGAGACCGAGCCGCTCGCGACGTTTTCGCAGGACGACGGCGAGATGTACAAGTGGCAGGAGCTTGCGTTTGAAACCGAAACGCAGTACCTGATCCTGTACGTTGCAAGCGGAAAGATCTCGATGAACGAGATCGCTGTAGTGGGCGTCAATGCGATCTCACCGAAAACGGTGCAGACCGCGGATTCCGGTTCGACCGTGATCGTCGACCTCGGCGGCACTTACGACGTCAAGGAGCTCCGCTTCTCCGGAACAACAGCGCATGGCAGTCTGGAGATCTACGACGAGAGTGCGCTGATCGACGGCAGCTTCCACCCGGACAGGATTCTGCCTCTTGAGACTGTTACGACGGAAGAAGGCAGGACGGAGATTCCCTTGGATCTCAGTACGCGCAAGCTGATTCTGTATGAAGAAGGCGGCAGGATCTCCCCGGACGAGATCACGCTTGCTGTGGACGGAATGCTGCTGCCCGCGACGGTGTACGATCCGAAGGACGGCGCGGAAAAGCTCACAGACGAGCAGGACAAGATCGCGCTGAACCATTCGTATCTCGACGATATGTATTTCGACGAGATCTATCACGCGCGCACCGCTTACGAGATCGTCAAAAACGACGACCTGTATCTGGCGAAGGGCCCGGAAGCCGCAGTACGGGACGGCTATACGATCTATGAGTGGACGCACCCGACGCTCGGCAAGCTGCTGATCGCGGTCGGCATCCGCATCTTCGGCATGACGCCGTTCGGCTGGCGGTTTTCGGGGACGTTTTTCGGCGTGCTGATCCTTGCGGTGCTGTACGTGTTCGCAAAGCGCATCTTCCGCCGCACGGACTACGCGCTCGTCTCCGCGGGGCTGTTTGCCGTGGACTGCATGCACTTTGCGCAGACGCGCATCGCGACGATCGACACCTACGCGCTGTTCTTTACGCTCCTGATGATCCTGTTCATGGGCGACTATGTCGCGGAGGATTTCGAAAAGCGCCCGTACCGGAAAAAGCTGGCGCTTCTCGGGCTTTCGGGACTCATGTTCGGACTCGGCGTTTCGTCGAAATGGACGTGTCTCTATTCCGGCGCGGGTCTTGCCGTGCTGTACTTCGGCGACCTCATCTATAACCTTGTCCGGATCATCCGGGAACGAAAGCGGCAGGCGAAGGAAACCCGCAAAAAGCTCCCGGTCAACGTACTGGCGTATCTTCCGGTGCTGTTCGTGCTCGGCGTGATCGCGCTGCATCTGTCGGGGAAATGGGTCGACCGCAGCGCATACCGCTATCCGGCATGGAACGGCAATACGCGCGTCATGCAGACGAGCGCGGATTACGGCGTCGAAACGATCAACAAGGTCTTCCTTCGACCGTGGTTTTACGTCACGCTGCTGATCCTCGTCGGCGTCGCGATCGTCTCGGCGGTCGTGTTCCGTCTGGTGCTGAAGAAACGCGAGGACGTCGATCTTTCGCTCAACAATCTTTTGATGACGCCGGTGTGGTGCTGTCTGTTCTTTATCGCGATTCCGATCGCCGTCTATTTTGCGACGAACTACTGCTACTATCTCACGGACGGCAACCGGACGCTTGCAAAGATGCTCGAAACGCTGTGGCGCAAGCAGGTCAGCATGTTCCGCTACCACGCGGATCTCGACGCAACGCATCCGTGCCAGTCGATGTGGTATCAGTGGCCGCTGATGCAGAAATCGGTCTGGTTCTATTCCGGATATCCGGTCCTCGGCGAAACGCAGCTGCTGTCCAACATCTCCAGCACGGGCAACCCCGCGGTGTGGTACGTCTCCGCGTTCGGCGCGGTGTTCGCCGTCGTCGAATGGTTCAAGAATCCCGCCTGCCGGAAGGACCGCGCGTTCCTCGTCGTGTTCGTCGGGATCCTTTCGGGACTGCTGCCGTGGGCGCTTGTGACACGGTGCGTGTTCCTGTATCACTATTTCTCCACGATCCCGTTCATGCTGCTGCTGACGGTGCTGCTGTTCAATTACGTTGAAAAGAAGTATCCGCGCACGGCGTGGATCAAGTGGGCGTGGCTCATCGCCTCGGCGGTCGTGTTCCTGCTGATGCTGCCTGCGGTATCGGGCATCCCCGTGCCGTACGGCTACGCGAAGTTTATCGAGAACGTGCTTGCGCCGTTCGGAAAGGTCTACTATGTCGGCGTCTGAACGCAAAAAAAGTGTTCTGCAGCTTCTGAAATTCGTGCTGATCGGCGCGTCGAACACGCTGATCGACTTGATCGTCACGTTCGCGCTGAACGCGATCTTCGGCGTCTATTACCTTGCGAAGATTATCGGCTACGCGTGCGGGATCATCAACAGCTACATCTGGAATTCGCGCTGGACGTTCCGCGAGGAGCGCCGCCGCGACGCGCGCGAGATCGTCTCGTTCGTGGCGGTCAACCTCATCACGCTCGGGCTCTCGCTGCTTCTGCAGTGGGTGTTCCGCGACCGGCTGCACCTCGACGCGTGGTGGACGGGCTTTGCGGGCGAGAACTTCTTTACGAAGCTGCTGAACGGCGAACGCTTCTGCCTGCTCCTTGCGTCCGGCGTCGCGCTGCTTGTGAACTTTGCGGGCAGCAAGCTGTTTGTGTTCAAACGGCGCGGAGCGGACCCGAACAACGAACCGACCGAAAAGACGGAGGAATGAACCATGCTGGCAAAGGTGGAAAGCTACGGGCTCGTCGCGCTGAACGGCTATCCCGTGACGGTGGAAACGGATATCGCATCGGGACTTCCGAACTATGAGACCGTCGGGCTTCCCGACACGGCGGTCCGGGAATCGCGCGAGCGCGTGCACGCGGCGATCCGGCATTCCGGCTTTGCGTTTCCGTCCGCGCGCATCACGGTCAACCTCGCGCCCGCCGATCTCAAAAAGGAGGGCTCGGTCTACGACCTGCCGATCGCGCTGTCGATCCTGGAGGCGAGCGGCGCGCTGCGTCCCACGCCGAAGGGGATGATCGTGCTCGGCGAGCTTGCGCTGGACGGCACGGTCCGCCCGATCTCCGGCATTCTGCCGATGCTGATCGACGCGTTCGACAAGGGCTATACCGTCTTTTATGTGCCGAAGGACAACGCGGCGGAGGCGGCGTACATCCACGGAGCGACGGTCTTTCCGGTCGAATCGCTTTCCGCGCTCGTACAGCACCTGCGCGGCGAAACGCCGCTCATACCGGCGGAGCCGAAGCCGTTTACCGGCGGCACGCACAGGACCGCCGTCGATTTTTCCGAGATCAAGGGGCAGGAGGCTGCAAAGCGCGCCGCGGAGGTCGCGGTCGCAGGCAACCACAACATTCTGCTGTGCGGCACGCCCGGCAGCGGCAAGACGATGCTTGCCCGCGCGATCCCGTCGATCCTGCCGGACATGACGTTCGAGGAAGCGCTTGAGACCACCAAGATCCATTCGATCACCGGCGCCATGAAGGGCACCGACGGGCTCGTCACCGAACGTCCGTTCCGCGCTCCGCACCACGGCGCAAGCGTGGCGGCGCTCGTCGGCGGCGGAAGCCGCGCCATGCCGGGCGAGATCAGCCTCGCCCATAACGGCGTGCTCTTTTTGGACGAGCTGCCCGAGTTTCAGCGGACCGTGCTCGAATCCCTGCGGCAGCCTCTGGAGGACGGCTTCGTGACCGTCAGCCGCGCCGCGGCGACGGCGACGTACCCCGCCAGATTCCTGCTCGTTGCGGCGATGAACCCGTGTCCGTGCGGCAACCGCGGTTCGCGCACAAAGCCGTGCACCTGTACGACCGCGCAGATCAAACGCTACGCCGGACGCATCAGCGGACCTTTGCTCGACCGCATCGACCTGCACATCGAAATGACCGAGGTCGGCTATCGCGAGATCACCGAGCGCCGTCCCGCCGAACCCTCCGAGACCGTGCGCGCGCGCGTGACTGCTGCAAGAGCGATCCAGCGTGAGCGGTTCAAAAACGACGGCATCCGCACCAACGCCGAG
>Ga0310697_10004271_pt1 | contig 14165 bp, 14 predicted proteins | sample 172DNAGHGlowgp2_FD_203883 | JGI IMG/M metagenome (GOLD analysis project Ga0310697, IMG submission 203883) | Sheep rumen microbial communities from Palmerston North, Manawatu-Wanganui, New Zealand - 1728 DNA GHGlow gp2 (v2) (version 2) | ecosystem: Host-associated > Mammals > Digestive system >...
TTGTATTTCTGCTCCATGCACTCGTTCCCGCCAAGAATCACAACGCTCATGTCCATCCCTCCCGCATTAGTATTTGCGCATTTTTCGATTAGCAGTTGCTAACTTCTGTTCAAAAGAAAAGGCTTGGAAAAGCCAAGTCTTCAGCGCTGTAGGATTGGATACTGTTCCTTGGTTAGCTTTCGCTAACCTCTGTATGCATTATAGCAAGCGCGGGCCGTTCTGTCAACCGCAAAATAAAAAAGAAGGGCCGGTTTTTTCATTCCGTCCCTTCCTTTGGTTTATTCCGGCAGCAGATCGCTCAGGCAGTCCATGCTCAGCAGCAGGGTCGAGCCGTTGTGCAGCAGGGCTGACGTTGCCGGCGGCAGCAGACCGAGCGCGCCAAAAAGGATCAGCGCGCCGTTGAAGCTCATGACAAAACGGTAGTTGCGCCCGATGCGCCGCAGCAGTCTTTCGGACAGCCTGCGCAGCAGCACCAGCTCCCGCAGATCCTCCGCCGCGATGGTGATATCCGCGACCTCGCGGGCAATGGTCGCGCCGCTGCCGATGGCGATTCCCACATCGGCAAGCGAAAGCGCCGGGGCATCGTTGATCCCGTCGCCGATCATGACGACGGTGCGGCCCTGTGCCTGCTCGTCGCGTATGTACTGCGCTTTATCCTCCGGCAGAACCTCCGCGTGATAATCGTCGATCCTCAGCTTTTGCGCAACGGCGGCCGCGGTATTCCGGCTGTCGCCGGTGAGCATGACTGTCTTGCCGATCCCGCCACACGCAGCATCTCGCGCTCGTCCCGGCCGTTAAAGGCAATGATCTGGGAAACTGTGGGGCAGGCGCGGGTCAGCGTGCCGGTCTTGTCAAAGATCACGGTGTCCGCCTGGCTCAGCCTCTCCAGGAATTTGCCGCCCTTGACCGTGATTTTATGCCGTCCCGCTTCCCGCATGGCCGAGAGCACGCTCAGCGGCATGGAAAGCTTGAGCGCAGTGGAAAACAATGATCACGCCGCAGACGCGCTCATGCACCGTCACATGCTCCACGCCGGGCAGGGCCATCAGCCATGCCTCCAGCAGATCGGCCTGCTCCATGCTCATGGAGGGCTGTGCGGCACGCAGGCGCACGCGGCCCCGGCTTTCATGCAGAATATGAAATCTCATCAGGCCTTCGCCGCGTCTTCAATGTAAGCCTTGTCCTGTTCGGCTGCCCTGGCCTCGTTGATCGCCTTTGCGTCGGCCAGGATGTCCGAACAGTTTTCCTGTACAGTCTCCACATCGTGCATGATCTGATCCCTGCATCTGAGCACCGCGGCCGTGGTGTGGGTGTAGAGCTTCTTCGCGTCCCTGCTGCCCAGGAGCTTAAAGCCATAAGACCCCAACAGTGTTCCGCCTGCAAACAGAGCGATTTTCCCGGTTACTTTCATTTTCATGTCCTCCTGATTATCCGTCTGTTTAAATTAGCTTTTGCTAACGCGAGTTATCATATCACAACTTTCGATGAAATTCAATTGTTTGCTGCAAAAGATCGCGCGCGTGGAGCTTTTCGGATTTCCCAACCGTGTCAATATAAAATGCCCGCAGGATGCGGAACCTTCTCCGGCATCCTGCGGGCGTTCTTGTTTTTCCGATTGTTTGCTTTGCGGTATTCTGCTGTGCTTCCGGTCAGCGAAGGCTCCGGACAATGGCGCGCATATCATCCATATGGGCCATCATATCCCGGAAAAGGGCAAGCTGCGCCCTCGCGCGGACCAGGTTATGCTCCGGGTAATCAATGCGGAAGTACTTATCTCCCTCCAGATAATCACCAAGGAAACGCGAGGCCAGCTCCAGCGTGATCACGGCGGCGCCGGTGGGCAGGCTTTCCAGCTCCGCCGGGGTGAGCACCGCGCCGAGCTCTCCGATATATCCCTCCGCATAGGCGCGGAAGAGATCCAGGTCAAGCTTCATGCGCTCTACGTCCCGCTCGTCCTCCTCCGCCGTGCAGGCGGCAAAGCGGACGGTATCGCCGAAATCGTAGCAGGCAAGACCCGGCATGCAGGTGTCCAGATCAATGACCACGAGGGGGTCAAGCGTGTCGCGGTCAAACAGGATATTGTTGGTTTTGGTGTCGTTGTGGGTGACGCGGATCGGCAGCTCCCCTGCGTCGATCTGCACACAGAGGGTACAGGCGAAGGCGCGGTTATCCCTGATCTCGTCGATCTCTCCGGGGGCATCCTTCGCGCGGCCGAGCGGGTCGGCCTCAACGACATGGAAAAAGGTATCCATGCGATAGCGTGTATCGTGAAAATGCGGGATGGACTCCACAAGCTGCGCCGCGTCAAAATCCTGGAGCTGCCGGACGAACTTGCCGAAGGCCTTGCCCGACATGCGCAGGACATTCGGGTTGCCCTCCGCGGTCTCAAAGGAGACGGAGTTTTCGATGAAGTTATACAGGCGCCAGAACTCCCGGTTCTCCCCCTCGCCGAGGATGAGATAATTATGTCCCTCGGCGGTATGGTGGAAATGCAGTCTCCTGCGCCGCTCCATGGTTTTTTCCTTCTGCATGATATGCTGGGTAATGAGGTCAATGTTGTGCATCATACTGACCGGCTCCTTGAACACATACCAATTCACCTTCTGCACAAGAAACTGCCTGACCTCTTTGCCGTCATAGAGCGCGACATAGTAGGCGGTATTGATATGTCCGTTGGGAATCAGCCGGTACAGGATCAGCTCTCCGGGGAGACGAAACTGCTTGCAGATATAGGAGAGCTTTTCATGGATTTCCTTCTCTTCGGGCTGCAAATGACTACACCACTCTTTTTTCAGGATATATCGACATTATAGCTTTGCTTTAGGATTTAGTCAACAGGGAGCTGTGGCGGGGGACGGCAGCGGCTTCATTCACCAGAAAAGGCACCCCGTTGGGAACACGACAATCCAAACCCCCGTATATAACCGAAACGGGAGTCCCGGATGAGACTCCCGTTTCGGAAAGGAAGAAGGAGGGAGCAGAGTGCAGTTTTCCCGGCCCTTCGCAACCGCGGAAACGGAATGGAGCTGAGTTCTTCTGACGTGGTGCGGGTAACAGGGGTCGAACCTGCACGCCTCTCGGCACGAGAACCTAAATCTCGCATGTCTGCCAATTCCATCATACCCGCGTAAAAAAATGCCCATTGCATAAGCAATGGGCTTTTGGAGCGGCTTACGAGGCTCGAACTCGCTACCTCCACCTTGGCAAGGTGGCGCTCTACCGGATGAGCTAAAGCCGCATCAATCAACAACACTATGGAGTATACCACAATTTTCTATATTGTCAAGTCTTTTTTTGATCCCGGGCGTTTGCGGCGCCCGGGATCGGTGTTTTTCTGTTTCTCTTATCCTTCTGCGATCGTCAGCGATTCCACCGTTGTGGGCGGGAAGAAATCAAAGAAGCCCTTGGTTCCCACGCACTTCGGATAGGCCGCCACGTCCCAGCGATAGATGCCCCAGAAGTTCTCATCGTTCTGCATGAAGCCCAGCGCCGGACCGCCCTTGGCGCACTGGGTAATGTCCACATGATAGTAGCTGTCATCCATGCGCACGATGTTCCAGCAGTGCTCCTTCCAGTCGCGCTGGCCGTAGACGATGCGGCAGTCCACGCCGAGCTGACGGCAGAGCTCCACATAGGCGAAGGCAAGACCCTCGCTGTTGGCCGATTTCTGAATCAACGCCGCATAGGCGCTGTTCTCCTCCGGGTTATCCGTGATCGTGCAGTTTTCAACCAGATAGCGGCAAGCCGCATAGGCGCGCTCCACCTCGCTGAGGGAGGACTTGTCGAGTCCGGCAAAGGGTTTGAAAATCTCCAGCTCCATGCGGCACTGCCAGAGCATGGCCGTGGACAGGCCGTAATCAATATGGATCTCATAAAGCCGCTGCGCGCCGGCGCCGCTGAATACGTTTACGGCAGCCTCCGGCTTTTTCGGGATGACGGTCGGATTGTCCCGGTAGGTCTTCACGACCTGCGCCGCCATATCCTCCGCCGAAAAGCCGCTGCGGTCGACCAGCAGCGTCAGGATCCGCGTCCCCTTTTCAAATGCTTCCAGGATCGCCGACTCCGCCTCGGAGGAAAAGCCCAGATGCACGATCCGCTTCGGACTCTCGCTGACCTTGGAATAGCTGATGGTTACGTTCGCCTCGTTGATCGTGACGATCTTGTTGAACTCATAGGAGATGTTTTCCACACAGTAGGCGCAGAGCGCATCCTCCGTCCGAAGGATGCGGCACGCCCGCTCCATATCCTCTCCGGCATCGCCCACATAGGCGGGATCGAACACAATGCTGCCCTCCGTCCTGCCCGCGTAAGTCATCCCGAGAAGCGCGGAGAGCAGCGCCTTGAAGCTGTGCACCGTGATGCGGCTTCCGGTGATGCTCTGCTCCTCCTCCGAAGCCACATAGTCGTGAATGGAGACATACTCCTTATCCAGCCACGAGCAGCCGCAGAGAAGGCTGGCTGCCGTCAGGCACCACAGGAGGCTTGTTAGTTTTTTCTTCACTGTCAGCGCACCTCGGTAATACTCTCAAATCCGTTGCCGAAAACGTTTTTGGCATTCGTCACAATGAAAAACGCCTTCTCGTCCACGTTCTTTACCAGCCGCTTGAGCTGGCCGATCTGCTGGCGCTTGATGACGCACATCATCACATCCCTGTGCGTGCCGGAATAAGCGCCCCTGCCCTCCAGGAGCGTCACACCGCGGTGAAGGGGGCCGGAGACGATCTCCTTGGTGATCTCCTCCGTCGCATCACTGATAATATAGCAGAGGCAGGCATTGTCGATGCCGTAGAGCACCAGATCCACCACCTTGGTGGTGACATACATGGCGATGAGGGAATACATGGCGCTCTCATAGCGGCCCAGCACCATGGCGTAGGCCACGATGATGATGGTATCCAGGGCCAGCATGATGGTGCCGAAGTTCACCGACGCAAGCTTTTTGCGCAGGATCTTGACCACGATGTCAATGCCGCCCGTGGTGGCGCCGACATAGTAGATCATGCCGAGGCCCATGCCCTTGACCACACCGCCGATGACCGCCGCCAGCATGGGGTCATCCGTCAGGACCAGGTTGAAGCCTGCAAAAACGTCCACCAGCACAGAGCTGAGGGCCATCCCGGCGAGGGACCCGATCAGAAAGTCCAGCCCGAAATGCCGCCAGGCGATGATAAACAGCGGCACGTTCAGAAGAATGGTCATCACGCCGACCGGGAAGCCGGTGAGCTGGTTGATGATCATGGAGGTGCCGACGACGCCGCCCGAGGTGATATTGTTCGGATAGAGAAAAAACTGAAAGCCGATGGCGTAGATCACAGCGCCGACGACGATGACCAGGTATTTCCGAAAGAGGTGGGCAATACGGGATTCCTGCAGCTGCGTCATAACGGTGGTCCTCCCCTGTCTTATTCATCCAGCAGCGACAGCTGCTGCTCGTTGGTATCCTCCGGCTTGAGAAGGGCGCCCGCCCCGGGCAGGCTCCTGACCCGGTAACGGCCGGGATTTACGATGTTGGTCTCGCTGAGAAGCCGCGCCGCGGTGAGGGTGCGTTTGGGCTTCAGGCTCATGACGTTGACACCCTGGGTCGTGCGGCTGGTTTTGGGCTGGAGCTGGGCGCTGTTGAAGATCAGCACCCGCCCGTCGCTTGAATAGCAGGCGATCTCCTTCTCCTCATCCAGCAGGAACACCGCCGCCACGGGGCTTTTGTCCGAGCAGGCGCCCACCAGCTTGCGGCGATTGGTCTTGGTCTCATAGGCCGAAAGCTCGATGCGCGCGGCCTTGCCGTTTTCAAAGATCAGCAGCAGGTGCTTCGTATAATCCCCCGGCAGCAGCATGGCCAGGATGCTCTCCCCTTCGTCCATCTGCAGCTTCGTCGGCAGGTAGATGCCGAGCTGGGAGGCCTTGCCGTCCTCGAAGTCCGAGGCCTTTGCCTTGTACATCTGCTGTTTGTTGGTGAGAAGCAGGATCTCCGCGCGGTTCGTGGTCTCATAGCTCACGCGCAGCGCGTCGCCCTCCTTGTACTTCTGCTCCCCGCTCATGCGCAGGGACTGGGCGGTGATCTTCTTGAAATAGCCCTCGTTCGAGAGGAAGAGCGTGACGGGATAGTCCTCCACCGTCTGCTCCTCGGTATATTCTTCGATCTCATTGGCGTAAACGATGCCGGTTCTGCGCGGTTCGCCGTACTTCTTGGAGATTGCCTTCAGCTCGTCGATGATGATGGTCTTGAGCCTGCGGCGGTTATTGAGGATGCTCTCCAGCTCCTCGATATCCCGCTCCAGTTCCTCGGTCTCGGCGGTGCGCTTGAGGATGTATTCGCGGTTGATGTTGCGCAGCTTGATTTCCGCCACGTACTCCGCCTGCACCTGGTCGATGCCGAAGCCGAGCATCAGGTTCGGCACCACGTCGGCCTCGAGCTCGGTGCCGCGGATGATCTCGATCGCCCGGTCAATGTCCAGCAGGATGCTCTCCAGGCCCTTGAGAAGGTGCAGCTTTTCCTTCTTTTTATTCAGGTCGAAGTAGACCCGGCGGCGCACGCAGTCCATGCGCCAGGCCGTCCACTCCTCCAGGATCTCCCCCACGCCCATGACGCGGGGATTGCCCGCCACCAGGATATTGAAGTTGCAGGGGAAGGAATCCATCAGCGGGGTCAGCTTGAAAAGCTTCTGCATGAGCTTATCGGGATCCGTGCCGCGCTTTAAGTCGATGGCGAGGCGCAGGCCGCTCAGATCCGTCTCGTCGCGCATGTCGTTGATCTCGCGGATCTTGCCGGCGTTAATCAGCTCGCGCACCTTGTCGATGATGGCTTCGGAGGTGGTGGTATAGGGGATCTCATAGATCTCGATGATGTTCTCTTTTTCCACGAAGCGCCAGCGGGCGCGCACCTTGAAGCTGCCGCGGCCCGTGCGGTAGATGCTCTCCATCTGGGCGCGGTCATAGATGATCTCTCCGCCCGTGGGAAAATCCGGCGCGGGCATGGTGCTCAGCAGGTCATGCTCCGGATCCTTGAGCCACGCCACGGTGGTATCGCAGACCTCGGAGAGGTTAAAGCCGCAGATCTGGCTTGCCATGCCGACGGCGATGCCGAGGTTGGAGGAGACCAGCACGTTCGGAAAGGCCGTGGGCAGAAGGGTCGGCTCCTTGAGGCTGCCGTCGTAGTTATCCACAAAGTCCACGGTGTCCTTGTCGATGTCCCGGAAAAGCTCCGCGCAGATGGCGGAGAGCTTCGCCTCGGTATAGCGGGGCGCGGCATAGGACATGTCCCGGGAAAAGACCTTGCCGAAGTTGCCCTTGGAGTCCACAAAGGGGGTGAGCAGCGCCTGATAGCCCGCCGAGAGGCGCACCATGGTCTCATAGATGGCGGCGTCGCCGTGGGGGTTGAGCTTCATGGTCTGGCCGACGATGTTGGCGCTCTTGGTTCTCGCCCCGGTGAGAAGGCCCATCTTCAGCATGGTATACAGGAGCTTGCGGTGAGAGGGCTTGAAGCCGTCGATCTCCGGGATGGCGCGGGAGACGATGACGCTCATGGCGTAGGGCATGTAGTTTGTCTCCAGCGTCTCGGTGATGGGCTGCTCCAGGATCTCCGCCCGCAGGCCGACGACATTGGGGTTATCGTATTTTTTCTTTTCTTCCTGCTTTTTTCTTGCCATAGCTTCCTACTCTTACCTGTACTTTTTCATTTTCTTGCCGGTGGTCAGATTGCGCTTGCAGCGCGGGCAGGCTTCGATGGCCAGGACACCCAGCATGATCACCCTGCCGCAGTTGGGGCAGCGGCAGTATTTGAGGTCAATATAGATAATGGCGATGAAAAGAATCACGGTCGCACCCGAAAAGAGGCCCATGATCATGGGGTTGGAGCGCATGAAGACCGCGATGAAGGCCGTAATGAGATCGCAGATCAAAAGCTTTTTCAGCAGTTCCCTGCCGCGCATGAAGCCGTTAATATAGGTATTCATTGCTTTTCTCCTTCTTGTGAACTACGCTTATGAATGAATCAAAAATATGGGTATCGACCTGAGCCGACGAACTTCTGTCTAAGCTCCCTTTGGAAAAAGGGAGGTGGCCGAAGGCCGGAGGGATCGATATTCGGACATTGTACAGACCCGCCGATCCCTCAGTCAGCTTCGCTGACAGCTCCCTTTCGCAAAGGGAGCTTGGAAGCTAAGCTGCGCCGTTACGCACTTCACGAAATATCCGCCAGATCCAGGAACTGCGCGCCGAACTCGGAAATGTGGTTCTTCCTGCCCTCCAGGTTATCGCCCAGCAGGAGATCGAAAACCTCCGCCATGCGCACGGCATCCTCGGGCATGACTTTAATCAGGCGGCGGGTCTCGGGGTTCATGGTGGTCATCCACATCATGTCCGGGTCGTTCTCGCCGAGACCCTTGGAGCGGTTGATTGTGGCCTTCGCCCCGCCGAGGGTGTCCAGGATCTCCGCCTTTTCGCGGTCGGAATAGGCAAAGTAAGTCTTGCCCTTGCACTCAATTTCATACAGCGGCGATTCCGCGATATAGACATAGCCCTCGCGGATCAGGGTGGGCACCAGGCGATAGAGCATGGTGAGGATGAGCGTGCGGATCTGGAAGCCGTCCACATCCGCATCGGTGCAGATGATGACCTTGTTCCAGCGCAGATTGCCGAGGTCGAAGCTCGAGACCTCCTTGGTGTGCTTGTCCTTGACCTCCACCCCGCAGCCGAGCACCTTGATGAGATCGGTGATGATGTCGCTTTTGAAGATGCGCACATAATCGGCCTTGAGGCAGTTGAGGATCTTGCCGCGCACGGGCATGATGCCCTGAAACTCCGCGTCGCGCGAGAGCTTGCACGCGCCGAGGGCCGAGTCGCCCTCCACGATGTAGATTTCGCGGCGGTCCACATCCCGGCTGCGGCAGTCCACAAACTTCTGGACGGGATTGGTGATATTGATGCTGCCGGAGAGCTTTTTCTTCATGCCCTGCCGGGCGCGCTCCGCCGTTTCGCGGCTGCGCTTGTTGATGAGCACCTGCTCGGCAATGCGGTCGGCCTCGGGCTTGTTCTCGATGAAATAGACCTCAAGCTGGCTTTTGAAAAACTCCGTCATGGCCGTCTGGATAAAGCGGTTGTTGATGGCCTTTTTCGTCTGGTTTTCATAGGAGGTCTGGGTGGAAAAGCAGTTTGTGACGAGGATCAGGCAGTCCTGGACATCCTGAAACTTGATGGCGCTCTCGTTCTTCTGGTACTTGCCGAGGCCCTTGATGTAGTTATCAATGGCGGAGGTAAAGGCCAGCTTCGCGGCCTTGTCGGGCGCGCCGCCGTTTTCAAGCCACGAGGAGTTGTGGTAATACTCCAGGGCGTTCACCGTCTTGGAAAAGCAGAAGGCCGCGGAGAGCTTGACCTTGTATTCGGGCTTGTCCTCGCGGTCGCGGCCCTTGCGCTCGGCCGAGATGAAGGTCGGCGCGGTCAGCGGGTTTTCCCCCGCAAGCTCCGTCACATAGTCCATGATGCCGTTTTCATAGAGGTAATCCTTCGTATCAAAGCCCTTGTCCCGCTCGATGCGGAGACGGAAGGTGACGCCCGCGTTCACCACCGCCTGGCGGTGGAGCACATCGTCAAAGTATTCCTCGGGGATGTTGATGTCCGTGAAGACCTCCAGGTCCGGCAGCCAGCGGATGGTGGTGCCGGTCTGCTTGCGGTCGGCGGGCTCGGTCTGCAGCTCCTGCCCCTTTTTGCCGAGGGCCTTGCCCTTTTTAAAGTGGAGGCTGTACTTTTTCCCGTCGCGCCAGACCGTCACGTCCATATAGCTTGAGGCGTACTGCGTGGCGCAGGAGCCGAGGCCGTTCAGGCCCAGGGAATACTCATAGTCCCCGCCGTCGAGATTGTTGTACTTGCCGCCGGCATAGAGCTCACAGAACACCAGCTCCCAGTTATAGCGCTTCTCGTTGGGGTTCCAGTCCAGCGGGCAGCCGCGCCCGAAGTCGGAAACCTCGATGGAATGATCCTTGTAATATGTAAGGGTGATCAGCTTGCCGTAGCCCTCACGCGCCTCGTCGATGGCGTTGGAGAGGATCTCGAATACGGCATGCTCGCAGCCGTCAAGCCCGTCGGAGCCGAAAATGACGCCCGGTCTTTTGCGCACTCTGTCCGCGCCCTTGAGCTGGGAAATGCTTTCGTTGCCGTAATTGGGGGTATTGCTCATTGATTTCAAACCTTTCTGCCCCATTCCGGGGCATATTCCATGCATTATAACTGATGTAGTATAGCATACTTTTTTCTGAATGCACACCACAATTCGGTTACATTTTCTCAGCGTGGGTGCAGGCGCTTGGAAAGCTGCCTTGTCGTTTTGTCCGTTTGATAACCGAGCGCGTAAAGCTCTCCGTCGAGCCTCAAAGCCAGTATGTTGTCCTTTTCATCCAGAGCATGGAGCCATTGCGCAAAGATGCGCTCCGCCTCCCCCTCCCCCTTGTATCCCTCTCCCGCTGCGGCTGCGGATGCGGATAAAGATGTTGATGAAGATACGGATGAAGATGCGGATGCGATTGCGGATGTAGTTGCGGTTGTCGCTGCGGTTGCGGATGTAGTTGTAGATGGTAACGGGCCGTTGTCGGGCCGTATCGGGCCGTTGTCGGGCCGTATCGGGCCGTTGTCGGATTCTCCCGCTCTCAGCCTCGCAAGGCGCCATTCCGCAATGCTCAGGGCCTGTTCCCCGCTGCGCTTTTTCTCCCGCACATAGCCCGCGTACTGGCGCTGCTCGCGGCTTTCCTCATAGCGCTCAGCGTCCCGGTCGATCTTCGGCACCAGCATGTCGAAGGCCAGCCCCGTCATAGGGTCCAGCTCCGGAACAACGCCATACTGCGCGTAATCCATGACCGAGCGCAGCAGCACCCCGCACTGTGTTTCATCCAGGCGGCAAATTGCCGGTCTTACCGCGTCGAAGTAGAGCATCACGCCCGGCCGCTCCTTTTGTCTTGCTGTCATATGCGCCCTCCCCGACCGATGCCGTATGCGATGATTTTCATATGCTGCCCTCTCCTTCTTCTTTTTTTAAGATGTCCCCACTATATCAGGTTATTTGCTGGATTTCAAGAGCGTACTCCCTCTTTTTTAAGATTCGTGCAAAATGCCGACAGCAGCCCCTTCACAGCAAAAGGCGGGCCGGCTTTCGCCGGCCCGTCCCGCAGCTTCGGTCATCTCCCCCGTTTGGCAAGGACCCATGCCGCTTGACATTTTCCCGTTTTCGGTGTATGCATATATCTGTATGATACAGTGTCGGATTGTCTCTTTCTCGTCCGCCGGAAATCTGTCCGGTCTTAGTTTGTGCCGGACAGGGTACAATAAACAGGTAAGTTTTGTCAGAGGTAATATGATGGATATGCTGCATACAATTTTGCTCGTAGCGGGGATCGTCGTCGCGCTTTATGTGCTGATCCGCATTTTAGCCGCGCCGATCAAGAAGATATTCAAGCTGCTCATCAACGCGGTGTGCGGCTTTGCGCTCCTGTTCGCCGCAAATTTCATCGGCGGCTTTTTCGATTTTTCGATCCCGGTCAACATCCTCACCTGCATCGTGGCCGGAGCCTTCGGCATCCCGGGGGTGATCTTCCTTGTCGTCGTGGTCTACTTTATGGGGTACATGGGATATTGATAAGAAGCAATGCAGGTTTTTACGAGAACAGGAAGAAAGACTATGAATGAAACCAATTCCATTGCGCGCATCCAGACCGTCATCCGCGAGGTCGGCAATGTCATTGTCGGCAAGGATGAGATCCTGATCAAGGTCATCCTGGCCCTGCTGGCCGGGGGCCATATCCTGATGGAGGACATCCCCGGGGTCGGCAAGACCACACTTGCGGTTTCGCTGTCCAAGGCGCTGGGGCTGGAGTATAACCGCGTGCAGTTTACGCCGGACGTGCTCCCGTCCGATATCACGGGCTATTCCATTTTTGACAGAAACACTTCCGAGATGCGCTATCAGAAGGGCGCGGTACTGTGCAATCTCTTCATTGCCGACGAGCTGAACCGCGCCACCTCGCGCACGCAGTCGGCCCTGCTGCAGGCCATGGAGGAAGGGCAGGTCACGGTGGACAGCCACACCTACACCGTCCCCCAGCCCTTTGTCGTCATTGCGACGCAGAACCCCACCGGCGCAAAGGGTACACAGATGCTGCCGGACTCGCAGCTTGACCGCTTCATGCTGCGCCTGTCCATGGGCTATCCCGCCCATGACGATGAAATTGAGATGCTGCGCCGCAAGCAGCGGGGCATCTCTCCCGCCGCCGTTGAACAGGTGATGAGCCGGGAGGAGCTGCTGCGCATCCGGCTGGAGGCCGGGGATGTCTATGTCAAGGACGAGCTTCTGGATTACATCGTGCGCCTCGGCGAAGCCACGCGCCGCGACAGCCGGATCCTCCAGGGCGCAAGCCCGAGGGCATCGCTCGCCCTCACCTCCCTGAGCAAGGCCGCGGCCTGGCTCCAGGGCCGGGACTATGTGCTGCCCAAGGATGTCGGGTTCGTGTTCCGGGACTGCATCGCCCATCGTCTTCTGTGGTCGCCGGAGCTGCCCGATCCGCGCCAGCGCGAGGCGGTATTGAAGGAACTCTTTTCCGGGGTAAAGGCCCCTTCCATTCGCTGATATGCTGATTTTTCGTCTCTTACTCTGGGCATTGCTTGTCGGCGCGGCGTGGCTCGTGCAGGTTTATTATAACGCATGGCCGGGGCCATGGCTGCTTGCCTGTGCCGTCGCCCTGCCGCCCGTGCTGTTTCTTGTGGGTCTGCCGTCCATGCTGGGGCTCACGATCCGGCTTGAGGGGCCGGGCCGCGTTGTGCGCGGCACAGGCGCGGAATATACCGTCCGCTTTGAAAACAGGCGCCTGCTGCCCGTGCGTTCGGTGATGGTGCACCTGGAGCTGAAAAACCGCTACACCGAAAAGCTGACGCATGAGAGCTATCGCCTGCACAATCTGGATTCCGCGCGGATCAGGCTGCCGCTGCCGACGGAGGAATGCGGCGTTACAAGCTGCCGCATTGTGCGCTGTGAGCTCTCGGACCCGCTGGGGCTTTTCGTGATCCGGCGGCGCTTTGACGAAGAGCTTTCCTGCGCAGTACTGCCCGAGGCGCAGAAGGCCCGTGTGGATCTTGACGCCGCGCTGGACGCCTTTCGCGTCCTCAAGCCGAAGCACGGCGGCGGCTTTTCCGAAGACTACGATCTCCGGGATTACCGCCCCGGGGATGCGCCCAACAGCATCCACTGGAAGCTCTCCTCCAAGACGGACGAGCTGATTGTCCGGGAGGCCCTGACGCTTGAAAAACGCGACGTGTATCTGGTGCTGGAGGAACCGGGCGCCTCGGACGAGGGGCTGGCTGTGCTGCGCTGGCTTTCTTCCGAGCTTCTTTCCCGCGAAGAGCCGCATATCATCGCCGCCGACAGCCTGTACCCCGCCGGGAACGAAAGCGAGGCGGACGCCGCCCTGATTTCCCTGCTCTCCCATCCGATGTGTCCGCCCTGTTCCTTTGACCGGCAGCGTGCGCGCTGTGTGTTTTCGGTGCGCGGCAGTGAGGTGCATGCGGAATGAACAAATGGCTCAATCGCGCAGCGAATCTGTTTTTGCTGCTGCTGTGTACGTCCTGTCTCCTGCGGCTTATACAGGTGAGCTTTCAGCTCACTGTCGCGCCGAAGGTTTATGGCTGGCTGGCCCTCCTTTGCATCCTGCTTTGGGCGGCGGTCTTTTTCCGCCGCGCTTTTCTGCCCGGCACCCTCACCGCGGCGGCCGTCCTGTGGCTTCTGATCCGTTACGGCGGGGAGAAGCTGCGCCCGGAGCTGCTGGATATTCTGCGGGCCGTCCGCCTGTCCTGGCTCAGCGGCTTTGGGAGCGAGGGCGGCGCTGTCTTTCAGGCATCGACGGAGAGCCATTCGCTCGCCCTCCTGCTGATTCTGTCTGCGGCGGCGGCATACCTCGCCGCCGTTTTGTCCGGCAAGAGCATGCGCATCAATCTCAGTCTCTTACTGACGCTGCCCGTCGTTGTCATGTGCCTTGCCGTGAACCGGGATCCGCCGGCCCTGCCGCTTCTGGGGATGGGGCTATTCTGGACGGAGCTTGTGATCGGCGGCGACACCTATCGCCCCCAGGACGCGGCGGGGCGCACCGTCCTGCTGACGCTGCTGCCCTGTCTTGCCGTTTTGGGCGCGGCCCTTC
>Ga0310697_10004273_pt1 | contig 14162 bp, 28 predicted proteins | sample 172DNAGHGlowgp2_FD_203883 | JGI IMG/M metagenome (GOLD analysis project Ga0310697, IMG submission 203883) | Sheep rumen microbial communities from Palmerston North, Manawatu-Wanganui, New Zealand - 1728 DNA GHGlow gp2 (v2) (version 2) | ecosystem: Host-associated > Mammals > Digestive system >...
CTATAGAGGAACAGTATGATTGGGAACTTATTGATGATGGGAAAATATCCCCAAAATTTAAGGCCGGGGATTGGATCGTTTCACCAAATAACCTGGTTTTCAAAATTACTCATGCAAGTTCGCATAGTTACACATTACATCTATATAGTGATGATTATAGGATATTTGAAACTGAAAGTTGGCATATAGATAAAGAATATCACCTCTGGACTATTGCTGATGCAAAGCCCGGCGATGTCCTTTACCATTCAGACAGTGCAAGCCACGGGATTTTCATCTTCAAGGGAATCCTCCAAATGGGGTTTAGTGAGAAGGTCACGTGCTATTGCGACTATGATTCGGAAGATGGCTTCTGTATTGGCGAAAACCACACCTGTTGCTGGACAGACAGCAAGATTCTACATCCAGCAACCAAAGAACAGCAAAAAATTTTATTCCAAAAAATGAAAGAAGCTGGGTGGACTTGGGATGATGAGAAGAAAGAGCTTGAACAGAAGTCTATAGATGAGGCTGAGTCGGAATTTAAGATTGGCGACTGGATTACATTCTATGGATATAAGCCACTTAAAATACTTAAAATTGAACCAGAACAAAGTGGTATTTTGGATTATCTTTTATTAAACTTAAGTGGTCATGACACTTATTATAATAAAAGACAAGTTGATAAAAAAGCAAGACTGTGGACAATAGAAGATGCCAAGGATGGTGATGTCCTTGCATCACACGAATGTTACGTGAGATTCAAAGAAATTGATGGACCCAACATTAGGTGTTACTGCACGTATCATTATATGAATGATCCGAGTTTTAGTATAAATACCCTGCACAACAAGAGTGCCTTTCATCCAGCCACTAAAGAGGAATGTGAACTTTTATTCCAAAAAGCGAAAGAGGAAGGATATGAATGGGATAAAGAGCATAAGAATAGTGAAACAGAAAATGAGACTGTTGAAAAGTTCATAGTTGGAAAATGGTATTTATGCATAAAGGATTTCTTTGGCAAGGGTGTTCGTTTCGATAAAGGGATTGCATATTATTGCGCAAAAGAAGGATGTCTGCAATGTGAATATGGATGTCATATAGCGATCGTCAAAGATCTGTATGATTATTTCAAATTGTGGACAATAGAAGATGCCAAGGATGGAGATGTGCTTGTATCTACATGGAAAGGGAATCAATACATCTATATATTCAAAAATATAGAACAGGATGCCATTATATCATACATCTATTATTGTCCTAAATTTGACGAAGTGGATATAGATGCTGCTATCAATATGGATAACATCCCAACAGTTCCTGCAACGAAAGAACAACAGGAGTTGCTATTTTCAAAAATAAAGGATGAAGGGTATGAATGGGATGATGAGAATAAGAAAATTGAACCGAAGGACGTTGAGTTGGATGAATGGTTATCAAATTTGGACAAAGAAATAAAAGACTTTGTAACAACTGACGAGTTTGATAGAGATTCTGCAACCGGCGGTCATTATTGGGCTATTGCAAAACATGCTTTTTTGCTTGGAGCGAAGAAGATGTGTCAGGAAACAATAGATTGGTTTGAACAGAAGTGTTTTTCTTATGCTTCAGAAGAAGAAAATCCTGCAAAGAAAAGTATTCAGTGGCTCAAATCACTAAAACAAAGAATGGAAAATTAGTTATGAAAACACCAGAGAAGATCTATATTCGTGTCAAAAACGGTAAAGTACTTAACACATGGAATAGTATGTGGAAAGGTGTTAATGACGTTGAGTACTTACGCAAGGATGCTTTTATGGAAAAAGTTTACAAATGTATTAAAGAGAACTTCCCGGAAACAGACTCCCGTTTTGATGAAGATCTTACCAGAAGGTTAATCAATTCTTTCCGTAAAGTAGTAGAAGAATAGTTATGAAAGTAATTAAACAAGGACACGAAAAAGAAGTTTCCTGTCCAAAATGTAAAACTACTCTTCTTTATGCACCACAGGACATATACCATACATCAGATTTAGACAATGAATGGTTTTATGCAGTGAAATGCCCAGAGTGTGAAAAAGAAATACAAATCGGAATATAAATTATAAAATGGATATAGAGGATTTTAAATTAGTTATATGCGCTATTGCTCTTATAGCATACGCCGCTTTAGTAGAATGTGGTGTCAAAAAAGCTAAAAGCAAAAAACTCAGAATATACCATATTGTTGAGTTAATTGGTATTTTGATAATATATTATTTTCGTAGTAAAAATTAAATAATTAATAGTTATGGAAAAGAACTGTGAAATTAAAATTGAGAATGATGGTTTTGTGTATAACAACGTACAATATAAATGTGCGCGTGCAATTAAAAGGGATAAAAAGATAATCCTTCAGCAAGCGATATCGCACAAAAAAGAGTTTGATGAGCTATATGATAGAAATACACTGCAAGCAGATTCTGTACGCCTCACCTTCAATGAAAAGGACGAGCCTATATTCGGAATGATATTATATATCATCGATTATAAAGAAGGGCGACATGGGCGATATGCTTGTGGAGAGTATTATCCAATCTCCTCGAAAACATTGGAACCTCACATTTATCAGGGAAGTATTTGTTGGTAATAAGAAGACGGTTATGAAGAAGACAAAATTTTCTCTCGGAACACTCAACAGTGAGCTTCAAGAGCAAGAAATTCAGATACCGGACGGATATGAAGCAAGTATTAAAGATGGGAAAATCATCTTTCGCAAGTCGGAAAGTGAAGACGAGAAGATAAGGAAGATATTAGTTGGATTTTTCAAAGGTTATAAAGAGGAAGGCACTATAGGGGCTGAAACATTTAACGGAATACCAACTGATAATATTCTCGCTTGGCTCGAGAAGCAAGGTAATAAAGAAACTCTTTGTGGCAAATGTAGAAAAGAGCATCCGTCACATTCTTGTCAAGATATAACAGCGTTGGGAAGATGTGTCGTTGAACATGAGCAGAAGCCTTCTGATAAGCTTAAATCAAAGTTTCATGAAGGAGATTGGATCATTTTCAATGGAATTACCTTACTTATTGAAGAGGTTGTCCAAGGGTATTATAGAACAGTCTCGATGATCAATGATATTCATAATAGTTATGACTGGAGTATAGATAATGTAGCAAGATTATGGACCATTCAAGATGCAAAGGATGGGGACGTACTTACATGTTATAGCAATTATAATGATAAAAACAGTAAACCATTCGAGCAAGCCGGTATATTTAAGAAATATATAGGTAAATATAAAGGATGTACTAATTGCTTTTTGGCACATATAGGCATTGATTGGGATGGTAATATTGAAACAGATATGTATATGGGCAGTACTAATATATTTCCAGCCACCAAAGAACAGCGCGACTATTTCCTCGCTGAGACAAGTAAGGCAGGATTTAAAGTGTGAGATAAAATTTTTGTTATAATTCTTAAATAAAAAAGTTATGATCAACTCTGAAATTATACTAGAGAACATAGTAAAAATCGTAAAAGATGAGAAAAACAGTGATATTGGTTTTTCTAAAATCTATTCTTACTTATGTGAAAATTTCCCCGAACTCAAAGAGAACGAGGATAAGAAAATAAGAAAAGAATTGATTGATTTCTTGCAAGAAACCATTGACAATGTTGGTGAATATTCTCCCAATAATTGGGAAAACAAAGCTAAAAAATGGATTGCTTGGCTAGAAAAGCAGAGCAGACAGAAGGCTGTTGATTGTGAAAATACCCAACATAAGGATATTGCACAGAATCAAGAACCAGAAACAGAGGATGAGAGAATAAGAAATTGGTGTATTTCACATTTTAAGGAATGTATTAGAGTTTCGAAAAATAATGTGGAATACCAAAAATATCTTAGTAACAAAGTAATCCCTTGGCTTGAAAAGCAGGGTAAAACAAAAGAATATACCTTTAAGTCACTCCAACGTCTGCTTGATTTGATTGAGCAGAGAAAGTATTGTGCAAAGGAATATTGTCAAAGATTGATAGATACCCTCATAAAAGAATGGTATACCACTAAAGTCGAAGAACACTTAGAGCAAACGAATGTTCCAATGGCTACTATGGATGAAAAGCAGGACGAGCAGAACTATGAATCTCAGAGCATCACAGATTCAAAACCATTGGCTGATGAAATTAGGTTTCCCTTTAAAGCCAAGGTGAAAAAGAACAATAAAATTGTCGTAATTACAGGTGGGCGATTAGATGATGCTCAGCCAATAGATTCTCGCTCATACCTAGCATATACATCTGACATAACTGATGGATATAAGGTATATAAGCCAGAAGAATTGGAATTTATAAAACAACCCGAATTCAAGGTAGGAGACTGGGTGGTAAATAAATTAGGTGATGCCTGGCATATAGATAGTTTCTATGGAAAGAATTATCAAGTTTCTAACGGAAAAGGAAATTATAGTTACTTTCCAATAACTAAGCAAGATGAAATGCACCTTTGGACCATCGAAGATGCAAAGCCTGGTGATGTGCTTGTAGATGCGTATGGAAACATAGGTATATATGAGAAATGTGATTATTCTGATTGGAGGTCTTATTGTTCTTTAGGGCATAACGGAGGTTTTCAACATTTTAAAACAGAACACGAAAATGAAAAAACGTATCCAGCCACCAAAGAACAGCGTGATGCTCTTGAAAAGGCTATAACTAATGCAGGTTATTCATGGGACGGAGAGCTAAAGAAGAATACGAAGTTTAGTAAAGGAGATTGGATTTACCGTGGAACAGGAGATCCTTATTTCGTAGAATCAGTCTTTGACGAGCAATATGAACTATGCTCAGGGTTCGGATACCACTTTAACAAGGGAATTGATGAAGTTGACAGCGATTATCGACTCTGGAATATAAATGACGCCAAGCTTGGTGATATTCTTACAGATGATAAAACAATCGCCCTCTATGAAGAACAATCCACAAAGACATTCTTTCATGTCCTTTGCTATTACTGTAATAAGACGTTTGTACCAAAAAAGGGTACACTTGCTGTCTTAGGTTTTCATCCAGCGACCAAAGAGCAAAGAGAATTTTTCAGTAATGAACTAAAAAAGTCAGGGTATGACCTAGATTTAGAAAACAAACAACTGGCTGATCAGCCTAAACTCACTAAGTTTGAGCAGTCCTTAAAGCACATTATTGAAGAAGCCTTAGACGATGGTGATACACATAATCTTAAGGCTGATGCAGAACTACTTCTATCGGTAGCAAATCAGGATAGGGCTAAGATTGAGTTAACCATAGAAGAAGAAGATGCACTTGAACAGGCTATTATATCACTTAATGATATGTTTGATGATAGTCAACCTGAAACCTGTTATGCAGGTCATCATGTACCCTTTGATGTAGCAGCTAAATGTCTCAGTAACTTAATGGATAAAATTCTAAACAGTAAGTAAATATATTCCTCCCTAATACAGGGAGGGATTCTTTTTTATTACTCCAGAGCTTTCATTTCTTTATCTATGTAATGAAATTTATAGATACAAATTCTAAAAATATTATAATATGAATAAGATCGTTCAAGAAAGGTATTGCTCACCTAAAGTAGCAAGATTATTGGCAAGTAAAGGATTTGATGAACCTATTTGGACTCGTTATGAAGATAACAATGAGGTTATATTTGGTGATAAATATAATTGGAATAGTAGTCCAGTGGGACAAACATCTGCGCCAACTCAACAAATGGCTATAGACTGGTTAATAGTAAATCACGATATATACATAGAAGTATTTCCTTATTCCAAAGATGAGTATGCTTTTAGTATTAGTAAGCTATTACCTGAAGGTTTTGAAAGTTATCCATTACCTAATGAGGAAGAAAGTTATAAGGATATAAGAGTAGCTACAGATACTGCTCTTGAATATGTACTAGAAAACTTAATCTAAAGGATATGAATCAGATAACTAGGATTCCAATTGAGGGATATGCTAATTTGTACAAATATAGTTACAGAGATATAAACAGCAATGAACACGTTGAATACTGTTTAGGTAAGATTTGTACTGAAAAAAGCCAATTACCTCAACACTATGAATATGATTGTGAAGCACATAAACACATGGGCATAGTAAAAGTTACTATTTCAGATATAATCAAATGATTAGTAGAGAAGAAGCTAAGAGACAATGCCTTGAATGGGTAGATAAAGAAATTTCAGAAAAAGGCGAGGATTCTATATATTGCTTATCTCCTTGTATTGGAAAAAATAGCTGGACTCTAAAAGAATATAGAGATGCAGTTATTAACGATGTACCAATGGAAGGTTGCATAGACAATCCAATAGATGATTATCTTAACTATATAAAATGGAAGGATGAACATGGACGGTGAAAATAAGTTATTAAGATTTCTCAGTATGGCTTTACCTTATGGTATTTTTTGCATAAATTCCGAAGATGAGAATAGTAAAGCCTATAAGCTAAAGTCAATTAATAAGCATAAAGGATTATGGTATTATGGTTTTGATGGATTCAGCTGTCTTAAACCATTACCATATCTTCGTCCATTATCTTCTATGACCGAAGAAGAGCATAGTGACTTATTCAATGCTTATCATTACTTAGAGGTGAAAGTAGCAAAATCAACTGGAGATTACTTAAAAGCGGCTTATATAGGTGATGATGCTAAGTATAAGTGGCTTCTTGAAAATAAGTTTGATTTTCTAGACTTAATCTCAGATGGATTGGCTATTGAGATTACTAAGGAAAACAATCCATATAAGTTATGAAAACATTTCACTTATTTGGAAAATGGCAGGTAACCTTTCTTCATAATATTTACATTAATGAAGATACGAAAAGACTGTCAGAGCTAATAGTTACCCTTATTCCAACTATTCAAATCCTAATAGGCGGAAAAGGGATAGATGATGAGATATTGATTTCTTGGTTAATATTTACAATACAGGTAGATAATGGCTATTCAAACAGTAAATAAATTATGCACCTCAATTGGACAATCTAATAACTTGAGATCATTAGGTCTTGATATCCATACTGCCGACACTTATTGGTGGTTTTCAGGCGATAAGTTCTATATGGGGACGATGGATGATGGTGATTTTGACGAAAAAGCTGATCAACCTTCCTGGAGCTTAGCTGCACTGGAAAAGTTAATTTCGCCAACTATAACTGATGATGAAGGTGAAACTTATAAAATTTCTATAACAAAAAATGAACAGAATAAAAAATGGACTGCTTGCTATGTAAACAAAGAGCACGATCAGGTCTGCTGTATCTTCTGTGAAGAATCTCCGGACCTAATAGATGTTTTTTATAACACGGTATGTATGTTATTACTTGCGAAAAAAATATGAATACTGCAGAAGAATTTATAAAAAAGTATTCAGTAGGTACATTAATTTCATACATAGAAGGAGTACAGTATGTACGATCTGGTGCAAGAACTATCTTCAAAATAGGTAGATATGAACGGCGCACAAATGATCCTTGGGGATATTATATGTATGGGACCTACTGTGGATTTAATTTCCAAACAACAAGCTATAAGAAAGAATATTCTACATCAGACTTACCAAAGTGGCGATGTATCATTTGCGAGACTGACCCCTTCGGTACTTCTTTAGGAATACTATCACATAAATTTAACGACGTTAGACTTGCAAACGATCTTGAAACTATTATATTCAATGACTGCATAACTAACGGAAGAGTAATCTCATGACTAAACTAGAAAAGCAGTTAATACTTCAGGATCTCTGTTCGAGATTATTATGCGGTGTAGTTTGTAGAATCACTTTTACTTACAGTAATGAAACTACATTTGGCGAAGAAGTTGAGAATGAGGTTGATGATACAATTAGTATGATCAACATTAAACGAGAAACAGTTTTCGCGGACTACTTAGGCCGTGAATTTGATATCGAAAATGTTAAGCCTTATCTTCGTTCAATGGATGATATGACAGAGGAAGAATATAAAGAATATTGGAATATTGATAATCGGTCATATTCTTGTCCAATGGTCTGTGCACATATCCCCGCTTCAGAAAGAATAGATTGGCTTAATAAACGTCACTTTGATTACCGTGGACTTATTGGAAAATGCCTGGCCATTAAAGTTGATGAAATTAATAATCCTTATGATAAACTATAGACATTCCAAACCTAAAATGACTGAACAGGACAAGCAGCTATTACTTCAAGATCTCTGCTCTAGACTACCGTATGGTGTAAAAGTGTATAACACAAGCTTCGCAGAGCCGTATCAGGTACAAACATTATTCGGTAGAAAGTCAGAGGACGAGTTTATTATGAAAGAAACTTATAAATCTTTTGACTTAAATAACCGTCCAACTCGTATAAAAAATTATACCGGATACTTAGATCGTTTAAAGCCATATCTTCGACCTATGTCAAGTATGACTAAGGAAGAGAAATTGGAATATATATCCATTATAGATGGAACGCGATGGACTACCACCGTAGGTTTAGAGGAGAAAATAATTCTATCCATTGACTTAGTAGAGTGTAAAGCCGAAGATGGGACACCTGATAATATATACGATATCATTCAAATGACTCCCATTGATTGGCTACTAGAGAGACATTTTGATATTAGGGGTCTTATCTATAAAGACCTTGCTATTAAAGTGACAGAAGAAAATAATCCTTATAAAATATGACACAGGAAGAAAAATTGCTTTTATTTAAAAGTCTTTGCGAAATGTTGCCTTATAAGGTGAAAGTAGAAATCATTTCATATGGACAAGAGACTTTGAAACCTTGGTTTGGGGAGTTATCTTGTAAAGACTTAGATTGTTTTATAGTTGATGTAGCATACAAAAGTGTTAAGCCATACCTCCGTCCGATGTCAAGCATGACTGAGGAAGAAGAAAAAGAGTATAGGAAGACTCAAATTACAAAATGGATTAAAAGTGTTGATTGTGCAGGTGGAGGATACTATGACCATAGAGACACCTTAAAAACATTTGATTGGCTAAAAGCTAATCATTTTGATTATAGAGGTTTAATCAAGAGAGGTTTAGCTATTGAAGTAACAGAAGATAATAATCCTTATAAATCATGACACAAGAGGAGAAAAAAATTTTGCTCAAAGATCTTTGTGGTAGATTACCTTATGGAACAATTTATGATATTACAATTGGTGGAGTAACCTATGTAAAAGTATCATTAAATTCATTTTATTATGGTTTAATTGAAAAAAATTTTAATAATGGGCAATTACAATCAATAGTTCCATATCTTAAAAAAAATGATATGTCATTTGAACATAAAGGTTTTTATTTAGAAAATCTTGATTATGTAATTGATTATTATAACTCTAATCATATTGATTATAGAGGATTTATTGAGAAAGGACTAGCTATTGAAGTGACTAATGAAAATAATCCATATAAGTTATGACACAAGAAAGTAAAGAACTGATTTTAAAGGATATATGCGGGAGACTCCCTTATGGAACAATTGTTCAAATATCTCTTTATAGAAATGATGAAAAAAGAAGTGATATTGAATTAGATCCTCATGTAACGGAGAATATTTGGGAAATAATTGATAAATATCATGCGCTTCCCTATCTCCGTCCTATGTCAAGTATGACGGAGGAAGAAAAGATAATACAAAAAACATATATTTATCATTTTTCAGGAAATAATCTTCCTAATTATGAAGGTGATTTTGTATTTGAAGATGAAGTACATGAATACATTGATTGGCTAAACGCTAATCACTTCGACTACAGAGGTCTTATTGAAAAAGGACTTGCAATCGAAGTAACGGAAAGTAATAATCCTTATGAATAATATAATGCAGGAAGATAAAAAAATACTTCTCCAGGATCTTTGTGCAAGATTACCGTATGGAGTAAAAATAACAGATGGTTTGAATGTAATCAAAGCAGACCCATTTATCAGTATTGGTGTATTTGTTTATGATGGTAAGTGGAAACCCTATCTCCGTCCAATGTCAAGTATGACGGAGGAAGAGTATGAGATATTGAAGTCTTTAAGTACTGTCTATATTCCCACTGATAGTAAAAATATAGGATTTGAAGATTACGGTATACTAGTATTTACGCACCATCTCACCAATAATACTTATAGTTTCAAATTAAACATAAAAGTAATTGATTGGCTTCTTGAAAATCATTTTGATTACAGAGGTCTTATTGAGAAAGGCCTTGCTATAAAAGTGACAGAAGAAAATAATCCATATAAGTTATGACAGAACAGGATAAAAAATTACTCTTAATAGATCTCAGTGCAAGGTTTCCATATGGAGTCATTGTTAGGCATGCAGATCATTTAGTTGACTCCGATGGTAATTATACTGGACAATTTTGGTATAAACGAGGTTATCTATATGATATTTGTAGGATAGATAATATAACAACTACAATTATCGAAAGTGAAGGTAGCGATGAAGAAGGTAATGAGCATATTTGTGACCTAGAAAGATCTCTGCCTTATCTCCGCCCAATGTCAAGTATGACGGAGGAAGAGATAAAAGAATTTTATAAAATTGAAAATATAATACCAAAGATGGGATATATTTGCCCGTCAAAAGATTGGCATTTTACTACCAATGGTTTTGATTGGCTTAATGCTAATCACTTCGACTACAGGGGTCTTATTGAGAAAGGACTTGCTATTGAGGTAACTGATAAAGATAATCCATACATATTATGACAAAATATTTAATTATTTTAAATCCAGTAGATGGAATATATCAAGTTGATATTGATTTATATGATTCAGAAGAAGCTGCTCGACTTAATTCCTTAATTGATGAAGAAGATATTTATAAAATAATTCCAATAGAATTTTAAAACATGACAAAAGTCAGGATAGAACAAGATAAAAATTTACTATATCAAGACATTTGTGCAAGATTGCCTTACGGTGTGATAGGGCAAATTAGCATAGAAGTACTTGACGGAACCTATGATATAAATAGCGGACACCTTGAATATAAAGATGTTGATGTAGATGTTGAATTACTTGGTATACAAGAGGAAGAGATAATCTTTTCGACGATTAATGAAACATATGACGTAAATACATGTACATATTTAGACTTTACTCCATATCTCCGTTCGATGTCTAGTATGACTGAGAAAGAGAAGGAAGAGTATTGTAATCTACAAAGTATGTTTCTTTATAGCAGCCAGTATCCAGTAACAGAAGCTCATAAACTGTTTGATTGGCTTCTTGAGAATCATTTTGATTATCGTGGCCTTATTGAAAAAGGTCTTGCCATTGAAGTTAATGAAAGTAATAATCCGTATAAAGAGTATGATACAAGAAAGTAAAAAATTACTAATTCAAAACCTTTGTGCAATGTTACCTTATGGAGTAATGTGCCAAGTAGACGTTGGATGCGCGGGTTTAGATGATGGAAAATTAGAAGAGATTGATATTCCAGAGGAGCGTGTGAGATTTGCTGATGATGGTTATTGGGATGCAGATATAGAAGATGTTAAACCTTATCTTCGTCCAATGTCTAGTATGACAGAGGAAGAGAAGAAAGAGTACCATAAGTTATGCGATAATTACTATGACGTATACTTTGATAGTGTTGCTAGCCTGGACTGGCTCAATGCTCATCATTTTGACTACAGGGGCCTTATTGAAAAAGGTCTCGCTATTGAAGTTAATGAAAGTAACAATCCTTATAAATTATGAAAGACAAAGAAAAAAAATGTTATTGTTATCCCTTCATCTTATATGAGAGATTATGATAATAACAGAGAGGAAATCTTCAAATATAGGGAAGAAATGGCTACAAAACAAGCCATTGCCGAAGATTATGACCTAGACAATATCATCACTAATGACATGGGTGAGATATGGCATGAGGTTGGTGGTCAGGATGGCATGTACGATAATTTCCCAATCAAGAGGGTGTATCGTGACAATGGAACTGTCAGAGTATATGCTATTGATAGTGGAGGTGGAGTTGCCATTATTGCAGGGAAAAATCAGTTTCAGATTCTTACACTTGGAGAAGATGACGGCTGGCACTTTCTTAATTCACGTAGAATATATGAAACATACTATGGTAGTAAAGTAGACTTTGTTTATCTGATTTCAGAAGCATTGTCTTTATTTAATAATATCGAATTATAAAAAATACGAATTAGAAAATCAACATGAAAAAAGTATTAATCAGTATTTATCATTTTTTCTTCAAGGAGAAAAGATGCAAACATTGTGGGTGTGTATTACACAAATATAACACTTACGAAAATGGTTGGAAAGACTATTGCTGTGATTGTGAAGACTTTTGTAGATATACTGGTAATCTATAATAACAATGAAAACAATTAAAACTCCTAAATACAAGCATTCTAATAATGGAACACCTTATGAACATTTAGGGAATAAGGATGAAAGAAAAGAAGCAAGAAAATTTGTTAAATCATTGAGGCACAAATTATTGCTTAATATTCCATTGTCTGACGCTGAAAAAAGTATTGTAGAAGAGTTTGAAATCACAAAAGATTATAAACTCGATACAAATCACGACGTAATTATCTACAGAGAATTTAAAAATTACGATAATGAAAGGTGGGTTAATGAAGATGAAATTTATAATTCTAAGAATTAATAAAGGTTATGTACGACGAAAAATTTATAGATGTTTTTAACGAACATTATCCATTTGAAAGATATATCGTTAAGACTCCAAAAGCAGTGGGATTGCTATTTGACGACGCATTATTAACTGAAATATTTATTCCAGATGCTGAGGAAAAAGCTAATCGTCCTTACCTAAATAAAGACAAAATTAGCATAAAAATACAAGGTCCTGCTGGGGAAATGAGATTCTGGTTCTATGACTTCGAAGAACATATTCGCCTAAATATTATTAGAATTATAATAGAGGATATTGGAGATTATCAATATGAGTGTTTATATATTGATAACGAAGATATGGAACCGTTAATAGATGAACTCAAAACTCAAAAGTCATTAATAGAAAAGAAATATAATATTTGTAAAATAAAACAAAACCTAGTAGACAAAAGTTTTGCAGACGAATCAATTTATAAATAACTATGACTCAAACCAAATTAACCGAACAGGATAAAAAATTACTCTTAATGGATCTCTGTGCGAGGTTGCCTTATGGAGTAATGTGCGATATGGGATTAAAACATCCATTGCAATTACAAAGAATTCTTGTGGATAAACTTGATGGTAATTTACTGGATTTTTATGAAGATGGTAATGATTATCAAGTATATTTAAGTGAAGTTAAGCCATATCTCCGTTCAATGTCAAGTATGACAAAGGAAGAAAGTATAGAATTACAAACGATTCTAAATGATTGGTGGAATAAAGAGCTTTTTACATTAACAGAAGAACCAATGATAGAATATGCATTGTCTTCTATTAATTATACTCTTAATCCTACATTGTTCGATTGGCTTAATAAGAAACACTTTGATTATCGCGGGCTTATTAAAAAAGGCCTTGCTATAAAAGTAACAGAAGAGAATAATCCTTATAAGTTATGACAGAACAAGGTAAGCAGTTACTCTTGATAGATCTCTGTGCAAGGTTACCTTATGGAGTAAAAGCATGGTATAAATATGGTGCATGGTTTTCTGAAAAGTTTGCAACATCAATAAGATTAGCTGATGAAAAAATTGCCCTTTCCTCTAAATTCAATAAAGAAGGTGATTGGTTTCCCATCGAAGAAGCAGGGAAAATTCTAATTAAACCTTATCTCCGTCCGATGTCAAGTATGACTGAGGAAGAAAAAGTTCAATTATCTCAATATGCTTGCATTGGAGAAGATTTAAATGGAGAATTTATAGACGAAGTACAAAGAAAGGATTGTGCGCCATATATTGATTGGCTCAATAAACACCACTTTGACTATCATGGGTTGATTGAGAAGGGTTTAGCGTTAGAAGCACCAAAAGGAATGTATAACTAAAACTTACAAAAAGATGCCTTATATATATTTTCCTATTGAATTTTCTTCTTATGTAGATTATGTTAAATACCTAAAAGAAAAAAGTTTCGCTATTGACGTAACAGATGTAATTAACTCATATAAGTTATGACAGAAGAAGAAAAAGAAATATTGTTAAAAGACCTTTGTGGTAGATTACATTATAGAGTCCTTGTTAGTTACAAAGGCTTAATATACCCACTATTCAGT
>Ga0310697_10004275_pt1 | contig 14159 bp, 11 predicted proteins | sample 172DNAGHGlowgp2_FD_203883 | JGI IMG/M metagenome (GOLD analysis project Ga0310697, IMG submission 203883) | Sheep rumen microbial communities from Palmerston North, Manawatu-Wanganui, New Zealand - 1728 DNA GHGlow gp2 (v2) (version 2) | ecosystem: Host-associated > Mammals > Digestive system >...
GTAGGCGTCGATGTTCTTCGGGTCGGCCTGTATGGCTTTGCGGAAGGTCTGAGTGGCCTCGTTGTCGTTGCCTTTGTAGAAGTAGATGATGCCTGTGACGTTGAGGGCGCGGGCCGACTTGGGGTCCTCGGCTTGGGCTTTGTGGGCCCAGGTGGAGGCGTTGGTGTAGCTCTCGTCGACGCAGTAGACCATGGCAAGCGATGCCATGGCCGAGGCGCGGAGGGCGCTGTCGGCGGGTGCGGAGAGTTCGATGGCTTTTTCGGCGGCTTTCTTGGCGCCTTCCCAGTCGCGTTGTTCGCAGAGACATTCGGCCAGGTGGCACATGGCCGTGGCACTGCTATTGGCTTTCCCCAGCCAATGGGCGGCTTCGGCGAAGTGCTCCATGCGCTGCAGCAGGAGCCCCAGGTGCAGGCGGGCCTGCGCATTGGTGTCCACGGCCTCGCGATAGTAACCGACGGCAAGGTCGTTCAGCCCCTTGCTGTCGGCATTGAGGCCTTTCTCGAGGCTCCCCTGGGCGGTGGCACCCAGGGTGAGCATCGTGATACAGGCGGTGAGGAGCAGTCGGCGCATAATGGTTTTATCCGAGGTTCTCGATTTGTGCTTTCAGGGCGGCAATCTTGGTTTCGGCATCGCGCTGTTTGTTGCGCTCCTTCTCGATGACGGCGGCCGGGGCCCCGTTGACGAACTTCTCGTTGGAGAGTTTTTTCAGCACGCTGGCCAGGAAGCCTTCGGCGTACTTCAGTTCCTCGTTCAGTTTCTTCAGCTCGGCATCCTTATCGACATTCTGGCTCATGGGCACGAAGCATTCGGTGGTGCCAATCATGAAGCTCAGTGCGCCGGCAGGTTTTTCGCTGACGGCTTCCACCTTGCCGACATTGGCCAGCTTGCGGATGATGCCCTCGAAGCGGGAGACCTGGAAGCGGTCGTCCTTGGCTATGTAGCTGACGTCGAGCGACTCCTTGGGCGAGAGGTTGCGGGTGTTGCGGATGTTGCGCACACCAGCGATGACCTCGCGGGCGGTGTCGAACTCGTCGAGCATGCGCTGGTCGAAGAAGACGCTCGTGGGTATGTGCTGGTTCATGATGCTGTAGTTGGCATTGATGAAGGCGGCCTGCTCGTCGCTCTTGCCGAAGCCCTGCAGGATGTGCCATATCTCTTCGGTGACGAAGGGCATGAAGGGGTGCAGGATGAGCATCAGGCGGGAGAAGATGCTGACGGTGGCCTCGTAGGTCTCGCGGTCGATGGGGGTGCCGTAGGCGGGCTTCACCATCTCCAGGAACCACGAGCAGAAGTCGTCCCACACCAGCTTGTAGCTGGCCATGAGGGCCTCGCTGAGGCGGTACTGCTCGAAGTCTTTCTCGATTTCCTCGAGCACCTGTGCCATGCGCTGTTCCATCCAAAGAATGCTGGTCTCGTTCTCCTTGCTCTGCTGCTGGTCGCCGATTTGCCAGCCGGAGACCAGTCGCAGGGCGTTCCACATCTTGTTGCTGAAGTTGCGGCCCTGCTCGCAGATGGCCTCGTCGAAGGGGAGGTCGTTGCCGGCAGGGGCGGTGAGGAGCATGCCCATGCGGACGCCGTCGGCACCGTATTTCTCAATGAGCATGATGGGGTCGGGGCTGTTGCCGAGGCTCTTGCTCATCTTGCGGCCCAGCTTGTCGCGCACGATGCCGGTGAAGTAGACGTTGTGGAAGGGGACATCCTTACGGTATTCCTCGCCGGCCATAATCATGCGGGCCACCCAGAAGAAGATGATGTCGGGGGCGGTGATGAGGTCGGCGGTGGGGTAGTAGTAGTTGATTTCGGGGTTGTCGGGGTTGCGGATGCCGTCGAAGAGCGAGATGGGCCAGAGCCAGGAGCTGAACCAAGTGTCCAGCACGTCCTCGTCCTGACGCAGGGCGCCGGTGTAGCCGTACTTTTCGGCGGCCACCTTGCGGGCCTCCTCCTCGTTGAGGGCCACGATGGTCTCCACGCGGCCGTCCTTCTCAAGGTACCATGCCGGTATGCGCTGGCCCCACCAGAGCTGGCGGCTGATGCACCAGTCTTTGATGTTCTCCAGCCAGTGGCGGTAGGTGTTTTTGAACTTGGTGGGGTGGAAGCGGATGGTGTCGTCCTCCACCACCTCGAGGGCGCGCTTGGCTATGCCTTCCATCTTGAGGAACCACTGGGCGCTGAGCTTGGGCTCGATGACGGCGTCGGTGCGCTCGCTGTGGCCCACCTTGTTGGTGTAGTCCTCTATCTTCTCGATGAGGCCGGCCTCCTCCAAGTCTTTGACGATCTGCTTGCGGCAGGCGAAGCGGTCCATGCCGGCGTATTTGCCGCCATGCTCGTTGAGCGTGCCGTTGTCGTTGAAGATGTCGATGGACTCGAGGTTGTATTTCATGCCCAGATTGTAGTCGTTGATGTCGTGGGCGGGGGTGATCTTCAGGGCGCCGGTACCGAACTCGCGGTCCACGTATTCGTCCATGATGATGGGCACCACGCGACCCACGCCGGGCACGACGACTTTCTTGCCCTTGAGCCACTGGTAGCGCTCGTCCTCGGGGTGCACGCACACGGCGGTGTCGCCCATGATGGTCTCGGGACGGGTGGTGGCAACGACGATATATTTATCCTCGCCCTCCACGAAGTAGCGGAGGTAGAACAGCTTGCCATGGCTTTCCTTGTAGATGACCTCCTCGTCGCTGACGGCTGTCAAGGCCTGCGGGTCCCAGTTGACCATGCGCACGCCGCGGTAGATGAGGCCCTTGTCGTAGAGGTCCACGAAGACGCGGATGACGCTCTCGTAGCGCACCTCGTCCATAGTGAATGCCGTGCGGTCCCAGTCGCAGCTGGCACCCAGTTTGCGAAGCTGTTTCAGGATGATGCCGCCGTGCTCCTCTTTCCATTCCCAGGCGTATTTCATGAATTCGTCGCGGCTGAGCGACCGTTTGTCGATACCGCGGTCGGCGAGCATCTTGACGACCTTGGCCTCGGTGGCGATGCTGGCGTGGTCGGTGCCGGGCACCCAGCAGGCGTTCTTGCCCTGCATGCGGGCGCGGCGCACCAGCACGTCCTGAATGGTGTTGTTGAGCATGTGGCCCATGTGGAGCACTCCCGTCACGTTGGGCGGCGGAATCACCACGGTGTAAGGCACGCGGTGGTCGGGCTCCGAGTGGAAGAGTTTCTTGTCAAGCCAGAACTGATACCATTTCTCCTCTATCTGCCGAGGGTCGTACTTAGATGCTAATTCCATAGTCTGTTTTAATTATTATATTCTATATATATTGCACTTATTCATACACTTGTATTGTGTATGGCATATTGTATTGAGCGATGCAAATATACGAAAAAAATTCGGATTGCACACAATTATTTGCATGCAATCCGAAAAAAGGCTTCTTGGCAACTGGATGCCAGTCTGTTGGACTTATCTCCTGACAGCCTTGCGCTCGTCGGCCCATTTCTGGACTTTCTCAGTGGCTTTGTCCCTGTTGTAGGGGATGGAGAAGCCGATGCCGAAGTTCAGGCCGTTCAGCTCCTTGAACTTGGGGACAATCTCGTAGCCCAGCGAGAAGTGCACCATGTAGAAGTTCACCACAATCGAAGGCGCCAAAGTGAAGTAGGTGTTGCTCTCTTTCACCCAGTTTGTTCCGTCCTCGGTAGTGACGTCCTTGGCCTTGTCGATGCCCAGCACCAGCATCGGGCGGAACGACACGGCGCCCCAGCCGGTGATGTCCTTGTCGAAGTTGTAGCCTATCCATCCGAAACGCAGCGACCATGTAGGCTCGCGGTATTCGGTGGCCGAGATGTCGTACCTTTTGCCATCCTCGGCAAATCCCATCGAGAGGAACGAGCCGCCCGCCAGCGAGAAGCCGTAGGGGTAGCCCGGCTGGTACGAGTATCCGACCATCTTCAACCATTCGTGGCTGAGGTTCAGAATGTTCGACTGTGCGCTGCCAGCCATCGCGGCGGCCAGCATGACAACGAGAATAATTCTTTTTTTCATGTGTTATTATTTTTTGTTGGTGATTTTAGAATCGGGAGAACGGGTGTTTGCGCCACCACATGATGAGCAGGAACCCGATGAGCATGCCGCCCAGGTGGGCGAAGTGGGCCACGCCGTCGTAGGAATAGAAGATGCCCTGCAGCAGCTCGATGACAATCATGCCCGTCACGAACCACTTGGTCTTGATAGGCATCAGGAAGTAGAGGTAGATGTATTCGTTGGGAAAGGTCATGCCGAAGGCCAGCAGCAGGCCGTACACCGCTGCCGAGGCACCCACGGTGATGTGCAGTCCGGGCAGGAGCATGTAGAGCAGTCCGGCCCCGATGCCGCAGGCCAGGTAGTAGGTCAGGAACCTCTTCGTCCCCCAGAAGTTCTCCATGGCTGCTCCGAACATCCACAGGTTGAACATATTGAAGAATATATGGCTCAGGTTGGCATGCATGAACATGTAGCTCAGCGGTTGCCAGAGATGGAAATTGCCCGACTGCAGGCTGAACAGGGCCAGAATGTTGCCCAGATAGATGCCCTGCCTTTGCAGCACATAGTCGGCGCCAAAGACCAGGACGTTGATGATGAGCAGGTGTTTCACTGCCGGAGGCAGCAGGCTGAAGCCTTGGGGTTGGTATTGTGCCATGGTGTCTATTTTAGTATTTCTTCGGGTTTGACAACGGTGATGATTCTTTTGCCGCTGGGCGAGGTCTCGGGCATGGGGCAGGAGAACAGGTCGGCCACCAGCTGCTGCATCTCCTCCTGGCCGAGCACGGTGCCGGCCTTGACGGCCATCTGGCGTGCCAGCGAGGCGCAGAGGGTCTGCGTGCGGTTGCTGTATTTCTGCAGGGTGGAGCTCTTGTAGTCGGTCAGTATGCTGTCGAAACTCCCCTGCAGCTCGCTCTCCTTCATGTCGGCAGGCGTGGCCGTGACTACAAAGGTGCATTGCCCGACGGGGTCGATGGCGAATCCGTATTCCCGCAGGTCGGGCAGCAGCTCGCCGAAGAGCTCCGCGTCGGCTGCCGAGAACTGGCAGTTCACCGGGAAGAGCAGCGCCTGCGACGTCGGCGCCAGGCTGGCCTGCTGCGTGAGGCGTTCGTACAGCACGCGCTCGTGCGCACGCTGCTGGTCGATGATGGCCAGGCCCGACGACAGCGAGGTGACTATGTAGCGCCCCTGCACCTGCAGGCAGCTGTTGGCGGGGAGCGACGGTGTAGGCGCGGGGGTGAGCGGTATCGAAAGCATGTTCGTGTCGTCGCCCAAGGGGATGGTGTCCGCCGTTGCATTCTTTTCGCTCCGCTTCGTTCCCTTGTCGTTCCCTTTCGCCCCGGCAAACGGATTGTAGTCGGGGTTGTAGCTGATTCGCGGCGCCGGAGGCACATAGCCTTTCGGCGCGGGCGGTATGTTGAACTCCTCCGGCGTGTCGAATTCCAGCTCCGTGGCCAGGGTGAACTGCCCCAGGGCTTTCTTCACCGCCGACCGCAGGATGGCGAACATGGCGTGTTCGTCGACGAATTTCACCTCGGTCTTCGTCGGATGGATGTTGATGTCGATGCGGGCGGGGTCCACCTGCAGGCCAATGAAGTAGCTGGGGTAGGAGTGGTCCGGCAGCAGGTCGCTGTAGGCCTTCTCCACCGCCGCGCTCAGGGCCGGATGCTTGATGAAACGGCCGTTGACGAAGAGGTACTGCTCGCCGCGCGTCTTGCGGGCATAGTCCGGTTTGCCGACGAAGCCTTTGATTTTCACTATGTCGGTCTCTTCCTCCACGTTGAAGAAGCGCTCCTTGTAGTGGTTGCCGTACAGGCCGGCGATGCGCTGCAGCATGCTGCCCGCCTGAAGGTCGTAGAGCAGGCGCCCGTTGCTGGTCAGGCTAAAGCCCAGGTCGTAGTGTATCAGCGTCACGCGGCGGAACACCTCCTCGATGTGGCTCAGCTCCACGCTGTCCTTCTTCAGGAAGTTCCTTCGCGCCGGCACGTTGAAGAAGAGGTTCTTCACCGCCAGCGACGTCCCCGGCGCACAGGCCATGGGCTGCTGGCCGACAATCTGCGACCCCTCGATCACCACCTGCGTGCCCAGCTCGCTGTCGTGCATGCGTGTGCGGAGTTCCACCTGCGCAATGGCCGCTATCGAGGCCAGGGCCTCGCCCCGGAACCCCATGGTCTGGATGGCGAAGAGGTCGTCGGCACGGTGTATCTTGCTGGTGGCGTGGCGCTCGAAGCACAGGCGTGCGTCGCTGTCGCTCATGCCGCAGCCGTTGTCCACCACCTGTATGAGGGTCCGCCCGGCATCCTTCACCACCAGGTCGATCTGGGTGGCGCCGGCGTCCATGGCGTTCTCCAGCAGTTCCTTGACGGCGCTGGCGGGGCGGTCCACCACCTCGCCGGCCGCTATCTGGTTGGCCACGCTGTCGGGCAGTATGTTGATGATATCCATTCGTTCTGTGTGTTTTGTTTTTTGGGGGAGTGAAAGGGAGTGAGAGGGAGTGAGGGGGAGTGAAAGGACATTAGCACATTCATCAACATTTGTCCTTTCACTCCCTTTCACTCCCTATCACTCCTTTTCACTCCTCTTCTCGTAGTCGTCCAGGAACCCCATCAGGTTCTTCACGGGGATGGTCTTGTTCATGATGATGTCGCGCCGCTGGTTGAGGATGATCATCGTCGGGGCGCCATGCACGTTGTAGGCCTCCTGGTAGTCGATGTTGACGTTCGGCCCGCCGACGTTCACCCAGCGGAAGTCGTGCTCTTTCACATATTTCTTCCACTTCGGCACGTCGCTCTCGTAGCCCACGGCGTAGACCTCGAAGCGTTTCTCGCCCCTGGCCACCATGTCGTCGTAGAGCTTCTTCAGCTCCTCGCTCTGCTCCTGGCAGTGGTGGCAGTCGGGGTCCCAGAACCACAGCACGACGTAGGGGGTGGGGAAGCGGTGGCTGCTGATCCAGTCGTCGGGATTCGTGCTCTGGTTCGTGTCGGCCATCCACAGCTCCTGGCCGTGGGCGCCGATGAGGCTCTGCTTGATGCGGTTGTAGTTGTAGCGCATATTGGTCAGCGTCCCCGGCAGGGCCCAGGGGCAGCGCCCTTTGAGGTAGTACTCGCTCGCCAGGTGGCACCACACGGCGTCCCACCCGATGTTGCGCGTCGAACGGTAGTAGCGCGGCTCGATGTGGTCGAACACATAGCGCAGCATCGCCGTGTCGTCGCCGATGCGCGCCGCCAGGCGGTCGATCTCCTTGATGATGGTGTCGCTGTCGGCATGGTAGAGCTGGCCGAAGAAGAAGTAGTTCAGCTTCTTGAAGAGGTCGGGACTGTACTTTAGGTACTGGAACCTTGCCTTGCCGCTCTTCATGCGCCAGTCCGCGCTCTGGTCGTCGAAGTAGCGGTCCCAGTAGTGTGTGCGGAAGTAGTAGGGCTTGTCCTTCACCGTGTCGGGCACGTGGGCGTCGTCGAAGAAGTTCACCAGGTCGAAGAACAGCTGCGGCTTCTTGGGGTGGCGCGCCTCGTTGTCGTAGGCCTTCATCTCGTCCAGCAGGGCCTGCTCCTCTTTCTCGGCCTTCTCCTTGGTGGCGGCGTTCTTCTTGCGCAGGTCTATCGCCTCGCGGCGCTTCTTGGCCTCGCTCCAGGTGGCCATGTAGGCGAACATCTGGCTGTTGGCCTCGCTGCCCTTCACCTTCACCGTCGTCGGTGTCAGCTTCTCGTCGGCCGTGATGCTGAACAGGCGGCTGTCGTCGATGGCGAAGTCGCCGATGGCCTTCTCGCCGTCCTGGTGCACCAGGGCGTAGATGCCGCGCTCCCACGTGCGCTTGCCTTTGAAGACGAAGCTGCCGTCCTTGCCCACACGCGCCGAGTCCATCAGCTGCAGCTGGTCGCGGTAGTGGCGGGCGATGTATAGCATGCTGTCTTTCAGTCCTTCCAGATTGAAAGTAATCTTGTACGTCTGCGCTCCGGCACCCATGGCGGCACCGAGCATCAGCGCGAATATCAACGTGCGTTTCATTCCTTTTGATTTAGAATTTTAATACATAAAAACGCCCAACCCTCCATTTTATTGTATCCCCCGCAAAAATTTATTGTATTCCCCGCCAAAATGTTGAAAACTTTTTTCCCGCCGCCCCGTTCCGCCCCACGCACCCCCACGCCCGCCCCCCTCTGTAGAGACGCGGGGGTGGGGCTACATGGCCAGCGAGGCGGTGAGGACAATGGTGACGTTGTCGCGCGATTCGGGCAGGTGGTAGTAGGCGTCCTCGGGCGTCAGGCGGTAGGCCACGGCGAGGCCCCAGTCCACCTGGCCCCAGCGCATGATGCCGTCGATGCCGGCGCCCACTTCGGCGATGCCTTTGTCGGGGCTGGCGTTGGGAAATTCCTCCATTTCGCCCCAGGCGGCGTCCAGGAGGACGAAGGGTCGCGGGGCGAGGCCCACCTGCAGCAGCAGGCTCTTGTAGGTGAAGAGGGGACGGCTGAAGCCGAAGCGCAGGCAGGTGAGTACGAAGCGGTTGGCGAAGAATTCGTCCACGCGGGCGGTGAGCAGCGAGCGCTCGAAGAGGATGGCGCTGCCGCTGGTGCCGCCGAGGTTGAAGAGGCGGCTGAAGGGGGCGCCGTTGGAGGTGAGGCCGCCCTGGGCGTAGACCTGGAAGTTGAGCATGCGGCCCACGGGGAACACCTGGTCGTACTGCAGCAGCAGGCGGAGGAAGTAGCCGGTGTCCACCCACCACTCGCCGGTGGTGTAGCCCGCCGTCAGTTCGCCGCGCAGGCCGAGGTCGTGCTCGAAGAAGAGGCGCGCTTCGGCGAAGCGGGCGTGCTCCAGGGCGTCCCAGTCGGCGTCGGTCTGGGGGTAGTAGATGTTGGCCAGGTCGTGGAGTTTGCGCTCGTCGCTGAGGCGCAGCTCGAGGCCCAGGGTTTCGTGGCCACGGGTGCGCGTGCTGTAGCCTGCCGTGAGGCGGCGGGTGTCGCTGAAGAGACGGTTCATGAACGAGCCCGAGGCGTTGAAATTGATGAGGTTGTAGGTGTTCATGGTGCGCGTGGCCTCGGGGGTGAGGTCGTGGAAGTAGGCGGCGTAGACCTTGCCCTGGCGCTGGAGGTTGGTCCAGAAGTAGGCGTCGGCGCCCCATTTGAAGCGCTGGTCGGCGTAGCCGTAGCCGAAGTAGGCGCCCACGGAGAGGCGGTCGAAGAAGCCTGCGGGCTTGGGCATCATGTCCAGGTCTGCAGCCACATAGCCGTAGCGCAGGCCGAAGCCCCAGCGCGATTTCTCGTATTGGTTGTAGTTGTAGATGCGGTCCATGTCGATCCACAGAGGACCGCCGCCATCGTGCGCCAGCGACAGCAGCTGCGCCTGCAGGGTGCTGGGCGTTGAAAGAAGGAAGACGAGAACGAAGGTTGCTGCGCGGAGCATTCGCCCCATTCGCCAACCGTTCGCCGTATGGCGGAGGGTGTATTTGTTTTTGTGCAGAGTTCGTTTCATTTGCATAATTCGCCGTTTTATAAAAGCGTGATTCGGGATGCAAAATTACGCTTTTTTTTCCATAGGTAATATTTTTTTTGTATATTTGCAAATCATTATTTGTTCATAAAATTAAATAACAATCAAATATGCAGAGAGATACACAAATCTTCGACCTCATCCAGAAAGAGCGTGAGCGTCAGACCAAAGGCATCGAGCTGATTGCCTCCGAGAACTTTGTCAGCGACCAGGTGATGGAAGCCATGGGTTCCGTCATGACCAACAAGTACGCCGAGGGCTACCCCGGCAAGCGCTACTACGGCGGTTGCCAGATTGTGGACCAGAGCGAGACCATCGCCATCGAGCGCGCCAAGAAGCTCTACGGTGCCTGCTGGGCCAACGTGCAGCCCCACAGCGGCGCACAGGCCAACATGGCCGTGTTCCTGGCCTGCCTCAACAGCGGCGACACCTTCATGGGCATGGACCTCAACCACGGCGGCCACCTTTCGCACGGCAGCCCCGTCAACTTCAGCGGCATCAACTACCATGTGGTTGGCTACCAGGTGAAGGAAGAGACCGGCATCGTCGACTACGACGACATGGAGAAGAAGGCCCTCGAGCACCGTCCGAAACTCATCATCGGCGGCGGCAGCGCCTACAGCCGTGACTGGGATTGGGCCCGCATGCGCGAGATTGCCGACAAGATCGGCGCCATCCTCATGGGCGACATCAGCCACCCCTCCGGCCTCATCGCCAAGGGCTACCTGAACAATGCCTTGAAATATTGCCACATCGTCACCACCACCACCCACAAGACCCTCCGTGGACCCCGCGGCGGTATGATCCTCATGGGTCAGGACTTCGACAATCCTTGGGGCAAGACCACCCCGAAGGGTGAAATCAAGAAGATGAGCGCCCTGCTCGACAGCGCCGTGTTCCCCGGCACCCAGGGCGGTCCTCTGGAGCACGTCATCGCCGCCAAGGCCGTGGCCCTTGGCGAGGCCCTCACCGACAGCTATGACCAGTACATCCAGCAGGTGATGAAGAACGCCAAGGTCATGTCCGAGGCCTTCATGGCCAAGGGTTACAAGGTCATCAGCGGCGGTACCGACAACCACCTGATGCTCATCGACCTGCGTCCGAAGTTCCCCGAGCTGACCGGTAAGGAAGCCGAGAACGCCCTCGTGGCCGCCGACATCACCATCAACAAGAACATGGTGCCCTTCGACAGCCGCAGCGCCTTCAAGACCAGCGGTCTGCGCGTCGGAACGCCCGCCATCACCACCCGTGGCCTGAAGGAAGCCGACATGCCCGTCATCGTCGACATGATTGACCAGGTGCTCTGCGCCCCGACCGACGAGGCCGTCCGCGCCAAGATCGCCGGCCAGGCCAACGAGATGATGCAGAACCGTCCGCTCTTTGCCTGGTAGTATCCCGGTCGGAAGCGACAAAAAACAATAATGCCGGCAGGATGCCGGCGCTCCACGATAACCGCCGAGGGCCCATGCCCTCGGCGGTTTGTTTTTATTTTTCCATGTTTGGGAAAAAATAATTGGAGCGCCGGCATCCTGCCGGCATCATTTCAGAGAATCCAACCATCACAACGGAGGTTCTTGCCTGGCGGATTGGCATAAGCACCCGTGCGGTGGAGAAGCACCTCGCCAACCTGAAAGCCAAAGTTCTCTTGTCGCGTATCGGCCCCGACAATGGCGTCCACTGGGAGGTGGTGGAGGGGGCAATGATATCGGAAGAAACACAATAAAAACGCAATATTGCCGTTATTTGGGAAAACTGTTAAAAAAAAAGATGGCGAAAGAATGGAGTGGCTTTTGGCACAAGGTCGTGCCGGGTGTCAATGTGTTGTTGGTTGCAATCTGCATTTGTGGCAACGTTGCAAGCAACGTGGGTTTCTGCCGTCCGGTGTTGTGGGCCGCCATTGTGCAGGCGGTCAGCTTCCTGAACGTCATCGGTTTCACAAGGTTGGAACAGACGCGGCTGAGGGGCGTGAATGCCTTGCTGTGCGGCATCAGCACATGTGTGTACGTCTACTGGTGCCTGTTCCTTGGTATGTGGTTGATGTTTATGCCTGTGCCGCTGTGGTTCCTGTTCCTGCTGGTGTGGCGCAATATGGTTCGCCCTGTTTTCGCTTCCGCAAGGTGGTGGTACCTGGCTGGCATACTGCTCTGTGTGCTGTTCGCCCTCGGCTGCGGCAAAGGCTACTGCTCTGCGTGCAAGGCTTACGATGAAGGCTGCGTGCCCGACGGCAATCCGATGACGGAGCGCATCGCCGGAATGAAGTTCCTTTACCATACGGAATACTGTCTTTACGATGGCTGGCGGCCGCCGCTGCACGACCCGGCCCTGGTGCTCGGAATGAGGCTCAACGACAATCGCGACCCACTCGCGGGCATGGACTTGGAAAGCCGTGTGGCGTTGTATCGGGAGATGTATCCCGACCGTCCCGTCGTCCGCAGGTGTGCCTGCAGCCTGGAGTCGGCACTCAACGGATATCATTCCGACCCGCTATGGGAGGAAAACAATAAAAGCAACTGAAAATGAAAAGGATAATCTATAGTCTTCATCCCCTCCACCTCGGTGGCGCGGCCCATAGTGCTTGCTGCCGGCGCTGTGGGTGCGCTGACGGTCATCTTCGCGGTCCCCAACGCCAAGAACGACGATTGACAAAAAAGATTTAGGGAGGCTCTTAACTACTTATGCAACAAGACAAACTCTGGAATGCGAACTATTGGAAGGTGATGGTGGCCAACTTCACGATGGCCTTCTCGGGCTATCTGCTGACGCCGTTGCTGCCGCTGTACCTCAGCGAGCAGTTCGGTGCCACCAAGGACACCATTGGCCTTGTGCTGGCGGGCTACATCGTGGCGGCGCTGCTGGTGCGTCCCTTCAGCGGCTACCTGGCTGACAGCTTTCCCCGCAAGAAGGTGCTGCTCTTGGCGTTGGCGCTGAATGCCATCATCTTCGGTGGCTACCTGGTGGCGGGAACGCTGCTGCTGTTCTTTATCGTTCGCACATTGCATGGAGGCCCCTTCGGTGCCTCGTCGGTGGCCAACAGTACCGTGGCCATCGATGTGCTGCCCTCCAGCCGCCGCACCGAGGGCATTGGATACTACGGCCTCAGCAACAACCTTGGCACTGCCATCGCACCCACCATCGGCGTCTATGTCTACACACAGACCCACAGTTTCCAGTTCCTTTTCCTCCTGGCGTTGGCGGTGGCATTGGTGGGCTTCGTTGTCGATGCCACGATAAAACTCCCCGAGCGGCAACTGATGCAGGACAAGAAAAAACTGTCGCTCGACCGCTTCTTCCTCCTTCGCGGATGGCTGGTGGGCTTGAATGTCGCGGTGTTCGGATTGTGCTATGGGGTGCTGAGCAACTATCTGGCCATCTACAGCAAAGAGACCCTCGGCATCACCACCGGCACGGGCACCTATTTTGCCATCCTCAGCGGCGGCCTGATGCTGTCGCGCATACAGGGTGGCCGTGCCCTGCGGCAGGGTAGGGTGGTGCACAATGCTGCCGAGGGCATTATCATTTCCACCGTGGGCTACCTGCTGTTCGCCACCGTGCACCACCCCGTAGGCTACTACGGTTCGGCACTCCTCATCGGTCTCGGCAACGGACACATGTGGCCGTCGATGCAGAACATGATTGTCGACCTCGCCGAGCACAACGAACGTGGCACGGCCAACAGCACCATCCTCACCGGCTGGGACCTTGGGCTCGGCCTGGGCATCCTGCTGGGCGGCATTGTCGCTGAGCATGTAGGCTATATCGAGGCTTTTGTCGCCGTGGCCATAGTCCATGCCATCGGTGTGGCCCTTTTCTTCGCTGCCACCCGAAAGCATTTCCTTGCCAACCGCTTGCGCTGATTATTCGCTCATGCGCTGGCGGAGGTACAGGATGGCGGCGGCATAATCGTCAATGTTCAGGCTCTTTCCCAAGCCCATACCAATCAGTTGGTGGCCAATGTTGTGGCCCAATGCATAGCTAAGTTTATCCATAATGCCTTCAATAAGGGCGTTTGTCGGGTTTTATTGTGGGCGGTCGCCATAATGCCACAATTTTTTTTTTACAGCTTGCGGCAAAGTTTTTTTTGCCGATTCGGGAAAAAGTTGTATTTTTGCATTTTGAAAATATATAATTGTGCAAAGTTATGAGTACCGAGACGATGACCAAAATTATAACCGACTATTTCAAGACACAACCCGTCTTGAAAGCATGGCTGTTCGGTTCCTTCGCCCGTGGCGAGGAGACGCCACGGAGCGATGTGGACATCCTTTTTGTCCCCGATTATTCCGGCAAGCCGTTTACCCTTTTCACCCATGGAGGGATGCTGATGGACCTGCAGGAACTGCTTGGCCGCGATGTCGATTTAGTTGTGGATGGAACACTCCGCCCTTATGCTGCTGAAACAGCCAATCGTGACAAGATATTGATCTATGAGAGAACGGGCGCGAGATAAAGGTCGTTTCGTACAGGTTTCAAGTTCTATGAGTCGGCAGTGTCAGGGAGCTGATTCGGCCCTCATTCGGCCAAACCACCCTTTTGGCCGAATGAGGGCCGAGTCAGGTCGCTGGAAACGACGTGTCATGTTCGAGTGTAGCGGAGCCGATGGCTTCAAGTCCTACGCCGTCAGCTTCATCCTGCAGGACAAGGACAAGACCCTCAACGACAAACAGATCGAGTCCACCATGGCCAAGATCCAGAAGACCCTCGAGACCCAGCTGGG
>Ga0310697_10004276_pt1 | contig 14156 bp, 10 predicted proteins | sample 172DNAGHGlowgp2_FD_203883 | JGI IMG/M metagenome (GOLD analysis project Ga0310697, IMG submission 203883) | Sheep rumen microbial communities from Palmerston North, Manawatu-Wanganui, New Zealand - 1728 DNA GHGlow gp2 (v2) (version 2) | ecosystem: Host-associated > Mammals > Digestive system >...
TTGTCGCCGTCGACGCGTACTATCTTATCACCGGCTATCAGCCCAGCCCGCTCAGCAGGTCCATTACTGATAACCTTCTGGACGTGAAGGGTGTCTTTGCGTATAGTGAACTCGATGCCCACACCAGAGAATGAGCCACGCAGGTCGTCGGTGGCCATCTGTACATCCTTCTCTGAGATGTAGACGCTATGAGGGTCCAGTTCGGAGAGGATCTGCGGCATCGCCTTCTCTACCAGATCATTGACATCTACCGTATCGACATACTGCCCCTCTACGATGTGAAGTAGGTTGTTCAGCTTGTTACTGCCTGAGTTGATGATGCTCAGGCGGTTGCCCTGAAAATGATTGGCGTAGAAGGTGCCAATCAGGATTCCCACCACCACGCAGACGGCCATGATGATAGGCATAAAACGATTACTTTTCTTATTAGGCATATCTTTTCTCTATGTTCTCTATATGTTATTCCCCCAGATATTCTACTTCTACACCGGCTCTTTCGAGCAGCTCGACACCATCGGTCAGACGGTATTTCTCACCATATACCACCCGCTTTATCCCAGCCTGAATAATCAGCTTGGCACACTCGATGCAGGGCGATGCAGTGATATAGATGGTGGCTCCATCGGAATTGTTGGAGCTGCGAGCGAGCTTGGTGATGGCATTGGCCTCTGCATGCAGCACATAGGGTTTTGTCACTCCGTTGTCGTCTTCACAGATATTCTCAAAACCCGACGGGGTGCCATTGTAGCCGTCGCTGATTATCATACCCTGCTTCACCACCAGCGCACCGACCTGGCGGCGCTGGCAGTACGAGTTCTTGGCCCAGATGCGAGCCATGTCCAGGTAGCGCTGATCAAACTTTCTTTGTTTCTCGCTTGATTCCATTTCTCTTTAATAAAGCATCTATTGTTGGTTCACCTCCTCGGAAGCGCCTGTATAGTGTCATAGGATGTTCTGTGCCACCCTTCGAGAGGATGCAGTCGCGGAACCGCTGGGCGGTCTCCTGGTTGAAGATACCCTCGCGCTTGAACACACTGAAGGCATCGGCATCGAGCACTTCGGCCCACTTGTAGGAATAGTATCCGGCCGCATAACCACCCGCCATGATGTGGGAGAACTGTACTGTCATACACGTCTCGGGAAGCTGTTCACCAAGGATGGCTTTTTTCCAGGCTCGTTTTTCGAAGGAGATGATGTCGTCTGTGAACTCGTTCTTCTGTGTATAGTAAGCCATATCGAGCAGTCCCAGGCTGACCTGTCGCAGACAGGCTGTGGCAGCCATGAAGTTGCGGCTTCTGATAATGCGCTTGATGAACACGTTGGGTAGCGGTTCGCCCGTCTGGTAGTGGAACGCAAAGGTCTTCAGAAACTCCTTCTCCACCGCATAGTTCTCCATAAACTGCGAGGGCAGCTCAACGAAATCCCAGCGCACATTGGTGCCAGAGAGGCTCTCAAAGCGGGTGTTGGCAAACATGCCGTGCAGCGAATGGCCGAACTCATGCAGGAAGGTCTCAACCTCGCTCAGGGTCAACAGGGCGGGCTTGTCTTCTGTAGGCTTGGTGAGGTTCATCACCACCGACACATGCGGGCGCACATTTTCGTCGGGTTCACCATGCTCGCCCTTCTTGATATACTGTCCCTGATATTCCGTCATCCAGGCTCCGCCCTGCTTGCCTTTGCGAGGATAGAAGTCGGCATAGAACACAGCCAGGAAGCTGCCGTCGCGGTCGAACACCTCGTAAGCCTTCACATCCGGATGGTAGACAGGTATATCCTTGTTTTCCTTGAACGTGATGCCATACAGTCTGTTGGCCAGTCCGAAGACGCCCTCGATGACCCTCGACAGTTCGAAGTAAGGTCGCAGCATCTCTGCATCGAGTTTGTATTTATTCATCTGCAGCTTGTGGGTATAGAAAGCTGTGTCCCAGGGACGCATGTCGTTGAACAGACTCTTCAGTTGCTGCTGTTCCTTTATGGCAGTGGGCTTGTAGGCATCGATGAGGTCGTCGAGCAGACGATAGACGCCGCGCTTGTGGGAGGCCATGCGGCGCTTCAGCACATAGTCGGCATAAGTTTTGTACCCTAACAGCTGGGCTATCTCGCGACGCACATTGACCAGCCGCTTGCAGATGTCCAGATTGTTCTCGCTGTTAGCATGGGTACACACCGTATTACGGGCCATATACAACTGCCGGCGCAGCTCACGCTGGGTAGAGTATGTCATGAAAGGCGAATAGGAGGGATAATCCAGGGTGAACACCCAGCCCTGCTTGCCTTGCTCCTTTGCCGTCAGTGCGGCAGCCTCTCGAGCCGTATCAGGCAATCCGTCGAGCTGGGCCTCATCGGTAATATTGAGCGAGAAGGCTTTCTGCTCTTTCAACAGGTTCTGCGAAAACTGGAGCGAGAGCATAGAGGCCTCTTCGGTCAGGCTGCGCAAGCGTTCCTTGCCAGCCTCATCGAGCAAAGCACCTGAACGCACAAAGCCCTCATAGCAGTTGTCGAGCAACATCTTCTCCTCAGAATTAAGGTGGCGATGGCGAAAGCGAACCGCGCGGATGCGCTCAAACAGTCTGGGGTTCAGACGAATATCATTGGCATGCTGCGTCAGTATGGGCTGTATCTTTTGGGCCAGTGCATCCATCTCGTCGTTGGTCTCGGCAGACAGCAGGTTGAAGAAAACAGTCGACACACGCGACAACAGACTATAGTAACCCTCATCCTCCTCCGTATTGATAATGGTATTGTCGAAGGTAGGTTTCTCCGGATTGTTGATAATCTTCTCTATCTGTTCATTATCGCGACGAATACCCTCCATGAAGGCCTCTTCGTAGTCCTCCATCCGTATACGGTCGAAGGGTACCACGTCATGTAGTGTACCATAGGGCTGGAAGAAGGGATTCACCCGCTTCTCAGCCGACTGGTTTTCTTGATTCTGTTCTTTCATACTAACGTTGTTGCTTATTTTAGCCTGCAAAGGTACAACAATTCCCCGAACGCTGCAAATTATTTGTTTTAAACTTGTTTAATCCTCGTAGTCTATCTCGTGGTCGAGCTTCGAGATGAAGTCGTCAAAGACATCCTGATCTACATCGCCCATCTCGAATTCCTTCTGGGCATCCTTTCTGATTTCGGCTATCCAGGCACGGCGGGCTCGCACATAGTCTTCGCGGATACGCTGCATAGCTTGTTCGGTCAGCTCGTCAATACCGTAATAGTCGAGTATGAGCTTATAGGTCCAGGCCCATTGGTATTCACGATAATGATCGTTGATGTCGTAGAAGCGCTGCAGCACGTCACCGATAGTCTCCAGCTGTCCACTCTTGATATCGTCGATAAGCCGCTGCTCTTCCGATGCCGGCAGCAGCAGACCACTCAGGTCTATCCACTCGCCCTCGCCAACGGTAGAGGTAGGCTTGCCCAGGAATCCTCCCTTGACGGCTCGCTTCAGCACGGCTCCCATATAGATGCGAAGGGCAATGTCGTAATACTTGATACCTTTCCTGAGCGATGAGGCATTGATGATATACTCCTGAAAGTTGTAGCTTGACACATTTCTGCCGCCAGCCTGACGGAGGTTTTCCAGTATCTTCTTGCCCTGCACGATTTCGCCTACGGTAAAGGGACTCAGCCAGTCAAAGTTGATAACACTCTTGCGGCACGATGTTGCCCTCTTATCGCGCTTAGGCCATTTCTTGATATCACGATAGAGTCCGACTGTTGTGATGTTGCGACCAGGAACAATGTACATCGTCTCACCATAAGCCATCAGGTAGGCAAAGGGCAGGCAGCGCATATCGGGATGGTTCATCAGTTTGCCAAAACACACAGAGAAAGCACCAATCTTGGCAGGCATCAAGACATAGGCACCTGATGCCGTCTTGGAGCCTCGCTCCAGCGTACCGTAGTGCATGGGACCCATCTTATAGGCATGATTAGAAAAATTGGTGTTCGAGCCTGCATTGTAGAAGGAGAATTCTCCGCCTATGAGCAGCGAGCTCTTATGGTGGGAAGCTGAGAAGGGTCCGCAGAAAGCAGCGCAAGCCTCACCGTTGGCCATATAGGAGTTGGCAAAGAACACACTGGCCTCAGCCGTAAAGCCGTTGGTAATCTGGCAGGCTTCGCCTACAAAGCAGTCCTGCATCTTCACGGAGTTGGTGATGCTACAGCCATTTGAGATGATGGAGTTTTCGCAGATAACACCCGTTCCTATATATACGCTCGCATCTTTCGATGACAGGATGGTACAGTCTGAAAGGCGAGAGGCTCCGCTGATTTCGCAATCGTCCTTGATGACGGTGTTGGTAATCTCCTTTGCATTGATAATCTTGACGCTGTTGCCTATGGTCCCGCGCTCAGGGAGCGTGAAACGGATTTCCTCGTTGATGAGTCGTGTCAGACTGTCCTTCAGTTGTTTGTCCTTGAGGTGCTTCACCATGAATGCTGCCAGCTGCGAGTTCAAGTCGTGAAACAGCACCACATTGCCGTCGCCCATCTCGTTGAGCACACTGATGAGATGCCCTTCGCCAAAGGTGGCTCCCTCAGTGGTCTCCATCGTGCAGATGTTCGAGATATAGCAATCGTCGCCAATGGTATAGTTGTTGATGAAGTTGCCCACCTTCTCTATCAGGCAGTTGTCGCCCACTGTCACGTTGCGCAAGGTAGCATCATTGATACCGGCGTGCTTGGTGAATCCCTTGCTCACCTCAACCTGCTTTTCGAATACACCCAGCCGAATGTCGCCATAGAACAATACGCGGTGGAAACCGTATGGCGAGAAATTCTCAGCCACCTTTACGCCATCCCAGTTTTCTGCCCAACAGCTATTGCTCTCGAGCACATCAATCTCGTCTTGTGTCAGTTGTCTGTAATCTCTCATAAGTAAAAAGTCTTATAGTGTTTTGGTTCAAATAATTAATTTCTATTCTTCTACCGGATATAGGAAGTCGTTATATGGATACTTCTGTACATGCAGCTCGCGCACCTTCTTGTACAGCACCTCACGCAGCTCGTCGATGTTTTCACGCTGACGGGCAGAGATAAACAGGGGTGTGGGTACAAAACCCTCGCTCTGTCTGCTTAACTCTTCGGTTTTAGCCATCCACGTGCGCTTCAAATCGTCCAAGGAGACATTTTCTTTCGTAGGTTCGGTCAAATCGTCCTCGTCCTGTGGAGTCCAGGTGTAGGCATCAATCTTGTTGAATACCAGCATCACAGGTTTGTCAGCACATCCGAGGTCGGCCAGCGTCTTCTCTACCACTCTGATCTGTTCTTCGAAATCAGGATGTGAAATATCTACCACATGCACCAACAGGTCGGCCTCACGCACCTCGTCGAGTGTTGACTTGAACGAGTCGACCAGATCGGTAGGCAGTTTGCGGATGAATCCTACCGTATCAGCCAACAGGAAAGGCAGGTTGTCGATAACCATCTTGCGGACTGTGGTATCCAGCGTAGCAAAGAGCTTGTTCTCGGCAAACACATCACTCTTGGCCAACAGGTTCATCATCGTCGACTTACCCACATTGGTATATCCCACCAGCGCCACACGGATCAGTCGTCCACGATTCTTACGCTGGGTGTTTTTCTGCTTGTCAATCTCCACCAAACGCTCTTTCAACAGCGATATGCGCTGCCGGATGATACGCTGGTCCATCTCCAGCTGGGTCTCACCTGGACCGCGCAGGCCCACACTCCCCTTTCCGCCACCAGAACCCGAACCGCCGCCCTGACGCTCCAAGTGAGTCCACAAGCGTTGCAGACGGGGCAGCATATAGCGATACTGAGCCAGCTCTACTTGAGTCTTGGCTTCGGCTGTCTGGGCTCGCATTGCAAAAATATCCAGTATCAGCGAGGTACGGTCGAGTATCTTCACCTTCAGCTCATGCTCGATGTTGCGAATCTGCTTGGCGGAGAGCTCGTCGTCGAAGATGACCATACCGACTGGCTGAGGTTCCTCGCCCTCACCATCCCAATGGTCGCACAACTCTTCCTGACTCACTATATACTGCCTGATTTCCTCCAGCTTACCTTTACCCACATAAGTCACCTGACTGGGTCCCTGCACCCGTTGCGTAAAACGCCTGACGGTGACGGCACCTGCCGTATCGGCAAGAAATTCAAGTTCGTCGAGGTACTCTTTCGTCTTCACCTCGTCCTGCTGGGGGGTAATGAGTCCCACCAGCACCGCAGTCTCTGCTTTGACCTCCGAAATTACAAATTCTTTCATTCTATTAAATAATATGGCGGCAAAGGTACAAAAAATATTTAATACTTATTTATTATTTAGAGAAATTTCGTACCTTTGCACACGATTTTTGACACATTAAATAGAAGACTTATGAGAGTAATTATCGAATCTGACTATCAGAAAATGTCGCAGTGGGCTGCAGAACACGTTATTGAACGAATCAACAATTTCAAGCCCACGAAAGAAAGACCATTTGTATTAGGATTGCCAACTGGCTCTTCGCCCGAAGGCATGTACGCCTGTCTGGTAAAGGCTTGCAAAGAGGGACGGGTGTCGTTTAAGCACGTCCTTACTTTCAACATGGACGAGTACGTAGGACTGCCCGTAGAACATCCTGAGTCATACCACTCCTTCATGGCCCGCAACCTGTTTGACCATATCGACTGTCCCAAGGAGAACATTCACATTCTCAACGGCAATGCCGAAGATCTGGCTGCCGAATGCCAGCATTACGAAGAGATGATTCAGGAAGCCGGAGGCATTGACCTTTTCATCGGCGGCATCGGCCCTGACGGACATATCGCTTTCAACGAGCCTTACTCATCGCTCACCTCCCGCACTCGTGTGAAGACGCTGACCACAGACACCATCATTGCCAACAGCCGTTTCTTCGATAACGATGTCAACAAGGTACCCAAGTTGGCTCTTACCGTAGGTGTAGGCACGGTGATGGATGCTCGCGAGGTGATGATTCTGGTCAATGGTCACCACAAGGCTCGTGCCTTGAAGGCTGCCATTGAGGGTGCAGTGACCCACGAGTGGACTATCTCTGCGCTGCAGATGCACCAGCATGGCATCATCGTTGCCGACGAACCCGCCACCGACGAGTTGAAAGTGGCTACCTACAAGTATTTCAAGGACATCGAGAAAGATAATATTCTGTAAGAAAAAAGTAAGAGGTAAGCAGCATTTTCTTACCTCTTACTTATTCTCTATATTTATCACTTCTTTACCTCTAAGCTTGCATATCGTAGACCACTTTCATCAGCTTCTTGCCCAGCTCGTCGGCCTGCTCCATGGTCTGAGCCTCACTATAGACGCGGATGATAGGCTCGGTGTTCGACTTGCGTAAGTGAACCCAACGGTCGGCAAAGTCAATCTTCACACCATCAATATCGTTGACCTGTGCGGTGGGGTCTTGTGCATACATCTGCTTCACCTTCACCAAGATGGCATCAACGTCTGTATCTGGAGTGAGGTCAATGCGGTTTTTGGCAATCTGATAATCAGGGAACTGCTGACGCAGCTGGCTCACCTTACAGTCTTTCTTGGCCAACGAAGTGAGGAAGAGGGCAATACCCACCAATGCATCGCGACCATAATGGCTCTCAGGATAAATCACTCCGCCGTTGCCTTCGCCGCCAATGACGGCTCCTACCTCCTTCATCTTTGTAGTGACATTGACCTCGCCCACAGCAGCAGCAGCATAGGTACCGCCATAATGCTCAGTGACATCGCGCAATGCACGGGTACTTGAAAGATTGGATACGGTACAGAGGGCACCACCATTGGCAGCAGACTGCGACAGCACATAGTCGGCTACCGACACCAGGGTATATTCCTCACCAAACATGGTTCCATCTTCACTTATAAAAGCTAAGCGGTCGACATCAGGATCAACAACGATACCCAAGTCGTAATGTCCGTTCTTCATCTCGTCCATGATGCCAGTAAGATTCTTCTCCAGTGGTTCCGGGTTGTGAGCGAAGTCGCCCGACACCTCACTGTTGAGCAGCTTATAGCCTACGCCCAGACGCTCCAAGAGCTTGGGGAGGATAATACCTCCGACACTGTTGATGCAGTCTACACAAACCGTAAAGCGCGACTGACGCACCGCATCTACATCCACCAATTTAAGGTCTAGTACTGACTGGACGTGTCGATCGTCGAAAGTCGAATCTTGTATTGTATGTCCCAGTTTGTCAACCTCGGCATAGCAGAAGTCTTCCTTCTCAGCCAACTGCAGCACCTTTTGTCCATCGGCAGCAGTAAGGAACTCGCCCTCGCTATTGAGGAGCTTCAAGGCATTCCACTGCCGAGGATTATGTGAGGCCGTAATGATGATGCCTCCGTCAGCACCGCTCATGCGTACAGCCAGCTCGGTGGTGGGGGTTGTGGCATAGCCGATATCAAGCACGTCGAAACCCATACCTACAAGGGTGCCGCAGACGATGTCGCGCACCATAGGTCCTGAGATACGACCGTCACGCCCTACGACTATCTTGCCCGACTTGCGGGGAATAAAAGTAGCATAAGCGCTGGTGAACTTCACTATGTCCAGCGGATTCAAGGTGTCGCCCGTGCGTCCGCCTATAGTGCCGCGGATGCCGGAAATTGATTTTATCAGTGTCATATTGTAATCTTCTGTTATTATTAATTCTAGTATAGCTATTTTCCACCGCACCTATGTCATTGCTCGCGGACATAGGTTATCTCGTAATAGAAAGGCATAACGTTTGACGAAGCGTCCGCCGTACCTTGCGAATGAGGAACGATAAGATTCACCTTAGCTATCTCCTGGCTTGAATCCGAAGGACGCCCCACACTGATATAGTTCAAGGGTACGAGCCATCCTGCAGGCACTGCCGACGAGCTGGAGTGGAACATCAGCATCAGTCCCTCGACAAAGCTTCCGGTGATGGTGGTTCCATTACGCATCACACTCATTTTGTCGAGATACTGCGTACCATCCACATACTGTCCCAGTCCTGAGTGGTAGAAATAATACTGCTCGTTGTTGCACAACAGCAGCGAATCGTTCAGCACGTCGTACTCGGAAAAGCGGCAGAGCAGGTTTACGCGGCGGTTGCTCTCGAGCATGGAGCCGCAGCCTTCGCGCACAATCTGCATATATACTCCCGTGCGAGTCAGCTTGACAAACTCGTTCTCGTCCACATCGGTGGTCTCACCCTGTGCCTTGAAGGTCGCCTCGTCTATCACCTTAATACCGCGCTTGGTAATAAACTTATCAATGGCCTCGCGCTCCTTGGCCTTCTTGTCGCCATAGGTCTCATACTTCTGGCAACTGCCGTAGAGCAACACTGCCAGAAGCATCAGTATGGGATAAATCAGTCTTTTCATTGTCATCTTGTAATAATTCGGCTGCAAAGGTACGAAAAAGTTTAGAGTTTATCGTTACCGTTTAGGGAATTTTATACTTACAACCGTTTTTTTATTACTTCAGCCTGTCCTCATAGGCATCGAAAGCCTCGTTGACTAGCCGCACAGCGTCCTCCATCGTACCATTGACGCGTCCTCCTGAGGCATTCAGATGCCCGCCGCCATTGAAGAATCGTGCAGCGACCTCATTGCAGGGGAAGTCTTCGACCGACCTCAAGCTAACCCACACCAAGTTGTCGCGCTCCGTATCCTCGCGCAACGAGATGCTCAGTTTCAGACCTTTTATCTGCAGGGGCATGTTCACCAGTCCCTCCGCGTCGCCCTTGACAAACTGAAATGTCTTCAGGTCGTCACGACACAATGTATAATAGGCAGCATGACGCTTCTCATCCACCACCAGCCTATTGCACAGCACGTGTCCTACCAGCCGCAGGCGGTGAACCGAATAGTTATGATATACACAGCGGTATATCTTGTCCTTATTAATACGCTTGGTCAGCAGCTGTCCGATAATGAAAAAGATGTCGGGATCGCTGGAGTTGAAGGTAAAGCCTCCGGTATCCGTCATCATGCCACTATAGATAGGTCCGGCGAAGTGCTTTCCCAGTTCGTCGAAAAGCCCCATCTGCCAAACCATCCGGAACACCACCTCGCAGGTACTCGACATCTGTGGCCGCGAGACAGTCAGTACCGCTTCGACATCGGGGTCCAGGTGATGGTCTATCAGTATCTTCTTAGCCGGCGAAGCAAGCAGGGCTTGCTCCATCGCATCCGTACGCGACAGGGTGTTAAAGTCGACGCATACTATCAAATCGGCTATCTTCAACACCGTATCCACATACTGCTGATGCTTGTCGTAGCGCACCAGCTTCTCGGAGTTGGGCATCCACTGCAGATAGTCGGGCCACTGGTCGGGAGCCACCAACAATGGATCCTTGCCTAGAAAGCGCAACACCTCACCCACACCCAGCAACGAGCCTATGGCGTCGCCGTCGGGATTGGTATGACACACACAAACAATTGTATCAGCTTCACTGGTGAGAGTGCGCAACAAAGCGCACTCCTCATCAGTCATAATAGGTTTCAACATCTCTCTCAGAACAGCTTGTTGGGATATACCCCCTCGTCAACCAAGCGTTGTATGCGGTCTACCGTATCCTGACGGTCGGCAGCATAGGTGACGCCAAACCACTTCGAGGTGGTGTCGAGCACTTCACAGGTAGCTGTACCGTCATTGATCAGCTTGTTCACCATGAGAGGAATAAAGAATTCTGCCTTCAGATTCTGCATATTGGCGGGGTCGGCCAGGAACTCCTTGAAGTAGGCTTCGCTGTATTCGAAATAGTCGGGAGTAAATCCCCACATATTCATCGACACCGGGACATTGTCCTCCAGCGGTTGCCACTCACCCTGTTCGTCCTTATACTTAATAACACCATCAATACGCATGATTTCAGTGCGCTCCACCACATCCGTCAGATGACGCTTGTCATTATATGCACAGACCCCCCTGGCCACTGTACCGTTTTCCGACAAAGTGTTGCACACACGGAAGCCAACCATAGCATACTGGTTGCGGCTTCCTTCTTTCAGCCCCGAAAGATACTTTCCTATCTGCATAAAGGCATCGCGTCCGTAAAAATCATCGCAATTGATGACGCAGAAAGGCTCTTTGATAACATCCTTGCCCATCAGTACGGCATGGTTGGTTCCCCAAGGCTTCTGCCGTCCCTCAGGCACTGTAAAACCAGCAGGCAGTGCATCCAAGCCCTGAAAACAAAGCTCACAGGGAATCTTGTCCTCATACTTGGAGAGTATCTGCTTGCGAAACTGCTCTTCAAAGTCTTTGCGAATCACCCATACTATCTTGCCAAATCCGGCCTGTATGGCATCGTAGATGCTATAGTCCATGATGGTCTCACCGTTGGGGCCTAGCCCGTCAAGCTGCTTCAGGCCGCCATAACGGCTACCCATGCCTGCTGCTAAAAGGAACAATGTAGGTTTCATAACTTTATAATAAGCGTTTATTTTAACATTACAGAATGCAAAGGTAGACAAAAAAATCGACTTTCACGACAATGAAAATGTTTTTAACATTTCCACAGCTTATATCGCCATTATGCCCTCATAGCATTAAGCACGGCAAGCACCGTCACACCCACATCGGCAAATACTGCCATCCACATCGTTGCAACACCACAGGTGGCCAGCAGGAGCACCGCTACCTTCACCCCTATGGCAAACCAGACATTCTGTCGGGCTATAGACAGAGTGCGTCGGGCAAGTCCGATGGCTGTGGCAATCTTCGACGGCTGGTCATCCATCAGCACAACGTCGGCAGCCTCGATGGCGGCATCACTGCCCAAAGCTCCCATCGCGATACCCAGATCAGCACGAGCAAGTACTGGAGCATCATTAATGCCATCGCCCACAAAGGCTACGAGACGACGGCTGCCCTCATCGCCCGACCCGGTACGCTCAGCTATCATCTTCTCCAGTAGCGACACCTTGTCCTGGGGCAACAACTCAGCATACCATTCCGTCAACAGCGGAAGCTGGTCAGCCACACGCTTCACGGCTTCCTTTCTGTCACCTGACAGCATCACCATCTTCTCTACCCCAGCCAGGCGGAGCTGCTCCATAGCGTTGACAGCATCAGACTTCAGACTGTCACCGCTCACTACAGATTCTTCAGACACCTGGCCATGAGTCAGCGTTCCCGTTTTGTCAAACACTACCGTACCAACCTTTGTCAACACATCCATGAAGTTGGCACCCTTGATAAGGATACCCTTGCGCGAAGCACTGCCGATGCCACCAAAGAAAGTCAGGGGAACACTGAGCACCAAAGCACACGGACACGACACCACAAGGAACATCAGTGCTCTGTAGAGCCACGTGGGGAACGCGCCGCCCAACAGCACAGGAACTATAGCAATAGCGATAGCGGCAAACACCACTATAGGTGTATAGATGCGGGCAAACCTGGTGATGAAAGCCTCGCTCTTTGACTTATGGTCACCGGCATGCTCCACCAACTCCAGAATCTTGGTTACCGTACTGTCTCCGAAGGCCTTGGTAGTACGTATATGCAGCAGACCACCCATATTGATACAACCAGAAAACACTTCGTCGCCCTTCTGCACTTCACGCGGTGCCGACTCGCCCGTCAGGGCTACGGTGTTCAGCACAGAGCTGCCCTCCGTAACCACACCGTCCAAGGGAATCTTCTCGCCCCGACGAACAACGATGGACTGCCCCACCCCGACCGCTTCAGGATGCACATCCCGCTCTTCCCCACTCTCATCCGTCACCACATGCGCCACATCAGGACGGATATCCATCAGATGGCTGATGCTCTCGCGACTCTTGCCCTCAGCATAACCCTCAAACAACTCGCCCACCTGGAAGAAGAGCATCACAAAGACAGCCTCGGCAAATTCCGTTTCTGCCCCAGGCAGGAAACCGATGCACAGGGCTCCGACGGTGGCGACAGCCATCAGCAGGTTCTCGTTGAAGGGTTCACCCTCAATGATGCCCTCCCAAGCTTCCTTCAAGGAATCTATACCTATTATTATATAAGGTATAAGGAAAACCAGCAGCAACTGCCACGTGGGGAGACTGAACTGATGCTCCACCCATACAGCCAGCAGCAACAGTATCGCTGCCACAATGATTTTTACCAGTTTTATGCGTCCTTCACCATGCTCGTGATGATGCTCACAAGCGCAATGTCCTTCACAATGATGATGTTCATGTGCCATAACTTCTCTGTTTTAATTCTTGTTTTCTGGGTGCAAAGGTATCACAATGTTTCTGCAACCCGGTTGCAATATCGCGTAAGGCACCAAAAAAAGAAGAGATGCTTGCCGTTTTGGCAAGCATCCCTCATTCTGTTTCGAGCCTCTTGTCGGATTCGAACCAACGACCCCGAGATTACAAATCACGTGCTCTGGCCAACTGAGCTAAAGAGGCGGGTGGGCGAGCTGTCTGTATCGCGCCGCTACAACCAAGTACCCTTGCTATGTTCCCATCCTGGGGGATTCCGAGGGAGCTGGCCGTACAGGACTCGCCCGTATTGCTCGAAAAGCGGCTGCAAAGGTAGGCATAATAAATGAGAAATGAGAAATGAGAAATGAGAATTTTTCCTCCCTGACGGTGCATTTAACTTTTTTTAGCTGATTGTGACTTCATTTCTCATTTGTCATTTCCATTTTTTCATTATTTATCAGTATCTTTGCACACGAAATGATAACTCCTGAAGAATACAAACAGCTCAAAGCCTTCGCCCGTCAGGACGGAGCGTTGCTATCCCTTATGTGGATAGCAGCATTTATCTGCTATCTGCAAGGACTCACCAATCCGCTCCTGGGCATGATAGCCCTGATACTCATCACAGTGTCGCCCTTTTACGCAGCCAGTCGCCTGCGCCACTTCCGCGACCAGGCCAGAGAGGGAGTCATCACCTTCCTCAGGGCATACGCTTATACCGTCTTTACATTCTTCTATGCCGGACTGCTGTTCGCCATCGTGCTTTTCATCTACTTCAACTTCATCGACCAGGGATTCCTCCTGGGCAAGTTTGCCGAGCTGATGAGCAACGAGGAGAATCGCAAGATGCTGGAAAGCAGCGGCATGGCCGACCAGATTAGCCAAGGCCTGAGCGAGCTGCAAGCCATGAGGCCCATCGACCATGCGCTCAACATGCTGACTGTGAACATTATGACGGGCTTCGTTCTGGGTCTGCCCATTGCTGCTTTCATGCAGCGTAGCATCGTGCCACAAGCCC
>Ga0310697_10004277_pt1 | contig 14156 bp, 13 predicted proteins | sample 172DNAGHGlowgp2_FD_203883 | JGI IMG/M metagenome (GOLD analysis project Ga0310697, IMG submission 203883) | Sheep rumen microbial communities from Palmerston North, Manawatu-Wanganui, New Zealand - 1728 DNA GHGlow gp2 (v2) (version 2) | ecosystem: Host-associated > Mammals > Digestive system >...
CATATAATTTTGTAATTTTTCAGGTGTATCTACGTCTATACCGTTTTCTTTAGCCATTTTATATGCTATAGCTTTTCTTGCTTCATCAGAGTTTAAATATTCTCTATCATTAACCGCTTTTTTATAGCCGTCATTTATTTCGGCAGCAGTATCTTGAAGAGCTTTAGTTAAACCTTCCATTGCTTCTTGCATTTGTATCTTAGCTTTAAGCAACTTATCATCAATTGGAATATCTCCAAAATCATGCCAATTTCTCGCTGCATTTTCCCTTGCTTTACCAACTTTATAAGCTATACGAGCTGCTTTATCTTTTGTCCATTCAACAGGATGAATATCCATCATATCGCCAGAATTTTGGTATGGGTCCTTACCGGTTTTAGCTTGATAGTCTTTTTTAAACTCTGCTTCGTTTTGTCTTCTTTCATATTCTTCCTTTAAAGCTCTATTTTTTCCTTGGGTATAGCTGTCTTTAATTCTATATCCTACTTTTCTAAATTCATCTACACCTTTAGAATCAATAATTGCTCTTGGAGCACTTTTAATTGCTGATCCTAGGGCTCCGCCAATGGCACCTACCCCTGCAAACCAAGCCGTTTTAGCAGCACTGGAGTTTTCCTTAAACTTATTTTTATTTCTATTCCATCCTCTCACTCCACCAGCAAGGAAGTTAGCTCCTATACCACCAGCTGCTGCTGCTACTGAAAGAACACCACCTTCAGCAAGTTTTTTTCTAATTCCAAGACTTAGATTTCCTGAACTTATACCAAGTGTTTCACTTATGAATTGTGGTGCTGTTTTAGCAAATATTAACATACCAATAATAAGAATTGCTTGAGCAAAGAATGATTCGCCTATATTTAAATTAGCATTATCAAGCCAACCACCATTCATAATTGACCATAGATGAGATATTAAATAAACTACTATATATACAAATGTTAATCTAATAAATACTTCCATAAATAAAGATAAAACTGTTTTTAACCATTTTTGTAAATTATCTTTAAATTTAGGTAAAATTTGTAGCATTAAAGGTACTGGAGCTATTATTTGCATATAAACAAGTTTTACAGCACGTACAGCCATATCTATAGCAAAATTTAGGAATAGATAAGCAGATACTAATCCTAAAATTGTGGACATAGGAAATCTATAAGTTATATCTCCGTTAGTAACAGATTCAGCAAATAACATAAATACAGTGAAATCTCCAGAACCAGCTGCAGCAGAATATGCATCTTTTAAACTTACTTGTTTTCCAGATAGGTCATCAGCTGCACTTAGTGCAACAGCTGAACCACATAAAGCGGCTGCGCTTAGTAGTGCGCCACCTAAAGTAAATATAGAAGCAGCTATAGCTACGCCACATCCCCAAGTTGTTAAAAGCTTGGCTCCTCTTATAAACTTTGAGGCCGGTTCTTTTGTTTTTATATCTTCTGCGGCTTTATCCATACTTTCCTGAGAATCAATGTCAGTCGGATAGAAAACTGCTTGCCATATACTTAAAGCTGCAACGGTTCCAGCGCTCGAGGTAATTGCATCATTTTGATTTATTTCACCCTTGTCTTCTTCTCCATCACCATCACTATCAAATTTCATTTTTTCGCCATTTATCTTTATATCTCCGTGTTTTATTACATTTTGTTCTTCGTTATATCCTAAGAACACTTTACCTATTAAATTATTATTTAATATTACATCTTGTCCTCTATAAGCAATTCTAAATGCTCCAGGAACTAATGCCAAACCAAGAACAGCTATTCCAATCCTTTTTAACAATTGGCTTCCTTCACCGCCAGATTTAGCAAAATTATCAGGATTTATTATACCTTGAATTACAACGTATGCCATAACAAAAAGCATAGCTACTCCAACTACTGCATAAAAACGATTAGCTATGTCAGTAAACATCGCATTTGATAATAATCTTGCTCCTGCAAGAGCTACATATATTTTATATATTCCATTTAATAATGAATATACTCCTACATCGATTAGAATCATTAACGAATAGAAAGCAGTTTTAATATCATCAATAATTCCTAAAATCATGAACACACCTCCTAGCCAATGCCACAGGTTCCATACCATCCAAACCAAGTAAAGACAGTATTAATTAAATTTGGTAAAAAGAACAATAATATACATAAACCAATTCGCCAACCAGTTTTCTTTGAAGCTTTAGCTAAAGCATCATTGTCTTGAACAGCTGCAGCTTTTACAAATTCAACTATTGTTAATACTATTGTTAGAGCTGGTCCTAAATATCTTATAAACTCTAATACCTCTTGAAGAAAATGGGCAGTACTTTCAGCTTCATAAATCACTTTACCTTTTTTATCTTTTCTTACTTCACCTTTTGAATTTACAGCAGGTCTAGTACCATCGGCGTCAGGATCACCAAATATTGTACAATCTTCTAAAGATATTTTTGGCTCTATCGCCCTTATATCTCTGGCTTCTACTTTCGGAGTTAAAAGTATAAAAGACAATAAAAAAACTATAATTATTAATTTGTTTTTCATTAAAAATCACCTTATATAATAAATTATAGCATAAAAAAAGTAATATTTAAATAAATATTACTCTTATTTATTAAGTTACTTTTGAATCAGTTATATCACAATCAGTACTATTTGGTTTTGAAATACATGCAGAACATATTTTGTAATCTTTTTCTACTTCACTAAATCCATTTGCTAAGCTAATAACAAATCCAACAATTGTTGGTATGAAGAATATTGCAACAGCTGCACCTAATCTCCAAGCAAGATTAATAAATGATTTTTTAACTTCTTCTGGTTTTGAGTTAGTTACACTTTTACCAATATCTATAATACCAAATATTATAACAAGTATTGGGAATACTATTCTTAAAACCATCATTATTTTTCCTACTAATTGCCAAATAACTGCTGTTTGATGACAAAAGCCATCTGGATTACCAATATTATTTAACGTTCCATCTGCTTCTGTTAATAGGTAAAGTAAATTCATATTAAACATCTCCTTTTTTTCTATAACAATTATACTATTTTTTATTTTATTATGTCAAGCTAAATAGTTACTCTTTTACTATACCAAATAAGTGAACACCACGATTGTTATCACCTGCTGGTTTATTCTTATCGAATCCTAGACGATTAAGGAATTCGTCTAATACTCTATGCTTTTCTTTCTTATCATCTAGTGGAGGTATATTTTGGAATACAGAGCATCTTGCTTCGTATTCAAAGTCTTTAACATCATTAGGTTCTAATAAACTTTTATTTAAAACAACCTTTTTTCCTTTTATTCGATCTAGTACGTTTCTATCTCTTCTTATCATCTTATTAAGCATTAAAGTAGATGGTTCTATTAAATATATCATCTCTGTACAACTAGCTTCTTCGCTACTATTATTAACATCTACTAAAATTATTTGATAGGTATTAGCTGGATTTTTTATTATTTGAGGTAATTCTTTACTACTTATGCTTTTTAATCCATCATCATTAAAGAATAAGAAATCATCTTTATCCAATTCAACGCCTAGTACTTTATAATTAGCTTCTAATTGTTTTTTCAGCATATATATTAAAGTAGTAGCACCAGCATGATCTGTTAAATCTTTAAAGCCTATTATTCTAGTTCCATTTATAGTAGGCATTCCAATATTCTCAGTAATATATGTACTTTCTTGAGGTCTATTATTTTGACCCCATCCACCTCGGCCTTGGTTTTGAGGTTCGTTATTCATTGGCATATTATTATTACCTAGTAAATGGAATTGAGCCACATCCTTATAAGAGTTAGGATTATCTATTAAATAAGCTATAGCATCTATATTTTTGGTAAAGTTATATATACCCATGGATACTAATTCTGATAGATAAGCCGGCGAATTAACTGCTTGGGAATCGTCTAATAAAAGAATTACTTTTGTCATATCCATGCCAAATGATAGTCTCTGAATATTATTGATATCTTGATATCCTTTTATTGCTGTAATATCTAAAATCATTTTATTAAAGAAAAAGTTATCAAATTGTGCAACTAATTCATCAACCTCAAACTCACCATTTATACTTTTTATTAAATCTATATTAAGATTAGATAACATAGCTGCATATTTATTAGATACTATAACATTCATATAATTCCTCTTTTCTATTCGTTTTTAAGTATTTTTTACGTTTCCTGCCGTACATTTTACTCCGTTTGCACGAAGTTTTCTTATTTCACATCTTGATGGTATTTCGACAACATCCGTCTTACCATCAATAGTAAATACTAAAGAGTTAACTATTGGTAATTCTAATGAATAGAATAATCTAACTCGGTAGTATGCTGCAGGAGCATTTCTTGTTCCTTTTCTACTATTATCGACTACTATTTTAGCAAAGCAATAATAGTATTTTTTATTTTTATTACTATTAGTTATTTCTTCAACTTTTACTTTAACATCTCCGCCATTAACAGCTTTCTTATCAGCATATAAATCTTTTACGCCATACCATTTTAATTTGGCACCACCGTCTCCAACTGATTCGCCGCAAGTACCAGTTTGTTTATAAGCATTACCCCTTAGAAATAAATTGATTGATTCCAGTGTTCCAAAGCCAGTATATACTTTTTTATTATTTCTTAGAACACTTTTTACACTTTTGCCTTTCATAGATGTTATTCCGTTCTTTTTCTCTATGATGCTAAGAATATAGTTTTTTTCTTTTACTGATGCGGAATAACTAATTGTTACTGCTAAATACCCAGTAAATATTAACATAAAGGTTATGACTAAACCAGTAATCCATACGGTTCCTATGCTTTGCTTCATTAGTCCCATCCTCCTACTTGCTTAACACTTACTGATTTTATTCCTTTTTTATCCCGAGGATTGATAATTACTTTGCTTTCTCCATCTATTGTAAGTCCCATTTTTCTAATTACAGGTAAATCTAATAAAAAGAATGTTCTTACACTATAATATGATCTAGTTAACCCCCTTGAAGAATCATTTGTTTTGCCTGACATATCAGCTGTATTCTTTATAAAGTTTACTTTAGCAACACAATAATTTGCTTTATCTAAAGCTATAGTAACATTACTTCTTTGACCTACTCTAAAAGCATTCCAACCTTTTGAGGATGGGCATTTACCAATATTAAAATATCCAACATCTGCTAAATATTTGTTAATCTCACCAATCGAATTATCATTAAGTCCTTTGTTTTTTTCTATGTAAAAAATTATCTCATCTTTTACTTTATAAGCAGTTGACCAGTTAACAGAAATGGAAATATAAATAGCAAATACACTTAGGATAACTAGTACTATAACAAATAAACTTGTTCCACCAATGGCTTCTTTCATTTAAATCACCTATCCTCTATATGGGCATTGTATTTCATCCTTTTTATTTTTTGGTGCATGGCAAAAAACCATACCATCTGAATCTACTCCTTTATCACATATAGCAGTAGAACATTTGGCAGAATCTTTTAAATCTGATCTTATCATAGGCCAAATCACAGTAAAGAAAATAGCTGACAAAGCAGCTATTGCAATTACTACCATCAGTGTACCATTAAGTTCTCCAGTAGCTTCTTTCATTTATACAAACCTCTAACTATGCATTACCTGTATTACATTCTCTAGTATAGGTCTTTCCATTATATGTCGCTGTACATTTAAAATTTGTGCACTTAACTGTTCCATTAAGCGTACCCTTAGCACCTTTTGCCGTATTGCCTGTTTGGCTTGTATAGTTACCATTAGCATTAAGCTGACTGCAAGCAGTACTTAATAATAGATTTTGTTGAATGTTAGGCCAAACAAAGAAAGTAAATAATGCTCCAACAGCTGCGATTGCAACTACAGTTATAACAGTCATATTTAATTCTCCAGTAGCTTCTTTCATATATTTATCAAATCCTTTCTATTTATACAATTAAATTATAGCATCTATTATTTTTTATTTCAACAAACTTTTTTACCATAATTTAAAACAAATATTATTATTTGTTTATTCTTTAATAGTTTTACTAATAATTTACACTGTTTGTATTTACATACCACTAGCTTTATTATTATGAAATAGTTTAATTCTCAAAAATGGTTGTATTTATTGATTTTACTTGAATTGTAAAGAGATAATATATTACAATTAGGTTGGTGAATGTATTATGAAAAAAGTAAAGAATTGTAAAGTTTATTTTATAAATATTGTAGTTTGTATTTTTATTTTCTTATTAATACTAATTATAAATAAGATTTCTCCTTTTGGTAATCATATGTTAGGTATAAATGATGCTCCTTTACAATTTAAACCTATGTTGTATAGTTTGATAATGCGAATACGAACAGGTACACTGCTTAATTATACCTTTAGTAATGGTTTGGGAAATGCTACTATATTTGATTTTTTATATTATATAGCAAGTCCTTTAAATATAGTAGCTATATTCTTCAAATCACCTGATATGATGTATTTAAGTGCTACTTTAGTTAAAATTATTATGACTGCTATTTGTATGACTTTTTATACAAAGAAGAAAACTGATAATAATTATACAATTTTTATATCTACTATATCTTATGTTTTTTGTACTTGGTTTATAGCATATTACTATTATTTACCTTGGTTAGATATTTTTTTGATATTTCCATTATTTCAATACGGTTTAGAAAAATTACTAGATGATCATAATTATTATATTTATATATTATGTTTATCATATATGATAGCATCTAATTTATATTTATGTTTTGCTGTTTGTATTTATACTATTATATTCTTTATTATTTATGAATTATTATATAAAAAAGAAACATTTAAAAAAGAATCAAATACAATATAGTTATTATAATGATAATCATATGATAGGAACTATTAATGTTGATAAAGAACAAATAATATTTACTTCTATTCCTTATGATAAGGATTGGGTAGTAAAAGTTGATGGTAAAAAAGTAAAACCAATTGTAGTATTAGATAGTTTAATGGGTATTGAAGTAGAACCTGGTAAACATAAAATTGAATTAGAATATAAGACTCATTATCTTGTACCTGTTCTTATTTCTATAGTTTCTTTAATAGTTTTAATAATTGATTACATAAGAAAAAGGATTAAGCAGAAAGCTTAATTTTTTTGTATTTATAAGTAATTAATTCTTTATAATTATGGTTTTATCCTTTATAATAATTTAATGAGAGTGATGTAAGATGAGGTTTATAAGGAAACATATATATTTAGTAAACGTTATTCTTTGTTTGGCAATTATATTAATTGCTCTTTATTTAAACAGTATTTATCCTTTTGGTAAAGAATTATTGGGTAAAAGTGATGCTTTTGTTCAGTTTAAACCTATGCTATATAATTTTATAATGAAAATTAAAACAGGTACCCTACTCAATTATTCTTTTAATAATGGTTTAGGTAATGCCTTTATATTTGATTTTTGGTATTACTTAGCTAGTCCTATTAATTTAATAGCATTATTCTTTAATAGTCCAAATAGTATGTATTTAAGTACTGTTCTGGTGAAAATTGCTATTGCTTCGATCTGTATGACTTTTTATGTTAAGAAGAAAAGTAATAATTATTCTGTTATTATTATTTCTACTCTCGCTTATGTATTTTCAGGTTGGTTATTGGCTTATTATTACTATACACCTTGGTTAGATATATTTATGGTTTTTCCTTTATTCCAATACGGTTTAGAAAAACTGTTAGATGAAAATAAGTATCATATCTATATTTTTACTTTATCTTATATGATGGCTACTAATATGTATTTATGCTTTTCTGTTTGTGTTTATACAATTTTATACTTCGTAGTATATAGATTATTATATAAAAAAGATTCTCTAAAAAAGAAACTACTGAGTTTTGACTATATTGCTTTAGCAACATTATTTTCCTTTCTTCTTGTCTTTTTCTATTTATATGTTGCATATGACATAATTATTAAGACAAAGCTCTTCTTTGATTCTTCAATAAGTGTTAAATATCCTTTAACAGTTATGGAATTTATAAAATCTTTATTTTATGGAAATATAGGTTTAACTATTGATGAAGGTATTACATTCCCTAATATAAGTTGTAGTTTAATAATTCTATTCTCCTTTATTTATTCTTTCTTTAATAAGGGGATCAGTAAAAGAAATAAACTGTTTATCTTAGGGATAACAGTACTATGTATATTAATACTATTTATTCCACAATTAGATTTTGTTATGAATGCTTTTCATAATATAAGAGGTTTAACTTATAGATATAGTTTTATATTTATATTTCTAGCTATTAGATTATTTATAGAAAATATAAATACGACTAAAGAGATAGATAAAAAAGCTTGTATGATATCTTTAATAATAATTATATTGTTATATATTATTGCTTGGAGTAAGATTCCAACTAATATAAAGATATTCAATATCACATTCTTCTTATGTTACTTAGTTTGTTTATTGTTTTATAAAGATTTACACTTTAAAAAACCAATTATAATTACAGTCCTTATTTTAGAGATAATATGTTCAGCATATTTTAATGTTGGATCTGGTGTTTCTGAGAAAGAATTAACGCCTAACTTTAACAGGAAGAATGATAGTTTTAGAATAGCAAGTATGGATATTCCAAATGAATATGCAAATGCTAATTTATATTTTAATAAAAAAGCTTTATATCTTATGACTTCGGTAACATATAATAAAGCAGTTGTATTATTTAGTAATATGGGGTGTCAAACCTTTGAGAATACTTATGTATCTTGTTTATTAGATGATGATATTACTCATTTATTATTTAATGTTAAAGATAATGATAGTTATTTAGAAAAGATATATGCTGTTAATAAAGAGATATTAGATACTAGTTTAGATGAAGGAAATATTAAATATAATATAGAAAGTATAATATTTAATATGACTGGTATTAAAGATATATATGATAAAGAAGTTTTAAAAGGTAAAAAAGAAGGCAATTATTACAAGTTTAAGACTGATAAGGATTATTTCTTAATTGAGATTAAAAATGACTATGGTGGGGTTAATATTATACCTCAAGATTATAAGAGTTTTAATCAAGAAGTTAAGCATGGCGAAGAGACAGCTACGATATATACTGTAAATGAAAAAAAGATAAAAGAGATATATGATTATTTAAAAAAGAATCAAATACAATATAGTTATTATAATGATAATCATATTAAAGGAGATATAAATGTAGATAAAGGACAAGTAATATTTACTTCTATACCTTATGATAAGGATTGGGTAGTAAAAGTTGATGGTAAAAAAGTAGATACAATAGAACTATTAGATAGTTTGATGGGAATTGAAGTAAAACCTGGTAAACATACGATAGAATTAGAATATAAAACACATTATTTTGTACCTGCTCTTGTTTCTATATTTTCTTTAATAGTTTTAATAATTGATTACATAAGAAAAAGGATTAAACAATAATTTGTTTAATCCTTTTAATTGTTATTATGATTTAATAGCAAATTCTAAGTTAAGTCTCATTGCAGTACCTGTTGCGTTGTTTTCGGCATCTACATCTTGACCTTCTACCCACCAATAAACTCTATATTTTGTAATACCCTTTTCAAGTTTATCAGAACCTACACGGAAATCTATATCACTAGTATTTCCAGCCATTGTTTCATATGTAATTGCTACTGGTTCAAAGTTTGTTGTATCAGTAGTAGTATTTTTGATATTTACGCCTGGATCAGCAATATTAGCTTTAACACCAACATAGTTTAATCTACCAGCTGTTCCATCAATTGGTACTGTTGTTCCATATACAGAATAAGCATTTTGTGCTCCTTGTGTAGTATGAGCATTATAATTTGGCTCCCAAATTTTTGATTCTGTAGCAAGTTTAGCTCCTTGAATTGTTGCTACTGGAGTAGTTGCATCATATTGACCTTCTTTTAAGAAAGCAACACGAGCAGAGTTTTGAATTCCTCTATCATAATCTCCTGTAGTTACAACTCCTGAATTACTAGTCATAACAATATCCATTGCAGCATCAGCTTTGATAAATAAGTCAAATGCAACATAGTATTTACCAGCACAAGCAGTATCACCTACACAGTTAATTTCTTCTGTTTGTTTTGTTGTAGTCAACATATAGTTACCAGTTGCTTCATCAGTTCTTACATTACCATAATACATATCTAGTAATCCTGCTGTAACTTTTCCTGATGTTGATACAGCTCCTAATGTCCCAGGAAGTTGGTTAGTAGCACCTGGATATTCTCCAGTTTTTGCTCCTTCTAAGTCAGCTCTTGTAACTTTGGCACTCCAGTTAACTCCATCTGCACTTATTTGCAAACCATTAACTGTTGTTACGTTAACATCTAATGGATCAACAGAAATAGATCTATTGGATGTGAACCATGCGTAGGTTGCTGTTCCACCTATTGTAACTGTTAACATAAATAAAAATATTAAGAATAATAATCTTCTTTTTCTTCCGTCTTTTTTATTAGTTTTCGCCATTTTTCATTCTCCTTATACGTTTTTTTCTTCGACATGCTCTTCTATAATATTCATATGCATCTTCATCTCTCCACCTAAGATTGCGTTAACACATTCTGGATCATCACCTTCAAGCCATATTACTACAGTAACTTTATCGACTTTACCAGGTACCATTTTTTCTCTTTTTTCCAAAATGATTGTTCCATCGTCATCATTAACAAATGGTGTCGTGTCTTTCTCCGGTTCTTTGGTAACACTATTCAATTTTGCATATACCTTTTTTTCATCATTAACATAAATCATTATTCTAACTGCATCATCAACATTCTTGATTACATCATCAACAATTATGGAATACCAATAATTTATGTTTTCTTCTCCTTTATTTTCTAAGTAGAATGTATATGCGATATAGTTTTCACCATTGTGATTACCACCTTCGGCTTTGTTAATATCGCTAGGTAACCATTTTATGGATATGTTATCCATAAAAGCAATCTTTTCTGCAGAGAGTTTGATGACTGAACTTCTATCGTTCATAGATTCATACATGACTAAGTTGCTTCTCAAATAAGTATTCTTATCCATACTTATGGTAAAATTACCTTCGTTGTAAACAACATTTAATACGAAGTAAATAAATGCTAGTATTACTATCAACAATAATAGTAATAACATTGATATTTTTTCAATCTTTTTTCTTCGTTTGATGTCTTGTGCTTTTTGCACCACTTCTTTAGCCATATCATACTCTCCTTTAACTTTTAGTCACCTTGAGCTTGTAAATGGAGATAACGTATATGAATTACCCTATCATATCGTTATTATAATTATACATTGAAGATTGAAGAAATGCAATACCAATTATTTTATTTTACAATTTTAATTTTGATGTTATAATATTATAGTATAAGGAGGTATAAATGAAGAGTAAGAGAAAAATAATGTTACTGTTGTCTTTCTTATCATTATTTATTTGTTTATACTTCGTAAGTGATACTTATGCTAAGTATTTAACTACTGCTTCAGCAGGAGTTAATGGTAAGATAGCTAAATGGAATATTGTTGTTAATAATACTAATGTTAGGAATAATGATACTTTAACAGAAGTAATAACACCTGTATTTGCAGGAACTCAACATGTAGTTTCAAATGTAATAGCTCCAACTGCGACTGGTTATTTTGATTTAGAAATAGATGCAACTGATGTAGAAGTATCTTTTACTTATAATATATCAATAGCTAGAAACTCTGATTTAAGAGATTTTATAGTTACAGGTTATTCTGTTGATGGTGGTAATACAGAAACTGTTGATACTTCCGTTGAAACACCTACTATATCAAATGATATACTATTAACAGATAATGATAGGACTCATACTATAAGAGTTTTTATAGGTTGGAATGATGATGCAAATACAGAAGAACTTGATAATTCTGAAGATACTCAAGTAACTAGTACTTTAGATGATGTAGATTTAACGGTTAATTTATCATTTGTTCAAAAAGCATCTTAAAGACGTTAAACGTCTTTTTTATATTGATAAAAAAAGAGATGATTTTCATCATCCTTTTTTATCATTTAACTATGCAGGAGGTCTTTGTTCTACGGTGTTTCCATTTGCATCAATATCAATATCGCAGATATTATATTTTGAACCTTTCTTACTCATCATTCTTCCAGTAAATGGAAAATCTGGCCAGTTATTCGGATCTACTACCCCAGGTGTGTTTATTTTTTCAAATCGTTGCATGTAATTGGTAGGATTCTTTTGAGTCCAATGTGCTTCATTTGCATAATCGTTGTCTATTAGAAGTTTAAATGCGGCTACTAATGTCCCTCTATCATCACAATGTTTAGTATCAGAGCTACAATTTGCTTTGCATTGTCTAGCTTCATCTCCACCTTCACAGATAGCAAAGTATGTTGGCGTTCCATATGTATTCTTAAACGCCGGATTATTAAACGCTAAGCAAAAAGAAGTATGTAAATCACCTTTGGAAGTTTTGCCCCCTTCTTTAAATGTTATGGTACACCAATATTGTGCACCGTAAGGGTCTTGTTTACCTCTCTTAATAAATGTGTGATTTTGACAAAGCGGAGTTGTATATGCTTCTACTGAACAATCTTTTGTGTTACCTGCATTATCCCTAATTTGAATGCTATCCTTTTTTATATAATTTGTTTCTTTAGTATCTAGATTTGAACCAGTTTTATTTGGATCATAGGTATTACCTATGAATTCACTAGAAGTACATTGACTTGTAGAATCTGAACATCCAGCATAGGTTGTTACTGTAACGTGTTGTATGCTACCATATGTTAATTTCTGATTACTACTATTCTTTATTATTGAAGTACAACTTGGAGCAGTTTTATCTATCTTGATTGTTAAAGTGCTTACACTCGAAATATTATCTGCATTATCTATTGCTCTAATATATCTTTTATGAGTTCCATCAGAGCTTATCAGATAAGTTCCATTATTAGGATTGTAGTTATAATCAGACCAGTTACTATTATCTACTGATATTTGATATTTCTTAATTCCACTTGTAGCATCATCTGCACTAGGTCCTCTATATGTTGCATATCTAGCATCTGTCATATATACACCTGTCTTAATCTTAGAATTTACCCATGTATTATTTTTATATACTGTTGCTTTTTTACCTTCAGCATTAGCTCCGTTAAAAGAGTGGGTCATTACTAAAGATAGGTTTGTTGGAGGAGTCTTATCTATCTTAATTGTAAGCGTTGTTACATCCGAAATATTACCAGCATTGTCTATTGCTCTAATATATCTTTTATGAGTTCCATCCGATAATAACGTATATAAGCTATCACTACCACTATAAACATATGAATAATCTAACCAACTCTTACCATTCGATGATATTTGATATCTATTAATACCACTTTTTACTGTTCCACTATCTGTTGCACTAGGTCCTCCAAATTTTGCATATCTAGCATCTGTCATATATACTGCTGTCTTAATATTAGAATTTACCCATGTACCATTACCATATACTGTTGCTTTTTTACCGTCAGCATTAGCACTGTTATAAGAGTGGGTCATTACTAAAGATGGTGCATCCGGCTTAGCCGTGTCTCTTTTAACAACTTGGTCTTTTGCACAATCAGTATGATTGTCTGCTTTATCATATATTGTGCCTGGTGATTCATTTGTACTTTCTATATCTTTATTATACAATTTGGAAACATTGCCAGCGGTGTCATATGTAGTTGCTCCATTATTGGTTCCTGGTTTACAACCACTATGATCATCTTTACAAGCTCCTTTTATTGTAATATCTACTTTTTTCCAAGTATTGCTTCCACCACTATTTGTACAAGTAGGTGGTGTATTATCGTATTTAATTTTATATGTTGTAGATGTATTGTTTAAGTAATTGTAAGCTTTATCAGAAATACTTTCTCCTTGAATCCATAGATAGTATTCACCTGTTAATGGATCCCCTGTTGTTTTGTTAGCGTCTGTTGTAAAGGATACGCTCTTTTTGTCAGCACTTATTGTTCCATTAAGATCTCTCCATGAAGTAGGAGGTGTTGTCCTATCAGGTGACCACCCTATTTTGATAGAATTATCACTAAAGCCACTTAATTCATCTGTTATTTTTATTGTTAGTTCATGAGTTTTCTTATAAGTATCAC
>Ga0310697_10004283_pt1 | contig 14144 bp, 15 predicted proteins | sample 172DNAGHGlowgp2_FD_203883 | JGI IMG/M metagenome (GOLD analysis project Ga0310697, IMG submission 203883) | Sheep rumen microbial communities from Palmerston North, Manawatu-Wanganui, New Zealand - 1728 DNA GHGlow gp2 (v2) (version 2) | ecosystem: Host-associated > Mammals > Digestive system >...
CCGATTCGACTAGAGCGAGGGAGGGGTCCATGCTCTCCGTAAAAACCGGCTGAATCTCACCGCAGGGATGCTTTCCGCGAAAGAAAAGCCCGGTCAGAAGCGCGGAGAGAATGTGAATGAGATAGAGCAGCAGGCCGAGCCGTACCGAGCCGAAGACCCCGACGCCCACCGCGCCGACAATGAAGGCCGGGCCGGAGTTGTTGCAGAAGGCCAGCAGGCGCTCTGCCTCCTGCCGGGACACGCTGCCATGCCGCGCCATGTCCCCGATATAAGCCGCGCCCGCTGGATAGCCACCGGTAAGGCCAATCAGCAGAGCCGAGGCCCCCGCGCCGCTCACACCGAAAAGCCGCATCGCGGCGGGGGCCAGCAGCCGCCCCAGAAGCCCCGGCAGACCCAGCCGGTTCAGAAAGCCAGACAGTACAAAGAAGGGGAAGAGCGAGGGAATCAGCATACGTGCGCAGACACCGAGCGCGTCCCGGCAGGCTGCGGCTGCGGCGGAGGCGTTCATGAGCAGCGCCGCGAGAAGCCCGAGGCCCGCCGTGAGAGTGAGTATGTCCTTTTTACCGCTTCGTGTGTTCATCGGGGCAGACCTCCTTGTCCGGTGTTCGGTATCAAACTATGTACGCTTGCATAAGGTTATACCAACAGAATCGAGGTGCTGCGTTTGAAGACTGCGAGAGAACTTCCCGCCGCGCTTGCCGAACGCCTGGAGCTGCCGCAGGAGCTTTTCCCCGGCGGGGGAAAGCTGACACTCAGCGGCGGCAGGCAGGCGCTGATCGAAGGGCAGCGGGGGATCCTGGAATATACGCCGGAGCGCGTTGTCGTGAGCTTCGGGCGGGAAAAGCTCAGCCTTTCGGGTGACGGGCTGAAGCTGCAGGCCATGAACGCGGGGGAGCTGCTGGTCACCGGCAGGGTCCGCAGTGTGGAGTGGGAGTGAGTATGGAGCGAATCAGTGACTGGATCAGGGGCAGGCTCTCACTGGAGCTTTTCGGCGCTTTCCCGGCGGGCATCCTCAACAGCGCCGCGGCGGAGGGCCTGGCGGTCTGGAACGTGGAGAGCGTGAATGAAAACACCGTCCGCCTGCATACCTGGGAGGAGTGCCTGCCGGAATTTCAGAGGCTTGCGGAAAAAGGGGCCTGCGAAATCAGAATTCTGAACCGCGTCGGCGGACGGGGCGCACGGCGGCGCATCCTGCACCGGCCGGCGCTGCTGATCGGGGCGGCGATGATGGTCGCGCTGCTGCTCGTGTCGTCCCTATTCGTGTGGGATGTGGAGGTGCGTGGGACAAAGCAGCTCAGCCGCGGCAGGGTTCTTCGCACGCTGGAGGACTGCGGCTTCGGCGTCGGGAGCTTCTGGCCGGGGCTGAATACAGAGCTTCTGCGAAGCGAGGTGATGCTCCGTCTGCCGGAGATCGGCTGGATGACGGTGAACGTCAGCGGTTCGCGCGCGGTGGTGGCGGTGGTCGAGCGGACCGAGAAGCCGGAGATGTACGAGGGCGACGCGCCCGCCGATCTGGTGGCGGCGCGCGACGGGCTGGTGCGGCGCGTGAACACCCTCGCAGGGCGCCCCGCCGTGCGGGAGGGGCAGATCGTGACAAAGGGTGAGCTTCTCATCGGCGGGGATCTTGAAAGCCTGACGGGAGAGGCGCGGTACGTGCGGGCAAAGGGCGCGGTCATGGCCGACACCTGGTATGAGATCAGCGCCGTGTGCCCCGAAAAGGAGCTGCTCAAAACACCCACCGGCGTCCCGCACAGCCGCTTCGCGCTGATCGTGGGAAAAAAGCGCGTGAATTTGTATATTGGCAGTGGAAAAACTATTGACGGATGTGATAAAATAATTTCGGAGTATACCCTCGGCCTGGAGGGACTTTTTTCCACACCGATCCGCCTGGTGCGGGAGCGCTTTGTCCCCTATAAAACTGCCCCCGGCGACGACTATGATCCCGGCGGGACGGGGCGTCGGCTCTATGCCATGCTGGAGGAGCGCACGGAGGGGCAGATCCTCTCCTACACCCTCAGCCCCGGCAGGAGCGGGGAAAAGCATGTGCTCACCCTCCGGGCACACTGTACAGAGAACATCGCCCGGTCCATAGAAAAATGACCGAGGCGTGAAAGGACTTTTTTTACATGATCGACAAAAGCATCGAAGTCGAACGGATGGAGCATGTCATCAGCGTGTTCGGCTCCTTTGACCAGAATCTCCGGATCATCGAAAACGAGCTGAGCGTCAAGGTGCTCGACCGCGAAAACATGATCCACATCTGCGGCGAGGCGGAAAACGTCATGCTGGCGGAAAAGGCCATCAACGGACTCTTGACCCTTGCGGCCAAGGGGGAGAACATCGACGCGCAGAACGTGCGCTACATCCTCAAGCTGGTTTCGGAGGGCAAGGAGACCAAAATCAACGAGCTTGCCGGGGACGTGATCTGCATCACCGCCAAGGGCAAGCCCATCAAGCCCAAGACCCTCGGCCAGAAGACCTACTGCGAGGCTATCCAGAACAACACCATCACCCTTGGCATCGGCCCCGCCGGTACAGGCAAGACCTATCTTGCCGTCGCGGCGGCGGTGGCGGCCTTCCGCGCCGAGGAGGTCAACCGCATCATCCTGACCCGCCCCGCGGTCGAGGCAGGAGAGCGACTCGGCTTTCTCCCGGGCGATCTGCAGAGCAAGGTGGATCCTTACCTGCGACCCCTCTATGACGCGCTCTTTGACATGCTGGGCGCGGACACCTATCAGAAATACCTGGAGCGCGGAAATATCGAGGTTGCGCCCCTGGCCTACATGCGCGGGCGCACGCTGGACGACAGCTTCATCATCCTTGACGAGGCGCAGAACACCTCGCGCGAGCAGATGAAGATGTTCCTCACCCGCATCGGCTTCGGCTCCAAGGTGGTCATTACCGGCGACATTACCCAGATCGACCTGCCCGAGGATAAAACCAGCGGCCTCAAGGTCGCCATGCGCGTTCTGGAGGGGATCGACGACATTGCCATCTGCACCCTCACCGGGGCGGATGTGGTGCGCCACCGCCTGGTGCAAAAGATCATCGAGGCCTATGAGGACTACGACAAGAAAAATCCTGCGTCCCCGGAGACTGCCAAAAAGCAGCCGCCCCGGCGCTATAAGAGGGGTTAAGCCATGCAGCATGAGGTAACTGTTTCCCGGGAGAGGACCGGCCTCGGCCACCGCGAGGCGGCGGGCCTGATTAAAAAAGCCATCCATAAGGCCTTGGACGCGGAGGGCATTGCTGTCCCCTGCATCATTAACGTTATGTTAACCGATGACGAGGGCATCCATGCGGTCAACAAGGAGTTTCGCAATGTTGACCGCGCCACCGATGTACTGAGCTTTCCGTTCAACGAGCTGACACCGGGCGCGTTTGACCCCGCGCTCTGCGAGAAGGACATGGACACGGGCGCGGTGCTGCTGGGGGACATGATGATCTCCCTGGAGCACTGCGAGGCTCAGGGGGAGGAATTCGGCCACGGCTTTGCCCGTGAGATCCAGTACCTCACCGTGCACTCCGTCCTCCACCTCCTCGGCTACGACCATGTGGACGAGGGCGAGATGAAGCGCCAGATGAGGGCCAGAGAAAAAGCCATCATGGGCGACGAGTGACAATGCCTCCCCTGAAAGGGGAGGTGACCGAAGGTCGGAGGGGTTACCCCTCAGTCATGGTCTCGCGTGAGATCGGCCATGCCAGCTCCCCTTGCAGGGGAGCCAATAAGAAATAGGAGATTCAATATGACAAAATCAGCCATGATTACCATATGCGGCAGGCCCAACGCGGGCAAATCGACCCTGACCAACGCCCTCGTGGGGGAGAAGGTTGCCATTGTGTCACCCAAGCCGCAGACCACGCGAAACCGCATCACCGCCATTGTCGAGCGCGGCGATACCCAGTTTGTGCTGCTGGATACCCCGGGTTTTCACAAGCCGAGGACCCGCCTCGGCGATTATATGGTAAACGTTGTCAAGGAGAGTGTGGCGGACGTGGACTGTGTACTGCTGATGGTGGAGCCTGTCGCCGCCATCGGCCCGCAGGAGGAGGCACTGATTGAGCGTATCCGCCAGTCCGGTGCGCCCGCCATTCTGCTCATCAACAAGATCGACACCGTGGACAAGTCACGGCTTCTGGAGGTCATGGCGGTTTACAGCGCGGCCCATGACTTCGACGCCATCCTGCCCATCTCCGCCAAAACGGGGGAGGGGCTGGACGAGCTTCTGATCGAACTGGAGAAGTACGCGGTCGAGGGGCCGCACCTTTTCCCAGACGACATGATCACCGACCAGCCGGAGCGCCAGATCTGCGCGGAGCTGGTGCGCGAAAAGCTTCTGCGCTGCCTTGACAAGGAGATCCCGCACGGCACCGCGATCGAAGTCACCAAATTCTCCGAGCGCGACAACGGCATCATCGACATGGAGGTCACCATCTTCTGCGAGAAGGAGAGCCACAAGGGCATCATCATCGGCAAAAAAGGCGCCATGCTCAAGAAGATCGGCGAGCTTGCCAGACTCGATATCGAGGCCTTCATGGGCACCAAGGTCAATCTTCAGACCTGGGTCAAGGTCAAGGAGAACTGGCGCGACTCCATGGCGAGTCTGCGCAACTTCGGCTTTACCGAGCAATAATTACCAGCATTTCATCCAACGCACCCTCGCATACTAAATCTGAGGTGATAAGCGATGCGCGAGGATGATTTCTGGAAGGTTTTCGCCGAGACCGGCGAACCCTTGTGCTATCTGCTCTACAAGGCGATGGGTACGGAGAGCGGGTGTAAGCATTTGAACGGAAGAAAATTAGATTAAAGGCACGTCTTTGTCATTGCGAACCAGTGACCGATGTCACTGGTGTGGCAATCCGTTTTCTCCCTGCGGCCAGTAGGATATACGGATTGCCACGACAGTGTGCGCACTGTCTCGCAATGACAGGCCGCAGGAGATTACATACATGTTTAAGACCCTGAACGCATTGGTACTGCGGGAGGTGCGCTATAAGGAGGCCGACCGCATCCTCACTCTCCTGACGGATACGGAGGGGAAGATCACCGCCAAGGCCCGTGGCGCACTCCGGAAAAGCAGCCGCACCGCTGCCGCCACCCAGCAGCTCACCTGGTCGGAGATGACCCTGTTCGGAAACCGGGGCCGCTGGTCGGTGAATGAGGCTGTGGTGAAGGAGGGCTTCGACGGCCTTCGCGGCGATATGGAAAAGCTTGCCCTCGGGGCCTATATTGCCGAGTGCATCGAGGCACTCAGTGTCGAGGATCAGCCGGAGCCGGAGCTTTTGCAGCTCGGGCTCAACTGCCTGTACGCCCTCAGCCGAGGTCTGAGTACCGAGGAGAAAATCAAGGCCGCCTTTGAAATGCGCGTCATGTGCCTTTCCGGCTACACGCCTGAACTCGGCGTCTGCGCTGTCTGCGGGAAGGAGCCGCAGGAGGCGGATCTGAGTCTGGACTACGGGCGCGTCTGCTGCCGCAGCTGCGCGGGGATGGGAAACCGGGTCGAGCTTGGGCCCCAGACCCTTGCCGCCATGCGTTATCTCTGCACCGCCCCGGCAAAGCAACTTCTGTCCTTCGCGCTGCCGGAGCCGGATCTCAAGCGCCTCGGCGTCGCGGCGGAGCGCTATCTTCTGAGCCGCACGGAACGCGGCTTTTCTACGCTGGACTACTGGAAAAACATCCGAAAATATACGATACAAACGGGGAGAGAAACATGAGCTTTTTTGAAAAATCCCTGACCACGCTGGAGCTTCCGGCGGTTTTGAACATGCTTGCCGCCGAGGCGGTGAGTGAGCCGGCCAAGGAGCTGGCATTGAAGCTGACCCCCTCCGTTTCCGAGGGGGAGGTGCAGCACCGCCTGGCCGAGACCACGGCGGCAAAGTCCATGATGGTGGTGCGCGGCAGCCCGTCCTTCTATGGAGTACGGGACGTGCGCGCGTCCCTGGCCCGCGCCGATCTCGGCGGCGCGCTCAACACGCGCGAGCTTCTGGAGATTGCCCATGTCCTGCAGTGCGCGCGCCTCGTGCGCGGCTATCTCGCGGACGATACCGTAGGCAAGACGCCCATCGACTATCTCTTCTACGCCCTGCACGCCAACCGCTTTTTAGAGGAGAAGATCACCGGCTCCATCGTCGGAGAGGATGAGATCGCGGACGCGGCCTCGCCCGAGCTTGCCAATATCCGCCGCCAGATGCGCGCGGCGGCGGCGCGGGCGCGGGATGCTCTGCAGAAGATCATCTCGTCTCCAAGCTATGCCAAGGTCCTGCAGGAGCCGATCATCACCCAGCGCTCCGACCGCTATGTGGTGCCGGTCAAGGCCGAGCACAAGGGGGCCATCAACGGCCTTGTGCACGATATCTCCGCCTCCGGCGCGACGATTTTTGTCGAGCCTATGGCGGCGGTCAAGGCCAACAACGAGCTCAGAGAGCTGGCCGCGAAGGAGCGCGCGGAGATCGACCGCATCCTGGCCGAACTTTCCGCCGACTGCGCCGGGCACCGGGACGGCATCAACGCCGACTATGAGATCCTGGTGCAGCTCGATCTGATCTTTGCCAAGGCTAAGCTGTCTTATAAACTGAACTGTGAGGCAGCTTCGATGGAGGGGCGAGGCATTATCCTGCGCAAGGCGCGCCATCCGCTGCTGGACCAGGCGAAGGCCGTGCCCATCGACGTGGAGCTGGGCGACAGCTTTGACACCCTTGTCATCACCGGCCCCAACACCGGCGGCAAGACCGTGTCCATCAAGACCATCGGCCTGCTTGCCGCCATGCACCAGTGCGGCCTGCATATCCCCGCCGCCGACGGGAGCAATCTGCCGGTCTTCACTCACATCCTCGCGGACATCGGCGACGAGCAGAGCATCGAGCAGAGTCTTTCCACGTTCTCTGCGCATATGAGTAATATTGTCAGCATCATCGAGGAGTGTGACGAGCAGTCCCTTGTCCTCTTCGACGAGCTCGGCGCGGGCACCGACCCCACGGAGGGCGCGGCCCTCGCCATCGCGGTCATCGAGCATGCGCGCCGCCGCGGCGCGGTCATCGCCGCGACCACCCACTATGCCGAGCTCAAGGTCTACGCCACAAATGAGCCGGGCGTGCAAAACGCCTCCTGCGAGTTTGACGTGGAGACCCTGCGCCCGACCTACCGCCTGCTGGTGGGCATCCCCGGCAAATCCAACGCCTTTGCCATCTCCCGCCGCCTGGGGCTGAGCGATGAGATCATCGAGGACGCGAAAAACCGCGTAAGCTCCGAGAGCCAGACCTTTGAGCTGACCATCGAGAAGCTGGAGCAGACGCGCCTGCTACTGGAAAAGGATCGGGAGGAGACGGCGAAGAAGCTGCGCGAGGCACAGGAGAACGCGAAGAAATCCTCCATGCTGCGCGCCGAGCTGGAGGTGCGGCTTGACAAGGCGGACATCAAGTCCCGCCGTGAGGCCGAGCGCATCCTGGCCGATGCCCGTGCCACAGCCGAGGAGGTGTTTAAGGAACTCGACGAGATGCGCAAAATGGCCGACCAGGACGAGGACGCAAGCCGCGTAAACGAAGCCCGCGCCCAGCTTCGCCGCCAGCTCAATCTCTCTCAGGAGGCCCTGCAGAAGGAGCTGCACCCCGAGGCGCAGAACCAGGTTTCCGCCCGCCCCGTGCAGGTGGGGGACACCGTGCAGATCAAGTCCATGGGCATGAAGGCGACGGTGGTCTCCAAATCCGCCGACGGCACCCTGAGTCTTCGCGCAGGCATCATGAACGTGAGCGCCAAAGAGGACGAGGTGCTGCTGTTGGAAAATGAGCAGGCCCCGAAACCGAAGAACGCGTCCAAGGGCGGCGGGGGACAGATGCACAGCATGTCCATCTCCTCCGAGCTTGATATCCGCGGCATGGAGGCGGTGGACGGCGTGCTTGCAGCCGAGCGCTATCTGGACACCGCCGTGATGGCAAAGCTCAAGACTGTCACCATCATCCACGGCAAGGGGACGGGCGCGCTGCGCGCCGCGATACAGCAGATGCTGAAGAAAAACAAGCTTGTCAAGTCCTTCCGTCTGGGCCGCTATGGCGAGGGGGAGAGCGGCGTGACAGTGGTCGAACTGAAATAAAACTCCAATTACAAGACAAAAAGAAATGTATAAAATCACGAAACGGTCGAAAGCTGTTGACGATTGCACGAAAATTTGTTAAAGTGAGCTTACAGTTTTCCAACTTGGATTTAAGGAGTAAGGGGTGCGACTATGATAACCAAAGAAGTAGTCATTAATAACCAGGTCGGCCTTCATGCCAGACCCGCAACCTTCTTCATTCAGAAGGCCAATGAGTTCAAGAGCAGCATCTGGGTCGAGAAGGAAGAGAGACGTGTCAACGCCAAGAGCCTGCTGGGCGTGCTTTCCCTCGGCATCGTGAAGGGCACTGCCATCACGATCATTGCCGACGGTTCCGACGAGGAAGAAGCGATCGCAACGCTCTCCGCTCTGATCGACTCTGACTTCTCTGAGTAATCGTACATTATGGCAGAGGCGTGTGTCCTGTGACACACGCCTCTTTTTTGAGGAAACGCTGAACAAACCGCCGAGCCTGTCTTGACGGCATTTTTTCCGCCTGATTTTGTCTCGAAATCTTGACATACACAAAGTATGCCTGCGATTTCTCATCTTCATCAGACGAAAAAACTGCTCGCCAATTCGGACACTTCGGCTTGCTCAGCGCTTCCCCGTGAAAGACTCTTATAAACAAGGTGTCATCCTTATGACCAAAGAACGTAAAGCAACTTTGCAGATGTTCCTGTGCGCAATGCTGTGGAGCATCGCGGGCATCCTCTTCAAGCTCATCCCCTGGAACGGTTTTGCCGTGGCGAGTATGAGAAGCCTGATTGCGGGCATAACGATTTATGTGTGCATGCGCCTGATGGGCGTCGGCTATGTCTTCAACAGAAAAACGCTGATCACGGGCTTCTTCACCGGCTGCACCTATCTCTGCTTTGCGGTGGCAAACAAGCTGACCACCTCAGCAAATGCAATCGTGCTGCAGTTTACGTCGCCCATCTTTATCATCATCTATTCCGCCATTTTTTTCGGCAGAGTGCCGAGAAAGCAGGATGTCGCCGTGGTGCTGGCCACCCTCTTCGGCGTCTCCCTGTTTTTCTTTGATCAGCTCAAGCCCGGGTATCTGCTGGGTAATTTCGTCGCTATTGCCGCCGGCATGTTCATGGCCGGCATGTATGTCTCGGTGGGGGAGATCGAAGAAGAGGAGCGCTTCTCCGGCATCCTGAACGGTCAGGCGCTGACCTTCCTCGTGGGCTTTCCCGTCTTTCTCGCCACAAAGCCGCCCATCACGCCGACGGCGGTCACGGCGCTTCTGATCCTCGGCGTTTTTCAGCTCGGCCTTTCGTATGTGCTGTATGTCAAGGCCAGCAAATACTGTCCGCCCCTGGCCTGCAGCCTTTTGGGCGCGGTGGAGCCGCTTCTGAATCCCGTCTGGGTCTTCCTCTTCAATGGGGAAAAGCCCGGTGTCTTCGCCCTGATGGGGGCGGCGGTGGTCATCACCTCCATCACGGTCTGGAGCATTTACGGGCAGGAAAAGGAGCCGGCGCAGGAGGAAAACCATGTCCAATCCCGTGCTTGACAATTTAAGCGATAAGGCCAACCGACTGCCGCTGCTGCCGGGCGTGTACATCATGCTCGACGAGCAGGGGCAGGTCATCTATGTGGGCAAGGCCAAAAAGCTCAAAAACCGCGTCTCGAGCTATTTCCACGGGGAGCATCTTCCCAAGGTTGCCGCCATGGTGGACAAGGTGCGCGACTTCAACGTCATCGTCGCGGGCAGTGAGTTTGAAGCCCTGGTGCTGGAAAACTCCCTCATCAAGCGCCACAAGCCCCACTACAATATCCTGCTCAAGGATGACAAGGGCTATCCCTTCATCCGCCTGGATCTGCGGGAGGAATACCCCACCATGTCCATCCAGAGCCGCGCAGGCAAGGACGGAGCCAAGTACTTCGGCCCCTTCGGCGGGCGCAATCAGACGCGGGAGATCATTGCCACCGTGTCCAAAGCCCTGCTGCTGCCGGACTGCTCCCGGAAATTTCCGCGCGACATCGGCAAGGAGCGGCCCTGCCTCAACTACCACATGGGCACCTGCGCGGGCTGGTGCCTCCGGGACAGCGACGCGGAAGACTACCGCCGCCGCGTGATGCAGGCGTCGCTCATCCTCGACGGGAAGAGCGGGGAGCTGATCGAGGACCTGCGCGCCCAGATGGAGCGGGCGGCAGAGGAGCTGCGCTTTGAACGGGCGGCGGAGCTGCGCGACAGGCTCCGCGCCATCGAGGGCCTTGCCAACAAGCAGCGCGTGATCGCCACCGCCTTTGCGGACACGGACGCCATCGGCTTCTGCCGCGGGGCCAAGAGCTGCTTTACGGTGCTGCATTTCGTGGACGGCAATCTCGTGGGCAAGGACACCGAGATGATGGATGAACCACTGGAGGAGGATGCAGAGGCCCTCTCCGGCCTTGTGCGGCAGTACTACACCGCGCACCGGGGCGGCTGGCCCAAGTCTATCCTGCTGCCCGTAGAGATCGAGGATGCCGCCGATCTGGAGGAGCTTTTGAGCCAGACCTCCGGGCGGCGCATCTATATCGAAACACCCAAGCGCGGCGAGCGCATGCGCCTCATCGAGAGCGCGGCCCTCAACGCGAGAGAGGAGATCCAGCGGCGCACGACCCTTTCCCAGCGGCGGAACAAAACGCTTGAGTGGCTGCAAAAGGCGCTGGAGCTGGAGAATTTTCCCCGCCGTATCGAGGCCTTCGACATTTCAAACCTCGGGGCGACCGGCATCGTCGCGGGCATGACCGTGCATGTGGACGGCAAGCCCCTCAAGCGCGATTACCGCAGATTCCGTGTCCGCGACCTGGACGGGCCGGATGATTACGCCAGCATGTACCAGGTGGTGTATCGCCGCTTCGCCCGCGCAAAGGACGGGGACGAGAAGTTTACGGAGCTTCCCGACCTGCTGCTCATCGACGGCGGCGACACCCATGCCGCCACGGCGGAGCAGGCGCTCTCCGATCTCGGCATTTCCATCCCGGTCTTCGGCATGGTCAAGGATGACCGTCACCGCACCCGGGCGCTGATCCGCTCCGACGGGCGGGAAATCGGCATCAAGGCCAATCAGGCGGTCTTCTCCCTTGTCGGCTCCATCCAGGAGGAGACGCACCGCTACTCCATCGAGTACCAGCGCTCGCTGAGAAATGAGGGCTTTGCTTCCCGCCTCGATGCCATTCCGGGCGTGGGGGAGAAGCGGCGGGCCGATCTCATGAAAAGCTTCAAATCTCTCAAGGCCATCCGGGAGGCGAGTATACCCCAGCTTGAGCTGGTGGTGCCGAAAAACACCGCGAGAGCCGTATATGATTACTTCCATACGGAGGAGGAAAAAGAATGCGCGTCATCACAGGCAGCGCCAGAGGCAGAAGACTGAAAACCCCGGAGGGTATGGATATCCGCCCCACCACCGACAACGTGAAGGAGTCGGTCTTCAACATCCTGCAATTCGATATCGAGGGCCGGCGGGTGCTGGATCTCTTCGCGGGCACGGGCCAGCTCGGCATCGAGTGCCTGAGCCGCGGCGCGCGGGAGGTCGTCTTCATCGACCAGAGCCGGGACGCCGTGAAGATCATCAAGGAGAATCTCAAGACCTGCGGCTTCTCCGCGCCGGTTTTGCAGCAGGATTCGCTTTCCTATCTCAATGGCTGCGGGAAATTCGATCTGATCTTCGTCGATCCGCCGTATGATGCGGGATTGTATGAAACGGTGCTGGAAAAGATCAATTCATTTGACATCTTATCAGATGGTGGTATAATATTATGTGAATCCAGACGGGAGACCCAGATGCCGGATATGCGCGCGCCCTATGCGCTGCGCAAGGAGTACCGTTACGGCAAGGTGAAGCTCAGTCTGTACAGCAAGGAGAGCCATTGATGAGAACCGCAATCTGCCCCGGCAGCTTTGACCCGATCACACTCGGACACCTGAATATCATCGCGCGCGCCGCAGAAATCTTCGACCATGTTGTCGTCTGCGTGGCGGCGAACGCCACCAAGACATCGCCCATGTTCACGGTGGAGGAAAAGGTGGAGATGGTGCGCCGCGCCGTGGAACCCTATCCCAATGTGTCGGTGGAGGTCAATACGGGCCTTCTTGCGGAGTTTGCAAGACACTATGAAGGCTCCGTCCTCATTAAGGGCCTCAGGGCTGCGTCCGATTTTGACTATGAGTTCCAGATGGATCTGATCAACAAGCGCATCAATCCCGAGCTTGAGACGATGTTTCTCACAGCCGATCAGCGCTATACCTTCCTCAGCTCCTCCATCGTCAGGGAGATGGCCCATTACGGGGCAGAGCTGAAGGGACTTGTGCCGGATGAAATCATCGGCCTGATCGAAGAAAAAGCCAGAACACAGAGAGGGTGAGTCGCATGGCGAATACCGATATCATTGAACTGCTGGACGTTCTGTACGGCATGGTCACGGAGGCATGGAGCGTGCCCCTTGGAAACGACAAGTGCATCATCGAGCGGGAAAAGGCAATCGAGATCATCAGTGAGATCAAGGCCAATCTCCCCACCGCCATTGCCGAGGCCCAGCGTCTCGTCTCCGCGCGGGATGAGTTTATCGGCAACGCCAAACGCGAGGCAGAGGCCCTGCGCAAAAACGCCGAGGAGCAGGCCCACCTTATGATCGAGGAACAGGAGGTTGTCCGCGTCGCCCGCGCCAGGAGCAGCGAGATGATCGCCTCCGCCGAGAGCAAATCCAAAGAGCTCAGACGGGTCGCCACGGAGTATGTGGATGATCTCATGCGCCATACCGAGCAGAGCATGAGCGAAGCGCTGGCCACCATCCGCAGCGCGCATGAGTCCTTTCAGGCCGTCGGCGGCAGCATCACCCAGCAGGCCGCGCAGCCCCAGCCGCGCCAGCCCGCGTCCCAGCCGCAGCAGACCGGGCAGCCGGTCAGACAGGCGCAGCCCCAACAGCGCCCGCAGAACACCCGCAGGCAAGACGCGCCCCAGGGCAAGCCCGATCCGCTTTCCTCCAAAATCCAGCGTATCGAGCGCGACAGCGAGTGAATGATAAGAAAATAACACAAGATATGGTCATGATTCCCACCCAAGACGCAAGAACTTGGGTGGGAACTTTTTTTATAAAAAAGTGCAAGAAAAAGTCAAAATATAACAAAAAGTTTCTCTTGCTTTTTCAAAGAGGCCCACATATAATAAAAATGAAAGTGGTTAAAAGTGGTGTAAAATGGGTGAGTATCCCACACAAAGGGGGCGCGCGGCAATGACAGGCGAATATCAGCATTCTCTTGACAGCAAGGGGAGATTGTTTATACCCGCCAAACTCAGAGATGAGTTGGGTGAGGTCTTTTTTATCACGATTTCCATGGACCGGTGCCTGTGCGCTTACAGCAGCGAGAGCTGGCAGATCCTGTCTGAGCGTGTCAACGCCATGCCCTATGTCAAGCAGCGCAAGATGCGGCCCCTTTTCGCCCACGCCGCGCGGTGTGAGCTTGATAACCAGGGCCGCGCTCTGATCCCGCAAAACCTGCGGGAGTACGCGGGCTTCGTCAAGAACGTGACGGTGGTGGGCTGCAACAACCACGCCGAGCTCTGGGACAGTGAGACCTGGAGCGCGGTCTACGCCATTGAGACAACGCCCGAGAATATCGCGGCGGTCATGGAGGAGCTGGAGTTTTGAGTACCGACGGCATGGAACAGAACCCGAGGCATGTTTCCGTCCTGCTGGACGAATGTATAGAAAACCTGAATATCAAACCGGATGGGATCTATCTTGACGGAACGCTCGGCATGGGCGGACATTCTTATGAGATCGCCTCCCGGCTCTCAGGAGGGCGGCTCATCTGCATCGACAGGGATGAGACAGCCATTGAGAGAGCCGGAAGGCGTCTTGCGCCTTTTGGGGAGAAGGTAAAGCTTGTGCACGGCAACTTCTCCGACGCGGCTGCGATCCTGGACTCCCTCGGCATCACGGGGGTGGACGGGATGCTCTTCGACCTGGGCGTCTCCTCGCCCCAGCTTGATGAGGCGGAGCGCGGCTTTTCCTATATGGCCGACGCGCCGCTCGATATGCGCATGGACCGCAGCGGCGATC
>Ga0310697_10004284_pt1 | contig 14143 bp, 10 predicted proteins | sample 172DNAGHGlowgp2_FD_203883 | JGI IMG/M metagenome (GOLD analysis project Ga0310697, IMG submission 203883) | Sheep rumen microbial communities from Palmerston North, Manawatu-Wanganui, New Zealand - 1728 DNA GHGlow gp2 (v2) (version 2) | ecosystem: Host-associated > Mammals > Digestive system >...
GCCGTTGCCGCCGATGACCACCAGCGCGTCAATCTTCTCCTTCTGGCAAGTCCCGTAAGCCTTCTTCATGCCCTCAGCCGTCATGAACTCCTTGCTGCGGGCCGTCTTCAGAATCGTGCCGCCACGGGTAATGATGCCGCTGACGTCTTCGGTCGTGAAGGTCTTCACCTCATCGTTGATGAGACCCTCATAGCCACGGTAGATGCCTTTGATGTTGAAGCCGTTGCAGATGCCGGCACGCGTCACGGCACGGATGGCAGCGTTCATGCCAGGGGCATCTCCGCCAGAGGTCAGGATGCCTATTGTCTTAATCTTGCTCATATTCCTAAGTTTTTTATTCGGTTTAGTACTGTTTCTGCTTGCAAATATAGAAATAATCCGTAGAACGACAAAGGATTTTCTTGCCTATCTTTCGATTTACGCCTTTATTTCTTTCCATTCGGCTCGTAACTCGGGGATGTGCTGTGTCGTAAACCTTCAATCAGGCTGACAAGTTCACAAATCCACAGGGAAAAACTCCTCGTTTCATATGACAAAATCCCCAAAAACGCACCACCAAACCTCGACACCCGCACTACAAAATCCATTTAGGCTGGTTACAAAATTATTTTCAAGGCTTGAAAATATATAACCAAACCTTGAAAATATATAACCAAAGCCTGAAAATATATTTTCAAGCCTTGAAAATAATTTTTATCCACGCCGTTCAGGATTTGTAATTATTGCTGTCCGGGGAAAAGCACCAAAGGTGCGAAAGAACACAGGCGGAAAACACCCCCGTCTGTGGTCTGTCGTCTCTTCGAGACTTTTGGCAAGCCTCCATGAGCTGCTATTCGTCAGAAAGTCCGATAGAAAAGGACCTAAAAGGAAGAGAGAGAATTTTCCCCGGACAGCAATAATTGGAAAAGTACCTGTGGCTTCGGACGCTTCTACGAGGGGAGGCTTAGAATTCGTAGCCCAGGTTGAGGAAGAAGTAGGGCTTCTTCGTGTGGTTGCTATAGCCGAAGCTGGCACCGATGGGGCCGAAGATGGTGTTGTAGTAGTAAGCTATCTGTCCGCCGAGGAGGGTGCGGTTGTCGAAGATTTCCTTCAGTTTGTCTGCTTGCTGACCTGCGGCAAAGCGGAGAAGCACGTAGTGGTTACGCCCTATTCGCTGCTGTGCCTGTAGCTGCGCGGCGATGAACTGCTTCTTCACGTATTCCATGTTTCCCATGCCGGCAAAGGGCATCTGCTGCTCGATGTAGTGGCCGAACCAGTCGCCGCCGATGGTGTTGCCGCTGAAGGTAGGCACGGCGTTGCCGAAGAGCATACGTCCGTAGAGCATGGGCTGCAGGGTGAAGCGTTTGCCGAAGGTGAACGACATGCGCCAGTTGGCTCTGACGTCGCTCAGTCCGGTCTTGCCGTCGAGCTTTACGAAGTTGTCGGTCACGTAGGCATATTCAGCCTTGAAGCTGGCACCGCGTGTGGGGAAGATCCAGTTGTCCTCGCTGTTGTAGCTTGCCTGAGCGCGATAGCTGAAGTAGTGGTCGTTGCTGAGGACCACCGGATTGTCCATTCTGTCGGCCACCAGCTTGTCCTGATAGCGCACGTAGTCCCAGCGCAGTCCCATCTGCAGGTTGAAGTGGCGGAAGTCGTTGTTGAAGGGAATGAGGTTCACCTGATGGTGATGATAGAGGATGCTGTAGTCGCGGTCGCCATCGATATAGATGTCTATGTCGTTGCGGCGGAAGGTATAGTCCACGGTCGGGCGGCTGAAGCTGCGCGGATGTATGGTCCAGGCTCCGTGTACCATCATGCGTTTGCCCAGTCTCACCGTCAGGTCGGCGTTCATGGGGATGGCAGTCTTCATGGGGAATTCGGCACTCACCTGTAGCGAGGCGTGCTCTTCTGTGTCGTAGCGCATACCGGCGTGGAGCTGTATGGACTTGCGGTTGCCGGCAGAGATGATGACGCGTACGCCGTCGCCTTCGGGCATGAATTGGCACTCGGCAGTCTGGTAGAAGAGGTCGAGGCGCATACATGTCGTGATTTGCTGTGCCAGCCCGGCGTCGATGCTGTCTCTCTTCTGCAGAAGGAACTTCTGTCGGATGAAGTTCTCGGCTTGCGGCGTCATGTTCTCGAAGGTGTAGCCTGTGACGTGTTGCTTCTCGGTCATGGCCTGCGGGCGCAGAGGGTGCAGGATGGTGGGGCGGAAGTCGTTGCCGATGCCGATGCGCTGCTTCAGGGCGATGATGTCGTCCCAGTGGCGCATGGCCTCTTCTTCGCCTCGGCGGATGAGGGTGTCGATGGCGGCAGCCGAGAAGCTGGCAGAGCCGTAGCCCTTCGTATCGACCTGCATGTGGAGGTCGGTGATGGCGAGGTTGTCCTCGACCTTGTTCTTACAGTTCACATCGACGATTTGGCTTATGATGCTCATCGTGCCGCCCATCTGGTCGGCTGCTTTCGGAGCACCCTGCACGGTGACGCCGATGATGATGTCGGCACCCATCTCGCGGGCGATGTCGGCTGGATAGTTGTTCTTCAGGCCGCCATCGACCAGCACCTTGTCGCCGATTCTGACGGGCGAGAAGGCTCCTGGTATCGACATTGAGGCGCGCATGGCCTGCGGCAGACGTCCGCTGTGGAAGTCCACCTCGCTGTTGTCGATGATGTTCGTTGCCACGCAGGCAAAGGGGATGGGCAGGTCCTTCGAGAAGTCGAGTGAGTCGGTGTAGCCTGAGCAGACCTGCTGGAACAGTTCAGCCAGGTTCTTGCCTTTGATGAGGCCGCCCGCATTCATGTTGCGCTTGCCGATGCTCAGGCCCGTGGTGAAGATGTAGGTGTACTGCTTCAGTCGGTCGCGGAGGCTCTGGTTGTTCAGGTTCTCCTTGTCGCTGATGACGTAGCTCCAGTCCTGTGCGCGAGCCACGGAGTCGAGGGCATTGGCATTGTAGCCGATGGCATAGAGTCCGCCGATGATGCTGCCCATCGACGTGCCGGTGATGATGTCCACGGGGATGCCGGCCTTCTCCAGTACCTTCAGCACACCGATGTGTGCCATGCCTTTAGCTCCGCCACCACTCAGCACGACAGCCACTTTCTTTCTCTCCTGCTCCTGCTTCTGCGCATTCACCATGCCGCACATCAGCGCAGCAGCCAATAGCAGTAATATCTTCTTAACCATGTCGTTTAGTGTGTTTGATGTGTCATTGTTTCCCTGTCGGAGCGTCGAAGTCAAACTCCAGTTGCGGTGAGCCGAGCAAGTTGAAGGTCATGCGGTGGTAGGGCGTAGTGCCATGCTCGCGGATGGCCTGGCGGTGTACCGGTGCGGGGTAGCCCTTGTTCCTGTCCCAATGGTACGCAGGGTATTCCTCGTGGAGCTTCAGCATGTGGTCGTCTCGGTAGGTCTTGGCCAGGATGCTGGCGGCAGCGATGCTCATGTACTTTCCGTCGCCCTTGACGATGGTCGTGTAGGGCAGGTCTTTATAGGGCATGAAGCGGTTGCCGTCGATGATGACTTCCTCGGGTCGTACCTTGAGCCCGTCCAATGCACGGTGCATGGCCAGTATGCTGGCACGCAGGATGTTGATGCGGTCTATCTCCTCGTTAGTGACGATGCCCACAGCCCATGCCAGTGCCTCGCGCTCGATGACTTCCCGCAGGGCATAGCGCTTCTTCTCGCTGAGCTGCTTAGAGTCGTTGAGCATGTCGCTCTTGAAGTCGGGCGGCAAGATGACGGCAGCCGCAAAGACAGGTCCCGCCAGACAGCCGCGCCCAGCCTCGTCGCATCCCGCTTCGATGACATCTTTATGGTAGTAAGGCAATAGCATCACTTTTTTACCTTTTCACCTTTTTACCTTTTCACCTTTTAATGATTGCTCTGATGATGAACCAGAAGTGGCGCATGACGGTCGGCAACCAGCCGTAGTAGTGCGCCATGATGCGGAAGCGCTCGATGAGCGAGGCTCGCTGATTGCTAGTCGTCATGCCCTCGTTGAGGTAGTCCGTGAGGACGAGCCTGGTGTTCACTATCCGTAGGCGACGGCGGTTGGCTCTACGCAAGAGGCGGATGCACCAGTCGAAGTCAGCAGAGTATCGGAAGCTGAGGTCGTAGGGCTCCTGCTTTGCCAAGTCGGTGCGGACGTAGAAGGACTGGTGGCAGACGCGCATACCGTCGCGGAAGGTGTCGGGTGTGAGGTTCTCCGGTGGCGTGAGTCGGCGTCGGCGCAGGAAGTTCCCTTCTGCATCGACGATGTGAGTGTCGCCGTAGAGAATGGCAGGATGCCGGTGTCCGCCCTTCATCCATTGCGTCTGCTGCACTATGGCCGAGATGGTGTCGGTGCTGTGCAGACAGTCCCCTGCATTGAGGAAGACGATGTATTCGCCCGTGGCAGCAAGCAGTGCCTTGTTCATTGCATCGTAGAGCCCGCTGTCAGGTTCGCAGATGAGCCGTATGTTGTGGCGCGACTGGTTCTCCTCTACATAGCGCTGCACGAGCGAGAGGGTGTGGTCGGTGGAGCATCCGTCGATGATGAGGTGCTCTATGCGGGCGTAGTCCTGAGAGGCAACACTTGTGAGTGTGCGCCTCAAGGTCGCTTCGGCATTATACGTGACGGTCGCTATGGTGATAAGTGGCTTCATACAATCTAATATATTCCTGTGCTACCCTTGTCTCGCTAAAGGACGCGGCGGCTTTGGCACGGGCTGCGGCACGCAGGTCATGGCCGAGGACGAAGCGGATGCCTGCAGCAAGGTCAGCAGCATCGCGGTAGCGAGCCACATAGCCGTTCTCCAAATGGTCTATCATCTCGGGGATGCCGCCTACGTCAAAGCCTACACAAGGTGTGCCGCAGCTCATGGCTTCGGCGATGGTGTTGGGCAGGTTGTCCTGAAGGCTGGGCGTAAGGAAGACATCGGCAGCATTGTAGAGCAGCGGCATCGTCTGTTCGCCAGCAGAACCGAAGCGCGTCGCGCCAATGCCTTCGGGCAGGGGTATCTGTTCCGAGTCCTTGCCCACGATGACGAGATGGATGGCTTTGTTCAGCCCCTCGAGAGTCCGTAGTGCGTCGGTGAGATACTTGATGCCTTTCCGCTCGTCGGTCACCTTCTGGCTACAGAAGAGGAGCAGGCGCTTGTCCTGAGGCAACGAAAGCGACAGACGCGCCTGATGCATGTCGGTGGGGTGGAAGAGGGCAGAAGGGATGCAGTTGTTGATGTGCTCCACGTGCTCGGAAGGCAAGGCAAGATGGGCTTGGTCGGCAATCCACTGGCTGCAGCCCACGAAGGTGGGATGCCAGCGCTGGTACATCGACCTCTTGCGCGTATATATATAATAAGGTAGGGAACCGCAGAGAATGGGGCAGCGACGGCATTCCGCCTCTTTGCAGTCGCCGCGATAATGGCAGATGCCCAGGTAGGGCCATTCGTCGTGCAGCGTCCAGACGACGCGCTTGCCGCTCTTCAGGATGCGGGCGATGCCGTCCAGCGACAACATGCCTTGGTTTATCCAGTGCAGGTGGACGACGTCTGCTTCCTTGAACTCCTTGGTGCGGGTGATGTCGATGCCCACATTGGCAATGTCTGCTTGCCACAGACGCGACCGTCTGAATCCGCAGCGTGGCAGGATAGTCAGGCGTTCCAGGAACTTCGGTATCTTGTTGCCTACCCGGCAAACCGCAACGGCGTTGGTCTGCTTGTCGCGCACCATGAGCTTCGCCTTCACGCCGTTGGCATTGAGGGCATTCAGAAGACGACAGGCTGCAATGGCACCTCCACCGCTACGTTCACTTGTACTTATGAGCAACACCTTCATGCCTTTTTCATCTTTCTCTTTTTTTACTTTTTCACCTTTTTACTTTTTCACCTTTTCACCTTTTCAATGATAAGCCTTTTTCCCCAACCATTTGTTGATGCGGGCACGGATGGCTTTTAGTATGTAGCTGAAGTTCCCGTATCGAAGGTTCAGGAAGAGTTCCTCGAAGGAACGTCCGACCTTGACCATCGGGTTCATCCAGCCCATGATGCGGTAGGCACGATGGCGATAGGCAACATGCTCCACGACGTAGGGCGGATGATGGAGAAGTGAAGAGTGAAGAGTGAAGAGTGAAGAATCAGAGTTTGTTTCCTCCTTGAAGTGGTTACCTTTATTCTTCACTCTTAACTCTTCACTCTTCACTCCAAAGGGCAGTTCGTAGCGCTGCATCGTGAAGATGCGGCGGTAGCCTCGGGGCATGGTCTGGAGCGAACCGCCGAAGTGCGTACTGTCAGCCGTGGCACCGAGGTTGTTGATCATGTTCTTGCAGGGCACAATGGCAAGGCCGTTAGAGAGCAGCATGTGCGACCAGAAGATAGTCTCGTAGAAGGCTTTGCCCTGCTCGCGGTGCTTGCGGCACATGGGCAGGAAGTCATCGCGATAGCCTCGCTCGCTGATCAGTTCTTCAAGCTGATGCACGGCCACAGGGTTGTCGAGCCACGTATAGTGCTCGTCCCACTGGTCGATGACGCGCCGCCACGATGCCCAGCCCCAGATGCTGAAGTTCGTCGTGAAGAAGTAGTCGCCCTCAGCATCGGTGGTCTGTTCCTCGACGTTGAAGCCGCTGATGAGCGTGATGCGTTCGTCGTTTTCGTAGCGCTCCAGCATCTCCTTGCAGAAAGAGAAGAAGCTGACGGCAGGCACATCGTCATCCTCCAGCACGACGCACTTATCGACATGGCTGAAGGCCCATTTCTGCGAGATGTATTCCGAGGGGTCGCAGCCGTAGTTCTTCTCCTGATAGAGCGTCTCCACCTGACACTCCCAATCCACCTGCGACACCACTTCGCGGCAGGCCATGATGCCTGGCATATCCTTTTCCGAGCGCGGACCGTCCTGATAGAGAAAGAGCCGCGACGGACGTGCCTTGCGCACTTGGGCAAAGACTTGACCGAGTTGCTGGGGCCTGTTGAAGAACAGAATCAGCACGGGAATATCAACGAGAAAGGGTTTCATGTGTGCAAAGATACAAAGAAATTAAGAATTAAGAATCAAGAAAGGGGAATTATTTAGATTTTCAAGACGAAAAGAGCTTCGCTTATCAAAGGAAAGCAAAGATATTGCAAAAAAAAGAAGAGGGAACATACAACTTATCGTAAATAATCGTATATTTGCAGACAAGTGTGTGCCCATTCGTAAGTGGGTTCACGACAACGATACTAAAACCAACTGACTATTAACCAGGAGTGCAAGGTAAGATGCATTCCGCAATCAGACTTTTTCGGATGAAGAGATTTTTTGTGGCAGCAGTCGTGGCTATTATCTTGGCAGGTTGCTCGGATGAGATAGACATGTCTTCGAGATACGTATTCACAGATAAGACCATAACGCAGTACCTGCAGGAGAAGGAGTACTACAGCGAGTACGTCCGTCTGCTTGGCAAGCGGCCTGTCAGTGCGTATTCCCAAACGACATTGCTGCAGTTGCTTTCCGCTCGTGGACATTATACGGTGTTTGCTCCGACAAACGATGCTATCCATGATTATCTGGACAGCCTCTATCATAAGGGCATCATCACGGAACCTTCGTGGAACGGGTTTGAGAAGCAGGAGACTTTGGACAGTATCGAGAAGGTGATTATCTTCAACAGCATCCTGGACAGCGGTGACCAGGATGCATACAATGTCCTCGACTTCCCCGACCACGAGCATGAGTTCCAACTGGCTAACATGAACAATCGAAAGCTTCGTGTCTATTATGGCTCTAACAATACGGACAGCATCAGCATAGAGGGCGTGGCCCTTGTGTCGGAAAAGAACCGAGGCATCGTGCTGACCAACGGATATATCCATCAGGTGGAGGGCGTGATAGCTCCGAGCGACGGACGTCTGGGCGACTTCATCCGCCTCTGGTCCAATATGCCGAAGAGCGGATATAGCGTCATGTCGCGTCTGATAACGGCATGTGGGTTAATAGATACGCTGAGTGCCTACCGCGACGAGGTATGGGAACATCTGTACCTAACGGGCGGCGTGAAGGACTTGCGCGTGCATTCTTCTGTAGGGCAGGTCGGCACTATCCCCGAGCATCGCTTCTACGGCTTTACCCTTTTTGCAGAGACCGACCAGTTCTGGGAGCGGACTCTTGGGCATAAGGCAAGCGACATTACCGTAGGCGAGGTGTGCGAGTACTTGCAGAACACGGGCCTCTTCGACTACGTGGAGGGGACGCTCTACGATGATGACTATGCCAACGAGATGAACGTGCTGAACCAGTTCGTGACATATCACCTGCTGCCTCAGCGCATAGGAAGGGACAAGCTGGTGATTCACTACAACGAGGTGGGCTACAACTACGGCACCGCCAAGGCTCCCTCAATAGCCATCATGGACTATTACCAGACGATGGGTCTCCCCCGCCTGCTGAAGACCTTCGAGAGCCGAGAGAGTGACGGCATTTACCTGAACCGCTTCCCGAAGCTCCAGAACGGAAGGGGACAGTTTGGCACGTACCGCGAAAACAAGAACGACTATCACGAGAGCGGTCTTTTCCCACAACTGAAGGGGTCCAGCACGACAAGCGATGAGAACCAGGGCATACGCGTGCTGACCAATACAGAGACAGGTACGGATGCCAGCAACATCGTCAATGCCGTCGTATATCCCATAGACCGACTGCTTGTTTGCACAGAGAATGTCTGCAATCAGATGGCAGGCCAGCGCATCCGCATCGATGCCGGATGCATGATGCCTGAGCTGATGAACAACGACATCCGTGCTCCTCGCACCAACTACACCTATGGCGCTACCAGTGTGAGAGCCATACCGACGAACTACCCCTACATCTCTAATGTAGAGATACGAGAAGGCACAGACTTCTATTTCCTCTCGGGATACCCTTCCCCATATCACAACCTTCAGGGCGACGAGTTCAACATAATTGGGCAATATGACATCACGATGCAGTTGCCGCCCGTGCCTCGTGCTGGACAGTATGAGATACGCTTCGGCGTGGCCACAGGTTCGTATGTACGTTCCATGGCGCAGGTTTATTTCGGCACAGAACGCGACAAGATGCCAGCTGCCGGCATTCCTCTGGACCTTCGACTTGGCGGACTGGAGATGAGGTTGCCGACCGGTGCGTCACCGTCCAACGTAGGATGGGAGGCAGACACCGACGATGAGGAATACAACGACCAGGTGACGAAGGTCATGCGTACGAGAGGCTTTATGAAGGCTCCCAATTCGTGGACCAACAAGATGGGAACCTATGAAAGTGTACGTAAGGACCACTTCATGTCGCGCCGCATACTGGTAAATGCATACCTCAAGCCTTACCAGAACTACTACATCCGGTTCAAGTCCGTCCTTGAAGATAAGAACAAGGAGTTCTACATGGACTACTTTGAGTATGTAGCCAAGGAAGTCTATGACAATCCCGAGGAGTCGGAGGACATCTGGTAACGTCCTTCAGCCCCTTAGCTCATTAGGTTGATGGCCCAGATGAGAATGGCATAGCGGAGCGCTTTTCCCAGAAAGATGCTTAGGAAGGAGAGGTAAGGATTGGCCCTCATGTAGCCAAGGGTGACGCTCAGGGCACTGCCCAGGATGGGCAGGAAGCAGAAGAAGCCCATCCATGCACCGCGTCCTTGCAGCCATTGCTGTGTGCGTTCTATCTTCTCGCGTCTGACGTGAAGGTAGTGTTCAATCCATTCCAGACGTCCGAAGGTGCCTATCCAGTAGTTGAACATACTGCCCAGCACATTGCCTATAGTGGCACTGGCGAAAAGCGGCCAGGGCTGTAAGCCTGCCAGTTGCAGACCAGCCAAGAGGGTCTCGCTGCTGAAGGGGAACACGCTGCCTGCCACGAAGGCAGCCACACCCATGCCCGTGTAGCCGTAGGCTATCAGATACTGAATGATGTCATCCATAGATTTAGGACTCCTATGGCTGCTACGAGCAGGAGGGACAAGATGAAAAGCAGACCAGACAGAATGCCTCGGGAAAGGGCAAGGTAGTGTGCGATGAGCGGACTGGCGCTGGCTACCAGGAGTGCCATTGTGGTCTGGTAGTGCGCAGGTTGCAGCACCATGTATGCCATCGGCAGCAGCGTCTGCATTATATATATATATAGTATCATGCGCGCACGTATCTTGTCGTCGTATCTCGTGCTGAGATAATGTATGATGCTGACGATGCTAAGCAGCGCTACGCCACCGGCAGAGACTTTCTCCGTAAAGGTAAAGGGCAGCGGGAAGCACTTCCATGAAAGTTCCTTTAAGGAGAGGACAATGGGAAGGCTTGCCATAGAGGGTGAGGTCTGGAGCGGGTCTATGAAGCACCAGATGGCGTAGCACCAGTAGGGCGCTATGAGTCCGAGTATGCCAGCCCAAAAGGCTTTCCATGTTATGGAGCGCAGGAAGATGATGAGGTACAGGTAGAAGAGCACTGCCATCGGGAGCATGACGGGTGCACAGAGGCTGCCCAGACTGAGCATGAGGAAGACGTGGAAGACATACGCCTGAGGATGAAGCCGCTGGTAGCATAGGAAGAGCAGCAGATAGCTGATGCAGAGGCACGAGGCAGCGATGAGCGGCTCTCCGATGGGGTGCATGAAGGGGAAGCAGGCCGAGAGCAGCAGCCATACGCAAGCCATCAAGTGAGTGCGGATGCGGATGATGTGCAGTTGGGTGTTGGTCCCCATGATGACGTAGGTCATCAGCAGGCAAAGCGCAAGTCCCAGTATGTTTAGAAGTGAGAAAGTACCTTTGGGCAACCACCACAAGGCGATTGCCACTAATATGCAAATGGGAGGCGTCAGCTCACTCCCTGCCACTTTGCTCTGGAACTTGTACTGCTTCACGTTAGTCCATAGTTCATAGTCCATAGTCCTTAGTCCATAGTTGCATCATTCGTTCTGTTGCAGGGCGTAGCCTAACTATGGACTATGGACTATGAATTGTCTTTACAGGTCTGCTCCGATGTCTCTGCGGAAGTTCTTGCCTTGGAACTGTATCAGCTTGGCATTGGCAAAGCTCTTCTCCAGGGCTTCTTCCTTGTCCTTCCCGTAGCTGCTGACGGCAATGACACGTCCACCGTTGGTCACAATCTCGCCATCCTTTTTGGCTGTCCCAGCATGGAAGACGATGCTGCCCCATACGTCTTCGAGACCGGTGATGGGGAATCCCTTCTCGTAGGAGCCAGGGTAGCCTCCGCTGACGAGCATGACGCAGACGGCAGCCCTTTCGTCGAACTCAACTTTCCGCTCGGCAAGCGTGCCTGTAGCAACGCCTTCGAAGAGATCCACGATGTCGCTCTTCAAGCGCAGCATGACGGTCTCCGTCTCCGGGTCGCCCATGCGGACGTTGTATTCGATGACCTTCGGTTCGCCTGCTCCTTGCTCTTTGCCCCCTGCCCCTGTATTGATGAGGCCGAAGAAGATGAAGCCCTTGTAGTCGATGCCTTCTGCCTTGAGACCTTCCACGGTGGGGCGGATGATGCGGTCCTCCACCTTCTGCATCCATTCTTTTGTAGCGAAAGGCACGGGAGAGACGCTGCCCATGCCGCCGGTGTTCAGACCGGTGTCGCCTTCGCCGATGCGTTTGTAGTCTTTCGCTTCAGGCAGAATCTTGTAGCTCTTGCCGTCGGTGAGGACGAAGACGCTGCACTCGATGCCGTCCAGGAACTCCTCGATGACCACACGGCTGCTGGCACCGCCGAACATGCCGCCGAGCATTTCCTTGAGCTCCTTCTTCGCTTCTTCGAGTGTCAGTAGGATGAGTACGCCTTTGCCGGCGCATAGGCCGTCGGCTTTGAGTACGTAGGGCGGCTGCAAGGTCTCGAGGAAGGAGATGCCTTCCTCAATAGTGTCTTTTGTAAATGTCTTGTATGCTGCCGTGGGAATGCCGTGCCGCTGCATGAAGCCTTTGGCGAAGTCCTTGCTTCCCTCGAGCACAGCTCCTGCCTTCGACGGACCGATGACTGGGATGTCCTTCAGCTCAGGATCGTTCTTGAAGTAGTCATAGATGCCTTTCACCAAAGGGTCTTCCGGACCGACCACCACCATCTGTATCCGGTTCCTCAACACAAGCATCTTGATGCCATCGAAGTCATCGACCTTGATGTTGACGTTTTCGCCGATGGTGGCTGTGCCTGCATTGCCCGGAGCAATGTACAGTTTCTCACACTTGACGCTTTGACTTATTTTCCAGGCCAGCGCATGTTCGCGCCCGCCGCTGCCTAAAAGGAGAATTCGCCCCTCTCCCCGGCCCTCCCTCAAAGGGGAGGGAGTTCCCGTTCCGTTTGTCATTGCTGTGATATCTTTTAATTATGATATGTATATCGATAAAAATTCAGTAATGTCTTTTAATACTTTGTCTATATCAAAAAGGACTTGTTCGTTGGTGAAGCGAAGGATATTGTATCCTTTTGCCTGAAGCCTTTCCTCTCTTTCCTTGTCGAGCTGTTGCTGTTCCTCTTGCAGGTGATAGCCTCCATCAACTTCAATGATAAGGTTTGCCGATGGGCAATAGAAGTCTGCTATGAAGTCCAGTATGATGCATTGTCGCTTGAAGTCGGTGCCGAGCCCTTTTCCTTTGAGTTGTTTCCAGAGGAACGTCTCAGCTTCCGTCGGGTTGTTTCTCCTTCTGCGAGCATTTTCCTTGAGAATAGGATACCAGTCCGGGTTCGCTCGGTGAAAGTCATCCATAGTTATTATTTAAGCCTCTCTCTGAGTCGGGGCCGCGGCGGTTCCCCGCCTCCCCTTTGGGGGAGGAGGGGTTAGGGGTTGGAGAGGGGCTTCAGGTAGTCCTCGAAGTATTGTGTAATCCTCTCGTGGAGGTGGACGCTCTTGTGCCCTGCCATGTTGTGGCCTTCACCGGGATAGACGAAGAAGTCGGGCTGGGTGCCGGCCTCGGCACAGGCGTTGAGGAACTGCAGGCTGTGCTGAGGCACGCAGGTCGGGTCGTTCATGCCGATGATGATTTGCAGTTTGCCCTTCAGATTCTTGGCTTTATTGATGCAACTTGTCTGCTCGTAGCCCTCGGGATTCTGTTCGGGCGTGTCCATGTAGCGCTCGCCGTACATCACTTCGTACCACTTCCAGTCGATGACCGGGCCGCCTGCCACGCCTACCTTGAACGCGTCGGGATAAGTGGTCATCAGCGATGTCGTCATAAAGCCGCCGAAGCTCCAGCCGTGTACGCCCAGACGGTCGGCATCCACGTAGGGCAGCGACTTCAGGTAAGCCACGCCCTGCATCTGGTCCTTCATCTCCTCTTGGCCCAGATGTCTGAAGGTCACTTGCTCGAAGTCGCGGCCTCGGTCCTCGCTACCACGGTTGTCGAGGATGAAGAGGATGTAGCCTTTCTGCGCCATGTACGTTTCCCAGGAGCGCGAGCCCCAGTGCCACGAGGCCTCGACGTTGTGGGCATGTGGGCCGCCATAGACATAGACGACGGTCGGGTACTTCTTTGAGGCATCGAAGTCCATCGGCTTGACCATGCGCCAGTAGAGTGTCGTCTGGCCGTCGGCAGCAAGGATGGTGCCCTGCTCGAAGATGGGCTGATACCAACCTTCCCACGGGTCTTTGGCTGTGCGGACGAGCGATTGCTTGCCGGTCTTCGTATCGGTCACGGCGCAGGCACGCGGCACGGTGGGTTCCTGCCAAGTGTCGATGAGGTAACGACCATCGGCAGAGAGCTGTGCAGAGTGACAGCCGCGACCGTTGTCGAGCAAGGTGCGCTTCTTGGTCTTCAGGTCGAGACGGTAGATGTTGCGCCCTAAGTCGCCCGCTTCCTTCGTGATGATGATGGCGCTTTTTGTGGCGGAGCAGAAGCCGACGAGTTCCTTCACGACCCACTTGCCGCTGGTCAGTTGTCCGAGTTCCTTGCCGTTGATGTCCATGAGGTACAGGTGCTTGTAGCCGTCCTTCCAGCTCCAGTAGATGAACTTCGTGTCGTCCCAGGGCAGGAAGGTGATGGGGTGGAGAGGTTCGACGTACTTGTCGGAGCTTTCTTCGCGGAGGGTCTTTATCTTGCGGCCCGTCGTGGTGTCGTAGGCATCGAGCGTCGTATGATTCTGGTCGCGGTTGAGTTCGTAGAGATAGAGCGTCTTGCCATCCGGTGCCCAGGCGATGTTCGTGAAGTAGCGGTCGGTGGGGTCGCCCAGATCGAGGTAGATGCATCCTGCCCCT
>Ga0310697_10004286_pt1 | contig 14140 bp, 10 predicted proteins | sample 172DNAGHGlowgp2_FD_203883 | JGI IMG/M metagenome (GOLD analysis project Ga0310697, IMG submission 203883) | Sheep rumen microbial communities from Palmerston North, Manawatu-Wanganui, New Zealand - 1728 DNA GHGlow gp2 (v2) (version 2) | ecosystem: Host-associated > Mammals > Digestive system >...
ATCATATAATTCTTTTAACTTATTAATATTTTCTTTCTTATAACCAACAACTCTATCTACAATTTGAGGATTAACTCCTATTTCAATCTCTTTTATAGTTGTGTTAAAACTCTTAATCTTCTCAACAATTGTATCATAGTAAATAGCAGATTCCACTAACTGTCTAAATGAGTCATGATATGGACCTGCAACAACTTCACTTCCATCTGTTCCAGGTGCTGATATAGTATCAGTATTTTGAAGTCCAACTCTTATAACTTTTATATTTTTCTTGCCAAATAAATAACAAAGTTCTTTACATCTTTCAACAGCTTGCTCAACAGTAAGTGGTTCGAATTCTCCCTCATTATACTCTGCCTCAAGTTCTGTTCCTCTAATTACAAGCACAGGATATATTCTAACTAGTTTTGGTTTTAATTTAATTAAATCTTTTGCTGTATTTAAATCATCAAGTTCAGAGCTTTCTGGAAGTCCTACCATCATTTGATGTCCTAATGTGAATCTATATCTTCTTATTAGCTTAGAAGCTTTCTTAACATCTTCAAATGTATGACCTCTCTTACATTTTTTAAGAATATAGTCATTAGTTGATTGCACTCCAAGTTCAATTGTTTTAACCTTATATTTCTTTAATCTTTTTAAAGTTGGCTTGTCTATGTAATCTGGTCTTGTTGAAATTCTAATTCCATCTACTTCTTTTCTCTTTATATACTCATATGCTGCAGAAAGTAATCTTTCTTGTTGATCAACATCTATACCAGTAAAGCTTCCACCAAAGAAAGCAACTTCTACATATGCATCTTTATCTCTAAATGAATTTAAGTAGTATTCAATTGTTTCTCTTACATCGTCTTCTGTTACGTTCTTTAATTGACCACTTATTTTTCTTTGATTGCAAAAAGTACAATCATTTGGACATCCTAAGTGAGGTACAAATATTGGTATTACGTACTGCCTCTTGTTCATGTTTTCCCCCTTTAATTTAAGTTTTCTAAAGCATATTTAGCTGCTTCCATTTCAGCACTCTTTTTGCTTCTTCCACTTCCTTCAGCTAATTTTTTTCCATTACATTCGACCTGTGCTGTAAACCACTTGTCATGGTCAGGTCCTTCTTCTTTTATAATTGTATATACTATATGAACTTCACCATCTACCTGCAATTTTTCTTGTAGGACAGTCTTATAGTCTTTAATTCCAACGTGTTTACTTGCATACTCAATGTCATCTTTAATGTTTTCTAATATAAATTTTTCAACAACATTAATATCATTTGAATCAAGATAGATAGCTGCAATTACGGCTTCTACAGTATCTGCAAGAATTGCTTTTTTGTTTGATGTAGATGATTTTTCACTTTTTCCTAAAAGTAAGAAATCACTAAAACTATGCTTTTGAGATATTTTATATAAATTGTCTTCACATACTGCATAAGCTCTAACTTTAGTCATTTCTCCTTCAGACAAGTTTAGATAATTTAAAAATAAATATTTACTACTAACAAACTCTAAAATACTATCCCCAAGATACTCTAATCTCTCATAGCTTTCAACTTTATTATCATATGCATAAGATGTATGAGTAAGTGCTTTCTTTAATAAAGCTTTATCTTTAAATGTGTATCCTATGTTGTTTTCTAAATTTTCAAAATCCATTTATTCTCACCTCCTTGGACTTACTAATTTTACCCCATTTAAAAGCTTTTTTCAAGTTAATTGATATAAAAAAAAGAAGGCTAAGCCTTCTTGATTTTATATACTAATTAAACATTCTCTTTTATGTATTCAACTACATCTGATACTGTTACAACTTTTTCAGCATCAGCATCTGGAATCTCAAGATCAAATTCTTCTTCTAAAGCCATAACTAATTCAACTATATCAAGAGAATCAGCTCCTAAATCATCGATAAATGATGAATCCATTGTTACTGTTGTTTCAGAAACGCCTAATTGCTCTACAATAATGTTCTTAACTTTCTCAAAAATTTCTTCACTTTCCATCTATTAAAAATCCTCCTTCTATTTCCTCAACAATCATATTTTAGTTTTACATTATAGCATAGTAATTGTCAAGTAGTTTTTATTTTTTTTCAAACTCCTCTTTCATTTTATCTACAGCCCTACTCTTTACAAAGTTCTCAGCTTGTTTAATAGTGAAATAAAATAGAAATTCATCACTACTTCCGTGTGCTTTAACAACTGGTTTCTTTACTCCTAAAAATAGTGCTCCACCATATTGTTTATAGTCCATAGTTTTTGCAAATCTATTGATTGATGGCAATGCAGGTATAGCTCCTATAGTAGATAATAAATTTTTCTTTAAGCTCTCTTTCAAATTAGTCTTTACTAGTTTTCCAAATCCTTCTATTGTTTTTAAGAAAACATTTCCTGTAAATCCATCTGTAATTACAGCATCTATATCTCCTGTAAAACAATCTCTACCTTCAACATTACCTACGAAGTTAACTCCATACTCTTTTGCATTTTCACTAAGTAATTTATAGGTTTCCTTTACTAAATCATTGCCTTTTGTCTCTTCTGTTCCAATATTTAATAATCCTATTCTTGGACTTTCAATTCCCAAAGTATTTCTTAAATATATTGTAGACATTTGAGCAAATTGGACTAAATTAATTGGTTTGCAATTAGTATTTGCTCCGGCATCCATAAGCATAACGCTCTTCTTATATGAAGGAAGCAATGGTGCTATGGCTGGTCTATCAATTCCTTTAATTCTTCCAACTAAAAGAGTAGCTCCTGTAAGTAAAGCTCCTGAATTTCCAGCACTAACAAATACATCACCCTCATCACTCTTAAGCATATTAAATCCAACAACCATTGATGAATCTTTCTTATGCTTAATCGCCATTGTAGGTATATCTTCCATCTCAATTTGTTCTGTTGCATTTCTAATTGATAAGTTACTAGCTACATCAGATATTTTATCTTTTCCATAAAATTCCTTAACTTTAGCATTAATTACTTCTTCTTTACCAATTAAAACAATCTCAGATTCAATTTCTTTAGCAGCCTTTACAGCTCCTCTAATATTTGCATCAGGTGCGTTATCTCCACCCATTGCATCTAGCAATATTTTCAAAGTAAACCTCCTAAAAGTTTATTAACACATCTATTTTACGTTGTTGAAATCAAAAAATCAACTATTTTTACCCAATTTGACCGACAAGTCAAAAAACTATCTATTAATTTTGAATTTATACTTGTCATATGGGAATGAATTAACGACTAATTCTGCTGATTTTAAATTCTTTTGTACTTTATTGATATCTTTTGGATCATCTACGAAAATAACTGCATAATCAACATCTTTGCTTTCATTAATAAAATCATCTATATCATCAAACACTTCAATAAATACATTCTCATTTCTAGAGAATTCCATAATTTTCTTATATTCTTCTTGTTTTTTATTTTTATCAATGAATAGTTTAATGTATCCAAAATTATTGTATTCAACGTCCCTATTTACGAACGCTTTAAACCTTAGATATTCAAAATAATCTCCAACATATACTATTTTTGAAAACATGCTTACATTATCCCTAATATATCTTTCGTTATATTCTGGATTAAATGTAATCCATCTATCCTTGATTCCACATTTACTCATAGCTTCTTTTACAAGAGTAACTACTGTATCATTGATAAATTGATTCTCACTTACGCACAATGTAACTTCATTTTCATGCATTATTGAATCTAAAATATAAGTTAAAGTTATCTCAGGATTTCCAACATAAGCAACACCTATTTGTTGCTTTTCTTCATCAAAATTATTCTTTGCAACATATTCTTCAATAATATTTCTAAACTTATTTAGATTTACATTAATGCCTTTGCTTGAAGTTTGATTAAATAAATGTTCATTTGTAGTTAAACTACTTTCAACTTCTTTTAATAAAGTCATAAATTCAATTTTTTCCATAACTCTTCATCCTTCAAAAATATAATTCAAGAATATTTTATACATAAATGAAAATAAAGTAAATAAAAATGAGAATTTTAAACATAAAAAAAAGGTTTTCAAGTTAATCTTGAAAACCTTTTATATATTACTTATATTAATTATTCAATAATATCAGCAACAACACCAGAACCTACTGTTCTACCACCTTCACGAATAGCGAATCTTAATCCTTTTTCGATAGCGATTGGTGTGATTAATTCTATTGTCATAGAAACGTTATCACCTGGCATAACCATGTCAACACCAGCTGGTAAATCAATAACACCTGTAACGTCTGTTGTTCTAAAGTAGAATTGTGGTCTGTAACCATTGAAGAAAGGTGTATGTCTTCCACCTTCATCTTTAGTTAAAACGTAAACTTCTGCTTTGAATTTTGTATGTGGATGAATTGTTCCTGGTTTAGCAAGAACTTGTCCTCTTTCGATGTCTTTTCTTTCAACACCTCTTAAAAGAACACCAATGTTATCTCCAGCTTCTGCTTGATCTAACAATTTTCTAAACATTTCAACACCAGTAACAACTGTCTTTCTTCTTTCTGTTGTTAATCCAATGATTTCAACTTCATCAGATAATTTAACTGTTCCTCTTTCTACTCTACCTGTAGCAACTGTACCACGACCTGTGATTGTGAATACGTCTTCTACTGGCATTAAGAATGGTTGATCAGTTGGTCTATCTGGAGTTGGGATATAGCTATCAACAGCATCCATTAATTCTTTGATTGGAGCATATACAGGATCGTTAGGATCTGTAGATGTAGACTCTAATACTTTTAAAGATGAACCTTTAATAATTGGAATCTCGTCTCCTGGGAAATCATATTTAGATAATAGGTCTCTAACTTCCATTTCTACTAATTCAAGTAATTCTGGGTCATCAACCATATCACATTTGTTTAAGTATACAACGATGTACTTAACACCAACTTGTCTAGCAAGTAAGATGTGCTCTCTTGTTTGAGGCATTGGTCCATCAGCTGCAGAAACAACTAATATAGCACCGTCCATTTGAGCAGCACCTGTGATCATGTTTTTAACATAGTCAGCGTGTCCTGGGCAGTCAACGTGTGCATAGTGTCTGTTTTCTGTTTCATATTCTACGTGAGCTGTGTTGATTGTGATTCCTCTTGCTTTTTCTTCTGGAGCTCCGTCAATTTGATCATAAGCTGTATATTGAGCTTTTCCTAATAATCCTAAATATTTTGTAATAGCAGCAGTTGTTGTTGTTTTACCATGGTCAACGTGTCCGATTGTACCAATGTTAACGTGTGGTTTTGTTCTTTCAAATTTAGCTTTAGCCATTTTGAATTTTCCTCCTTCTTTCGGGTTTCAAATCCCCTTAAAATTATATTTAAAATTTAAAAATTTGATAACTATAATCAGTACTTGCATTTTATCTTATATACATAAAAATTGCAAGTGTTTTTGTAAAGAAATTGTAATATTTCAAACTACGTCTTTTCCCCATTTTACGTAGGGAAAAGACCAGTTTTATTATTCATCTTTCTTTGCTCTTGAAGAAACGATTGTATCCAAAATTGATTTTGGAACTTCTTCATAATGAGATGGTTCCATTGAATATGTTCCTCTACCTTGAGTCTTAGATCTCAAATCTGTAGCATATCCAAACATCTCTGATAATGGAATAAATGCATGAATTTCTTGCATTCCGTCATCAGCATCCATTCCTTCCATTCTTCCACGTCTTGAGTTAACGTCTCCGATAACATCACCCATGTATTCTTCTGGAACTACTATATCAACTTTCATGATTGGCTCTAAGATAACAGATTTAGCTTGTCTACATCCTTCCTTAAATGCCATAGATCCAGCGATATGGAATGCTGATTCTGAAGAGTCAACTTCGTGATAAGAACCATCAACTAAAGTTGCTTTGAAGTCGATAACTGGATATCCTGCAAGAACACCAGCTTCTGCTGCTTCTCTAATACCTTCTTCAACTGGTTTAACGTATTCTTTTGGAACAACACCACCAACGATCTTGCTCTCAAATTCAATACCTTTTCCTGGCTCTAATGGTTCAAGTTCTAGCCATACATGTCCGTATTGTCCTCTACCACCAGATTGACGAATGAATTTTCCTTCAACTTTAACTTTATTTCTAATTGTTTCTTTGTATGCAACTTGTGGCTTACCAACATTGCATTCAACTTTGAATTCTCTCTTTAATCTATCAACGATGATATCTAGGTGTAACTCACCCATACCAGCGATAATTGTTTGTCCTGTTTCATGATTTGTGTATGTTTTGAATGTAGGATCTTCTTCAGCAAGTTTTGCTAAAGCAATTCCCATCTTTTCTTGAGCAGCTTTATCTTTAGGCTCAATAGCGATATCGATAACTGGCTCAGGGAATTCCATTGATTCAAGTATAATTGGATGATCAGGGTCACAAAGTGTATTTCCTGTTGTAACATCTTTTAATCCAACTGCAGCAGCTATATCTCCTGCATATACTTTATCAATATCTTCTCTATGGTTAGAATGCATTAATAGAATTCTTCCCATTCTTTCTTTCTTATCTTTGCTTGAATTTAAAACTGTTGATCCAGCTTCTAATGTTCCTGAGTATACTCTAAAGAAACATAATTTTCCAACAAATGGATCAGTAGCAATCTTAAATGCTAATGCTGCAAATGGTTCAGAATCAGATGTCTTAGCTTCAACTTCTTCTCCATCTAATGTTTCACCTTTGATGTGTGCAACATCTAATGGTGATGGCATGAAGTCAACTATTGCATCTAGTAATTCTTGAACACCTTTATTTTTATATGAAGAACCACATGTTACAGGAACGATTTTATTATTACATGTTCCTATTCTTAGACCTTTCTTAATTTCTTCTTCAGAAATTTCTTCTCCTTCTAAGTATTTCATCATTAATTCTTCATCTTGTTCTACAGCAGCTTCTACCATTGCTGATCTAAATTTCTCAGCATCTGCTTTCATATCTTCAGGTATGTCAGTTTCTTCAATGTCTTTGCCCATATCATCCTTATGAATAAAGGCTCTCATTTTGATTAAATCAACTATACCTTTAAATTGATCTTCTGCACCTATTGGTAATTGAATTGGAACTGCGTTTGCTTTTAATCTGTTCTTTAATTGATCAACACAAAGCATAAAGTTAGCTCCAGTGATATCCATCTTATTAACGTATACCATTCTTGGTACAGAGTATTTATCAGCTTGTCTCCAAACTGTTTCTGTTTGTGGTTGAACTCCACCTTTAGCAGCAAGAACTGTAACAGATCCATCAAGAACTCTTAAAGATCTTTGAACTTCAACAGTAAAGTCAACGTGTCCTGGAGTATCAATAATATTTATTCTATTATTTTTCCAGAAGCATGTTGTAGCTGCAGAAGTAATTGTAATACCTCTTTCTTGTTCTTGAGCCATCCAGTCCATTGTTGCTGCACCTTCATGAACTTCACCTATTTTGTGAGTTTTTCCAGTATAATATAAAATTCTCTCAGTAGTTGTTGTTTTACCAGCATCTATGTGAGCCATTATACCGATATTTCTTGTTCTCTCTAATGGGTATGCTCTTCCAGCCACTATTTTATCCTCCTTATTATAAACTATTAAGAACCAAACTAAGTTTGGTTCTTAAGGTTTCTAATATTTTTTTCTCATCTATTTTTATAGAAACCTTAATTTTACCACTTGTAATGTGCGAATGCTTTGTTAGCTTCAGCCATTTTGTGTGTATCTTCTTTCTTCTTGAATGCTCCACCGTTTCCATTGATAGCATCGATTATTTCACCAGCTAGTTTTTCTGACATTGTTTTTTCATGTCTCTTTCTAGCATATGTAACTAACCATCTTAAACCTAAAGTTTGTCTTCTTTCTGGTCTAATCTCTAATGGAACTTGGTATGTAGCACCACCAACTCTTCTTGCTTTTACTTCAAGAACTGGCATAACGTTTTCTAAAGCTGCTTCAAAAACTTCTAATGGATCCTTTTGTTCTTTTTCTTTAACGATTTCAAAAGCATCATATACTATTGATTGAGCAACTGATTTTTTACCATCTAACATTATATTGTTGATTAACTTTGTAACAACTTTGCTATTGTATAATGGATCTGGTAAAACTTCTCTTTTTGCTATATATCCTTTTCTTGGCACTATACTTCCCTCCTTAATAATAATTTTTAACGTTTAAAAATTTATAACGTTAAAGGTACTCTGAAAAGACTATTTCACTTTTCCGTAATAGTGCAGCATCTAGTTTCTATAAAAATATTATTTTATTATAAAAAAGATTTATGCACTATTATCAATTAATTGTTTACTCCTAAATTCTATTTCTTAGGACGTTTTGCACCGTATTTAGATCTTGCTTGCATTCTGTCTTTAACACCTGCAGTATCTAATGTACCTCTGATGATGTGGTATCTAACACCTGGAAGGTCCTTTACTCTACCACCTCTAATTAATACAACACTGTGCTCTTGTAAGTTGTGTCCTTCACCTGGTATATATGAAGTAACTTCATAACCATTTGAAAGTTTAACCCTAGCAACCTTTCTTAAAGCTGAGTTAGGTTTCTTAGGTGTAACTGTCTTAACAACTGTACATACACCTCTTTTTTGTGGTGCACTATGGTTAGTTAAAACTTTTTTTCTAGAGTTATAAACTTTTCCTAATGCAGGAGCAGTAGCTTTCTTTGTTGATGTTTGTCTACCTTTTCTAACTAATTGATTAATTGTTGGCATTCCTCTTTTCACCTCATTTCTTTATTATATTTCTTCGTTATGCCGCAGTCTGACAACATAACGTATTCATTATACAGATTTTTACTCCTGTTGTCAATACTTTTTTGCTGATTTCCGTAGTATTTAAGAGTTTTGTTACAAATGTGTTACAACATTTTTCTACAATTATAAATAGACAAAAAAAGATTTACTCGATTATCCGAGTAAATCTTTTTCTACACGTTTTATTTTCTACTTATCAATTACACTGATACGCTTACTTTTTCTTCTTCAACTTCAGATTTTTTAGATTTATTTCTTTTCTTTGGTTTTTCAACTACAACTTTAATTTCTTCATCATTGACTAATTGATCTACATGCTCTGCTGTTAAACCAAAATATTGTATAAAATTGAAATCTCCATTATCTAAATGCTCTATTGCTGAACTTCCATATTTAACAAATCTAAATCTTGCAATAAGTTTTTCTATCCAAGTAAGTTCATCATCAACATCAATTCCGTTATCTAATTTGAATGCAACTTCTCTTAACTCTGCTTTTGAAATTCCAAGTGAATCTGGTGAAGAACCTGTTTCCATTTCATAAATCAATCTTCCAGCTGGAATAATTCTTACATTATTTCCTTTATATCTAGTAACAAATCCGATTTTCTTATTCTTTTGTTCTCCAACCTCTTGTCCTAATTCTTCTTCAATCTTTGCTACTTCTGGGTCTTTACTTTCTTTTTCAACGTACTCTTCATCAGATAATTCATCAGCATTCTGTTCTTCTAATAACTGTTCTAGAAGTTCTTCTTCTTCAATATCTTCAATGTTAACATCTTCTACATTCTCAACTTCTTCAACATTTTCTATTATATTTTCATCACTAGCAGAATCAACTGATTCATTAATATCTTCATCAGTTAATGTTTGAATCCTTACTAGTTCTTCATTAGCATAAGCTAATGCTTCACTGCACATATCTAATGCTGGATTGATATCTGTTTTAATCTTTTCAGTTAACTCTTTAAAATTCTTTTCTAATTCTTGTAGTTTTACTGCAACTTCTTTATCTATTTCGTTTCCATTATCTGTTTTTGTATTTAAATTAATACCTCTTAACTCTAATGAAATTCCTTCCATATCATGTTTTACTAGGCTCTCTTCATATAGAAGTTTGTCTTTTTTTGTTGTAAAGTATGAAATTGCTTCTTTTAGTAATTCAATATTACGATTTCTTTTTTCTTCAGCGGTAGGAGTAATTTCAACTGCTCTATTTTCAATCTCTTGTTTCTTTGCATCATACTTTGCTTTGATTTCGAAAATTTTATTATTACCTTGATTTACTTTACCTTCTAAAATGCTTATTGCTTCTTCTCTTGAAGATACACCTTCTTCAGGCATATAATACTGACTATTCTTAGCTCTATTTAACTCAGAAGTATCTCTATCCGTGTTATTTTCTTGCTTTCTTAGTTCAGTTTCAAGAATGCTTGCTTCTTCTTCAAGTCCAACATATACATCATCATATGGTGTTGGATCTCTATAAATAAGCTCTTTTCTCTTTCTGAAATTTTCAATTGTCTCTGAAATTTCTTCTTTAAACATAACGACCTTTCTACTCCTTCAAAAAATCGATTTTACAAAGCTATCAAGGTTTTAGCTCATCTTTAGTTTGAAATATTTTCAAAATCATATATTACATTATACATATAATATTATTATTTTGCAAAGTATTTTTCAATATAATCTTAACACTAGTAAAAATTATAGTCAATAAAAAAACTAGGGTATTTCACATTAATTAGTACTATTTTTTATTATTTCAATTGACCTATCAGCAAAAGCTTGATTTCTTTCTTTTTTATCTTTAATTTTTCTTTCTAATTCAGGTAAAATTCCAAAATTAGCATTCATTGGTTGAAAGTTTTCACTTTCGGTTGAAATATATTTTGAAAGTGCTCCAATTACTGTTTTAGGGTCATAAACCACTTTACATTTTTCATAGTTTTCTTTTATATTTTCACCATTATTTTTATACAAGTTATATAAAACAATAGCATTTTTTGCTGCTACAAATCCTGAAGAAATTGATTCAACATATCCTTCCACACCAGTTATTTGTCCAGCGAAGAATATATCTTTATTCTTAACCTTATATGTTTCATCTAGCAATTTAGTAGAATCTATATAAGTATTTCTGTGCATAACACCATACTTTACAAAGTTCGCTTTCTCCAAACCAGGAATCATTGAAAACACTCTTTTTTGTTCACCAAATTTTAAGTTTGTTTGGAAACCAACCATATTATATAAGTTCCCTTCTGCATTATCCTGTCTTAATTGAACAATCGCATATGGTCTCCTAGCAGTTCTTAAATCTGTAAAACCAACAGGTTTTAACGGGCCAAATCTTAATGTGTCCAATCCTCTTTTTGCCATTATCTCAATTGGCATACATCCTTCAAATATTTCTTTTTTCTCAAAGTCATGAAGAGTTACTATTTCAGCATTTACTAATTCGTTTACGAATTTTTCATACTCTTCTTTATTCATTGGTAGATTAATATAGCTTTCTGGAATATCTTTAATTCTTTCTTTCCAAGAGTTTTCATCTTCGTCCAACGCTCTTTCTTGTTCATACCTATCACCATAAAAAGCAATGTCCATATCTATGCTATCTTTTTCAATAATAGGTGCTGCTGCATCGTAAAAATATAATCTATTTTCTCCAGTTAGCTCGATAATCTTTTCTGATAATTTTTCAGATGTTAAAGGCCCAGTTGCAATGATAACTATTGAATTTTCTGGTATTGAAGTCACTTCTTCTCTTATAACTTCTATATATTCATTTTCTTCTACTAATTTGGTTATAGCTTCTGAGAACTTTTCTCTATCTACTGCCAATGCTTGCCCTGCAGGAACAGAAACTTTATCTGCTTCTTGGATTAAATAACTTCCGAGCATTCTAAGCTCTTCTTTAAGAAGTCCACATGCGTTTGTATGTAGATTTGATTTAAATGAATTACTACATACAATTTCTGCCAAATTCTCATTTGAATGAGCATCAGAAAACTTTTGAGGTTTCATTTCATAAAGTTTTACATTTATTTTTTCCTTTGCAATTTGAAGTGCCGCTTCGCTACCAGCCAATCCACCTCCAATAATTATTACTTCTTTCATATTTTTCCTTTAATTTATTCTTATTTCTAAACACGTTCGTCAGGATCTTCTCTATATGAAGAATCTACAGCTTTAGTTGGATCCCCTGCAGATTCTTTAGTTGATTCTTTTGGTTTATAAACTCCACCTCCATCAAGATGACATTCTTCAAAAGCACTTGATTGTTGTAATGTTTTCTCCTCTGTTCTTGCATTTTCAGTTTCCACTGCTTTTGCTTGGCTTTTACTCTTTTTAGGAGTTTCTCCAGCTTCAATTCTATCTTGTTTATCAACTATTGATTTTAGTATTTTACCAATTACTTGGCGTCCAAATGATTTCTCGTTTCTAAGGTTCATTGAAGCTAGGGCTCTTTTGGCGCATATAGCCATTGTCGAATTAAATCCCCTATCTCTTAAACATGTCTTTACTTTTTGATAATTAAGCTTTCCTACTTGAAGAAATTTCAATACGTCTACTTGTGTTTTTTCTTTTGCATTAACATTAATATTTTTACAAACTATTTGGCTAAATATAGCTTCATCACCAATTCCCTTAAATCCTTCTAATGATATCAATTTGTCTTGATGTTCATAGTATTCATCTAATTTTCTAGAAGGATATAGCGTCATTCCATTTTTATATATTTGGCTTAAAACACTTTGTGTTGATGTAAATTTCATATCCTTATCTATTTTACAATATCTTCGAGCAATATTTTCTTCATTAATAGTTGGATTTCCATCCTCATCAAATTCGATATAAGGCTTTTTTCTTCCCCTACTAACAAGTTCTAAACCTCTTTGTCCCATCTTTTCAAATATTTCTTTTCTTTCCATCATTTGACTGCGCAATACTGGGTTTTTTTCATTTTCAATTTCTGAAGCATAATTTTTAGCTATATTCAAAGCATATACGCAGTATTCTAGATGCTCTTTTAAATCGCTTTCTAATGTTAATGTAAAAATTGAAGAAGCTTTTTCTCTAAAAACATTACTATAGAAATACTGACATACTCTTGATTCAAGTTTATCTTTATTAAATGTAACAACTTCGCAGAACCTTTTTGCCTCTACATCACTATCTTTATCACTACCGAACTTTTTTACAGCGTCAAAATTTCCATCAAGTTTTCCATCTATAGTTCCAATATAATTGTCAAACGATATACTCTTATAATCTTCTCCTTCAAATGCTTCATTTAATCTTTCCCCATCCACTTGTTCCATTTGCTTTATTTGAGATTCAACGGCTTGTACTTCTTTACCAGTTGCTCCAGCATACCTTAGTTGGGATAATTTTAGTTTTAATTCTAAATATCTAAGCTTTACGACATTTTCTGGAGTAACCCAAGCTCTAACGTACTTAGTTCTGTACACTTTTCTGAATGTATCTCCTAAGCCTTCAAAATCGATTTTTGAATCAGCTGTTAATGCTGCTAAGGCATCTCCTCTTGTAACTTGACCACTATTAATTCTTTCACTATTCATTTTTACTAGTCTGTCCACATCATTGTCACGTATTTTTTCTTGGCTTAGTAACTGTTCTGCGCTATCTAATAATACTCCATGGTAATAATTACGTATATAATCCTTCTCTAATTCCCCCTGAATCTTTCCATATCTAATGTCATGACTTACCATTTCGGGGTTTTCATAAATAATTCTAAAGTAATCAATCAAATGTGGTGCATTATAGCTCTTTCCAGCGTACTTTTCCATAGAAGGATCATTTCGGAACATTTCAAATAAAAGTTCTCTACATTTAACTAAATTGTGTCTTGATTGATCTATTACATCTTCAGTCAAAGCTGTACCTAGGTTATCACGTGTATGTTGCCTTTCATTATTTATTTTTAATAGTAATATTTTTCCATAATATTTTTTCATTTCTGGTGTAAGCTCTTTTGAACCATCACTCATTATTTTTTCTAGATAATTAATGTCAGCTTCAAGACTGTCGTTAACTATACCATCTTTAACACGTTGAAGACACTTTTGCCCCATTTTTGAAAGTTTTCCAGAATCATCATTTTCATACAAGCCCTCTAATATTTCACCTAAACCATCATACTTTTCTAGTAATTGTCTTTGCAACTCAACAATTGTTCTTGGATTTAGGCGTCCTTCTTTAGATGCTTCTAATTGCATGTAATACGCTAATACGCCATCAAGTTCTCTATCTGGTGCGTTTTTCATTACCTCAGCTGTATAGTTATTTATTTCGTCTTCTGTCATTGGTTCGTGTTCTTCTTCTCCAGCTTGCCTTCTTTGG
>Ga0310697_10004288_pt1 | contig 14133 bp, 9 predicted proteins | sample 172DNAGHGlowgp2_FD_203883 | JGI IMG/M metagenome (GOLD analysis project Ga0310697, IMG submission 203883) | Sheep rumen microbial communities from Palmerston North, Manawatu-Wanganui, New Zealand - 1728 DNA GHGlow gp2 (v2) (version 2) | ecosystem: Host-associated > Mammals > Digestive system >...
GCTTTCGGGATTGGGAAAACCCATTGCCAAGGGCAAGTTGAAGAAGAAACTGAAGAATGCCTTCAAGAAGATCGGCTTGAACAAGGCACGCCCGCAGTTCTCGTTTGACGAGGACGGTAATTGTGCCATCAAGTTGCTGGGGATGAGCCTGAAGGGAACCTACAACTACAATCCCAGCCAGGAGAAAATCACCTTCAAGTGGCACGGTGTCCCCTTGACGGCTCGTCTCAAGCGTAGCGGTAAGAAGAAAGCACACTTGACCTTTGATGCCGACAAGTTGTTGAAGCTGTTCTCGTTGGCGAGCAAGGTGAGCGACAACTCTGCCCTTAAGGCGCTCTCGTTCCTGATGGACAACTATGAGGACGTGATGGTGGGTTTTGAACTCAAGAAGTAATAACACTGGCAATCATCAAAACAGGAGAGAATCCCGAATCTGTGGATTCTCTCCTGTAGTATTTTATAAGCGTCATCTAGTTAACGACGGGGCTGGCTCTTCATGTGCTGCTTGCCCTGGTTGACGGCCTGCTTCTTGGTCATGCCGGGCTGACTCTTGCTGCCGGGCTGGCTCTTGGGAGTGCCCATTCCGGGCTGTGTGCCGCCCATACCGGGCTTGGGTTGTGACTTCTCAGGGGGAGCGCCGAAGGTGCGTCCGTTGTATGCACTGTGGTCAAAGTAGCGGTTAGAGCCCTTGTACACCTGGTATCCGGGAGGAGCGGCATAGAAGAAGCGATCCTTGGGATAACGGTTGTAGATGGTGAAGACAAACTTCTTGTTGGCCCACGATACGGGACGATAGAAGTATTTCAGTTGCATGTAGAGCTGGTACTGTGCGGGCGAGAGCACATAGCGCAGCTCGTTGTTGCGGCGGGTCCAGAAAGTGCCGAAGATATCATCATACACGTCGAGGCACATGATGTAGTCCATGTTGATTTCATACACGGCATTATACTGGTCGGCACTCAGTGCCAGTTCATAGGCCATCTTGTCGGTCAGGAAGAGTGCCTGGTTACGCGCCGACTTGTAACTCATTGCGTTGGCTGCTGTTCCGATCATCAGCACTGCCACCATTGTTAAGATAAAGCGTTTCATAGTGCGTATGTTTTAATAGTTACTAATTGTTTGTTGCCCCAAAATTAGCCTATCTGGTTATTTGCTGCAAATTTTTTAGACAAATATTCATAAATAATAGACTAACTACCCCTGAATCTGCATATCCTGTGCCAGCATGACGTCCCCGCTGGCAGTCGCTGCTGTTCTATTGAGCGATGCTGCGGTTTTCTAGACCAAGGGGGAACTTTTCCCGTTTTTTCAATGCTTATCCTTTCTGTTTCATAGTTTATTTGTACTTTTGCGCTTGTATGATAGATTTCACGCCATTGTTTCGTAGCCATTTCTTGGGGCGCCTGAATCAGCACGCACGCTACATTGACCATGCCGACGCAGTTCAGCAGGGTGAGTTGGTGCGGCTTATCGAGAAGGCTTCCTTGACATGGATCGGGCGTAAATATGACTTCTCGTCGATTCGCACCTATCATCAGTTTGCATCGACCTTGCCCCTGTATTCCTATGAGAACTTGAAACCGCAGATCATGCGTATGATCAATGGCGAGAAGGATGAACTGTGGCCGGGACGATGCATGAATTTCGCTCAGTCATCGGGAACTAGCGACGGCCGCAGCAAGTATATCCCTGTCACACGTGAGTCGTTCCGCTGGAACCATTATGTGGGCAGTAGCGATGTGGTGTCCCACTACCTCAACCTCAACCCCTCGAGCCGTATCTTTTCGGGCAAGGCGCTCATCCTGGGCGGCAGTTTCTCCAACCGCCTGCAGCTGCCGCGCGGCGTTAGGGTAGGGGACTTGAGTGCCAACCTCATCGAGAACATGAACCCGCTGGCCGAGCTGGTGCGCATTCCACGCCGGCAGGTGGCGCTGATGGAGAATTGGACCGAGAAGCTGCCGCGCCTGGTTGATGCGTCTATCGGCCAGAATGTGACCAACCTCAGTGGCGTGCCCTCCTGGTTCCTCACCGTCCTTCGCGAGGTGTTGAAGAAGACGGGCCGCTCATGCATCCATGAGGTGTGGCCTAATCTTGAGGTGTTCTTCCATGGCGGCATCGCTTTTGAACCTTATCGCAGCCAGTATGAGGAAATCTGCGATATGGACAGGATGCACTTCCTGGATACCTATAATGCCAGCGAAGGCTTCTTTGCGGTGCAGAGCGACTGGGACAGCGAGGCGATGCTCTTGCTCCTGGATGCGGGGGTGTTCTATGAGTTCCTGCCGGTTGAGGACAGCGAGAGCGAGACCCCCGAGGTCTATCCCATTTGGGAAATCGAGGCGGGCCGCACCTACGAACTTGTCATTACCGCCGCCAATGGCCTGTGGCGCTATCGGCTGGGCGACACGGTGACCATCGAGCAGCTCAACCCTGTGAAAATCACCATCGCAGGCCGTACCCACAGCTTTATCAACGCTTTCGGCGAGGAATTGATGGTCCACAATGCCGACCATGCCATCACCCTGGCATCCCAGGAGACCGATGCCGAGGTGCTCAACTACACGGTGGCACCGGTCTATTCCATCAGCGGGCAGAGCGGCCATCACCAGTGGCTCATTGAGTTTGCTCGTGAACCCCAGGACAGGGAACGCTTCATGCAGCAGCTGGACAAGCACCTGCGTGAGGTGAACAGCGACTATGATGCCAAGCGGTCAGGGGATATCTTCCTTGCCGCGCCATCGCTGGTGATCGCGCCATCGGGCTTGTTCGACCGTTGGCTGGCATCCACGGGCAAGCTGGGCGGCCAGCGCAAGGTCCCGCGCCTCAACAACAACCGCGACGTCATCGACCAGATGCTAGGATTGATCAATCAGGTGGATTAATCATGATGTATAATAGCCGATATTCAAATGGATAAAGATAATACAAAACCAATTGAGTTATTATCAACAGAATACCAGGAGTTAGTTGATAGAATATCTTCAGTTTGGGATAGTGCAAGGAGCAGAGCCGTACTAACAGTCAATGCAGAATTAATTGAGGCCAATTGGTTAACTGGCCAGCAAATCGTTGAATTTGAGCAACAGGGTAATATACGTGCTCAGTATGGAAAACAGCTTCTTGTTAATTTGTCAAGAGACTTGACGGCACGTCGTGGAAGGGGTTTCAGCAGGTCTAATTTGACCTATATGCGTAAGCTATATTTGACTTTTCCAAAATGTGAGACATTGTCTCACAAATTGACATGGAGTCATTATTTTGAATTATTGAAATGTGATGATCCATTAGAGTTTCAGTTCTATTTCAATGAAGCCATCAAAGAGGGATGGAAAGTTAGGGAACTTAAAAGGCAAATGAGGAGTTCACTTTTTCAACGTCTGTCCCTCAGTACAGACAAACAAGGTGTGCTCGCTATTGCTAATGAAGGACATCAAATAATGACCGCCGAAGACATTATTCATGACCCTTATGTTTTAGAATTTACAGGACTTTCTCCCAAGAAGCGATACAAAGAAGGGGAACTGGAAAATGCTTTGAAGAAACACATGGAGCAATTCTTGTTAGAATTGGGGAGAGGATTTGCTTTTGTAGGCAGGCAATATATGATTCCTATTGGTAGCCGACGCTTTAAGGTGGATTTAGTGTTTTATCATTGTATCTTGAAGTGTTATGTGTTAATTGACCTCAAACGGGAAGAAATTAAACATGGTGATATTGGACAGATGAATCTCTACTTAAATTATTTTAAAACAGAGATTTGCCAGCCCGATGACAATCCTCCGATTGGGATAGTGCTTGGTACAAAGAAAGATGAATTATTGATGGAGTATGCTTTGCAGGGCATAACGAATCAATTATTTGCTGCGAGGTATCAATTGTATTTGCCAAAACGCGAAGAACTGCAGGCTCAATTAAATAGTTTATTGAACGAGTAAATTAGTTGTTATTTCATGGTCAAGAGGTTCATCCATAGCAATATCGGTGCCGCAGTGCTGAACATGCTGGTGGCCTACCTCGTGTGGATGCTCTCGCGCGTGGCGTTCTTTGCCGAGAATTGGTCCTCCTTTGCCCCCTACATGTCATGGCCCTTGTTCAAGAGTATGCTGCACGGGGCGCTGGTGTTTGACACGTCGGCATTGCTCTACGTCAACAGCCTCTACTTGGTGCTCATGCTGTTCCCGCTTCACATTAAGGAGCGTGCAGGGTTTCACAAGGGGCTGAGATGGCTGTTTGTCGTCACCAATGCCGTGGGCATTGCGATGAACCTGATGGATGCGGTCTATTTCCAATATACGGGCCGCCGCTCGACGGTGTCGGTGTTTTCCGAGTTTGCCAACGAGGGTAACATCACCTCGATCCTGTTGACCGAGTTTGTCAATCATTGGTACCTGGTGCTGGCATTCATCTTGTTGGTGTTCGTGTTGTGGCGGTGTTATACCCGACCGCGGTTGGAGGTCTATCGTTTTGGCCATCAATATTATATTTCACAGTTTATTGCCCTGCTGGTGATGATTCCGCTGGCTATCGTAGGCATCCGTGGCAGTGTCACTGCAGGCACCCGGCCCATCACCATCAGCAATGCCAACGAGTACGTCAACCGTCCTGTCGAGGCCTCGGTGGTGCTCAACACGCCGTTCTCGATGATACGCAGCATCGGCAAGAAGGCGTTTGTCACCCCTGACTATATGCCCCGCGAGCAGATGGAGGCTATCTATAGCCCTGTCCATGCCCATCCCGTGGTGGACGCCAATAGCCACCCTGGCAAGAACGTGGTCATCCTCATTGTCGAGAGCATGGGCAAGGAGTATGTCGGCTCGCTCAACCGTGACCTGGATGGTGGTCATTACAAGGGATATATGCCGTTCATCGACAGCCTGTTGTCTCGGTCTGTGTCCTTTGAGTACAGCTATGCCAACGGGCGCATCAGCATGGATGCCATGCCCTCGATACTGTCTGGTCTGCCCATGATGGTCGAGCCTTTCTTCCTCACCCCTGCCTCGCTCAACGATGTGGACGGCATCTCGTCGATGCTGGACCGCGAGGGCTACGCCTCCGCCTTTTTCCATGGCGGCCACAACATCTCGATGGGTTTCAGCGCCTATGCCCACAGCATCGGCTATCAGCACTACTATGGACTGGACGAGTACTGCAAGTCGCCCAAGTATGGCGGTATGGACGATTGGGACGGCAAGTGGGCGATCTGGGACGAACCGTTCCTGCAGTTCACCCTCGACAACATCGAGGGGATGCGGCAACCCTTCCTGGCCACCGTGTTCACGGCATCGTCCCATCATCCGTATAACGTCCCCGAGCAATACCGCGACTCGCTGCGCGACGAGGGCGGACAGCCCATCCACAAGTGTGTGCGCTACACCGACCTGGCCCTGCGGCGCTTCTTTGAGCGTGCCAGCCGTGAGCCGTGGTACCAGAATACCATCTTCGTCCTGGTTGCTGACCACACCAACCAGGCCACCCATGACGTCTATAAGACCGACCTGGGCTTGTACAGCATCCCCATCATCTTCTTTACCCCCGACGGTTCCTTGTCTCCGATGCATGACGAGACGACCATCGCCCAGCAGACCGACATCACCCCGACGCTGCTGCACCTGCTGGGTTATAATAAGCCTTACCTCGCCTTCGGCAATGACCTGTTGGCCAATCAGGGCGAAGGGGTAGGGCAGACGTGGGCTTTCAGCTACAATGCTGGCATCTATCAGCTTGTCAAGGGCGACCTCATGTTACAGTTCGACGGCAACAAGACGACTGCCGTCTATCGTTTCAAGACCGACAAACTCTTGAAAGAGAACCTCGTCGGCCAACTGCCCGACCAGCAACCGATGGAGCAGTTCCTCAAGGCCCTCATCCAGCAATACATGTCCCGCATGAATGAGAACCGCCTCCTCCCGTGACACCCTCTCCTATATTCTACGATTGCTCGCCGCAGGCTCGCATTAACCTTTACCGCAGCCACCCGTGACTCACGCCAAGGCGCAAAGACGCTAAGGATATATATGGGGCTATCGCAATCGGTTTTTTACATATAATTACCGTTAATTAACCATGAATTTATTAATGATTAATTCGTGATAATTCACGTAAATAAAACACGATAGGTCACCCGCAGTTTAGTGTTTAGAGAGGCAGGAGCAATGTCTTGAAAATTAAAATTTTAAATCAAATTTATTTAATTTCCCGGGCGTAGCACGGTTTAATATCTTAGCGCCTTAGCGTCTTAGCGTGGGGCACAGATGCGGCAGCCATCAGACATATCAGAATAATTCGTAGTTTTTATTGTAGAGGCAATTCGTGCAATTCGAAATAATAAGAGTGCGGACGCCCAAAATTAGTATAATTTGTGAAATTCGTAGTTTTTAATTGTAGAGACAATTCGTGCAATTCGAAATAATAAGAGTGCGGACGCCCAAAATTAGTATAATTCGTGAAATTCGTAGTTTTTAATTCTAGAGGCAATTCGTAGTTAGAAATTGTGGATATAAAAAGTCCCTGGCAATCGTAATGATTGTCAGGGACTCTTGTTGGTGCCCAGGGCGGGACTCGAACCCGCACACCTCGCGGCACACGCACCTGAAACGTGCGCGTCTACCAATTCCGCCACCTGGGCGTGTGGCTTTGCGCAATTCGTTTTGCGTTTAGCGGTGCAAAGGTAGTACTTTTTTTTAATATACAAGCATTTTGGCAAAAAAAAGTTGAAAAAGTTTTTATTTATCCTTCGCATGGCGTGTTGACACACGCGTTTTATTACATAATTACCATTAATTTGTCATGAATTAATTAATGATAAATTCGCGATAATTCACGTAAAGAAACCCCATTGCGGATGTCAACTAATGCCTAAAACCTAATCACCGATTCAGCCTACGGCTGTTGTTACCCCTCTTGGTATCATTATACTTGTCGCCAGTGTAGGTGTTGTTGGTGATTCCGGTCGAGAATTCGTCCTCCTCTTCTTCCTCGTCGGTGCCTTTCTTGTCCTGTTTCTTGTCCAGCTTGTTCTTGGACTGTTCGGGCCTGTTGCGGCGGATGTCGTCGGGTTTCTGCAGGTCGATAGCGGTCTGGTAAATATTCCAGTTCTCGTCGAGGTCCCAGTTGGCACGCAGGCGCAGCTTCTTGGGGTAGTAATAGACCTCCTCGGGCTGCAGGTGCTGGCTGTAGTTGCCGGTGTCCCACTTGCCGTTGCCGTTGGCGTCGATGGTCAGGCGCAGGAAATAAGTGCCGGCGGGGACGTTGATGAGCTCAAAGGCGCCACCCTGTACGGGCACGGTACGCATGACTTTTTCTCCACTGCCTAGCAGCTCGACAAAGGCATCCTGCTTGACGTTGACCTTGAAATAGACGTTGGCGTATTGCTCCAGTCCTCTTACTTTCAATTCCGCTTTCAGTGCCTCGTTGTGCAACCCGTAGACCGAGGTCACGGCGGCACTGTCAATGGTCAGGCGGTAGGTCATGTCGGGTTGCGGCATGAAGGGCAACCAGTAGCGCATGGGGTCGCAGTCGTTCACGGGAATCAATTGTGGCTTGATCCCGTCGAGGGGAACCCATAGCGTGTCGCGCTTCTCTTCCAGATGCACGCCGCCCGGGTCGATGATGGAGATGGGGGTTTCAAACTTGAGAATGATGGAGTCTCCCACGTCGAGGGTGCCGCTCTTGGCGAGGTCCATCTTGAGGTGGGTAATCTGGTCGGGATCCTTGTGCTGCAATTCCTTGAGTTCCTCGAGCTCGCCCTCGCTGAGTTCCTTGCCTTGGGCGTCTGCTTTCTCTTGTTTTTCAAGGAGTTGTGCGAGTCGCTTGGCACGATCCTGACGTTCCTTGGCTTTCTTCTCCTCTTCCTTGATCTGGGCATTGGACTTGCGGTAGCCGAATCGGATGGTGTCGGTCACCTGTTCCAGACGGTCGGCGGTGTCGGTGCGCAGGTAGGTCATGGCGACGATAAGGGTATCGGTCTTGATGAGCGCCGAGTCGGTGAGCCAGTAGAACAGCGAGTCGTTGGTGGCGGTGCGCTCCACGCGGTACCAGTCGCGCTCGTGCTCGGCGGGACGGATGATGTCCAGCTGGGGCAACGTATCGTTAGGGGCGCCGAAGAGCATGTGCAGCTTGTGGGCCTCGGGGCGGTTGGTCTGCTTGACGTAGTGTGACCGGTAACCCTCGTTGAACATACACAGCAGCAGGTCGTTGGGCAGATAGAGCGTGTGGGTCGCCGTCATTACGGTGTCCACGCGGCGGTCATAGGTGAAAACCGTGTCGCTGGAGGTATATTCGCTCGTTGTGGGCACGATGATGCTGTCCATGAAGGCGATGTCCTCGGTGCGTGCCATGTGATAGTCGCCGTCCACATCGTTCAGGGCGAACACATGGTAGTTGCCGGGCTTGAGGTTGCGGATGGTGAATTGGCCGCGGTCGTTGGTGCGGCTCACACGTTCCAGCGGCAGGCTGGTGAATGCGGTGTCATCAAGGTTGCTGTGTAGGCCCACGATAATGTGCTGCATCGGTTCCAAGTCATTGGCACGCAACACGATACCCGACACCGCGAGCGTGTCGATCTGGTCGCCTGTTGAGAAGGCAAAGGTATAGCCGTCTAGCTGATTGCCCTCGTTATTGTCCTCGATGGCATTGGAGAAGTCGATGACATAGGTGGTGTTTTCCTCCAGCGGCTCGCGGAATTCTACCGTCAACTTCTTGCCCACGGCACGGATCATCGGCTGGGTCTTGGGAGCTGGCGAGATGATGACCTTCTTCTGCTGGTCCTTGAGGTTGACAATCTCGTCAAAGGTGATTTCCACTTTCTGGCCCTTGAAATTGGTTGCACCGGCCTCGGGTGACATTTTCACCACTTGGGGCGGCGTGTAGTCACGCGGTCCGCCTTCAGGCGACCCGATAGTGGCACACGCCATGAGCAGCAAGCCCACAGCGACAGTCAACAGACCATATGTCCATCGGTACTTCATGTGTCTACAGTGCTGCAAAGGTAGTGATTTTCTCACTACCGCGCAAATCTACCAGGATAATGTCGAGGGGGCTACATGCTAGGCTCAATGCTCAACCCGGAATAGATGATGTAAACGAGCAGGAGCAGCAGCAGGGCGATGATGCAGTAGGCAACGATCTTGAAGCCTTGGCTGGGCATCTCTCCGTGCTGATGCATGTGGGGATGCATGCTGTTGTAGTGGTGGGACACCGTGCGCAGCTTGTCCTCGACGCGGGGGCGGGGCTGGCTGACTGGGGTCTCCTCGGTGGGCTGCGGCCTCGTGGGCTTGGCTTCGGTCGGCTCCTCTCGCTTGACTACGGGCTGAGGGATGGGCTTGGGCTCAGGCTTCGGTTCAACAACAGGTTGGGGTGTCGGCTCGTCGAATGGAGCGCTCAGGTCGGCACCGCAATAGGGGCAGAAACTGATGCCTTCGGGCAATTTCTTGCCGCAGCTGTGACAGAATCTGGCCGTTTCGCGGGTGTCGCTCTCGACGGTGGCATTGTGGCGATAGGGGGCATCCGAGTCATCGCGCACGACGAGGGCACCGCCTTCATACTGGCACACGGCAAGGCACTGTGGACACACGACCTGACAATCGTGTATCACCAGCTCCTCCTGGGATACGGCCATCCACTTTCCACACTGCGGGCACCTAAGTTCCATATCTCTCTGTTCTTGAAGTAGCCGCAAAGGTAATACTTTGAGTTCAAAAATGCAAAAAAAAATTCATTTGCCCCATGATAAACCCAAAACTTAGCGGCAAAATCGCCCCAAAAACAAAAAATGTTGCCTTTTTACTTTTCAATGTTAAGAATATCTATTACTTTTGCAGCCGCAAAATTGTCAAATACATTAATTTAACGCAATACAATGGCAAAAAAACAGAACCAAAGTGCCCGCACTACGCTTGAAGAGGTGAATGAATCGCTCACCACTGCGGCACAACGCATTGAAGACAACAAGAAGTACATCAATTGGGCACTCATCGCTATCGCGCTGATTGCTTTGATCGCTGGGGGATATATGTATCTCCACAACAAGAACATTGCCGAGGCTAGGGAGGAAATCGGTAAAGCCGACATCTCTCTGCTCCAGGGTAACCAGGACGAGGCTTTGAAGGCTTATGAGAAGGTCGCTGACGAGTTCGGTAACAAGACCGGCGCCCGCGCACATCTCAACGCTGCCATCCTGCTGTACCAGAAGGGTGAATATGACAAGGCTGTTAAGCACCTCGAGAACTATGATCCCGATGGTACCCTCGTGGCTCCCGCCTGCAAGTCGTTGCTCGGTGACTGCTACGTGAACCTCAAGAAGTATGACAAGGCTGTCGGTGCCTATGACCAGGCTATCAAGCTGGCTAACGGCAACGAGTTGTATGCTCCTGTTTTCTTGATCAAGAAGGCTACCGTACTGCATGAGCTCAAGAAGTATGCCGAGGAGGCTGCCATCTATCAGGAGATTAAGGACACGTACCAGTTGTACACTCAGCAGAACAGGTTCAATGTTGACATGTATCTGGAGCGTGCCAATGCACTTGCCGGAAAATAATCAACGGATTTAATGAAATTGATAAAAGGGCTGGACAAAACATGGTTTTGTGCCAGTCCTTTTTCTTAAAATATCAATACAATTATGACTCCTATCTATCATCGCATATTGCTCAAGCTCAGCGGCGAATCGCTGGCAGCAGAACAGAGTAGCGGCATTGATCCGCAGCGTGTGGCCGACTATGCCACCCAAATCAAGGAAATCGTGGACGCTGGCGTACAGGTAGCCATCGTTGTCGGAGGCGGCAACATCTTCCGCGGCCTCAAGGGTGCCGCCCAGGGCTTTGACCGCGTCAAGGGCGACCAGATGGGCATGCTCGCCACGGTCATCAACGCGTTGGCGCTCTCATCGGCCCTTGAGGGCATCGGACAGCCCGCCCAGGTATTCACCGCCATCGGCATGTTCCCCATCGGCGAGCCTTACAGCAAGTGGCGCGCCATCGAGGCGATGCAGGCCGGCAAGGTCGCCATCTGCTCATGCGGCACTGGTAGCCCCTTCTTCACCACCGACACAGGCAGCACGCTGCGTGCCATCGAGGTCGAGGCCGACGTCATGCTCAAGGGCACCCGCGTGGACGGCATCTACACCGCCGACCCCGAGAAGGACCCCACGGCCACCAAGTTTGACCGCATCACCTACGACGAGATCTACAACCGCGGTCTCAAGGTCATGGACATGACCGCCACCGTCATGGCCCGCGACAACAAGCTGCCCATCCACGTCTTCAACATGGACGTGGTCGGCAACCTCAAGAAGGTGATGAGTGGCGAGCCCATCGGCACCGTCGTCACCCTGTGATGCAGGCAAGCCCCCGCAGTCTAGTGTTTAGAGGTTAGAACTTAGAGGGGCTTCCGCACTAAGGATATAAAACAACAATAAGTACAATAAACACAAATTATTGATTAACAATCAATTGTATTTATTGTACTTATTGTTTTCTTTTTATCCTCTTTGGAGAGAAAACCTTGGATGCAATAAAGTGGAATGTTCTCCATCCATTCCTGGTCCTTGTAAGGAAGCATGGAGCAACGCAGCCCTTTCAAGTGCTTGTCGGCATGGTCTATTGTGACGAATTGTCTTAATGACTTACTTTTAACATTCTCTTCAGCTTTTACCTCAATAGGTATTACACGCTGTGGGGTCTGTACCAGAAAATCAACTTCCTGGGTAGACTTCTCTTTAGCGTAATAATATATGCTCATAGATGGTGACAATGACTTGATTTCTTGCAGAACATAATTCTCTGAGAATGAGCCTTTATACTCCTTAAAAACGTCATTCTTGACAAGCATTTGAGCTGGTGAAGCACCACTCAACGCACCAAGCAGGCCCACATCAAGTATGTAGAGTTTGAAGGCATTAAAGTCTTCATAGAATTTTAAAGGCATTTCTGGTTTTTTGCACTGATGCAGCTTATATACCAAACCTGCATCTGCCAACCACTGTATTGCAATTTCAAAGTCCTTGGCACGACCGCCTTTTTTCACGGCACCATAGATGAACTTTTTATTTTCTTTTGCTAATTGACCAGGGATGCTGTTCCACACCATTCTGATGCGCTCCGCTTCCCTGCCAGCATGCTTGGATATATCGTTAGTGTAAGAATCAATGATCTGCTGTTGGATTTTTCTCACGGCGTGTATGTCCTCATTAGTTGTCCAGTTTAATACTACTTCGGGCATTCCACCCACATAATAGTATTGACGGAGTAAGTCCTCACACAAATCTCTTAACACTTCTATTGACGTCCACTCGCATTCTGACAACATCTGGGCAAGCGTTTCTCGGCCTCTAGCCCATAAAAACTCCTTGAATGACATGGGAAATAACCTCAGCGTATCAACTTTACCTACTGGGTAGGATTCTCCAGGATGATGAACTACCCCCAACAATGAGCCTGCAACAGCAACATGTAATTCTGGCGCATTTTCACAGAAGTATTTCAACGCAGTGATGCCCTGCGGTGCTTCCTGTATCTCGTCAAAGATAATGAGTGTTTGCCCCGGAATAACCGATTGTCCAGTGCTGGCTTCTATGTCTCGCACGATGCGAGTGGGTTTCAAGTCTTGAAGGAATAAACTCTTTGTGAAACTCTCATCTGCACAATTGATGTATATCACATGGTGATACTCGTTGTGCCCAAACTCCTTTAACAACCACGTCTTGCCTACCTGCCGCGCTCCTTCTAGAATTAATGGCTTGCGGTTAGGACTGTTTTTCCACTCAATGAGTGAATTATATAGTTCTCTTTTCATCTGTTCTTCTTTTTTCGTATAATTCTTTCGCAAAATTACATCTTTTTGTGGAAATAAACAGCTATTTCTACATTTTTTCGTGGGAATATGTGTAACTTTTCTACACTTTTTCGTGGGAAAAAGGTGTGATTAGCTTGTGATGCAGGCCAGAGCCCGCAGTTTAGAGGCTAGGGAGTCCCTGCCTCAGGGTCGCCCATGCCGTGACTCCCGTCACGGCCCCAGGAGAGGCACAGAACAACAGTTTTCCTGCGATTTTAACAGTTTGGGGTTGTTAAAAAATGTAATAATGTGACGATATGGGGCAAAATGGCCATTTTTTTGGACATTTTGCCCACTGTTTAGAGCCTTGTCAGTAATTTTGTAGTCCCAAAATCTCCACTTTCAGGTTTGTTTTATATTTAAATAGGTATAGCAATGAAAAGAATTACGACATTAGTGCTCTCTCTCGCAGCCTTTGGTATGACCGCATTTGCGGGTGGTCTGCTGCACAATACCAACCAGCATATTGCCTTCATGCGCATGATGGCTCGTGGTGCCAGCCACGAGATCGACGGTGTTTACACCAACCCTGCCGGACTGGCCTTTATGGACCACGACGGCTGGACCCTGTCGCTCAACATCCAGAGCGCTACCCAGACGCGCAACGCCCTCACCACGTTTGCCCTCTTCCCCGAGGCTGACCACACTCGTCTGTACAAGGGCAAGGCTTCGGCTCCCGTCATCCCGTCGCTCTACGGCGCCTACAAGCGTGACCGCTGGACCTTCTCGGGTTTCTTCGGTTTTACCGGTGGCGGCGGCAAGTGCTCTTTTGACAATGGCCTTCCCGTGTTTGATGCCAGCATCATGGCAGGCATCTACGGTCAGACCGCAGGTCTGAAGAAGACCCTGGCCGATAATCCCGCCACGGCTCCCATTCTTGCCGATCCGCGCATCGCTGGCCTGTTGCCCCTGACGGCAGACAAGTATGACATCAACTCGGCGATGAAGGGTCGCCAGTACATCTACGGCTTGCAACTGGGTGCTACCTACAAGATTATGGATTGGATGAGTGCCTACGTCGGTGGTCGCATGAACTATTTCGATGGCAACTACACGGGCTTTGTCAAGGTGATGCCTAAGCCCGATATGGCTGCTGCAGTTCAGCAGATCGCCATTGCCTATCCCGCCCTTGCTCCCACCTTGAGCACGCTGGTGAACCAGAACGGTGAGATGGCCAATATTGACTTGAACTGCTCTCAGACCGGCTGGGGCGTGACCCCCATCATCGGTGTGGACCTCGTGTGGAAGGGCTTCACCCTGGCTGCCAAGTATGAGTTCAAGACCAACCTCAGCATCGAGAACGAC
>Ga0310697_10004290_pt1 | contig 14131 bp, 10 predicted proteins | sample 172DNAGHGlowgp2_FD_203883 | JGI IMG/M metagenome (GOLD analysis project Ga0310697, IMG submission 203883) | Sheep rumen microbial communities from Palmerston North, Manawatu-Wanganui, New Zealand - 1728 DNA GHGlow gp2 (v2) (version 2) | ecosystem: Host-associated > Mammals > Digestive system >...
GCGCGGGCATATTCAGATAGTGAAGTAAAGATGGGACAGGCATTTGGGCCCTTCGACGGGCTCAGGGACCACAAATATAGTCGCGACAAAATATTTATTGCAACAAAATCTACTGCGACGACTCCTGAAAAACTCAAGGAAGATCTGGAAACATCCCTTTGTAATCTGCGCACTGATTATATTGATATTTACCAGCTGCATTGTGTAAAGCAGTGTTACCGCCCTGGGGATGGAAGTGGACTTTACGAAGCCTTGCTCGAAGCAAAAAAACAGGGAAAAATCAGGCACATAGGAATTACGGCTCACAAAATTGGAATTGCAGAAGAAATTGCTCAAAGTGGATTATATGAGACTCTGCAGTTTCCATTTTCTTATCTGGCTACTGAACGAGATCTTGCACTTGTAGAAACCTGCCGCAAAAATAATATTGGTTTTATTGCAATGAAGGGCTTGTCCGGAGGTTTACTTACAAACGCCCGAGCCTGTATGGCTTTTATGCTGCAGTATGATGTTTTGCCAATCTGGGGTATTCAAAAAATGAGTGAGCTTGAACAGTGGCTGGACTTTATGCAAAATCCACCGGAGATGACGGAAGAGCTTTCTGCAATTATTAAAAAGGATCGCGACGAACTTCTTGGAGATTTTTGCCGTGGTTGTGGCTACTGCATGCCTTGTTCTGTTGGAATTACTATTAATCAATGTGCACGCATGAGCCAGATGATCAGACGGGCTCCTTCTAAAGACTGGCTTACTCCAAACTGGCAGAAAGAAATGCTCAAAATTGAAAAGTGTGTAAACTGTGGCGCCTGTCTTAAGCGATGTCCTTATGAATTAAATATTCCAACATTGCTTCAAAAAAATCTTTCTGATTATAAAGAAATTTTAAGCGGCAAAATCAAGGTTTAAGTTTTATCTGGTTTTGCCAAAAGGAGTTAATAAAATGAAAAAGAATCTTGGTGTTAAGACTGTTATGTTTCCTATGCCAGTTTTAATTATTGCAACCTATAATGAAGACGGTTCTGCTAATGCAATGAATGCGGCCTGGGGTGGTATTCACGATACAAATCAGATTGGTATTTGTATTGCACCGGAACATAAAACTGCAGAAAATATCTTAAAACGCAAAGCCTTTACTGTAAGTATGGCCGACGCTGCTCATGTAACTGCCTGTGATTATATAGGAATTGCAAGCGGAAACAAAGAAGCTAAGAAAATGGAGAAGGCCGGTTTTTCTGTTACTAAATCTGAGTTTGTGGATGCACCTGTAATTAATGAACTGGGCATGGCTCTTGAATGCGAACTTGTTAGTTATGATGTAAAGACCGGCTGCCTTGTGGGAAATATTTTAAATGTAAGTGCAGAAGAAGCTGTGATGACTGATGGAAAAATCGATGTTGAAAAGCTGGATCCTATTACTTATGATACAGAGTTTCACACTTATAGAAAGCTTGGCCCTGTAGCTGGTACTGCCTTTAGCGATGGGAAGAAGCTTTTCTAAAATCTCGTGGAGAGCTTTTGTAAAACTTTTTGAAGACTTCGGCCATGTAGCTTGCGCCTGAAAATCCTGTGATTTGGGCAATTTCGGACATGGTCATTTTGCTGGCCTGTAGTAAATCTGCAACTTTGCGGCTTCTGTATTGTAAAAGATATTCTACAGGCGATTTTTCGGTAAACTTGTTAAAAATCTGATTGCATAGGCTCTGGCTGACTCCACCTGCTTTTGAAATATCCTGGAGAGTGATGGGATCGTTGTAATGTTCATCAATATAAATCATCATCTCTTTAAGTTTGGCATGATGAAGGTCTCCGTCTCCCATATGACCGACATGAACTCGAAAGGCATTTGTGCATCGGTGCATGATAATATCCCAAAGTTCAAAAAATCCTTTTGTAATTAAAAATTCATCTTCTATTGCATTTTTGCACATTTCTTTTAAGATATTCTGAACTGCCGGGCCGTCAAAATCGTCTGCTTTGAAATGGATAAAAGGAATGCTTTTGTCTGTAATAATGGGCTTGATGGCTTTTTCTTCTACTGCATAGGAAGAGCAGATGATGCTTGGATGCATTACTGCTATATAATAGCTTACAACCCGGTCGAGGGTAGAAAAGGAGTAATGGATTTTTTCGGAATTTACAAAAAGTGTGTCGCCTTTATTTAGGGTGATATTTACGCCGCCAACGGAATAGCCCATTGAGCCGGAATAAACAGAAATCATTTCGATATCTTCGTGATAATGCGGGACCCGTTCCCAGGTGCAGCCGGGATATATGTAGCCGTCATGAATATAAGAAGGAAAAGATTCATCATTGTAGTTAACAATTTCTGAACCATCGCTGCGCTTCATGATTATTCCACGTTTTGCAATTATCATGTAAAATTACCTCGAAATAGCGTAAAAATAATAACAAAATTACATCTTGCCTATAAAATAGTTATAAAAATAAGTAAAAATAATAATTTTTTTACACAACCAATTCAAGTATAATTCCATTCATATTAAAAATCAAGGTTATGTATTTGCAAGAATGAAAATTAATAATAATACATGATTACATATTAAAAAAATTGCTCCCGCCTAAACTCATATTCCAAAACCGGCGGTTCACCGCCTATGCGCTACACTGCCTTGTAATTATATACGTTGCCGCTTTCGCGGCAGCAGTGTAGAGCATTTTTGTAATCTGAGTTTTGGCTCCGCAATTTTTTTAGAATGTATCTTGATAATATTATTTTTCATTTTTGCCAAAAAGGAGATGTTTTATGGAACAAGATGCAATTGTTATGAAAAATGTTGTGAAGGAATTTAAGGTACTTAATCGTCACGAAGGTCTGAAAGGAAGTATACGTGATTTATTTTCGCGGGATTACAAGACTGTTACTGCGGTTGATAATATATCTGTAAATATAAAGCCTGGGGAAATTGTCGGCTATCTTGGGCCAAACGGAGCCGGTAAATCTACTACTATAAAAATGATGACTGGAGTTCTTGAACCTACCCGCGGTGAGATTTTTGTAAACGGAAATGTGCCTTATAAAAACCGTACACGTAATGCAGAAAATATTGGTGTTGTATTCGGTCAGAGGAGTCAACTCTGGTGGTCGCTGCCTCTTATTGAGTCTTTTAAGCTTCTTAAAGAAATCTACATGATTCCGAATGGCGACTATGACAGAATGCTTGAGCTATACCGTGAACTTGCTGATATTGAAAATTTGCTGCATAAACCTGTGCGCCAGATGTCTTTGGGTCAGCGTACTTTAAGCGATATTCTTGCAGCTTTTCTGCATAATCCAAAAATTGTTTTTCTGGACGAGCCTACTATTGGACTTGATGTTGCCATGAAGGCAAATATCCGCGAGCTCATTAAGGGCTTGAACAGAGAAAAAAATACAACTGTAATTTTGACAACTCATGATATGGGCGATGTTGATGCCCTTTGCCAGAGAATTATCATTATTGATCACGGCAGCATGATTTACGATAACGATATTGCACATCTTAAACATTATTTTGGTTCTTACCGGACACTGCGACTGAATATGGCAGATTGCGGCTGGAAAGAAATTCTTGTAGATGAGTCAAAAACTGATGTTATGACGGTAATTGCAGAGTATCAAAAGTCTGCGGCCATTAAGGATATTCAGCTTGAAGATATTTCGACGGAAGAAGTTATCAAGAAGATTTATGCACAGGCAGAAGAAAGAAGTGCATGACAGAGTTTTGGAGGAATTATGATTTTTAATATAAAAAGATATTTTGCTTTGACCCGACTTGGCATGATGGAAAAACTTCATTACAGGCTGGGAACTTTTGTAACGCTGTTTGGAAATCTTGTTTATCTTGTTTTGATTTATTTTTTGTGGAAGGCAATTTATGCTTCGAGCGGAACAGACCTTGTAAACGGAATGACCTTGAACGATACCCTTGTCTATCTTGTTCTTGCAACTGCTCTTTTTAATTTTCTGGAAGTATTTCTGATCTGGGATATGAGCCGGGAAATACAGTCCGGGGCAATTGTTTTAAAACTGCTTAAACCGATGAGCTTCAGAGGCTACAGTTTCTGGTCTTATTTTGGCGAAAACCTTATGTCCTTTTTTATGACCTTTTTGCCGACTTTTATAATCATCAATATCCTGACACATGGTAGAATTGCTCTGGGACTGAATCTTTTGTTTTTTGTACTTTCGGTTTTGATGGCCCTGCTGCTCAATTTTAGCATTGATATGTTAGTTGCAACTATCTGCCTTTATACAGAATCTACCTGGGGAATAAACATGGTAAAGGAATGTATTGTACTCCTGCTTTCGGGGGCATCGATTCCGCTGGCATTTTTTCCGGAGGGACTCAGGTGGGTGGTGCAGTATCTTCCATTCCATTGCATTTATGATACACCCTTGAGTGTGCTTCTGCAAAAACCGGGATTTACACCGGGGACGGGCCTGGGGGCTGCGCTTCTTCTACAGCTGGTCTGGTGTCTTGCGTTGGCGCTTGCAGGCTCGGTATTCTGGAATATCTCTCTTAAAAAAATCACTGTAAATGGAGGCTAGAAAATGATGAATGAAATGCAAATTTGCAGAAAGCGTGGGCTTAAGTTTTATATGAGTATATATGGAAAAATCCTTGTTCAGGATTTGAAAAGCAAGATGAGCTACCGGGCCGATTTTATAATTTCGACACTAGGTATGATAATTTCGAATCTTGTAGGCTTTGTGACTTTTTACATTCTCTTCAGCAACTTTCCTTCGATAAACGGCTGGACCATGTACGAAATGCTTTTTATGTACGGCTTTTCGCTGATTGCACTTACACCCCTGCAGTGTCTTTTTGACAACAACTGGAACCTGCGTTTTATGGTAAAGACCGGAGATTTTATAAAATACTGCTTCAGGCCAATAAACATTTTCTTCTATTATATATCTGAAGTTTTTGATGTAAAAGGACTGGGCCAGCTTTTCTTTGGAGTGGGAACTCTTGTTTATGCATGGCATCATCTTGCAATTCCTGTGACTTTTGTTACAATAATGCAGACTCTGCTTTTTCTGCTTGCAGCATCTCTTTTTATGATTGCAATCATGAATTTTGCAGCGGCAACCTGCTTTTGGATTCAGAATTCGGGATACGTAATGGTAATTATGTTCCGCTTTAAGGATTTTGCAAAGTATCCGGCCAGTATATTCAACAAGGTTTTTTGGGTGATTTTTACTTTTGTAATTCCTATTGCCTTTATTGCCTATTATCCTTCGCTGGTTGTGCTAAGGCCAGATGCAGTTCCTTTGCTGACATGGCTTTCGCCACTGATTGGAGCAGGATTTTTTTACCTGAGCTACAAGTTCTGGATTTTAGGCGCCCGTAAATATGACGGCACCGGTTCGTGAGGTTCTTATGAAATATGACAGTATTATTTTAGATGTTGACGGCACTATCTGGGATACAACTCCTATTGTTGCAAAGGCCTGGAACAAGGCAATTGACAAGCTTTTTCCACAGGTTGCCCCGGTTACTGCAGATATCCTTAAGGACCAGTTTGGTAAGACAATGGATGTTATTGGCCAAAATCTTTTTGGGTGTCTTGGGCCTGAGGAACAAAAGAAGCTGCTGGACCAGTGCTGCGTAGAAGAGCAGCTTGCCCTTGAGCAGAATGAAGAGGATATTACATACGAGGGGGTTGTAGAGACAATCCGCGCGCTTGCTGCAAATCTCCCGCTTTTTATAGTGAGCAACTGCCAGGCCGGCTATATTGAGCTTGTTATAAAAAAGCTTGGCATTGAAGATTACATCACAGACTTTGAATGCTTTGGAAACAACGGCCTTACAAAAGATAAAAATATAAAGCTGGTGGTGGAGCGCAACAAACTAAAAAATCCAGTCTATGTTGGCGATACTCAGGGAGACCTTGAAGCCTGCAAGCTTGCCGGGGTACCTTTTATCTGGGCAGAGTATGGATTTGGAAAGGTTTGTGAAAATGATATTGCAGGAAAGGTAAAAAGGTTTCCTTATTTGGCAGAATTGATTTGACGGGGCCTTGCGGTGTGAGCTATTCCCTAAGCATTTGTTTTATGATATTATCTTATAAAAATTGAGGTGCGAAATGCTTAGGGGAAGACATTTAATTCAGCCGGATGATTTGACTGTTTCGGAAATTGAAGAAATTTGTTCTTTGGCTGAACAGATTATTGTAGATCCAGAATCTTTTAATGACGTGTGTCGCGGGAAAATTCTTGCGACACTTTTTTTTGAGCCGAGTACAAGAACAAGGTTGAGCTTTGAGGCTGCTATGCTGCGTCTTGGAGGTTCTGTAGAAGGATTTTCTGATGCCGACAATACTTCTACTGTAAAGGGTGAAACTCTTGCAGATACAATCAGGGTAGTTTCTTCTTATGCAGATATTATTGCAATGCGTACTCCAAAAGAAGGTGCGGCTCTGCTTGCAAGTAAATATTCTGCCTGTCCTATTATTAATGCGGGCGACGGCGGGCACTATCATCCAACTCAGACTTTGACAGACCTGGTAACAATCCGCCAGCTGCTTGGTGGTCTTGATAATCACGTTGTTGGTTTTTGCGGGGACCTTAAGTTTGGACGCACTGTTCATTCTCTGGCCGAGGCACTTCGTAACTTTAAGGGCAACAAGTTTATATTTATCAGTCCAAAGGAGCTTAGCGTTCCTGATTATCTTATTACAAATGTGCTTGAGCCTGCCGGTGTAAAATACGAAATTGTAGAAAGTCTTGATGAGGTTATTCACGAGCTTGATGTTCTTTATATGACACGTGTTCAGAAAGAGAGATTTTTTAATGAGCAGGATTACATCCGCCTTAAGGACAGCTACATTCTGGATTCAGAAAAAATGAAGCTTGCACGCAAAAATATGATTGTTCTTCATCCGCTGCCACGCGTAAACGAAATTACTCCTGAGGTTGATGATGACCCGCGAGCTGCCTACTTTAAGCAGGTTAAGTATGGTATGTATGCAAGAATGGCTTTGATTGCTAAATTGACGGGGGCACTTTAATGTTAAACGTAAATACAATAAAAAACGGTCTTGTAATTGACCATATTCGTGCAGGTTCCGGCTGGAAGATTTACCAGTGGCTTGGTCTTGATAAAGCGCCTTTTACATCCTGCCTTATTCAGAACGTGCACTCAGAAAAATCCGGTAAAAAGGATATTATTAAAATTGATAACATCATAAATATTGATTATTCGGTGCTTGGTTTTATTGACCCGGATATCTGCGTAAACGTAATTGAAGATGAAAAGATTGTACGCAAAATTACTATGGAGCTGCCGGCAAAGGTAAGCGGAGTTTTTAACTGCAAGAACCCGCGCTGCATTACACAAACAGAACACTATGTAACACCAACCTTTATTCTTGCAGATAAGAAAAAGGGTCTTTATAAATGTGAATACTGTGATACTTTGTATCAGGCAGGCGGAAACTTGTAGATGACCAAAGCAACTTTAATTTTTAATGCAAGACTTCTCGACGAAAGTATGGACACTCCTGGTGCCCTGCTTATTATTGACAGCGACATTCGTGCGGTTTTTCAGGGATATTTTACTTCGCAGGAAACTGCAAGCACCCTGGCTCATTCTGTTCTTGCAGAAGACGGACGCGATAACGACTGCAAGCTTGAACTTTACGATGCCCGGGGTCTTACTGTAACTCCTGCCTTTATAGATATGCATGTTCATATGCGTTACCCCGGACAAACCCAGAAAGAAGATTTGCAGAGTGGACTTCATGCAGCAGCAGCAGGAGGCTATGGAACTGTGGTAGCCATGCCTAACACAAAACCTGTTGTTTCCTCAATGGAACAGGCCCTGCAGATTGAGTCTGAGGCGGCAAGCGTTGGCCTTACAAATCTTTTTCAAGTAGTAAGCATTTCCAAGGATTTTGAAGGAAAGGATACAAGTCATCTTGATGAGCTTGACCGTCATTATATTCCTGTAATAAGTGAAGATGGACGCGATGTTATTTCGAGCGCTGTAATGCTTGAAGGCATGAAAAAAGCTGCAGAGAAGGGCTTGATTGTAAGCTGTCACTGTGAAGATCTTGCGCTTGGGGAGCAGGCTAAACCTTTCCGCCAGAATGCGCTTAATATAATGAAGGCAATTGGTCTTAATGCCTGGGGTTCTTCCGACGAAAATTATAATCCCGATGATGTAGAACAGGCTGCCATAGAACAGATTGATTTAAATCTGACTAAGGCAAATGATTTACTTCGTCTTGCCGAAGATACTGCTACTGCCAGAAATATCCTTCTTGCAAAAGAGGCCGGCTGTCATATTCATATTGCCCACGCAAGTACAAGAAACGTTTTGGATCAGATTTATAATGCAAAATATGACAAGGCAAATGATGATTCTTTGCCGGAAGGTTTTGTGATTACTGCAGAAGCAACTCCGCACCATATTGCGCTTGCCGGTACAGAAGAGCCTTTGATTCGTGCTCTTGTAAATCCTCCTTTGAGAGCGGAGGAGGACCGCGAGCTTTTGATTGAATGTCTTCGTGACGGAACTATTGATGTTATTTCTACAGATCATGCACCTCATACTATGGAAGATAAAGCTGCCGGTAGTCCAGGATTTACGGGGCTTGAAACTGCCTATGCTGTTTGTAATACTGTCTTAGTAAAACAGAATAATTTTAAACCTCAAAAACTGAGCCAGCTCATGTCTGCAAATCCTGCCCGTATTCTTGGTCTTACAAAGGGACTTTTAAAAACAGGCTATTCTGCTGACCTTGCACTTGTTGACCCCGATGAAGACTGGATTGTTGACTCAAGGCTTTTCTGTTCAAAGGGAAAGGCTACTCCTTTTGAAGGAAAGGAATTGACTGGTAAAGTAAAAGGACTCTTCCTTAACGGACGAAAGGTTTTTGAAAGATAGATTTGTTTTTCAAGTTTAATCTTAATGCATTTGTAACAACACAAAAACTCGAAAGACTCATAGCGGCTGCTCCAAACATAGGGTTTAAATGCCAGCCCAAAAGCAAAACAAAGGCGCCTGCTGCAAGAGGAATTCCTATTATATTGTAAATAAATGCCCAGAAAAGATTTTCGTAGATATTGCGGACTGTGGCGCGGCTTAAGCGAATGAGGGCTGGAAGTTCGCGAAGGGAACTTTTTACAAGTACAATGTCTGCGGCGTCTACGGCTATGTCTGAACCAGCGCCAATTGCTATTCCTAAATCGGCTGTTGTGAGCGAAGGGGCGTCGTTTATTCCGTCTCCTACCATGCAGACTTTTCCCTGTGATTTGAGTTTGTTGATTGCGTCAGCTTTTGCGTCTGGAAGGAGGCCTGCGATTACATTATCTACGCCTGCTTCTTTTGCAATTGCTTTTGCTGTTTGTTCGTTGTCTCCTGTGAGCATTACAACTTTGATACCCATTTGTTTTAACTCGTCGATTGCTTCTGCGCTGTCTGTTTTTATATTGTCTGCAACTGCAATTATTCCAAGCAGTTTATTGTCCTGTGCAAAAAAGAGAGGAGTCTTTCCCTGTAAAGAAAGAATATCGGCTGTTTGAATTATTGATGGTACAAGATTGACTTTTGATTTTATAAAGTTTAAGTTTCCGCCATAGAGTGTTTTGTCGTTTGATTTTGCGGTAAGACCATTGCCCGGAAAAATCTGAAAATCCTGTGTTTCGTCGGCGGTAAGATTGAGTTCCTGGGCTTTTTGAATGATTGCTTTTGCAAGCGGATGTTCACTTTTTTGTTCGAGCGTATAGGCTGTCTGCAAAAGTTCTTCATTAGTGATTTGGGGGTGTCCCGGCAGGGTTAATGGAATTATGTCTTTAACAACAGGCATTCCGCTTGTGATTGTTCCTGTTTTATCAAGTGCAATAGTCGTGATTTTTCCAGCCTCTTCCAGAGAAGCTGCTGTTTTGAATAAAATGCCGTTTTTGGCTCCAAGACCATTTCCTACCATAATTGCTACCGGTGTTGCAAGACCAAGTGCACATGGGCAGCTTATTACAAGTACTGCAACCCCATGCATAATTGCTGTTTCTACACTGGCCCCAATTAAAAGCCATATTGCCAGAGTGATTATTGAAATAACAATTACTGTTGGAACAAAAATTCCAGAAACCTTATCTGCTATTTTTGCAAGAGGTGCTTTTGTTGCGGCTGCATCGCTTACCATCTGGATTATTTGTGCAAGGGTTGTGTCCTGTCCAACTCTTGTTGCTTTGCATTTTATAAAGCCCGAAAGATTTGTCGTTGCTGCCGAAACTGTATCGCCTGATTCTTTGTCTACAGGGATGCTTTCTCCGGTTAGTGCGGCTTCATTTATAGCGGCATTTCCTTCTATAATAATGCCATCTACAGGAATGTTTTCGCCGGGTTTTACAATAAAAATGTCACCGGGTTTTACAGCTTCAATTGGTACTGTTTTTTCGACAGCAGCAGAAGAGTTTTGCTCTACAATTACTGCTGTTTTTGGTGCAAGCTTCATAAGGCCTTTTAGTGCGCTTGTGGTTCTTCCCTTTGATTTAGCTTCGAGCATTTTACCAACTGTTATCAATGTTAAAATCATTGCGGCACTTTCAAAATAATAGTCATGGCTGACTGCTTTGTTTGTAATGGCAATTGAAAGTAAGTTCCAGACGCTGTATATAAAGGAGGCTCCTGCGCCCAAAGCAACAAGAGTATCCATGTTTGGCGCTAAGTGAATTGCGGATTTTATTCCGCTTGTAAAAAATCGCCTGTTAATAATCATTATGATTATAGTAAGAATAAGCTGAACAAGGCCCATTGCAGCCTGATTGTTTTCAAGGATTTTTGGGAGAGGCCAGTGGAGCAGCATATGCCCCATTGTGCAGTATAAAAGTGGAAGTAAAAATATGAGCGATAAAATGAGGCGACGTTTTAATTTTGGGGTTTCACGGTCGGCAAGAGGATCTTCTGAATCTGCTACTTGACTTATAGCTGCCGAACTTTCTTTGACTTTTGCTCCATAACCAGCTGCGACAACAGCATTAATAATTTCTTCATCGCTGGCACTTCCTTCTACGCCCATGGAATTTGTTAATAAACTAACGGAACAAGTTGTAACACCGGGAACCTGTGAAACTGCTTTTTCAACGCGGGCACTACAGGCTGCACACATCATACCATCTACATCAAATTGCTTCATGTTATCCTCGACTAACAAATATTATTATAACAGAGAATTTTGTTTGCGTATATATGACAATAAAAAAAATAAAATCAAATAATAAAGCTTTTTTTTACTGACAAAGAACTGCTAAATAAAGTAAAATAAACTATGCGTAATTTATTTAATGATGGATGGGTTTTTGCCGAACTTCCTCTGGAAGAAAGTTCAATGTATGACAATGGCAAACCCATCCTTTTTTGTCCTGATCAGTTTTTTGAGCTTGCAGATTCTCAAAAATATAATAGTGTTAATCTTCCTCACGACTGGCAGATTTATCATGTAAAAGATTTGTACCGCAGTAGTGTAGGTTTTTATAAAAAGACTTTAACTTTGCAAGATAATCCTGACGGTCGTTATATAGCCCTGGATTTTGAAGGGGTTTACATGAATTGGGCTGTATGGGTAAACGGTCAAAAGGCAGGAGAATGTAAGTACGGTTATTCGGCTCTTGAAATTGATATAAGTAAGTTTGTGCACTCTGGCAAAAATGAGCTTCTGGTAATTGCTGTTTATCAGAACTGCAATACCCGCTGGTATTCTGGAGCAGGTATTTTCCGAGATGTGCATTTAATTAACAGCCCGGAAACTCATCTTGTTTCTGATGGAGTTTATTTTTCTGCAAAGCCTGTGGATCCTCAAAAGCTTGAGGGTGAGTGGAAGGTTATAATTTCAAGTGAAGTTGCTTCTGGAAAAGCCCTTCGACAGGCTCAGGGACCGCAAGTTCAGGGAGCACAAATACAGGGACCTCATGTTAGTCATACAATTATTGATCTGACCGGTAAACAGTTTGCAGCCTTTGATGGCGATGGCCAGTACACAGTAAAATCACCGGAATTATGGGATATTAATAATCCTCATTTTTACATTTTAAAAACCCGGCTCTTTGATGCTTCCGGAAATCTTTTAGACGAACTTGAACAGCATTGTGGTTTTAAACATGCGGTTTTTACTTCGGATAAAGGTTTTTTCTTAAACGGAAAACATGTAAAAATAAACGGAGCCTGCCAGCATCATGACCTTGGCGCTTTGGGTTCTGCTTTTAATGAAGCAGCCTTGCGACGCCAGTTTACAAAACTTAAAGAAATGGGCGTTAATGCAGTTCGATGTTCTCATAATCCGCCACCTGCTGCCTGGATGAATTTGTGTGACCAGATGGGAATTCTTGTAGACGACGAAGCTTTTGATATGTGGGAAAAGCCAAAAACTCCTTTTGATTACGGAAACTATTTTAATGACTGCTGTGAGCGCGATACTGCTTCATGGGTACGCCGTGACAGGAATCATCCGAGTCTTATTATGTGGTCAATCGGAAATGAAATTTATGATACGCATGTTGGAAACGGTTTTGAAATTACAAAAAAACTTTCCAAATTTGTACGTCAGCATGATCCTCTTTGCAATGCAGCAATCACAATTGCTTCAAATTATATGATGACAGATGGTGCTCAAAAGTGCGCAGGTCAGATAGACACTGTGGGCTACAATTATCTTGAACGCCTTTACAATGAACATCATGAAAAATATCCAGATTGGAAAATCTACGGTTCCGAAACTTCTTCTACAGTTCAAAGTCGTGGAATCTATCATTTTCCTGATTCTTTAAAACTCGTTACTTTTAGCGATGGTCAGTGTTCAACGCTTGGGAACTGTACAACTCCATGGGGAGCTGTAAATACACAATATGTAATTACTACCGACCGCGATTGTCCTTTTAGTGCCGGGCAGTTTATCTGGACTGGCTGGGATTATATTGGAGAACCAACTCCTTATCATACAAAGTCTTCTTTCTTCGGTCAGATTGATACGGCAGGATTTCCAAAAGATACATATTATCTGTACAAGTCTGAATGGGCAGGAAAAGCTGTGCTGCCATTTGTACACCTGCTTCCTTACTGGGACTGGAATGAAGGACAGCTGATAGATGTAAAGGCTTATGCAAATGCCGACAGAGTTGAACTTTTTGTAAACGGAAAATCTGCGGGCCTGCAGGAAATTGACCATGAAAAAGGGAAGACGTCTTTTGCTCACTGGCAGGTTGAATATCATAAAGGGGAAATCCGTGCCCTTGCATATGATGCAGACGGAAAAGTTCTTGCCGAAGATGTGAAAAAGTCTTTTGATGACCCTGCAGAAATTTTACTGCAGCCGGAAGAGAACTACAATGTGGTCCCTGAGCTTGTCGAAGGGCCATCTGAAGCAATCCACTTTATCCAGATTATGCTGGCCGATAAAAACGGAACTCTTGTAGAAAATGCCCGTAACTACATAACGCTGAATGTAAGCGGTAACGCAGAACTTGTTGGTATGGATAACGGTGACTCAACAGACTACGATGAATATGTTGCTGCAGACGGCCACACCCATACAAGAAAACTTTTTGCAAACCGCCTGATTGCAATTGTAAGGGAAAAAGTTGCAGGAGCCGCTGGTTCGGATTTTGTTGTAACCGCTGCCAGTCAGGGGCTTCCGACTGTTTCTATAAAATATGACGGTAAGGAGTGGAGCAGAGTAGATGCAGACCTGTCTGTTCTGCCACAGAATGCTTATGTTCCTGTCCGCAAAATTGAACTACAAGCCCAGGGTGCCCTTAAGTTAGACCCATCTAACAAAGAAGTTCTAGTTACTGCAAAAGTTCTTCCTTTGAACGCCACAGACAAAGAAATTAACTGGAATCCTGTTTTTAAGGAATGTATTGCAAGTGATAATATTGTGGTGGAAGAGATCCCCGGGTCAAGCCCGAGGATGACAGATGTTGCGAGCCCGAGGATGACTGGCGATGCCCCTATGTCATTGTCGGGCTTGACCCGACAATCACTTATCCGAGCCGCCGGTGACGGAGAATGCCTCCTTCGCTGCACCGCCCAGAACAATACAAAATACGATGAAGTAATAAGCGACCTGCCTTTTACTATCACAGGCATTGGCAGCACCAGACTTAATCCATACACTCTTGTAGAAGCCT
>Ga0310697_10004291_pt1 | contig 14125 bp, 10 predicted proteins | sample 172DNAGHGlowgp2_FD_203883 | JGI IMG/M metagenome (GOLD analysis project Ga0310697, IMG submission 203883) | Sheep rumen microbial communities from Palmerston North, Manawatu-Wanganui, New Zealand - 1728 DNA GHGlow gp2 (v2) (version 2) | ecosystem: Host-associated > Mammals > Digestive system >...
TATATTAATTTTGAACGTGAGAGAGGCTCAAGATAATAATTTATAATTTATTTTTGAACGTCATGAACGATTAAAGAAAAAAATAAGGACACATACCCCAGCCCCAAAGCTAAGGAGTGTCCCCTAATCCCTAAAAGAGGGAAGGAAAGAACGTCCCCAAATCCCTTAAATAATCAAAAATTCCCTTTTTATTAATGGTGTTATCAGCAAATATATCTAAACAAACAATTTGTTCATCTTTACAGGTCACTTCTATTTTACCAATTATATCATTTTGCATAACAGGAGCATTTAAAGTTTTGTTTACAACAATTTCTGTCTTTATAGAATTTATATCATTTTTATTTATAGGTATTATAGGGTTTGATAATTTAGAGATTTTAAGTTTTATGTCAGATGAAATTCCTTTTTTTACTTCAAAATAATTTTGATTGTTATTTTTCCAATCGTCTATTTTTTTATTTATAAGTTCTTCAATATTTATATATTCAAAATTTTTAAATGTATATTCAATTAATTTTATGCTATCTTGAGTTCTGAACTTTTTAGTATCACAACCAAGAACAACACAGATCACATCAATATTGCCTCTTTTACAAGCTGTTACCAAACAACGATTGGCACCGTTTGTAAAACCTGTTTTTACACCATATATACCATTTAATATTCCAAGTAATTCATTTGTATTAATCAAATTTTTAGGATTTCCATTAATAGTTACAGTATATCTTTTTGTTCCAACGATATTTAAAAAAGTGGAATTATTTAATGCATAATTTGTTAGTAATGCTAATTCATAGGCTGTTGTATAATGTTGATCAGAATCTAAACCATGAGGTGATTCAAAATGTGTATTATTTAATCCTAATTTTTTAGCTTTTTCATTCATTAAGTTTGAAAAACCTTGAATACTTTCACCGACTGTTTCTGCTAAAGCAACTGCTGCATCATTTCCAGAACATAACATTAAACCATATAATAAGTCATTAACTGTTATTTTATCACCAGCTTTTAGCCCAAGCCTTGAACCACCAGTTGATGCTGCTTTTTTTGATACTTGAATAGTTTTATTTAAATCGTAATTTTCTATAACTATAATTGCGGTCATAATTTTGGTCGTTGATGCCATTTTTACTTTATTATATTCTTTTTTTCCATATATAATTTTTTTACTTAATCTGTCTAAAACAATGCAAGAACGTGCATTTAAATTTAAATTTGAGGTGTTATTATTTGAAGTTTCTACTGTATAAATTTCATTAATTTCATTTTCTGTGATAGGTTTATCATTATCAATTTCATTATCATCAGCAAATGTATATCTGTAATTTAATAATAATATAAGTATTAGGAATAAAATAAATATTTTTATAATCTTATTTTTCATAAAATTTATCACCATTAAAATATATTAATTTTTTAGTATAAATATGCAAAATATTACGTAAGTTAATAAAATTTGATTAAATCTACATAAAAACTTGATTTTATAACAAAAATGTAATATAATTGTAATAGATGTGTTTTTATAAAAAAGATATCTAAAAACAGCCATTTCGTAGTTATTTTAACAACTAAAAAAAACTACGTAAAATTTAGAGAAAAAAGCTATTGACTAATTTAAAAAATAGTGTAAAATAAATATAGAGGACTATATTTTTTTATTAGGAGAAAAGGAGAGAAACCTATGAAAATAAAAAACAAATTTTTAATTTTATTAATGGCAATCTTGATTGCTTCATTTTTGGTTGTGCCAAATTTTACAAATGCAGCTAGCGGAAGTAAAAATTTTGGAATAACTATAATGAGAACAAATGATACGCCAAATATGGGGTATGCAATTGAAGATCCATCAGAGGGAACAACAGGATCTGCTGCATATATTTATAATATTATAGAATATCAATCTGCTTCAAGTGATTCAATTGTAAATTCAAATAATATTTACTGTGCTAAAGCAGAAATAGGATTTAACGGATCTCGTCAACGTGCTACATATGATGTTTTCTATAATATGAAAACAGAAAGAGATGAAATAAAAGCTCAAAACACAACTTTAGCATCAATCGTAGATGGAACTGTACCTTATCAATCAGGAACAGTAAGCAAATATGATGCTTTATTAGCATTAGGAGATTTGTTATATTTAATAGATAAAGATCATCCAACAGAAAGTCAAAATAAAAAAGAAGCATTACTAAATGCTGCTGGAATAAACATTGATGATTATAATAAAACATTAACAGATGATGATATATCAGTAATTCAACAAGTTGCAATATGGTATTTTACAAATTATGGAGAAAATAATGGAAAATTTGATAAATCTAATGCAACAATGGAACAATGGCTTAATTATACTTTAGATGGATCAACTTATGATACATTAGCAAATTATGATTTATATAATACAGCAGAGGGTAAAGAAAGAGTTGAACAAGCACAAATTTTATATGATTATTTAATAAATACTGCAAAAGCAAATGCACATAATTATTCAGATTCTTCAACTCAAGGTGTACCTGTTACAGTTACAACAACATCAAATTGTGAAGAAAGTGGTTCAAACTATATTGTAGGTCCAATAAAAATAACAGATAATGGAACAGGAATTCCTTATACAATTGATAGTCTTACTGTTAAAAGAAATGAAACAGTAACTACAAATTATAAATTATTAGATAGTAATAAAGCAGAAACAAGTAAAACATTAACACAATTAGTTGGAGAAAACTTTTATATTTCAGTACCAAAAGATGGTACTAATAAGGTGGAAATAAGTTCAAATATAGGTTATACAACATCAAATCTTACACTTTGGGCTTCAACAACTAACAATTTAGAACAACCAATAATGATACCTGAAGTAGTACAAGAAAATATTCCATTAAGTTTAACAGTAACACCAGATAGAGCGTTTGACTTAGCATTAAGAAAATATATAACAAAGGTAAATGGAGTAGAATTAACAGATACAAGAGTACCAACAATTGATGAAAGCACATTAACAGGTGGTACAACAGCTACTTATAAACATAGAAAAGATCCTGTAACTATAAATAAAAATGATAAGATTACATATAAAATTACTGTATATAATGAAGGACAAAAAGTTGGACGTGCTACAAAAATTGTAGATCAATTACCAACAGGACTTAAATTCACACAAGTAGTTAGTGGAAACTTTGAATTAGGTTCATATGATGAATCAGGAAATAACACATTAGTTTTAAATAGAAAAGCAAGTAATACAGATAATTTACCAGCATATAGCACAGGAAGCTTACAAACTAATGGAAATGGATATGAAACAATAGAAATTGAATGTGAAGTAACAGCAAGTCCAGATAGAACAAATAGTAAAATATTAACAAATGTAGCATATATTTCAGAAGCATATGATGCAGATGGTAATATAACAATTACAAATCAAACAGGAGCAGATAGAGATTCAGAACCAGGTACAACTCCAAGTGTAAATAAAGATAATATGTCTGATTATAAAGGAAATAATTCAAATAAAGATACATTAAATGATACAGATTATTATTATAAAGGACAACAAGATGATGATGATTTTGAAAAATTAGTTTTATTACCAGAATCATTTGACTTAAAATTAATAAAAAGAATAACAGCAGTAAATAATAATGCTGTAACAGAAAGAATCCAAAGTATAGATACAAGTAAGTTAAATAGACTAGATGATAGTGAAAACATGGTTACTACAGCAGACTATAAATTAAGTAAAGAGCCTGTTGCAGTTAGAAAAGGTGATATTGTAACATACACATTTAGAATTTATAATGAAGGAACTATAAATGGATATGCTTCAGAAATAACAGAAGATATTCCAGCAGGACTAGAATTCTTATGGTCAGAAAAAGAAGGAAGTGAACTACAAGCAGATACTTCATTAACAGAGGCTGAAAAAGAAGCAATAGAATTTAACCAAGCAAGATATTGGGTATATACAGATACTAACTTAAATAAAATAAAAACAGATTATTTATCAAAAGATAAGGAATCAACTACAGGAGCAAACCTAATAACTGCATTTGGAACAAATGATGGAACTAAGACATTTACTGAAGCTAATTATAAAGAAATTGCAGTAAAAATGAAAGTTACATCAAATGATATTTCACAAACTCCAATAAAAAATGAAGCATGGATATCTAATGATACAGATGAAAGTGGAAATCCAATAGATGATAGAGACTCAGATCCAGAAACACCAAAGCCTCATCCAGATCATGAAGATGATGAAGATCATGATTATATAATATTAAAATCATTTGATTTAGCATTAAGAAAATTTATAGTTGCTGTAAGTAAAGATACAACAATTGAAAGTAGTGAATATTTAAAAAATTCTGATGGTTCATATACAAGAGCACCACAAGTTGATACATCAAAATTAAATACAAGTGAAAATGGAAAATTAATAACAACAGCTACATATAATCATTCAAAAACACCTGTAGAAGTTAGCAAAGGTGATATAGTTGTATATAATTTAAGAGTATATAATGAAGGTAATGTAGATGGATATGCAGGAGAAATAATAGATCATTTGCCATCAAATCTAGAATTTGTTAATGGAACATTTAATACAGGATATGGTTGGACAGAGGTTGAAGGATCAAATGGAAGAGCATATAAAACAGAATATTTAAAAAATACAAAAATAGATTCTGCAACAATTGATTCAGATGGAAAAGTTACACAATTAGCAACTAATGAAAAAGGCGCAAATGGAAAAGAACTTTTAATTATGTGTAAAGTAAAAGATACTGCACCAACAGACGAAAAAATTACAAATATTGCAGATATTACAAAATATATAGATGAAGATGGAACTACAGTATTAACTGAAGACAGAGATTCAGAGCCAAACAATGTAGATGCAACAGAAGGAAACAAACCAGAGTACAAGGATAATGAATCTGGAAATTATATACCAGGACAACAAGATGATGATGACTTTGAAAAAATTATAGTACCTAAAATAGTTGACTTAGCATTAACAAAATTCATAACAGCTATAAGTACAGATATTAATATTGAAGATGGAGAATACTTAACAGCTGATAAAACAGGAACAAATGCAGGAAGTAGTTCAAATCCATATACAAGACAAACAGCTGTTAATACAACAGAATTAAGAGATAATCCAACTTGTCATGATGCTCAATATACTCAAGTAAAAACACCATTAGTAGTAGGAAATAATTCTTATGTACTATATAACATCAGAGTATATAATGAAGGTGAAGTAGATGTATATGCAGGTGAAGTAACTGACTACCTACCAGATTATTTAACATTTGTAGAAGGTGAATTTAATACAAAATATGGTTGGAGTGCAGATGGACAAACTGTAAAAACAAGCTATTTATCATCAAAAAATGGAACAGATAAAATATTAAAAGCATTTGATAAAACATCAGATAATGGTGCAGGTTCAGGATTAGATTATAAAGATTTACAAATACTATGTAGAGTTAATAGTACAGCACCATCAGGAAGAGAATTAATAAATACAGCTGAAATAACTAAATATGAAGATAAAGATGGAAATGAATTACCAAAAGATGTAGATTCAACACCAGACAATGTAAAAACTAAAAACAATAAAGACAGAGAAGAAGATGATGATGACTATGAAGTAGTTCTTGTTCAAAATGTAGACTTAGCTTTAACAAAATTTATAACAGCAATAAGTAGTGATGATAAAATAGAAGATGGAGAATACTTAACAGCTGATAAAACAGGAACAAATGCAGGAAGTAGTTCAAATCCATATACAAGACAAACAAAAGTTGATACAACACCATTAAAAGATGGAACAAGTACTGATGCTATATATACTAGAGTAAAAGATTCATTGATTATAAATAGAAATTCTTATGTATTATATAATATAAGAGTATATAATGAAGGAACAGTAGATGTTTATGCTGGAGAAGTAACTGACTATTTACCTGAAAACTTAAGCTTTGTAGAGGGAGAATTTAATTCTAAATATGGATGGACAGCTGATGGACAAATAGTAAAAACAAAATATTTATCTTCAAGCAATGGAACAGATAAAATATTAAAAGCATTTGATGCACAAAATGATGATAATGCTGGATCAGGATTAGATTACAAAGATTTACCAATACTTTGCCAAGTAAACAGTGGTACACCAGCAAACAAAAAATTAATAAATACAGCAGAAATCACAAAATATGAAAATAAAGATGGAGAAGAAATACCAAATGATGTAGATTCAACTCCAGACAATGTAAATCCAAAAAATGAAGAAAAAAGACAAGAAGATGATGATGATTATGAAGTTGTAGAAGTAAAAGAATTTGACTTAGCATTAAGAAAATGGGTAACACAAGCAATCATTACAGAAAATGGACAACAAAGAGTTGTAAATACAGGTCATGAACCATATGATGATCCAGAAGCAGCTGTAAAAGTAGAATTAAATAAAAAATTATTAAATTCTACAACAGTTAAATTCAGATATTCAATAAGAGTAATAAATGAAGGTGATATTGCAGGATATGCAAAAGAAATAACAGATTATATACCAGTAGGATTAAAATTTGTACCTGCAGATAACCCAGGATGGACAGCTGAAGGAGAAAATGTAGTATCAACTAGATTACTTGAAAATGAATTACTACAACCAGGAGAATATAAAGATATAAGTATACTTCTAACATGGCAAAATAGTGAAAACAATATGGGATTAAAAACAAATACAGCAGAAATATCAGAAGATTATAACGAATATGGAGTACCAGATAAAGATTCAATACCTGATAATGAAAAACCAGGAGAAGATGATATAGATGATGCACCAGTATTGTTATCAATCAAAACAGGACAAATTAGAATATACTTTACATTAGGATTAGTTATATTAATCACATTAGCAGGTGGAATAAGCTTAATTAAAAAATATGTATTATAATTAATAATTGCCAAGAGGAATAGGCCCTCTTGGCAATTTCTTTAAAATATGATAAAATATATGTTATGAAAAAATCAAAAGGAGAAACAAAGAATGATTAACAATTTGAAGGAATTAGTACAAGAAACAGAAAAAGAAATAGAAAATCAATTTAAACAAATAGATAGTATATGTGAGAGAAACAGTAAAAAGGTGTTGGAAGCATTTCAAGAATGTAATTTACAAGAATCACACTTATATTCTTCTACAGGATATGGAATAGATGAGCCAGGAAGAAATAAGATTGAAGAAATATATTCTAAAATATTTATGGCAGAAGATGCTTTAGTTAGAACACAAATGATTTCAGGAACACATGCATTAGCTATCACATTATTTGCCCTATTAAAAAATGGAAATACAATGCTTAGTATAACCGGAGAACCATATGATACATTACAAACAGTAATTGGGATTTCTCGGAAATAGCAAAAGTTCTTTAAAAGAATTTGGAATAAAATATGAACAAATAGATTTAAAAGATAATGATTTTGATATAGAAAAAATACAACAAAGGATATCTTCAAAAAATATTAAATTAATCGAAATTCAAAGATCAAGAGGATATTCTACAAGAAAAAGTTTAACAATAGAGAAAATAGAGAAAGTAATAAAAGCTATAAGAGAAATAGATAAAGAAGTAATCATAATGGTAGATAATTGTTATGGTGAATTTGTAGAAGAAAAAGAACCAATTGAAGTTGGAGCAGATATTGTAGTTGGATCATTAATGAAAAATTTAGGGGCAGGAATTGCAACTTCTGGAGCTTATATAGTTGGAAAAAAAGATTTAATAGAATTATGTAGTGAAAGACTTACAGCTCCAGGAATCGGAAAAGAAATTGGACCATCTTTAAATCAAAACACTCAATTAATAAAAGGACTATTTTTTGCACCATCTGTTGTAAAGTCAGCTTTAAAAACAGCAATTTTTGCAAGTAGAATTTTAGAAAAATTAGGATATAAAGTTGATCCAAAATATGATGAAAAAAGAGCAGATATTGTTCAAACAATATCATTAGGAACAGAAAATAATTTAGTGAAATTTTGTCAAGGAATACAATCAGGTTCTCCTATAGATTCAAATACAATTCCAGAACCAGGAGATATGGGAGGATATGAAGATAAAGTTATAATGGCAGCAGGAACATTTACACAAGGTTCAACTATAGAACTAAGTTGTGATGGACCAATTAGACCTCCATATATAGCATATATGCAAGGAGGACTTACCTATGAATATGGAAAATTAGGAATTTTAAAAGCAATAGAATTTTTAGGAGATTAAAATGAAAGTAATTGTAATTGGTGGAGGACCAAGTCGGAATGACTGCAGCTATAACTTCTGCTGAAAACGGAAATGAAGTTACAATAATTGAAAAAATGGAATCACTTGGAAGAAAATTATTAATAACAGGAAAAGGAAGATGTAATATTACATCTTCTTTAGATATGGAAGAATTTATAAAAAATACCCCTGGTAATGGTATGTTTTTATATAGTTGTTATAATCAATTCACAAATAAGGATATAATTCAATTTTTAAAAAAGCAAGGATTAGAGGTAAAAAAAGAAAGAGGAAATAGATATTTTCCAGTAACAGATAAATCGCAAGATGTTTTGAAATGTTTTACAAAAAAACTAAAAGAATTAAAAGTATCAATTCAATATAATACAAAAGTAGAAGAAATATTAGTAAAAAATAATATTGTAACAGGAATTATTGTAAATCAAAATAATACAAAAAAAGAATTAAAAGCAGATAAAATTATATTAGCAACAGGAGGAAAAAGTTATCCATTAACTGGCTCAACAGGAGACGGATATGAATTAGCAAAAAAACTTGGTCATACAATAAAAAAGATAAGACCATCACTTGTACCATTAGAAACATATAATGTAGATGAATGTAAACAAATGCAGGGACTAAGTCTAAGAAATGTCAAAATACTTATAAAAGATTATGAAAAAAACAAAAATATATATGAAGACTTTGGAGAGATGTTATTTACACATTTTGGAGTATCAGGACCAATTATTTTAAGTGCATCAGCTCATTTAGTTAGATATAAAGATATCGAAAATAAACTAAAAAATCAAAAAATAATTTTAGAAATTGACTTTAAACCAGCATTATCTATAGAAAAATTAGAAAATAGAATAATAAGAGATTTTCAAAAACAAAAAAATAAACAATTTAAGAATAGCTTGGATGAATTATTACCAAAAAAATTAATACCAATTATAATTAAAAGAAGTCAAATTGATCCCAATAAGCAAGTTAATGAAATTACAAAACAAGAAAGAAAAAAATTGATAGAATTATTAAAATGTTTTAAATTAATAATAAAAACATTTAGGCCAATAGAAGAAGCAATTATAACAAGTGGAGGAATAAATATAAAAGAAATAAACCCAAAAACGATGGAATCTAAAATAATAAAAGGATTATATTTTGCAGGAGAAATAATGGATTTAGATGCATATACAGGAGGATTTAACTTACAAATAGCATATTCTACAGGATATGTTGCAGGGTTGCCATAAGGGTCGGAGATAAATGGCAAGTTATGTTTGGCAAACAAAAATTGCCATTTATCTCCGACCCTGTTGGCAACTTATCAGAAGAAAGGCGGGCGATATATATGAACGAGTTCGTTACAATTAAAGAAAATGTTGATGCAAAAATTATTGAAAAAAAATCAAAATTTATTGTAAAGTTATTTTATGTAGAAAAATGTGAAGATGCTGAAAATATAATAAAAGAGGTTAAAAAGGAGTTTTTTGATGCAAGACACAATTGTTTTGCATATAGGGTTATTGAAAATAATTCAATAATCGAAAAATCGTCTGATGATGGTGAGCCGTCAGGTACAGCTGGGAGTCCAATGTTGAAGATTTTACAAACAAATAATTTAGCAAATGTTTTGGTGATTGTTACTAGATATTTTGGTGGAATATTATTAGGAACCGGTGGTTTAGTTAGAGCATATTCTGATAGTTTGAAATTAGCTATAAGTAAAAGTATCAAAATTACGAAATGTCCAGGGATAGAATTTGAGGTAGAATTATTATATAGTGAGTTTGAAAATTTTAAATATTATTGTAAAATGAATGATATTAATATTGTAAATACTGATTATGCAGAAAATATTGTTTGTAAAATTGAAATGGAAGATAGTAAAAAACAAAAGATATTGAATGACTTTGATACAAAAAGTGTTAATTTAAATTATATAAAAGAATTATCTAAAAAATATGTGGTTAAAAATGTATAAAAATTAGTGTTTTATAAAATAAATGGAAAAAATTACCAAAAATATATTGAACTTTCTAAAATAATGTAGTATAATCTCAACTGTAAAAAATTTACAATTATTTTAGGAGGTAAAAAATGAAAGAAAAAATTTCTGTTTTAATAGCTGATGACAATCAAGAATTTAGCCATACATTATCAACTTACATAAATTCACAAGAGGATATGGAAGTAGTGGGGATGGCGAAAGATGGAAATGAAGCAATAGAATTAATATCAAGAACCAATCCTGATGTTGTTTTATTAGATGTAATTATGCCACATTTAGATGGATTAGGTGTATTGGAGAAAATAAATGAAATAAAATCATCTCAAAGACCGACATGTATAATGTTATCTGCAGTTGGACAAGATAAGATAACTCAAAAGGCTGTTATTTTAGGTGCTGAATATTATGTGGTTAAACCTTTTGATATAGAATTATTAATTAAAAGAATTAGAGAAATTAAATTTTATAGGCCGAATCAAGTGTCTAATAATTTTATATCAAGAGACATAAACAATAAATATATAAATTTAACAGTTGAAGAAAGTAAAAAGGAAGAGAATTTGGAGGCTTTAGTAACAAATGTAATACATGAGGTTGGTGTTCCAGCACATATAAAAGGTTATCAATATTTAAGAGAAGCTATTATGATGGTTGTAAATGATATTGATGTAATAAATCAAATAACAAAAAGTTTATATCCAAAAATAGCGTATAAATATGAAACAACTCCTAGTAGAGTTGAAAGAGCGATTCGTCATGCAATAGAAGTGGCATGGGGACGTGGTCAACAGGAGGCTGTTGAGAAAATATTTGGTTATACAATATCAGCTGCAAAAGGAAAACCAACAAATTCAGAATTTATAGCAATGATTGCAGATAAATTAAGATTAGAATTGAAATCAGCTTAAGGTAGTAACCTTAAGCTATTTTTTATTTTTGAAGGTATATTATCAAAATTATTGGAAAAAATAATATAAAATACATAAATTTAAGGAGGAATATAATGAACCAAAGCAAAGTAAAGAATATGGTTATATTAAAAAATTTACCTTCCAATATTGTAGAAGAAGCAATAGTTATATTGAAATCTAATAAGAAAGTAAAAAAATTAGAGAAAATTGAGAAAAATAAAACTGTTGATAATAAAAAAATATCTATTAAAGAAAATGATTATGTTTTAAAAGAAGCAGAGATGTTAGTATCAAATTATATTTCAAAAATTGAAGAAAAGCAAAATGAAAAAAAATTGCGTAATAAAAAAATAGATAAGAAATATATTAGAATTAAAAATTATGCATTAATTTCAACTGTAATCGTATTTCTAGAAACTTTATTATTAATTGCTAAATAATGTATGAATAAAGTACCTTTTCCTAACATATATTTTAAAAAGAAACTAAGGAAGAGGTGTTTTTTTATGGAAAAAATTTTATCTGTGGAAGAGAAAATAAGACGAGCTGAGGAAATTTATGCTAGAAGAATGGCAGGAAATATTAAACCTACTCCTATTGTTAATGTAAGTAAAGAGAAGAAAGATATAAAACTTTTAAAAAAAATGATTATCCAACTTTTAATTTGTATTTCGATTTATTTTGTCATATATACTATACAAGGTCATGGATATGTTTTTTCAGAAGATTTTACAAATAAGGTAAATGAGTTATTATCTTACGATACTAATTTTGAAGAAATTTTAAATCATATTAAAAACTTTGTAAATCAATTAATGATAGATAGTGTTGAGGAAGAAAAGGAGAATAATCAGAATGAGGATAATACAAATGAAAATGATGGAATAGGAGGAGCAATAGAAGATGTTGATATAGCTGATAGTGAACCATTATCTCAAACAGAGCAAGATATAATTAATGTGAAAAATACAACAACTTTTATAAAACCTGTAGAGGGTGTAGTTAGTTCGAAATATGGACGAAGAGATACAGCGACAGGCAATGTTCCTAAAAATCATACTGGTACTGACATTGCGTCAAATTTAGGAACAAAAATAAAATCAGCTACTGATGGAGAAGTGGTTTTAGCCTCTAGTGAAGGAGATTATGGAAAACACGTAAAAATACAAATTGGTGATGTTAGTATTATTTATGCACATTGTAATACTTTATATGTAAAACAAGGTGATAAAGTTACTCAAGGTCAGGAAATTGCAGATGTTGGTTCGACCGGAAATTCAACACGGACCTCATTTGCATTTTGAAATACGTTTTTCAGAAAGAACTGTAGATCCCCAAAGTATTTTAGAATTATAAATAATGAAAGGGATGAAATGATGGATGAAGTTTAAAATTGACATAAAAATCTTCCTGTTTTTACTTTTGTTTTATTTTACAAGACAAATAGAAACTTATGTATTAATCATTGTTTTTGCATTTTTACATGAGCTTGGACATTTATTTATTCGGATTATTTATGGGTATAAAACCAAAAAAGATTGAATTAAAGCCATATGGATTTTCTATTTCATTTAAAATATTACCAAAAGATTATAACAAAAAAATTCATTTAGGAAATATGCTAGAAATTAAAAAAATAATTGTGGCAATTGCTGGTCCATTAACAAATTTAATAATTATCATAATTTCAAGTAAAATTAATATGAATATATTTGATAATTTAATGATTATTTATTCAAATTTATTATTAATCATATTTAACTTAATACCAATATACCCCTTAGATGGAGGAAGAATTGTTAAAGGTATTTTACATATTATTTGCGGAAAAGAAAAAGCAGAAAAATATATAAATAGTATATCGTTTATTACATTGATATTATTAACTTGTATTTCAAGTATAGCTGTTTTATATATGGAAAATATAGCTATTTTTATAATTGTTGTATTTCTTTGGGGAGTATATTTTAAAGAAGAAAAAATATTTAAAAGGAGAGAGAAAATTTATAAATTAATAAAAAAAACTATTGAAATTGATACCAATTAATAGTAAACTATAAATATAGAATTTGTTTACTATAATATTAAAGGAGAATTCAAATGAAAAAACACTTTTTTAAAAATGAAAAAGGTATAAATTTAATTAGTTTAAGTATAACTGTTATTATTATTTTAATTTTAACAGGAGTAGTGCTATACAATCTTAAAGGTAATTTGGGAATTCAAAGGTTACAAGCATTGCAATCAGATATACAAAATATTAGAGAGAAAGTTGAAATCTATTATGCTAATTATGAAGAATTACCAACAAGTGTTGAGTATACAAATACTGCAGTGATAGATAATTTAGGTAGCGCTGGAGTTTTAGGGGATATGGACACAGGTAGTTTTTATTTAATAGATTTATCTGAGTTAGAAAATCTTACATTAAATTATGGAGAAGATTATGCTAAAATAAAAAATGGAGAAAGTCAAAATGATTTATTAGATGTATATATTATAAATGCAAATAGTCATAATATTTTTTATGCTGAAGGTGTTACAGTTGATGGAGAAAAATATTATTCAGATAATACAAGTGATGATGATATTAGTGGTGAATATATTTCATTGCAAGAACTTGGTACAATAAATAAAGTTTCAAATGCTAGAGATGGTGAAAGGTTATTTAAGAAAGATACTGAAATTGTAGATGACTATGGTAATAAATTGATAATACCTAAAGGTTTTAAAATTGCTACAGATTCTGCAACTTCTGTAACAGGAGGTGTAGTTATAGAGGATGCATCTTATTCAGGTACTATAGGAAATCAATATGTATGGATTCCGGTAGGAAAAGTGTATACAGATACAGAGATGACAGAAGCAAATGCTAAAACAATAACATTAGGGAG
>Ga0310697_10004292_pt1 | contig 14124 bp, 11 predicted proteins | sample 172DNAGHGlowgp2_FD_203883 | JGI IMG/M metagenome (GOLD analysis project Ga0310697, IMG submission 203883) | Sheep rumen microbial communities from Palmerston North, Manawatu-Wanganui, New Zealand - 1728 DNA GHGlow gp2 (v2) (version 2) | ecosystem: Host-associated > Mammals > Digestive system >...
AGGCCCTGCCGTGGTGTTCGACTCGCAGGAAGACGCCTGCGAAGGCATCCTTGGCGGTAAAGTGAAGAAAGGCGACTGTGTGGTCATCACTCACGAGGGTCCAAAAGGCGGACCTGGCATGCAGGAAATGCTCTACCCTACCTCTTATATTAAATCAATGCACATGGGCAAGGAGTGTGCACTCATCACCGACGGGCGCTTCTCTGGAGGCACCAGCGGTCTCTCCATCGGCCATATCTCGCCAGAAGCCGCTGCCGGCGGAAACATTGGAAAAATCAAAGATGGCGACATCATCGTTATCGACATTCCCAGCCGTTCTATTAGCGTGAAACTTAGCGATGATGAACTGGCAACCCGCCCACAGCAGCCGCTCAAGCGCAACCGCACCGTATCGAAAGCCCTGCGTGCCTATGCCCAAAGTGTGTCAAGTGCCGACAAAGGCGGCATCAGAATCATCGACTAAAGAACATGGAAAAGATAACAGGAAGCGAAGCCCTCATGCAAGCCCTGAAAAACGAAGGGGTCAAGACCATCTTTGGCTATCCGGGCGGCAGCATCATGCCCGTCTACGACGCGCTCTATGACTATACCCGGGGGGAAAAGAAGGCATTCGACCACATTCTGGTACGCCACGAGCAAGGCGCCACCCATGCAGCAGAAGGCTATGCGCGCGTATCAGGAGAGGTGGGAGTATGCATCGTAACCAGCGGGCCTGGAGCAACCAACACGCTTACAGGCGTTGCCGATGCCATGCTCGACTCCACGCCCATCGTCGTTATTGCAGGACAGGTGCCCATCGGAGCACTCGGCACCGATGCCTTCCAGGAGGTCGACCTCGTGGGCGTGGCACAGCCAATATCGAAATGGAGTTACCAGATACGCCATGCTGATGACATAGCATGGGCCGTGAGCAGGGCTTTCTATATAGCAAAGAGTGGACGGCCAGGTCCCGTGGTGCTAGACTTTCCAAAGAACGCACAGACAGAGACTGTGGAATTCCAGCCTCAGCATGTTGACTTCATACGGTCTTACGTGGCTTACCCTAAGTTAAACAACGAAGCGCTACAGGAGGCTGCGCGTCTGATAAACCAGGCCAAAAAGCCACTGGCACTCGTCGGGCAGGGTGTTGAACTGGGAAACGCACAGCACGAACTGGTCGAGTTTCTGGAAAAGGCAGACATCCCTGCCGGGCGCACCATGCTCGGACTGAGTGCACTGCCGTCAAACCATCCTCTCAATGCGGGAATGTTGGGCATGCACGGCAACTATGCAGTCAACCTGAAGGAGCAGGAATGCGATGTGCTCATCGCCATCGGCATGCGGTTCAGCGACCGTGTGACAGGAAATACTGCCACCTATGCCAAGCAAGCCAAGATCATTCACCTTGACATAGACAAGAGCGAGATTGACAAAAACGTAAAAACCGATGTGGCTGTCGTGGCCGACTGCAAAGAGTCGCTCCCTGCCCTGACGGCACTTATACAGAAAGCCGACCATCATGAGTGGCGGGCGTCGTTTGCCCCGCTCAACAAGCGTGAGCAGGAAAAAGTCATCGAACCGGCCATCCACCCCATCTCAGGACCATTGCTCATGGGTGAAGTGGTAAACGCTGTGGCAGAAGCCTGTCCCGACGACACCATCCTCGTGACCGATGTTGGGCAGAACCAACTCTTTGCCACACGCTATTTCAAGTATCATCACAAGCGAAGCATCTGCACCAGCGGAGGCCTCGGCACCATGGGCTACGGCATGCCGGCTGCCATCGGTGCCACATTCGGTGCCCCAGAGCGCACCGTATGTTGCTTTATGGGCGACGGCGGCTTCCAGATGTGCATAGAAGAACTGGGCACCATCATGGAACAGCAGGCTCCCGTGAAGATGATTCTCATGAACAATCATTATCTGGGCAATGTACGCCAATGGCAGGACATGTTCTGGCAACGCCGCAAGTCGTTCACCAAGATGCTTAATCCCTGCTATGAACTTATTGCAAAGGGCTATGGCATCCCTTACGAAGCCGTCACCGACCGCAAGAATCTAGCCGCAGCAACGGCCAAAATGCTGGCCACGGAGGGACCATACATTATGGAATGTGCCATTCTTGAAGATGACAACGTGCTTCCGATGACGCCTCCTGGCATGAATGTTGACGACATGATGCTGGAAATATGAAGTGAAGAGTGAATATGGAAGAGAACAAGAAACTATACACCTTATTAGTATATTCAGAGAACATTGCCGGTATTCTGAATCAGATTACCGCAGTGTTCACACGCCGACAGGTTAACATTGAAAGTCTCAATGTATCAGCGAGTAGCATCCCCGGCGTTCATAAGTATACCATTACCGCTTGGAGCGATGAAGACCAGATTGTGAAGATTACCAAGCAGATTGAGAAGAAGATTGATGTGGTGAAGGCCACATGGTTTACCGACGACCAACTGTTCATCCGTGAGACCGGGCTCTATAAACTGTCGACCGAACTGGTTCTTCAAAACCCTGAAATATCGCGCACCATCCGCCGCCATGATGCCACGATGACCGAAGTGAACCCCACTTATGTCATTGTGATGAAGAGCGGCAACACGAACGACATACTGAGTCTTTACCGCTCGCTCAATGATTTCGGCTGTGTGCTCCAATACACCCGCAGCGGTCGCATTGCCGTGACACGCAGCACGCAAGAACAGGTCAGCGAATTCTTAGAGCAGCGAGAGACAGAGCATAAATCACTATAGCATATATCGTGGAAAAAAAGAAACTGAAGATTCTAAGCACTATCGACAATCCCACTCAACTGAGGCTGATGAAACCTGAGTTGCTGCCTGCCCTGTGCAACGAACTCCGGCAGGACATCATACAAGAACTGTCTGTGAACCCCGGCCATCTGGCCTCCAGCCTCGGGGTGGTAGAGTTGACGGTAGCCCTTCACTACGTGTTTAACACGCCTGAAGACCGTATTGTGTGGGATGTGGGACATCAAGCCTATGGACATAAGATACTCACCGGTCGTCGCGACCAGTTCTCGACCAACAGGAAACTTCACGGCATCAGGCCATTCCCCACACCCGAGGAGAGCGAATACGACTCGTTCATCTGCGGTCATGCCTCCAACAGCATCTCGGCTGCCCTCGGTATGGCCGTGGCAGCGAAAGGCAAGCACAAGGTAGTGGCCGTCATAGGCGACGGTGCCATGAGCGGTGGTCTGGCGTTTGAAGGTCTGAACAACGTATCGTCAACGCCCAACGACCTACTCATTGTCCTCAACGACAACGATATGTCCATCGACCGTTCTGTGGGCGGCATGAAAGAATATCTCATCGGTCTGAGCACCAATGAGACTTACAACGCTGTCCGCTTTAAGGCATCACGCTGGCTGGCTTCACAAGGTCTGCTCACAGAAGACCGCAAGAAAGGTATCATCCGCCTGACCAATGCCTTGAAGAGCGCCATTGCCAATCAGCAGAACATCTTCGAGGGTATGAACATCCGCTACTTCGGTCCTGTGGACGGGCACGATGTAAAAGAACTTGTGCGCATTCTAAAGCAACTGAAGGATATGAAAGGCCCCAAGTTGCTTCATCTCCACACGAAGAAAGGCCATGGCTATGCCCCTGCCGAGAACTATAAGCCCGTGTGGCATGCCCCTGGAAAGTTTGACCCCGACACCGGCGAAATCATCAAGAGCGACAAGAGCAACCAGCCGCCGAAATTCCAAGATGTGTTTGGCGAGACACTGCTTGAACTGGCGAAAGCCAATCCCAATATAGTAGGTGTGACGCCGGCCATGCCCACAGGCTGCTCCATGAACATTGCCATGAAGGAACTGCCCGACCGCATGTTTGATGTAGGTATTGCCGAAGGCCATGCTGTGACCTTCTCTGCCGGCATGGCCAAGGACGGTTTGCTGCCTTTCTGCAACATCTACAGTGCTTTTGCGCAGCGTGCCTATGACAACATCATCCACGATGTGGCCATTCTGCGCCTGCCTGTAGTGCTATGTCTGGACCGTGCCGGTCTTGTTGGCGAAGATGGTCCGACACACCATGGTGCGTTTGACATGGCAGCCCTGCGCCCTATCCCCAACCTGACAATAGCCTCACCTATGGACGAGCATGAACTGCGACGCCTCATGTACACCGCTCAGTTGGAAGGCAAGGGACCGTTTGTCATCCGCTACCCCCGCGGCAATGGTGTGCAGGTAGACTGGCGTTGCCCATTCGAAGAGATAAAGGTGGGCACTGGCCGTAAATTGCGCGACGGCACCGATGTGGCCATTCTGAGCATTGGCCCGATAGGCAATGACACATTGAAGGTTGCCGTTGACTGCGCCATGGATCAGCACATACAGTGTGCCGTCTATGACATGCGCTTCCTTAAGCCCCTTGACGAGGCTATCCTCCACGAGGTGGGCAGCAAGTTCAAGCGCATCATCACCGTTGAAGACGGTGTTCGCACCGGCGGACTGGGGTCGGCCGTGCTCGAATGGATGGCAGACCACGGCTATCAGCCTCAGATAGTGCGCCTTGGACTGCCCGACCAGTTTGTTGAGCATGGCACCGTGAGTGAACTGCGGCATATTGTGGGGCTTGACAATGAGAGCATCAAGAAAGCCATTATAGGCGAGAAAAAAAATGAACTGAGAATTGTGAACTGACATGAAGATTATCATAGCCGGTGCAGGTGCCGTAGGAACCCATCTGTCGAAACTCCTGTCAACGGAGAATCACGACTGCGTGCTCATCGATGACAGCGAGGAGCGTCTGGGTAGTGTAGACTCCAGTTATGACATCATGGCCGTCAACGCATCGCCCACCAGCATCAAGGCACTGAAAGATGCGGGCGTCTCATCGGCCGACCTGTTTGTAGGCGTGACGCGCTACGAGAGCCGCAACATCACAGCCTGCACGCTGGCCCATGCCCTCGGGGCGAAGAAAACGGTGGCCCGCATTGACAACTATGAGTATCTATCGGCCCAGAACCAGCCATTCTTCCACGATCTAGGCATCGACTCGCTGGTCTATCCTGAGGTGTTGGCCGCCAGCGACATCATCAACGGTCTGAAACTGTCGTGGGTGCGCCAGCGATGGGATGTGCACGACGGTGCCTTGGTGCTGCTCGGCATCAAGTTGCGCGAGGGCTGCGAGATTCTGAATCAGCCCCTAAAGGACTTGTGCGGTCCCGACGACCCTTATCATGTCGTGGCCATCAAACGTGACAACGACACGATTATCCCAGGCGGCTGGGACGAACTGCACCTGCACGACCTTGCCTACTTCATGACCAATCCAGAGTATATTCCTTATATCCGCAAGATTGTGGGCAAGGAGCATTACGAAGATGTGCACAACGTGATTATCATGGGCGGCGGCAAGACGGCCGTAAGAGCAGCGCTGACGATGCCCGACTACATGAACACCAAGATTATTGAGATTGACGCTGCAAGATGCGAGCGGCTGAACCAACTGTTGGCCAACAACGACGCCATGGTGATTCACGGCGACGGGCGCGATCTGGGTCTGCTGGCCGAAGAGGGCATCAAGCACACACAGGCCTTCGTGGCCCTCACCGGCAATGCCGAGACCAATATCCTGACCTGTCTCACCGCCAAGAAACTGGGTGTTCGCAAGACGGTGGCCATGGTAGAGAACCTGGACTATGTGTCAATGGCCGAAGGTCTGGATATCGGCACCATCATCAACAAGAAGACGGTGGCTGCCAGCCACATCTTCCAGATGATGATGAAGGCCGATGTGCGCAACATGCGGTCGCTGATGATGGTCGAGGCCGATGTGGCGGAGTTTGTGGCGGCTCCAGAATCGAAGGTAACGAAGCGAGCCGTGAAGGAACTGGGACTTCCTCTTGGCATGACCATTGGCGGCTTAGTGCGCGACGGCAAGGGCATCCTCGTCAACGGTAACACGCGCATCATGGCCGGCGACAGCGTCATGGTGTTCTGCCACAAGCACCAACTGGACAAGGCCGAGAAATACTTCAAGAAGTCACTGCTCTGGTAAAAAAAATCGTGAAAAACAAATAGTGAGAATTGATTAACTGGCGTATCATATCGAAGATTATCGGATCGCTGCTCTTCATCGAGGCGTTCTTCATGGCCTGCTGTCTGGTCATGGCCTTCTCGTTTCATGAAGACGATGTGCTGGCTTTCATGATGTCGACGGCCTTCACCTTCGGCTGCGCGTTTATTATCCTCTACTTCGGGCGTGAGGCAGAGAACTCGCTGAGCCGCCGCGATGCCTATGTAGTGGTGGCACTCACGTGGGTCATCTTCTCATTCTTCGGAATGTTTCCCTTCCTCATCCACGGCAGCATGACCAGCATCACCGATGCCTACTTCGAAACAATGTCGGGATTCACCACCACTGGTGCCACCGTCATCGACAACGTGGAGGCATTGCCCCACGCCCTGTTGTTCTGGCGGTCGCTCATGCAGTGGATAGGCGGTTTGGGCATTGTGTTCTTCACCATCGCCATTCTACCGTCGCTTGTGGGCGGAAGCGTGAAGGTGTTTGCCGCCGAGGCCACTGGCCCTATGCGGTCGAAGATGCACCCGCGCCTGAGCACCTCGGCCAAGTGGATATGGAGCATCTACGTACTGCTCACCATTGTGTGCGCCCTGTCGTTCTGGTTGGCAGGCATGGACTGGTTCGATGCCACCAACTACTCCATGTCGACTACGGCTACGGGCGGTTTCTCCACTCACAACGGCACCATCTTCCTGGCCAAGCCCAGCATTGAATATCTGGCCATTTTGTTTCAGTTCCTGGCTGGCATCAATTTCACCTTATTATATATAGGCATCTTCAAGTTGAAGATTGGGACATTGCTGCGCAACAGCGAGTTCAAGATGTATGTTGCGGCCATCGTCGTGGCCACCGTGTGGATTATGTATCTGCTCATCACCCGCATGGACTATGCCCTTGAGCCCGCCTTCCGCTCATCGCTGTTCCAGGTGGTATCGTTCATCACTACTACAGGCCTAAGCAACACCGATGCCGGCGCATGGCCACACATCACATGGGTCATACTTATGGTACTCATGTTCATGGGAGCCTGTGCAGGCAGCACCACCGGCGGTTTCAAGAGTGTGCGTGTGCTCATGCTGCTCAAGGTGCTGCGCAACGAACTGCGCCATATCCTGCATCCCAACGCCGTGCTGCCCGTGAAGATGAGCGGACAGAGCATTCCTCAGAACCGTCTGGTCACGTTGCTGGCCTTCTTCACGCTCTATGTCATCACCCTGCTCATCACCGCCACCATCATGTCGGTGGCAGGTGTCGACTTCACCAATGCCGTAACCATCTCGCTGAGCCTCATCAGTAATGTGGGTGCTGGCCTCGACACCAACATTGGCCCGCAGATGTCGTGGGCCGACTTGTCGGTGGGCATCAAGTGGCTGTGCTCGCTGCTCATGCTCGTAGGCCGTTTGGAAATCATGGCCGTGCTGGTGCTCTTTACCCGCTCGTTCTGGAAGGAAAACTAACCATACATCCTAAAACTCTTTCAGCGCCTGACGCTTATGGAGCATCACATGTTCCACCTCGTAAGTATGGCCGAAGCCACCCGACGCCATATAACGCACCACGCGGTATTTGCCCCCCTGCAGCATCGTGCCGATGGGCAGCATGTATTGTTGCAAATTGCCGTCTGTCATCACCAATGTGTTTATGATGCAAAGATACACAAAAAACACAAAACCACATGCAATCGAACGGAAAAAACAGCAAAATAGTTTGGTCGTTTGGCCTTTTTATCGTATATTTGCCATCGAATAGCAATGAAGAATAAACAGACATGATATATAGATTTGAACCGCTTTTGAAACAGACACTGTGGGGAGGCAACAAAATCATACCATTCAAACATCTGAACATCCCCACAGACAATAATGACAACGGGGGGCTGCTGTCCAGTCATATAGGCGAAAGTTGGGAAATATCTGGAGTAAAAGGTAGCGAGACGGTCGTAGCCTGTGGCCCAGACAAAGGTAAGAGCCTCAACCAACTCATGGACGAACAGCGTGAGGCATTGGTAGGACACGATAACTACGCACGCTTCGGTTCGGAGTTCCCACTGCTCGTCAAGTTCATAGATGCACAGAAAGACCTGTCCATACAAGTGCATCCTAATGATGAAACGGCACGGCGTCACGGCTATGAGCACGGCAAGACAGAGATGTGGTATGCTATGGCATCAGACCCTGGAGCCACACTCTACAATGGTTTGAAGTACGATATCACCCCCGAGCAGTATAAAGCCATGGTGGCCAACCACACCATTACCGATGCGCTGGCACGACATGAAGTGCATGAGGGTGAGGTGTTTTTCATCCCTGCCGGTCGCATACACTCCATAGGCGCAGGCTGCTTTATCGTGGAGATACAGCAAACCTGCGATGTGACCTATCGCATCTACGACTTCAACCGCCGCGATAAGGACGGCAACCTGCGGCAGTTGCACACCCACGAGGCTGCCGAAAGCATTGACTATAGTGTGCTCAGCGATTATCGCACACACTATGAGCCCACGGCCAACATGCCACAGCAGGTGGTGCAATGTGAGCATTTCACCACATCCGTCTACGATCTTGACGAGCCCATGACGATAGACTATAGCGACCTCGACTCGTTTGTCATCCTCATAGGCGTGAAAGGAGAAGGCACTGTGACCGTCGACCGCGAAGCCACGACCCTGCGTGCCGGCGACACCATTCTACTGCCCGCCACCACAAAGGAAGTGCGCATCGACGGGAAACTTAAGTTTCTTGAGACATACGTTTAATATTTATTGTTTAACGGTTATTGGTTATTGTTATGCAGAAATACGCCGACTACATCAAGAGGATAGAGATTGACGCCCTGTGGAGCGGCAAGAAGCACATTGTGTGGGAACTGTCGCCACAGGTAAACATATTGAGTGGCATCAACGGCGTGGGCAAGTCCACCATCCTGAACAAGGTAGTGAAAGGGCTTATTGCCGGCGGCGAGTTTCCCAGCCATATGCTGAAAGGTGTCAGAATCGACGTCGTGCCAGAGGATGCACGCTGGATACGCTATGATGTGATACGCTCGCTCGACAGTCCGATGCTGCTGTCGCCCGACGGCAGCGGCAACCTCAACAATGCCGACATCCTGAAAGGGACGCCCTTTGCCAGCAAGATGGAGGGTGCATCGATGCTCGATGTACTGCTCTATCATCTGCAGCGCAGGTATCTGGACTATCAGGTGAACATCGGCAACCGCATTATAGAGCAGTTGCAGCAGGGCAATGCCGACGCTGCCCAGCAACTGTCGCAGAAGAAGCGCCGTTTCCAGGATATTGTCGACGATCTGTTTTCCGAGACAGGAAAGAAGATTGTGCGCACGGAAAACGAGATACGCTTTACTCAGATAGGCGAGATGCTCATGCCATATCAACTGAGCAGCGGCGAGAAGCAGATGCTGGCCATCCTCCTCACTGTGCTCGTTGAAGACGACCTGCCCTACGTGCTCTTTATGGACGAGCCCGAGGTGAGCCTGCACATAGAATGGCAGAAGCGCCTCATTGACCTCTGCCTGGAACTGAACCCCAACGTGCAGATTATATTGACCACCCATTCGCCGGCAGTGGTAATGAACGGATGGGTGGACCAGGTAACGGAAGTGTCTGATATCACCGTGAAATGAGCAGCAGACTGAGAGACAACATCAACAGCCAATACTTCCAGGCAGCCAATGCCTTGAAGTCAAAACAGGCACGGCACCGCATCGTGGCTTACGTGGAGAGTTACGATGACGTCTATTTCTGGCGCACCGTGCTCAACCGTTTTGAGACTGACAAGCGCTACTTCGAAGTGATGTTGCCATCGAAGGCCAAACTCATGCGCGGCAAAAAGGCTGTGCTGGCTTCCCCAAGCAAGAGAAATGGGAGTGAAGACAAAGATTTTGATGATGACGGGAAGAACAGCATCATGTCATCGCTGCCCGTAGATGGGCTTGGCGAAGCCATGATAGCCTGCGTTGATGCTGACTATGACTATCTGCTGCAAGGCGTTACCGAGCAGTCGCGCCGCGTGCTTCAAGGCCCCTATGTGTTCCACACCTATGTCTATGCCATAGAAAACTACCAGTGCTATGCCCCATCGCTGCACGATGTGTGCGTAGCCGTTACGTTGAACGACCACCGCATCTTCGACTTCATTTCTTATTTCCAACAGTTCAGCGAAGCCTGTTTTCCACTGTTCGTCTGGTCTGTCTGGGCCTATCGTACGGGCCATCACGGGCGTTTCTCGCTGAGCGACTTCAACCGCGTGACAGACCCGAGCGGCTTTTCGGTAAAGAACCCTGATGCATCGATAGCCAACCTGCGACGCAAGGTGACCACCAAGGTTCACGAACTGCAGCATAAGTTTCCTGACAACAAGGAGGCTTACCTAAAAGTAAAGGCCGACCTGCTGAAACTGGGAGTGACACCGCAGACCACCTATTTATATATGCAGGGGCATCATCTGTTCGACACGGTGGTGGCTCCCATCCTTACCAAAGTGTGCAACATGCTGTGCCAAGAGCGCCAAACCGAGATATACCGTTCGCAAGCCCATCGTACGCAGAAACGAAATGAAATGTCCTGCTACGAGAACTCGCGGCAGGACATTAAGTCAATGCTTAAGAAAAATACAGGCTATCAGTATTGCCCGCGCTTTCTGCAGTTGCAGAAAGACATTGAGACCTATCTCAACAACGCACAAGCGGTTTAACACAAGTGCTTGTCTCCATCATTGGCGGCGTGCCCGCCATATAGGCATGGTCTGGCCAACGGGACTGAAGTCGACGAGCGTAAGGTCGAATATCAGCACGCTATATCCAGGTATGTCTGCAGTGGAATTTTCGGTCTCGCCATAGCCCAACTCGCTGGGAATATAGACGCGCCAGTAGTCACCACGGTGCATGTGCTGCAACACGGTGGTAAATCCTGAAATCAGACCCGTACTTGCCAGCCAGAAGCACTTCGTGGCACCCGTTGCCGACGAATAGGTGCCATAGACCGTTTCGTCGAACACATATCCCTGAGAATAGGATGCAGACGGAATGAGACGGCCGCGATAAATCACGCGCACGGAGTCGGTGAAGAGCGGCACCTCTGTTCCTGTTCCGCTTTCTATGACCTTGGCATAGACATAGTCGGTGGCGTTTCCCTCTGTGGTCTGGTCAAGGGAATAGCACTTGATGCGCTTCCACTGTGCGGGATTGCTGTTGAGCGAGTCTTGGAGCGAAGCGAAGAACGCCTCGTTGCGTGCCTGCCAGTTCACAAATTCCGATTCTTCCTCGGTATCTTCGCCACAGGAAACAAGCAGACAACTCATGCAGCAAAGACAACCTATTATGAAAAGTTGTCTTATATTTTTCAAAGCCATTCTCTTTCGTATTACAGTTTCTTCAGCAATGATACGATGCTCACCTTGTCTTCGATGATGGCGGCCAGATCCTCAATCTTTACGCGCTCCTGCTCCATAGTGTCACGGAAGCGCAAGGTAACACAACCGTCATTGAGCGTATCGTGGTCCACGGTGACGCAGTAGGGCGTTCCGATGGCATCCTGACGGCGATAGCGCTTGCCGATAGAGTCTTTCTCGTCGTACTGGCAGTTGAAGTGGAATTTCAGGCTGTCGACAATCTCACGTGCCTTCTCGGGCAGTCCGTCTTTCTTCACCAGCGGCATCACAGCCAACTTCACGGGAGCGAGGGCGGCAGGCAGACGGAGCACCACGCGGGTCTCTCCGTTCTCCAGTTTCTCCTCGCAGAAGGCGTGGCACATGATAGAGAGGAACATGCGGTCAACACCGATAGAGGTTTCGATGACATACGGTGTGTAACTTTCGTTGGTCTGCGGGTCGAAGTATTTGATGCTCTTGCCCGAATATTTCTCATGCTGCGAGAGGTCGAAGTTGGTGCGACTGTGGATGCCCTCCACCTCTTTGAAACCGAATGGCATCTTAAACTCGATGTCGGTGGCAGCGTTGGCATAGTGAGCCAGTTTTTCGTGGTCGTGGAAACGATAGTTCTCTGCACCGAAGCCCAGAGCCAGGTGCCACTTCATGCGGGTCTCCTTCCATTTGGGGAACCACTCGAGTTCGGTGCCGGGAGCCACAAAGAACTGCATCTCCATCTGTTCGAACTCGCGCATGCGGAAGATAAACTGGCGTGCCACAATCTCGTTGCGGAATGCCTTGCCTATCTGTGCAATGCCGAAGGGAATCTTCATGCGACCGGTCTTCTGCACATTCAGGTAGTTGACAAAGATGCCCTGGGCAGTCTCCGGACGCAGGTACACCTTCATGGAGCCGTCGGCCGAAGCACCCATCTCGGTAGAGAACATAAGGTTGAACTGGCGCACATCGGTCCAGTTCTTGGTGCCGCTGATGGGGTCTACGATTTCCTCGTCGAGGATAATCTGCTTCAACTCATCGAGATCCGGGCCCTGCATGGCAGCAGCATAGCGGGCGTGGAGGGCGTCGCGCTTTTCCTTGGTCTCTTTCACGCGCTCGCTGGTCTCCAGATACTTTGCCTCGTCGAACGAGTCGCCAAAGCGTTTGCGGGCTTTCTCCACCTCCTTCTGAATCTTCTCGTCGTATTTTGCTATCTGGTCCTCAATGAGCACATCGGCGCGGTAGCGTTTCTTCGAGTCGCGGTTGTCGATGAGAGGATCGTTGAAGGCGTCAACATGTCCCGATGCTTTCCAGATGGTGGGGTGCATGAAGATAGCGCTGTCGATGCCCACAATGTTCTCATGGAGCATGGTCATAGCCTTCCACCAGTATTGTTTAATATTGTTCTTCAACTCCACGCCGTTCTGACCGTAGTCATACACGGCGCCCAGTCCGTCGTAGATGTCGCTTGAAGGGAACACGAAACCATATTCCTTGCAGTGCGACACGATTTTCTTGAAAACATCTTCTTGTGCCATTGTTTTGCTTATATTTGCTTGTTAATTTTCATTTTGAGTGCAAAGTTACAAATTAAAAACGAGAATAGCCCTCATAATACCATATTTATTAAGAATTATTTATTAAACTCCCCCCCTCCTATCTTCTCGCGAAGAAACTCAGTAACAGTTTTCGAAGCAAAACGCCCATTTTGAAACAGAAAAGTGTTGGCGGTTTCGCTTTTTTTTTGTAATTTTGTCGGCAAAAGAAAAATAACCTGAGACAATGGACGACGAAATCAAAGACGAGAACTTGGAGGAAAAGGACGAGTGGACTGACGAGAACACAGCGGAAGGACATTCCGACTATAAGCCTGTGAACCGCTTCGATGCCTCGGTGGTGCACCACCTGAGCGGCATGTATCAGAACTGGTTCCTCGACTATGCCTCCTATGTCATACTGGAGCGTGCCGTGCCACACATAGAAGACGGACTGAAGCCCGTGCAGCGCCGCATTCTCCACTCCATGAAACGCATGGACGACGGCCGCTACAACAAGGTGGCCAACATTGTGGGACACACCATGCAGTTCCACCCTCATGGCGACGCCTCCATAGGCGACGCGCTGGTGCAACTGGGACAGAAAGACCTGCTGGTAGACACGCAGGGCAACTGGGGCAACATCCTGACTGGCGACCGCGCTGCCGCTCCCCGTTATATAGAGGCCCGTCTGTCTAAGTTTGCCTTAGACACGGTGTTCAACCCAAAGACCACCGAGTGGCAACTGTCGTACGACGGCCGCAACAAGGAGCCCATCACGCTGCCCGTGAAGTTCCCGCTGCTGCTCAGCCAAGGTGCCGAGGGCATTGCCGTGGGCCTGTCGTCGAAGATTCTCCCCCATAACTTCTGCGAAATCTGCGATGCCGCCATCAGTTATCTGCACGGACAGGAGTTTCATCTCTATCCCGACTTCCAGACCGGCGGCTGCATCGATGTGTCGAAATACAACGACGGCCAGCGCGGCGGTGTGGTCAAGGTGCGTGCCAAGATTGAGAAACTCGACCAGAAAACGCTGGTCATACGCGAACTGCCGTTTACCAAGACCGTCAGCACCCTGTGCGAGAGCATTACCAAAGCCATAGAGAAAGGTAAAATCAAGGCGCGCAACGTGACCGACCTTACATCGGCCGAGGTTGAGATACAGGT
>Ga0310697_10004293_pt1 | contig 14122 bp, 9 predicted proteins | sample 172DNAGHGlowgp2_FD_203883 | JGI IMG/M metagenome (GOLD analysis project Ga0310697, IMG submission 203883) | Sheep rumen microbial communities from Palmerston North, Manawatu-Wanganui, New Zealand - 1728 DNA GHGlow gp2 (v2) (version 2) | ecosystem: Host-associated > Mammals > Digestive system >...
TGCTGCAATACTGGAACGCATTAGAACCAATGGAATAGACAGAAATTGGAATATACACAGAGGTCAAATTTTTACAACACATAAATGCAGTTAAACTAATGCCTCTCACTCTGTAGCCATTAGCTGATGGAGGGATATTAACTACACCTGTGTAGGTGTCATCAGTATTCGTTGGTCCATAAAACCTCTTATTTACAGTACTTGTCACTTCGCAAGTCTTATCGGCTTCACTTAGGATATTGTAGTAGATGGTAACACCATCAGCATTTTTGGCACAGAAATCATAAGTCAGTTCTATTATATTGGTTATAACATTCCAATCTTCTGTATTCTGATACTGGCTCTTCGTACCTCTTGGAACATAGAGAGTGGCAGCTTCACAGCCATAGAAAGCATTGCTTCCTGTTTGAAAAACATTTGTAATTTCTGAAGTTATGGAGGTCAAGCCTGAGCACCAAGAAAATGCTCTTGCACTAATACTTGTGACGGATTTAGGAATCGTCACGGAGGTCAAGCCACGGCAATAAGCAAATGCATAAGCTCCAATTTGTGTGACAGAATTACCAAGTGTTAGAGAGTTCAAGCCTGTGCAGTATGCGAAAGCATAATTATTGATACTTGTGACGGAGTTTGGAATCGTCACAGAGCTTAAATTTTTACAATTAGCAAATGCTCTATAACCAATGCTCGTCACTTTGTATCCTTTAGCTGAAGAAGGAATATTAACGACACCTCTGTAGGTGTTATCAATATCATTTTGTCCATAATTATTTTTATTTACAGTACTTGTCACTTCGCAAGTCTTATTGGCTTCACTTAGGATATTGTAGTAGATGGTAACACCATCATCATTTTTGGCACTGAAATCGTAATACAATTCCTGTATATTGGTTATTCTATTCCAGTCTTCCGTACTCTGATACTGGCTCTTCGTGCCTCGCGGAACATAAAGAGTGGGGGGATTTTCACTACAACCGAAAGCCTCCTTTCCTGTTGTAAAAACATTTCTGATTTCGGAAGTGATGGAGGTCAGGTTTAAACAGCCATAGAACGCACTCTCCCCTATGCTGGTCACACTGTTGGGAATCGTTATGGAGGTCAAGTCCCAGTTCATTGAAAATGCTGCATCTTCAATTCTTGTAACAGAGTTAGGAATCGTTAAGGAGCTGAAGCCACAGCAATTAGAGAATGCATATTCATCAATGTAAGTGACGGTATTTGGAATCGTCAGGGAGGTCAGGTTGCCACAACTCTTAAAGGCATATTTTCCAATGCCTATCACTCTGTAGCCATTGGCTGAGGAAGGTATGTTGACCACACCCTCGTAGTCAGTAAACAAATAACCTGGAGAACCGAGACCATAATCACCACTTTTATCTATCCCGCCTGACACCTCGCAGGTCTTGTTGGCTTCACTGACGATATTGTAGTAGATGGTAACGCCATCAGCGTTTTTAGCACTGAAATCGGGAACCTCCTTAATATCGGTTATTCTATTCCAGTCTTTCGTGTTCTGATATTGGCTCTTCGTGCCGCTCGGAACATATAGTGTGACATCTGGATTACAATCGAAAGCCTCCTCTTCTGTTTTAAAAACATTTTTAATTTCGGAAGTGATGGAGGTCAAGTTTAAACAGCCTGAGAATGCATAGTTCCCAATGAAGGTCACGCTATTTGGAATCGTTATCGAGGTCAAGTCCCAGCTATGTTGAAATGCACAATTTTCAATTCTTGTAACTGAATTTGGTATTTCAAAGGAGGTCATGCCACAACGACCAAAGAATGCATTACTTCCAATGTAGGTAACGGAATTCGGAATCGTCACGGAGGTCAGGTTTTGACAACACATAAATGCCCGTTCACCAATACCTATCACTCTGTAGCCATTAGCTGAAGAAGGAATATTCACCACACCTGCGTAGTCTGTAGCAAGCCAATCTGGGGAAAGTCCCGCTGCAGATCCTTCACCACTTTTATCTATTCCGCATGTCACTTCGCAGGTCTTGTTGGCTTTACTGACGATATTGTAGTAGATGGTAACACCATCTGCATTTGGGGCACTAAAGTCGAAAAGAGTCTCTTGTATGTTGGTGAGTCTATTCCAATCAGCCTTCGACTGGTATTGGCTCTTCGTACCTTTTGGAACATACAGAATAGCGTTTGAACATCCATAGAAAGCACTGCTTCCAGTTTGAAAAACATTCGTAATACAAGAAATCACATTGTATAAACCACTGCAGTCTTGGAATGCATACCCTCCAATGCTTGTGACGGAGTTTGGAATCGTAACGGAGAACAAGCTTGTGCAACCTGAGAATGCATAATTACCGATGCTTGTGACAGAATTTGGAATCGTCACGGATTCCAAACCACTACATCTATAGAACGCATAATTTCCGATGCTTGTGACGGAGTTTGGAATCGTGACGGAAGTTAAGCCACTGCAATTAGCGAATGAATAGGAATCAATTTTTGTGAGGGAGTTAGGAATCGTCAAGGAGGTCAATTTACGGCATAAGTTGAATGCATACATTCCAATGCTTGTGACAGAATTACCAAGTGTTATAGAGTTCAACTCTGAGCACCTATAGAATGCATAACCTCCAATGCTTGTAACGGAGTTTGGAATCGTAACGGTGGTCAAACCTGTGCAATACTGGAATGCACCATATCCAACGGAAGTGACTGAACTTGGAATCGACACGGAGGTCATATTTTTACAAGACTTAAATGCTAAACTACCAATGCTCGTCACTCTGTAGCCATTAGCAACAGAAGGAATAAAAACATCACCTGCGTAGGTATCATCGGTATTTGTTAGTTCATAATCATTTTTATTAACAGGACTTGTCACTTCGCAAGTCTTAGCGGTTTCATCAATGATATTGTAGTAAATTGTCACGCCATCAGAATTTTTAGCACTAAAGTCGTAATTCAACTCCTCTATATTGGTGAATCTATTCCAATCTGCCGTGTTCTGATATGTGCTCTTCGTGCCTTTTGGAACATAAAGCGTGGCATTATTTGGACAACCCACGAAAGCAACATTTCCTGTTGCAAAGACATTTGTAATTTCAGAAGTAATGGAGGTCAAACCTGTGCAACCAGAGAATGCATATTTTCCAATGCTTGTGATGGAATTAGGAATCGTAATTGTGGTCAAACCTGTGCAATCAGCGAATGCAAATTCTCCAATGCTTGTGATGGAATTAGGAATCGTTATTTTGGTCAAGCCTGTGCAATACTGGAATGACCTATCTCCAATGGAAGTGACAGAATTTGGTATCGTCACGGAGGTCAAGCATTCGCAACCATAGAATGTATAAATTCCAATGCTTGTAACAGAATTAGGAATTACAATGGAAGTCAAAGCCTTGCAGTTTTCGAATGCATATATTCCAATGGAAGTGACAGAATTTGGTATCGTCAATGAGGTCAAAACTCTGCAGTTCTCGAACGCAAATTCTCCAATACTTGTAACAGAATTTGGAATCGTTATGGAAGTCAAACCACTGCAACCAGAGAATGCATAATTTCCAATGCCAGTGACTGTGTATTGAGTAGAACCATTCATCACAGTCGAAGGAATCACAATTCCACCACTATAAGAGCCTGCGGTATTTTTAGTTACTTCGCAGATTTTAGTTCCAGTGATATTGTAATAGATAGTCTTGCCATTTGAAGTGGCTGTAAAGTCGTAGGCACTTGCATAGATGCTGGCACTCAGGGCGAGCATCACAAGCAGAAATCTCTGCCATAAGATAGTTCTCTTTTTCATAATATTTCAGTTGTTTAGTTAATTAATAGATGATAATTCGTTCTCATGACTCAATGAATATGCAAAACTACAAATAAAATTTGAAAATACAACAATGTTTTCTCAAAAAAATAACCTTTTTTCTTCATCTTTATTGGGTCACGACTCAAATACGTTACCAACGGACTGGGAGTACGATACCAACGGACTGAGAGTACGTTACCAACGGACTGTGAGTCCGTCCCCTATCGGACTGGAGTGAATCCCCTATAGCGTAGAAGTGAATCCCCTATAGCGCAGAAATGAATCCCCTATAGCGCAGAAATGAATCCCCTTTACACGTTGCCTAAATAGACGGTGCGGATGCCTTCTTCAAGGGCGATGGATTGGGCTTCGTGCATGAAGGAAAGAGGGGTTGGAGAATAGCCGTGTTGCATTTTGTATTGCGGGAAGAAACGGGTGAGATGAAGCGGACAATCGGCAAGGTTGTTGTTGCGGAGCCATTGGCAGAGGCAACGGAAATGGGTGGTGTCTTGCACGGGCGGAATCAAGAGGTGGGTGATTTCGAGCCATACACCTGCGGATTTGAGGGTGAGAAGCGTGTTGAGAACGGGTGCGAGGGTGGCACCACTCACTTCACGATAGATGTCGTCACTTAGGGATTTGAGGTCGATATTGGCTGCATCGAGGTATGGGGCAAGTTGTTCGATAGGTGCGGAGTTGATATAGCCAGCCGACACAAGTACGTTCTTCAAACCGTGGACATGTGCCAATTGACAGGACTCGAAGGTGTATTCAAACCATGTGAGGGGTTCGGTATAGGTGTAGGCGATGGTGGGTAGATGGCGGTCGATGCAGAGCTTTACGAGGGCTTCAGGAGAGAGGTCGTAATAGGCTTGTTCTTCGGGACGCGCTTGGGAAATTTGCCAGTTCTGACAGTTCTTGCAACGGAGATTGCAACCTGTGCATGCCACGGAAAGGCAACGGGTGCCAGGCAGGAACTCGTAGAGAGGTTTCTTCTCGATGGGGTCGATGGCGAGGGAACAGGGTTTTCCATAGCATTCGGAATAGAGTCTCCCGTCGATGTTGACTCGGGAACGACAGATGCCGCGCTTGCCTTCAGCAATGACACACTGATGGGGACAAAGTAGGCATTCCACCTTGCCATCCTTCAAGAAGTGATAAAATAAGCATTCTTTCATCTAAATCAAGAGTATTTTTTATCAGGGATTTTAGGGATTGAAAAGATTCTCGTTAGCTAAAAAAATCCTTCTAATCCTTTAAATCCCTGATAAATTCTATGTAATTCCTGACGTTCTTGATTATTCCTCTGCGAAGATGAGGGCATCGTAGATGTAGAGGTCGGCATCTTTCCAACCATCCCATCCAAGACCTGCCTTGTCGCGCGAACAATGACCGAGGAACTCTTCTTTGGTCCAGTCGGTATCGAAGGCTACCTGAGGGAGGAAGGTGCCTCCTCGCCCACCCTTTTGGATGTAGATGCCGTGCTTGCCATACTTGAATTCACTGATGTCGGTGATGCGGCGGAGAGGCGTGAGGACAGAAATCTCGATGCTGATGTCGTCGAGTTCAGATGATGTGACGGGGTCGAAACGATAGTCCTCGAAGGCTGCTGCACGAGCCATTTCGAAAACGGTTTCGTGGAGTGGATAGTGCTCCCCGAAGTGCCCTATGCAACCACGTAGGCGACCGTTCTTATTGAGGGTGACGAAAGCACCACATTTGGTTTTGAGCGCTGGAGTGAGAGGAAAATCAGCACGAGGAATGCCACGTAGCTTGCTTTCTATGCTGTTGTGAGCAATGTCGAGCAGGAGGCATTTTTCTTCGTGTGTAAGCGAGAAATTCTGGGCGGAATCCGTGTTCTGATAAACGATGAAGGAATGATAGCCCACCACGCGGTCTTTCTCTCCATATTCGCTATCGCCCGAGTTGCAATACATGATATGCTCAATGTTGAAACTTGGTTCGTTGGTGGTGAAACTCAACAAGGTGTAAAGCCCCACTGCTCCGCAAGCACAAGTGGAAAGATTGCGAATGTGTTTGGATTCAAGGCGCTCGAGCACGGAGGCAAGCATCTGTATGTTTCCACTCTCTACGGCTTCGCCCGTCAGGTGGTCAACTTCGTTGGCATCTGCATAGGAAGGATAGTGGGAGAAATCGCTACTGAAAACGAAGAGGTTATCGGTATTGAAGTAAGGCTCGAGGGTTTGTTTCAGCGCAATGCATTTCTCTATGTCATCGGTGGCAATGATGATGGGAACGATAGGAGGCATTTCCTTCAGCCAGTATTGCAAGAATGGGAGTTGCACCTCGAGGCAATGCTCACGGGCATGTGCACGCTCGGAGAACGTGATGTGGGGGTTCGACTCAGCGAGTTGGTTGCAGACTTGTGTGTCGATTTCTATCTTACCGAGAGGTGTTTCATAGAAGCCATAGCCCGATGCCACAGAGATGGAGTCGAGATATACTTGATGACTTGGACCGATGAGGAAGATGCGCTTGTATCGCTTGGCAGGATTGATGCGTGCAAAGGCTGAGGCTGCCACTTCGCCCGAGAATACCCAACCAGCATGCGGCACCACTACTGCCTGAATGTCGTTGCGCTGAGGGACTTTGGCAAACTTACTGAAGAAGGCTTTGAGTTCTGCGTTCACTTCTTGTGCTGCGGCTGGGTAGAACTGTCCTGCCACTGCAGCGTGTCGAATTTTTCCGTTGTTCATGATTATCATGGTATTTGAGTCGTCATCGGTTTTTCGTGCTGGCTTACAGGCACTGCAAAGGAATGCCACGACGAGCAGACTGCCGACGATTAGACGTGACTTAGATGGAAGCATCAAGAGGGAGAGTTTGTTGAATGTACTGTACAATGCCTTCGCAGGCATCTTCGAGGAGGTCTAACACTAATTCGAAACCTTCGGAACCACCATAATAGGGATCGGGCACCTCACGAGGATGCTGTTGCAGATTGAAATCGGTAGTGCGCTTCACTTTGCTTCGTTCTGCCTCTGAAGGAGCACGAGAAAGGAGTCGCTTGATGTTGGCATCATCCATGCCCAGGATGAGATCGAAATCGTAGAAATCACTTGTGCGAAGAGGACGGGAACGATGTGTGAGGATGTAACCACGCTTCTTGGCATGATGCCGCATGCGCTCGTCGGGAAGTTCGCCTTCATGATAATTGATGAGGCCTGCGGAATCGACTTTTACGCGTTCGCTGAGACCTGAATCGATGAGTTTCTGACGAAGGATTTCCTCAGCAGCGGAGGAACGACAGATGTTGCCAAGACAAATGAAAAGAATGCGCATAAAGGGATTTGCGGTTTTAAAGATTTACGATTTACAGATTTTGGCAACTGTATTTATTCATTATTTCATTTTCTTTTTTATCATTTCCAATAGGAAATGGACGACACCATCTTCATCATTGGAGCGAGTGATGTGGGTGGCGATGGATTGAAGTTCGGGAACGGCATTCGACATGGCAACGCTGGTTGATGCAAAACGAAGCATGGGGATGTCGTTGAGGGCATCTCCGAAGGCGATGAGGAGTGAAGCGTGAAGTGTGGAGCGTGAAGCGTGAGACGAGAAGAGTTGTTGCAAACCGCTACCCTTGTCGATGCCTAAAGGTACACACTCCAAGTAGAAGGGTTCGGAACGAAACACTTCGATTTGGTTTTCCATCTGCTTCTGTAATTGGGGTTCCAATCGCTCTATGGTCTCTGGGTTGCCTACAATCATACACTTGTAGATGTCGAAGGATTGAACGGTGTGGACAAAATTATCCACTTGCATGGGTTTCAGTCTGTTGGCTCGCATGGAACGGAGCACGTACTGATGTGTGCAATCTTCCGAAACGATGAAGTCGTCGTGATAGGTGAGAATTTCAAGCCCGTTTGCTTTGGCTTGGGCATAGAGAGTGGCAATGCTAGAGGTTGGCAGAGCTTTGGAATAGAGCAGTTGTTTGGTGGACCAATCCACGATTTGTGCACCGTTATAGGCAAGGACAATACCACCGAACTTGTCGAGTTGGAGAAGGTCGGCAATGGGTGCTATGCCGTTGACAGGACGCCCCGATGCAATGATGATTCTAACGCCTTGCTCTTGCAAATGAATGAGCGTTTGGCGTGTGAAATCAGAAAGTGACTTGTCAGTATGCAAGAGGGTGCCATCGAGATCGGTAGCAACAACGAGTCTATTCGAAATCTTCTTCATCATCGTCAAAGTCGAAATCTTCGAAATCGCCAAAGAAAGCAGGTGTGACAAAGTCATCGAGTTCACGACGCTCTTTCTTTGTAGGACGACCTGTACCTCGAGCACGATTTACGAAACCACTGATGCGGTTCATTTCCAGAAGTTCGTACTGGTCGGGGGTCGTGACATTTTCCATTATCTCGGGCACAAGTTTTGCCCCTACCCGATTCTGAATGGCTTGGAGTATCTTGAATGAATAGGTGATAGGCGGTTTGCGCACTTGAATGACATCGCCTTCTTTCACCATGCGAGAGGGCTTCTGCTTTACGCCGTCTATCATCACACGCCCATTCTTACATGCATCGGCGGCAATGGTGCGGGTCTTGAATATGCGAGCTGCCCAAAGGAATTTATCTAATCTTGCTTCCATAATTATGAGGGAAAAGGGCTTCGGCAGAGCCGAAGCTTACTGAGAAACGAAGGAAGGGGGAAGACCTTCGGCGAAACCGAAGGGAACAATGGCAGGGGAATTAGGATAATTGCTGGGCGGTGATACGGCAGATGTTGACAACGGTTGCCATGGCTTTTACGAGACTCTGAACAGGACAGAATTCGTATGGACCGTGGAAATTGATGCCACCAGCAAAGATGTTTGGACATGGGAGACCTTTGAAGGAGAGTTGTGCTCCGTCGGTTCCTCCACGGATGGCACGAATCTTAGCTTCCATTCCTGTTTCCTCGATGGCTTGTTTGGCAATGTCGATGATATATATCATTGGTTCTACCTTCTCACGCATGTTGTAATACTGATCCTTCAGTTCGAGTTGTGCCACGTTGCCATATTTCTGATTGATTTTGGCTACGGCTTCCTGCATGCGTTGCTTGCGCTGCTCAAAAATCTCGCGGTTGTGGTCACGGATGATGTAGGAAACGGATGCTTTCTCACAGTTGCCACTGATACCCGTTAGGTGGAAAAAGCCTTCGTAACCTTCAGTGTGCTCAGGTGTTTCCATTTCGGGAAGCAAAGAAACGAGTTCTGCTGCTACACGTCCCGCATTAATCATCTTGTCCTTGGCATAACCTGGGTGGACGCTGCAACCCGTTATGCTCACTTTTGCAGAGGCAGCATTGAAGTTCTCGAATTCGATCTCACCTATTTCTGAACCATCCATGGTATAGGCAAATTCACAACCGAATTTTTCCACATCGAACTTATGAGCCCCCATGCCAATTTCCTCATCAGGATTAAAGCCAACACGAATCTTTCCGTGCTCAATTTCAGGATGTTCCATGAGATATACACAAGCAGAAACTATTTCAGCAATACCTGCCTTGTCGTCGGCACCGAGAAGGGTGTGTCCGTCTGTGACGATGATGTCCTCACCTACGTGGTCGAGCAGTTCTGGGAACTTGCTTGGGGAACTGACGATACCTTCGGAAAGGATGATGTCGCCACCATCGTAATTTTTCACAATGCGAGGCTTCACGTTGGCTCCTGAGCAATCGGGGCTTGTGTCCATGTGGGCAATGAAACCGATGGTTGGAACGGTTTTGGATGTGTTGGCAGGAAGTGTGGCATAGAGGTAGCCGTTCGCATCGAGCTCTATTTCTGTGAATCCCAGTTCTGTGAGTTCATCCTTCAAGTAATTGGCAAGGTTGAATTGCTTGGCTGTACTAGGTGTGGTTTCCGATTCCTCACTCGACTGTGTGTCGAAGGAAACATACTTAAGAAATCTATCAACAATGTTCATGATTATATTTACGATTTTAAGATTTACTATTTACTAATTGACAATTTACCAATTTTATTCTTCGGAGGCAAACATTGGGTCCCAACAAGGGAGGAGGGTTGGTTTCTGCTTGGCAGCTTCAAGAATCTTCGAAGAGAGGTATTTCTTGTTGACAACCAAACGGAAGAGGTATTCATCGAGCCATTCGTCAGTCATGATGAGATGTCCCTTGAATCCCGAAGTAGCGCCCCACGAGTTCTCAACTTCCCATTTCACGGGTTTGTTATTGGCATCGAGATCAACCGCCTTGAGGGTCATGGCATGAGTGGAGCCTGAATCGAACGACATGATGCGTTGACGCTTGTCCATGCCGAATGTCACTCCGAGGATGGAGGAATAGTCGTAGTTTTTCAAATCGAGCAAACCACGCTCGGAATCCAATTCCTTCGACACATCGCAGGACATGTACATCATGGTGGAATCCTTGATGCTGGCAATGGCAGCATGCTTGATTTCATCCATAGGCACATTGAGATAGAGCCAATTATGTCCATCGTAGGTATGGCGGTCGTACTGGATTTCATAGGTTTTCCAATAGTCACGGGTTGGATCGTTCATCAGCATGATGTAGTTGGCATTGAGGTCGTCAGCAAACATCTCCTGATAGAATTGCAGTGGGGTGAATTTGCGAGGAGTAGAGGTGTAGTTTCCATCTTTGTCCTTTGGTGCCCAAGTGAATTCTGTAGGTGGTTCACCGAATCCCATCACGAGGATGTGGTAGATTTCAGCGAGCATCTTTTCCTTCTGCTTGTTCAGTTCGGCACCTTTCTTATTCGATTCACGGAGAGCCAAACCATCCTCACGCAGTTTGCGCTTGATAAAAGAAGTGAAGCGGGAAGTGTTGTTCGAAGCGAAGGTTTCTGGCATCACACCCTTTGGCACAAGTCCATACTTGGAAACTAAATCGGCAACACCCGTGAAAGTGCCACCATCGCTGAGTGGATGCTGGAAAAGCCATTGAACGGTCTTGTCCTCCATAGAGTTCTTGCGCGTATCGATGACAGCCTGAAGGAAGAGGTTAGACTTCTCAAGTTGGTCATAAAAGAATAGATAGACCTGCGAGAATTCGAGTTCCTCAAGATTCTTTTGGTTGATAAGTTGGCTACGAAGCACATTCAACCCTGTGAAAAGCCAACAACGTCCCGAAGACTTTTGGTCGGTGATACCCTTCGATGGAACAGAATAATTGAAGTAGGTGTTTTGCTCCGTTTGATTTTCCTGATTGAGTGCAAAGGTACGAATATCGGAAGTAGCCAAACCATTTCGCAATGCTCGTTCAGCAGGATTCAGTTTGCTATTCGAACTCAAGGTATTGAGCAATTCTTGGGAAATTTCGCCTTGTGCAAAGACTTGGGATGCAAAGGCGAGAATTGATAATGTTAGGAGTTTTCGTTTCATATACTATTTAGATGTTGAGTTATACTTGTTTCAATAGTTTTTTCGTTTTTTACTCTACTCCCCTCGCCTTTTGGAGAGGGGTTGGGGGTGAGGCTTTCACTTTTCACTCTTCACTTTTCACTCTTACTCTCCTTATCTTCCATCCAGTAGCTGCCACGATGATGGACATGAATGGACTGATGAGATTGAAGAAGCAATAGGGAAGGTATGTCAGTGTGGGAACACCCAAGACCGTGGATTGAGTCATACCACAAGTGTTCCAAGGAATCAGTACGGAAGTGACGGTTCCTGCGTCTTCTGTCGTTCTACTGAGTAAGCGTCCTTCGAATCCTTCTTTTTCATACACTTCGCGATACATGTCGGCAGTGAGAATGATAGAGATGGATTGGTCGCCTGTGGCAAGATTCAGAAATATGCCTGTGCCAACCGTGGAGGAAACCAGCGATACGCGGTTTTTTACCAAACGAAGAACCACGTTGGTGAGACTTTCCAACATGCGGCTTGCCACCATGGAACCGCCAAAGCACATGGAACACATGATGAGCCAGATGGTGTTGAGCATAGCTGCCATTCCTCCTGTACTCACCAACTCATTGAGGGAGTCGCTTCCTGTTTCCACATTGGTTGCACCAAAGAAAGTGATAGCCAATCCCTTTACCACTTGCAATGCTCCAGGGATGTCGTTCGAAGCCGCTATCTCCTTCAAAATGTCGGATTGGAAGATGATGGCGCAAATGCCTGCCAACATAGAAGAAACGAAAAGAACAACTAACGATGGCATACGCTTGGCAATCATGATACCCGTGATGATAGGCACGATAAGCGTGAAGATGGAAATGTTGAAAGTGGCAGAGAGTCCGTTGGTGAATTCCGAAACTTGCAAGGCATCGGAACTGCCATAGAAGAACCCTGCTATGAGGAAGATAATGAGTGCAATGGAGATGGAAGGAATGGTGGTGTAGGTCATGTAACGGATGTGGGAGAAAATATCTACCTTCGAAGCGGAAGATGCCAAGATGGTGGTATCGCTCAGAGGAGACATCTTATCACCAAAGTATGCACCGGAAATGATAGAACCCGCAGTCCATGCCTCAGGCACATCGAGTGCTTCACCAATACCAAGAAGTGCAATACCGATGGTGGCAATAGTGGTCCACGAACTACCTGACATGATAGACACCAAAGCGCATATGACACAAGTGCTCACGAGGAAGAAACGAGGCGACATGATTTGCACACCATAGTAAATTAAGGTGGGAACAACTCCGCTTATCATCCAAGAACCAGCCAACATACCCACCACAAGGAGAATGATGAGCGTGACAGAAACATTGCCCAAAGATTGTTTGATTTGCTCTTCGAATTGTTTCCAAGGAGTGCGATAGAAAAACATCGATACGCAAATGCATATTGCGGATGCTAAGAGCAGTGCAATCTGGCTACCACCCGACAAGGCATCGCTACCAAACAAAATGAGAATGGTAGTGAGCAATCCTATGAGCATCAGCAGCGGAATTGCTGCAATCAGTGGATGCGGAATTTGATTGTTCTTTTCTTCCACAAAAGGAGATTGGTCTATTCCATTTTCCTGAGAATCCATCCGAGTATGAGATTTATGATGAATGTGGATACCACAATGATGAACCATGAAAGAGGGTCAAGAGGTTGAACGCCAAACATGGTTCCTCCGAAACAAACGATGAGAATCTGTCCGACGAAAATGAGTGCAACAATGAACATGAAACTCTTTCCCCATTTCAATTCCTTGAGCTTGGCATTGGTTCTGAACAATCTTACGTTGAAAAGATTCCAGAACTGAAGCATCACGAAGGTGGTGAAAAAGAAAGTGAGCTCGAAACCCATCAGATGTGCACCTCTCACTCGCTTGGCATTAAGGAATTCCCCAACACCATTCAATTCATGCGTCTTGAAGAACAGGAGCAAAGCACCCAATATCAGCACGAAAGCAATTCCCATGGAGAAGAGATTCACAAACATCTTGTGGTCGATGATAAATGCCTTCCTGTTGCGTGGCTTGTCCTTCATCACGTCCTTGCTTGGAGGAAGCGAAGCCAATGCCATGGCAGCGAAGGTGTCCATAATGAGATTTACCCACAACATCTGAGTGACATTGAGCGGGTTTTCAGTTTTCATAAAAGCACCTATCAGAACCGTGATACACGCCACGAGATTCACTGTGGATTGAAACAGGATGAAGCGCTGAATATTTCGGTAGAGAGAACGGCCCCACATCACCGCCTTTACGATGCTGGCAAAGGAATTGTCGATAATCGTGATGTCGCTTGCTTCTTTCGCTACGGAAGTGCCATCACCCATTGACAAACCTACGTGTGCCGCCTTGAGTGCAGGAGCATCATTTGTGCCATCCCCTGTAACTGCCACGACTTGCCCTTCGGATTGAAGTTTTTCCACAATCTCTTTTTTGTCCATCGGACGAGCACGGGAAATGATATTCTTCTCGGTCACACCGATTTGTCTTCCTATTTCAAGTGCTGTGTCGTGGCTATCACCCGTAATGATTATCACCTCAATACCTGCTGCTGTACATTCCTGAATGGCAGCTGGAACTTCTTCACGGATTGGGTCTGCAATGGCAGAAATACCTATCATCGTCATAGGCCCACCATCTTCGGAATAGGCAAATGCCAAGGTACGCATGGCATGACGCTGATACGATAGTATCTTTTGTTCTATGTCGCTACGATTCTTTTGCCCTGCTATTTGCTGACACATGGAGAGCACGATTTCAGGGGCTCCTTTCACGTATTCTACCACTTTTCCACTCACTGAGGAGCGAACTGTGGTTGACATGTATTTAATTTCGGTGGAGAAAGGTATCTCCTTCAACACTTCCACCTCATTTCTGAGGTTAAGAATGTTTTGATTACGCTCCCTTCCCCATAGCAACAAAGCACCTTCAGTGGGATTGCCGATTACCTTGTTT
>Ga0310697_10004294_pt1 | contig 14121 bp, 8 predicted proteins | sample 172DNAGHGlowgp2_FD_203883 | JGI IMG/M metagenome (GOLD analysis project Ga0310697, IMG submission 203883) | Sheep rumen microbial communities from Palmerston North, Manawatu-Wanganui, New Zealand - 1728 DNA GHGlow gp2 (v2) (version 2) | ecosystem: Host-associated > Mammals > Digestive system >...
TCGAGGCCGGACTCCTCCGCGTCCCAGAAGTTGCCCCGCACTACCAGATCGTGCTCGAGTCCACCGACACGCTCGACCGCTTCGAGATCAAGGTGGAGGTCACGCCAGAGGCGTTCTCGGACGACATCCGCCACCTCGAGGACCTGCGCAAGCGCGTCCTGGACGCCGTAAAGTCGATCATCGGCCTCACGCCGAAGATCAGCCTCGTCGAACCCAACACCCTGCCGCGCTCCGAAGGCAAGATCAAGCGCGTCATCGACAACAGAAAGAAGTAACGGCAGGCGCGCGCGCCGCGCGCGCCGCACAGGAGGAAAACCAATGACCATCAAGCAGCTTAGCGTATTTCTCGAGAACCGGCCCGGACATCTGGCGGAAACCTGCCGCACACTTGCCGAGGCAAACGTGAGCATCATCACCCTCTCACTCGCCGACACGCGCGAGTTCGGCATCGTGCGCATGATCGTCGACAACTGGGAAAAGGCCCGCGACGTCCTCACTGCCAAAGGCCGCGTCGTCAACGTGCGCGACGTCGTCGCCGTCACGGTACCGGACCGTCCAGGCGGCATGGCGGAGGTGCTCACCGCCCTAGACGCGGCGAAGGTGAACGTGGAATATAGCTACGCCTTCGCCTTCCACCACGGCGAGAAGGCGGTGCTCGTGTTCCGCTTCGAGGACAATGCCAAGGCCATCTCGGCGCTCTCCGCCGCCGGCATAGACGTCCTGGCCTTCGCGGACATCCTAACCGACGCCCGCTAACAGAACCGCCTTGAAGAACTTCGCCCCCTCTATCGCCCCGCGTGATTTTCAGGTGAAATTCTAAGCGTCCACGATGCGGGCTTCGAGGAATCGAAGCGGTACTTCTCCATCGGCGCAGGGCCGACGCTCGCGCCGCCTAGCCCCGTCTGGCGCACGTCGAGGTTGAGAATGACGTCGCGCTGCGCGACAGGCTGCGCGTAGCGGCGTATCTGCAATGTGTGCTTCTGCCATCCGTCATGACGCGCGAGGAAAATATCCTCCCATCCAAAGTCGCCGTAGGTTTCCACCGCCACGTCCACGGTTGCGCTCTTGTATCCCTCGCCAAACTTTTGCGTAACCACGAAATCTGCGATGCCGGTCTTCGGACGCGACCAGAGCGACACGTCGCGGAAGAGCCCCGAGAAGCGCAGCATGTCCTGATCTTCCACGTAGCTGCCGTCGCACCAGCGGAACACCTGCACGGCGATCTCGTTCTCGCCGTCCTTCAGAAACGGCGTGATGTTGAACTCGCTCGGTAGCTTGGAGTCCTCGGCGTATCCGACTTTCTCGCCGTTGATCCAGGCATAGAGCGCGGAACCCGCGCCCTCGAAGCGGAGAATCGTCTCACGCCCTTTCCAGCTATCTGGCAGACGAAACTTGCGCTTGTAGTACATCGCCGGGTTGTAGTCGTGACGTCCCGTCTCCTTGTCGAGGATCTTCGGCCACTCGAACTTGTGCGGATAGCCGTGGGCGATGTAGTGCGGCATCCCGTAGCCGCGCATCTCCACGCAACAGGGGACGTCGATCGTCTCCCACTTCGACACGTTGAACGACGGACTCTCAAACACAAACGGACGACGCTGCGGATCGCCGCTCCAATGGAACTTCCATGTGCCGTTCAGCGACATCTTTCACGGCGTCTCGAACTCCAGCGCATCAGTGAGTGCAGCGTTCTCGTTCACCAGCGGCATCGCATACGTCGCCGCCGGCATCCTGTTGAACGAGTTGACGTCAATGTTCTCCCAGTCGCGCACCACATTCGCACGCGCCTTCGCTGGCGCAGGCGCGGCGAAAGCGGCGAGGGCCTTGGACGCGACTGCAGGACGATCCGTGTTGATGAAGTCCAGTCCGAGTTCCAACGAAAGTCGCCACGCATCTGGATGGTCAGGGAATCCCCACAGGCGGAAAAGAACGCCCTTGGCATGAGCCTGCGCGGCGGCATCGCGGATTTTCCTCTTGTCCTCTTTCTGCATTTCGCCGGAACGCCACTTGGTGTAGATGCCCGCGTAGTCGCTGACGAGCCACACGCGCTTGTACTGTCCGTCGTCAAGTTTTCTGTTGGACGGCACGTCGAAGAACACGAACGCGGGACATGCGGAAAAGTCAATGCCGGAATTGTCTCCGGTTATGGTCAGTCGCGCCGCCGCTGGGTTCTTGCCGATGTCGAAACAGTCGCGGAACCCGTCCCGCTCGATCAACGCCAACAAGGCGTCGAAGGCCGGCTTTCCGTTCTTGAGATCGACCAGCAGCTGGAGAGGTTTCCCGTTCGCGCGGGCGCGTCCTCCGTTCTTCTTGAAGACCTCGCGCAACGGCTCCAGATAGAGCCTGCGGAGCGTGTTCTCCGGCTTGAGGTCGCGGCGGGAATGAGCCACAAGCAGTTTTCCGTCAACAAGAAACACGTCGGCCTCGATTGAGTCTGCGCCCGCTTCGTATGCGCCCCAGAAAGGACGCTTCTGGGCATAGTCGTTATGCGAATGGATCAGAATCCTGGCGTTGCCGGACGTGACCGGCCGCACATCTTTAACAGCGGGCACGGCATAGGTGGACATGCCCGCCACCATGGCGCATATCAAGGTCAATATTTTCATGTTGTAGGTTCCTCGTGCTACGATCCGGCCAAGCCGCTTGGCTTCCGCCTTGTCACAGATTCGCGTGTAGAACATCCTGTCGAGAGCGCAAGCCAGACGCGCAACAGCTCCGACGCGCTCCACGCCTGCGCCCTGCACCCTTTCTGCGCGTGCGGAGCATCGCCGTCCGCGATCTCAGAGATGTGGCACACGCAGCCCGCGTTGACGTTCTCTACCGCCGACGCCAGGAGCGACAGCGCCTGATCGCGCGTCAGCACGCCTGCCTTCACAGCAGCCTCCGCGTACAGCGGGAACGGCCAGGCCCATACCGTGCCATTGTGGTACGCCGGCTTGCGCACCGAATCCTCGTCACCAGCATACACGCCCCTGTAGAGCGGATGCCCTGCGGCCAGCGATCGCACGCCGCCAGGCACAAGCAACCGTTCGCAAGCCCTTACGACAGCGGCTTCCAATTTCCGCCTGCCATCTGACGTCTGGCCCGCCCCCAGCAGCGAAACCACGAAGAGCTGGTTCGGGCGCACCGCGTCGTCGCGCTTCGCCTGGGCCGCAGGCTCTCCGTTTGGCGCGTCGAGGCAGTCGGCGAGTCCGTTGCCGTTCGCAAAATACCTGGCGAGCGATTCCTCGGCACGGTCGGCCAGGGCCTTCCACTTCCCGCCAAGGAAGCGAAGCGCTGCGATCCAGAGCGCCTGTATCTCGACGGGATAGCCGATGCGAGGCGTGCAGGCCGGATAGTTCGTGTCCATCCACGTAAAGTGCGATGGCGACCACACGAGGCCAGAGTCGTGGTCCACGCGGATACCGTTCGGCGTCCCCTTCACGTAGTTCGCCACGATAGACTCCACCACGTCCGCGAGCGTCCGCCCGTTGCCGCAGTCCGTTGCCAAGAATTTCCTCCGTCCGAACTTCGCGGACAAGTCGCGCACTGCGACGATAAACCACAGCTGCGCGTCGGTGGTGTCCCGGTTGCCGGCCTTGTCGCCGTAGATGATGTTCGGAAGAGTGCCGTGCTCCTCGAAGCGCGCGAACGCGGTGACGATGGCCTTGGCCTCATTCGTGAAGCCGGCCGCTATCGCGCCGCGCAGGAAGATGAACGTGTCGCGTCCCCAGTCGAGGAACCACGGATATCCGGCGATAACCGTCTTCACGTCGTCCCGTCGCACGATGAAGAGCTTCATCGCCTCGCGCATCGCGGCTGGGATCGGAAGTGCGGAGGAGCTAGCGAGTGGAAGAGTGGAGAAGTGGCGGGATGGCAGGGGCTCGCGTCCCGTGTGACCGCAAGCGCACGTCCCGTACGCCGCCGTAAGCACCGCCTCGTCGCCGTCGGCCTGGAAGTCGCAGGATATCCAGCCTGGCGAGAAAAGGTCGCCGCATGGCTCCTGCCCGCGCTCGGCCTCCTCGGGATGAGGCACGCAGTAGGTCCACTGCGGCTCGTGGTGGAATATGCCGTTGTCGATGGCAAAGACCAGGCGTTCTTCTTTGCCGTAGGGGCTGAAGATGAAGCCGGCAGGAGCGCAACTATCAAGGACAGCGGCGGCTTTAGAGGCCTTATGGTCGTTAAAAGGCCGGATGGCACCGGGGGCGCCGAAGGCCCGCTCCACATCCCCTTGCGCCTTAGTGACCGCATGGAAGCTTCGCCATTCCAGATCCGGGCGGAACACGATCCGTACAGGAGGCACCGCTTCCAGCCTCCGCACAGCGAGCTGCGCGGCGTTGCCGCCGTCGGGCGCAAGCGCAAGCGTGAAGGCGAAGCGCGCCGTCTGTCCCATTCCGCACGGCACGCGGAACGTCCACTCCGCGAAGCGGCCTGCTGGATCGGCGCGGAAGCTTTCGATGCAGTCCGCATTGATCTCGTGCGAGTAGCCCTCGTACTGCAGCCATGCGCGGCAACGCGTCCAGAGAATCAGCCTGTCCGACGGCACCTGCGGGTTGGTGTTGGCCGAGAAGAGCGCGTCGTACTGGCTTCGTATCTCGCCCCATGCCAGCTTCACGCGGCTCATCGCGCCAGCGCCGTCTGCAAGTATCGTCTCCAGCGCCCGATCGGCGCGAATCTCGTCGCCCGTGTACACGAGCTTCACGCGCGCGGCTTCGCCTGGCGGCAGAAGAAGCACCTTCGACGAAGCGTGCCGCACGCCCTTCGGCTCGTAGACTGCGATATCCAGCGTCAGCGCCTGAGCGCGCGTCCCGTCGCCGGCGTACGGCGGCAGCTCGAGGATCGCGTCGTTGGACAAGCCGGAGCGCTCGGTCGCCAGCGTCGTAGCGCCGTCGCGTACTCGCACGCGGAACGGATGCGGTGCCGCGACTCGCAACGCGCATCCCGATGGTACGCACACCTCGCGCCTGGTGTCGTCGGGCCAAGACCAGGTGAAGGATGGGAGAGGACGATCGCCAGACGACGTTCGACAACCGTCTGTCGTCCGTCCGTCGTCCTTTGTCCTGGACGCCTCCCCTTCCAGGCACATCACCTCGCCGGACTCCAGCACTATGCCCACCGCCGGATTGACCGCGAACCGCTTGCCCGTAAGGAGATCCGTCACCTGCGTATCCGGGAACTTCGTGCGATCCCATTGAATCGTGCAGGACGCATTGCAATCGAGGTTGACCAGAATAAGGACATCGCCGCCAGGATGGCGGCTCCCCCTATTAGATGCTGCTGCTCCCATGCGTGCCACGGCAAGCGTGTTGCCGTTGCCGCGCGTGACGACCTCGAGGCGGGCGTCGGGTCCGAAGGCCGGATGCTCGGCGAGCAGCGTGTTGAGCCGGGCGATCAGCGCCACCATGTTGTCTTTCGCGCCCCAGTTGAGCGAGCTGGCGCCGTGCACGTCGATCTTCTCGTCGGCGAACCACTCCACGCCGTTTGCGATGCCCCATGCTCCCTGGTGGCTGAGGAGCGCGGCGAGCTGCACGCGCATCCGAGCGTAGGTCTTCCCCTTCTTCGCGAGGCGGTCGTTGTCGTGCGTCTCGGCGAAGTGGACGAGCGCGCCGTACTTCTCGGCGCGCGCTATCGCGCCCGGCAGGTACCACTCGAACGCCGCGCGGTCGTATGTCTGGAACACCTCGGAGTAGGCCCAGTCCAGGCCAGATTCGGCGAGGAGGCGGTCGGTGACCTCGAGTCTGCCGCCCAGTCCTTCCAGCATGAAGACCGTGTCGGGATACTCGGCTCGCACACGTTCGACGATCTGCGTCCAAGCTTCGGCGGGGATCATGTAGCCCGCGTCGCAGCGGAAGCCGTCCACGCCCTGCCTGCACCAGAACAGGAACACGTCCGCCATGTAGGCGCGGAGCTCGGGATGCGAATAGTCCAGCTCCACAAGGTCTTCCCACGTCACTCCCCACGCGCCGGGCGAGACGAACGCGCCGTCTGGCGCGTGGCGGTACCAGTCCGGATGGTGCGTCTGGAGCGTCGCGGCCCAGCCGGTGTGGTTGGCGGGGAGGTCGATGAAGAGTGAGCCGCCCTTGGCATGGACTGCGTCCGTCAGCTCGCGGAACTGGTCGAGTGGCGTGGCGTGCGGATCGAACTCCGCGCAGGCGGGATCGACCGAAAGGAAGTCGGTTGCGGCGAACGGGCACCCGTAGCGGCCCATGCGCGCGAAGGTGGCGGGCACGGGGAAGATCGGCAGCAGCTGAACGATGCGAAACCTCATGTCGTCCATGATATGCCCCAGCGCCCGCTTCACGTCGCGGAACGTGCCCGATGGCGGGATGACGCTATACCCCTTGGCGTCCAGGAACTCCTGCGCCTCCTTGACGTCCGGATCGTCCTCGGGGTTCGCGAAGCGCGCGCCGCCGAACTGGCGAGGGAACACGGTGTAGATCGAGTTGGCGCGGCGCGTGAGCGCCGGCGCAACCTTCACGCGCAGGTTGTCGCCCTCGGGCCATTCCGGCAGGTCCTTGCCCTTCGGGAAGAAGCACGCCTTGCCGTTGAATATGCCCACCGTGTCGAGAGGAACTGCGCATGAGAACACGCCTGGACTAGTCTCCTTCATGGGGACGTCGTGCCATTCGCCGCCAAGATCGGTGCGGAAAACGGCGCGCCCTTTGCGCGGGGCGTCGAGCGCAAGCGTCACGGCAAGCTCGTCGCCCTTCCAGCGAAGAAGATATGAATCGGTTGCTGGTGTCTGTGTCAAGAGATTGCTTCCCTGGTTCGATTTGCGCTAGGCGATGACGGCGAGGGTCTCGCCCTTCGTCACCGGCTTGCCGTGCTCTACGAGGAATGTGATCGTGCCGGCGGCCGTGGCCTTGATCGGGTTGAAGAGCTTCATGGCCTCTACGATGCAGACGGCATCGCCGCTCTTTACGGCGGCACCGTCCTTGGCCAATTCCGGCTTGCCTGGGCCTGCGCTGCGGTAGAAGGTGCCGTTGAGCGGGGCTAGGACCGGCGTACCCTCGGCGGCCTTGGTGTCGGCGGCCTTGAGGGCCGCCGACTCAGGACGATTGCCGGCAGCTCCCAGATCTTCACTCTTCACTCCCAGCTCTCCACTCTTCACTATTGACTCTTCACTTCTCGCGCCGCCGTAGGCGGCCATCAGCGATGCGAAGGCCTTGCCGATCTGCGCGAACTTGGCGGTCTCGGGGTCGACGGCGGCAGGCGCCGTCTCCTCGGACTTCTTTTGCATCTCCACGTCGGCAGGGATGGGGTCCTTCGCGTCGGCCGGCTGCGCGCGCCACTTGAAGTAGCCGAGCGCCACCTCCGGGAAGAGGCAATAGCTGAGGATGTCCTCCTCGGCCTTGATGAACTTGGCGGGAATTTCCTTCGCGGCGGCGGCAAGGCCGGGCTTCAGGAGGTCGGCCGGACGGCAGGTGATGGGCTTGAGGTCTCCGATGAGCTTCTTCTGGAGCTTCTTCTCGATTGGAGCGGGCGTACGGCCGTAGTAGCCGGCGGCGTAGTGCTTAGTCTCGTCCGTCACCATGCCGTAGCGCTTGCCGCCGAGGACGTTTAGGACGCTCTGGACGCCGACGATCTGGCTGGTGGGCGTGACGAGCGGCGGATAGCCCATGTCAGCGCGCGTCTTCGGGAGCTCCTCCAGCACCTCGGGCAGGCGGTCCAGCGCGCCCTGCTGGGCGAGCTGGCTGCGGAGATTGGAGATCATTCCGCCGGGGATCGCGTGAACAAGCACGCCGGCGTCAACGGCCTCCACCTTCGCGGTGGAAGCGGGCTGGCGCTTAGCCTTCAACTCGCGGAAGTAGGCGTTGATGTCGGCGAGCTTCTTCTGGTCGAGGCCCGTGTCGTATCCCTCGCTCTCGAGGATCGTGACCATCGATTCGCACGGCGGCTGCGAGCTGAAGCTGGACATGGTAGAGATCGCGCAGTCCACGCACCCCGCGCCAGCCTCTACGGCGGCGAGGTACATCGCAGCCGCCATGCCGCTCGTCATGTGCGAGTGGATTTGGATCGGCATCTCGGGAAGCGCCTTCACGAGCGCTCCCACCAGCTCGCGCGCCGCGCCCGGCGTGAGGATGCCCGCCATGTCCTTGATGGCTAGCGAGTCGATGCCCATCGCCTCCTGCTCCTTTGCGAGCTTCACGTAGTTCTCGACCGTGTGGACGGGAGAAGTGGTGTACGAGATCGTGCCCTGCGCGTGGCCGCCGTACTTCTTCACGCTTGAAATGGCCTTTTCGAGGTTGCGCGGATCGTTCAGCGCGTCGAACACGCGAAAGATGTCCATGCCGTTCTCGCAGGCGAGGGCCACGAAACGCTCGACTATGTCGTCGGGGTAGTGCTTGTAGCCGAGGATGTTCTGTCCGCGCAGGAGCATCTGGAGGGGCGTCTTCTTGCAGACGGCCTTGATCTGGCGCAGGCGCTCCCAAGGGTTCTCGCGGAGGAAGCGCATGCACACGTCGAACGTGGCACCGCCCCAGCACTCGAGCGAATAGTAGCCGGCGTTGTCGATCGCCTCGGCGATCTGGAGGATATCGTCGGTCCGCATGCGAGTGGCCCAGAGGGACTGGTGCGCGTCGCGCAGGGTCGTGTCTGTGATACGGACTTTCTTCGAAGTGGCGTTTTTCATGCCGTATATTCTACCATATCATCCGCCCGCGTCCAACCCCTATTCCGCTAACGTGCCGGAGTCCATGTCACGAGCAGCTGTCCCTTGAGCGCCATGCGTCCTATAAAGGACTGCCGGGCGTTGCATCCGGCGGGGCCGGTCTCGTTCGACGCGAAGAGCTCTCCGCCAATGCCGGGTATGCGCGCGAACACGCCAGGCCCGAACCCGGGCAGAACGCAAGAGGTGGCGATGTCCGCGCCGCGCGGCGCACGCTCTGCGAAGAGCGTCGGCCCCTTCAGGATCGTGAAGCGGTACGTGCCTGCCTTTGTCTCGATCTCGAACCAGTCTACGTCCCGCACGAATCCGACCCCATCCGCGCCGCACCGCCACAGGCCGTACGACGAGCCCTGCATCATGTTGCCCCATACGCCCGAGGGCCCGCCGCCGAGCCATCGCTCCGCCGTCACGTCCTTCAGCGGCGGAAATGCGAATCCAAGAATCTCGACGTTCGCCCGGCAGACGAGCGTGTAGTCGAGGCGGTACGAACCGTCCGCCATCCGCCCCCACGTCACGTTGAGAGAACTGTCCTTCGGCGAGAAAAATTCGAACACCGGCCCCTGCATGACGCGATTCTTCGCGTTCCTCACGCGATTCGTGCGCGAACCCGCGAGGAAATAGACCTCCTCCAGCCCGGGCGGAGGAGCGCACCCGCTCGCCGGCCAGTCGAGCGTCTGCTCTCGCGGCACGCGGAAGCACCAGTCGCACACTCTCCGCCCGCCCTGGGCGTACAGCGCGATGCGCACGGCCTGCGTCCCCGCCGGCAGAGTCGGCAGCTGCGCCTGCGCGCTTCCGCCGGGGGCGGCAGGCGGACACGGGGACGTTCCCTCCGCCAGCACGCGCTCCCCCCGCGCGGAGAACGACAGCGCCTGCCAGGAATACGTGAAGGTGTCAAGCCCCATGAAACTGGTTCTGCTCTGGAACGCCAGCATCCGCCCTTCCATGCTGCACCTCACTGGCGTCCATATCTCGCGTATCGCCCTCGCGTGCGCGCCAAGGCTGTCGGCCGTCCATCCCTCCTTCGCCCACAGGATGCCGCCAACGCAACGCGGCACGGCGCAAATCGCCGTCCAGCAATCCGCGAGCCCGGCACCAAGCCCTCCCGCTCCCTCCTGTGGCAGGAACGGAACAACGAGCGTCATCTGCGTGTAGCGCGGCAGGCTCCACCTCAACGTTCCCCAGGTCGGCACGGGCAGCCGCTTCAGGCTGTCGCTCTTCCGCCACTCCACGAGGCACGGATGCCGCCCTTCCTCAGCGCGAGGCGTCTCCCGCATGACGTACACCCCAAGCGAGTCGCAAGCCTCCAGCAGCTCGGGCGGTACGGCGTTCGTGCACCATATCGCGTTGGCATTGAGCCGCTTCACGTCGCGCACCGCCTCGCGGCACGCTTCCGCGCGCGCCAGAGCGTCCTCCGGCCATTCGCGGCGCGGCGCGGTGATGCCGCGGAAACGCAGCTTCTGACCGTTGATGTAGAACCCGTCGTCGCGGCGAACCTCAAGCCGGCTGAACGCGAAACGTCCCGCCCCCCGCGCCAGCATCCCGCCAGTCGCGTCCAGCAGATCCACCTCGACGCCGTAAAGGACAGGTGTCTCGTCCGTCCAGAGGCGCGGCTGCTCAACCTTGAACGGGACCACGGCCTTTAACGTTCCCGGCACTAGCCAGTTCACGGAGAACGACGCCTTGGACTGGCACGAGGCGACGACCGCCCCGTCCGGCGCCGTGACCTTCGCGCGCACGGTCGCGATTCCGGAGTCCGTGTCCACCACGCACGTAATCTCGCTGTCACCGTCAAGGTCGCCGACAACCGAAAGGTTGGCAATCTTCGTCGCCCAAGCGCACGTCGCCGCCGCCAGGGCAGCCATGAATATGATATTTCTTTTCATGTGTCAGGCTCCTGCCCGGCGGACATGATAGCAGAAATTACGGCGTCGCACACCTCAAATCCTCGATCCGTCAGCGAGAAGCGGCCAGATGCAGCCTCCCTCGCGACCCCGTGCGGGACGAGCGAAAGCAGCTCCTCGCGCCACGCCGCAAGCCTGGGCGACAGGACCGGCCAGCGCCGCGCCGTCGCTTCGAGGTCGATACCCTCCGCGGTCCTGAGCGCGAAGAGCGCGCGTTCCAGCGCGTCCGCTTCCGGCGAGAGCTCCGTGACGTCGTACCCGCCCCATGCATTCCCCACGGTGCGCCGCATCCCCTCGCGCCCGTGAGCGCCCTCGCCGATGCCGATGTAGTCCTCGCCGCGCCACACGGACATGTTGTGGCGGCACTCGAACCCTGGTCTCGCGAAGTTGGAGACCTCGTACCGCGCAAGGCCGATGGACGCTAGCGCCGCCCGCGCCGCGTCGTGCTGCTCCAGCGCCGCGTCGTCGTCCGGTAGCGTCACGCGCCCCTCCCGCACGTCGCGGTCGAGCGCAGTCCCCCGCTCGCGGATGAGCGTATAGACGCTCACATGGTCGGGGTTGAGCGCGCATGCACGATCAAGGGTCTGTCCCCACGAGCCGGCGGTCGCGCCCGGCCAGCCCGCGATGAGGTCGAACCCGGCGTTGCCGAACCCGGCGGCGCGGATAGCCCGGAACGCCGCCTCGGCCTCGGCCGCAGTGTGCGGACGCCCCATCGCGCGCAGGACGTTGTCGTCCAGGCTCTGCACGCCCATCGAGATGCGGTTCACCCCGCCTTCTCGCAATTCCGCCAGCAGCGATGGCGTCACGTCGCAAGGATTGAGCTCTACGGTGAACTCGTCCACCTCCCCGAACGCCGTGCGCACCGCCTCGCACGCCGGTCGCAGGCCGCACAGCGAGGGAGTCCCACCGCCGAAGTATACAGTGCCTGCCTTACCTGCTACGTTTTTCATCTCCATGGCGACACGCGCCACGTACGCCGTCCGCTCCGCCTCGGGAACGCCGCCGCGCGAGCGAAGCGCGCAGTAGGCGCACTTGCTCCGGCAAAACGGGAAATGGACGTAGATGTTCATGCCCGCCAGTATACCAAAGTATCAGCCCGTGCAGTCCGAAAAAAACAGTTTCGCGCGAAGTGGCAGGCGACCTGCCCACAGTCGGCCAGAATGTGGTATAATCTCCCACATGGCAAAAAAAGGAATATGCATGAAGATCAAGATAGCCGGTCTCTTTGCGACGGTTGCGATGGCTGCCGCCGGTAACGACGCCTCGAATTATGTCTCGCCTGAGTTTTTGGCGATGGCACCTGACGGCGCAAGCGCATATGTCACGTCCGCCACGGGCGCGCACGTGCAAAACGTCGCACTCGACGGATCGGCCAAGCGCTTCTGGAAAGTGACGTCGATGAGCGGCAAGCCGATCGACCCGACCGGCATCGCCGTCTCGGGCAGCTCGGTGTACGTGACGTGCGGCGTCGATGCGGGAGAACTACACAAGTACGCGCTGGACGGCAAGCTCGTCAAGGCGGTGGCAGTCGGGCACTCCCCCTGCTCGCCCGTCGTCTCCGCCGACGGCAAGACTGCCTATGTCCTCAACCGATTCGCCGCCAAGGTAAGCGTGGTGGACACCGACGCGATGAAGGTGACGGCGATCGTGCCGGTCCTACGCGAGCCGTTCGCCGCCGCCCTCGGCGCCGGCGGAAAACTCCTCTTCGTCGCGAACATGCTCCCGTACTGCGCAGCGACGAACGACGTGGTGGCGGCGTCCGTAAGCATAATCGACACCGCCGCGCGCGCCGTCCGCCACGTGCTGCTACCGAACGGCTCCACCGGCGCGCGCGGCATGTGCGCCTCTCCGGACGGCAAGTCCATCTACGTCACACACACGATGGGCCGGTACCAGCTGCCCACCACCCAGCTTGAGCGCGGCTGGATGAACACCGCCGCCCTCAGCGTCTTCGACGGCGAAACTGGCGCGTACGTGAACACCGTGCTGCTCGACGACGTAGACCGCGGCGGCGCGAACCCGTGGGGCGTGGCCGTGACCGCAGACGGGAAGACGATCGTCGTCGCCCACGCCGGCACGTGCGAGCTTTCCGTCATCGACCGCATGGCACTTCACGACCGCCTGCAGAAGGCTCTCAAGGGCGAGAGCGCGAGCGGCATCGTCAAGAGCGCAGAGGACGTTCCGAACGACCTTGCGTTCCTTGTCTCGATCCGCCGCCGCATCCACATGGGCGGCGACGGTCCGCGCGGCGTCGCAACCGCCGGCCGCCGCGCCGTGACCGCGCTATACTTCGCCGACGCGCTCGCGATCGCGGACCTCGACAACGTCGCCGTACCGGCCAAGCAGATCGCGGTCGGCGCGAAAAAGGATCTCTCCAAGGACCGCGTCCGCCGCGGCGAGATGCTCTACAACGACGGCTCGATGTGCTTCCAGCAGTGGCAGAGCTGCGCGAGCTGCCACCCCGACGGCCGCGTGGACGGACTCAACTGGGACCTTCTCAACGACGGCATGGGCAACCCCAAGCAGACGAAGAGCGAACTCTATTCGCAGTGGACGCCTCCAACCATGATCACCGGCATCCGCAAGGACATGCACACATGCAACCGCGCCGGGCTTATCCACATCCAGTTCGTCACGCGCCCCGAGGAGGACGTCCACTGCTTCGACGCCTACGTCACAGCCATGAAGCCCGTCCCCAGCCCTTATCTGGTGAACGGACAGCTCTCCGACCGCGCAAGGCGCGGCAAGGAGCTCTTCAAGAAGGCAAAGTGCGCCGACTGCCACACGGAAGACTCCAAGGGCCCGAACGGCGAGCGGCTCTGGACCGATTGCAAGCCGTACGACGTGGGCGTAGGCACGGGCACCGAAGAGGGCAGGAAGTTCGACACGCCAACCCTCGCCGAGGTATGGCGCACCGCACCATACCTCTACGACGGGCGAGCCCTCACTATGGAGGATGTGCTGACGACCGCCAACCCGAAGGACGCCCACGGCGAGACAAGCAAGCTCTCGCCCGAGGAGATCAAGGATCTCGCGGAGTACGTCCTCTCCCTCTAGATCTTCCAGCCGCCGATGCCAAGCGCTCGGCATATCTCGGAGACGAGGATCGCGGTCACGAGGACCGGCGCGAAGTACTTCACCATGGCGACGTAAAGTCCCTTCGCGCGGAACACGGCCCCTTCCGCCTGGCATTCGTCGATCACCGCGCGCGGCCCCAGCACGTATCCCACGAACACGCATGTCGCCGCCGCCACCACCGGCATAAGCACCGAGTTGGTGATGAAGTCGAAGAAGTCGAGGAACTGCATCCCGAAGACCCTCACTTCCGCCCACGGGCCGGAGCCTATCGCCGAGAACGTGGCGAGAAACATGATTAGCGCCGCCGTGAAGAACGTGGCCGCCCTGCGCTCGAGCTTCAGGAGGTCGCATACCGAGGCGACGCACGCCTCTAAGAGCGAAATCGCCGAAGTGGCCGCCGCGAAGAGGACTAGCACGAAGAACGCAAGGCCGAGCCATGGACCAGACGATCCAAGGGTCGCGAACACCTTAGGGAGAGTGATGAACATGAGCCCCTGC
>Ga0310697_10004295_pt1 | contig 14119 bp, 13 predicted proteins | sample 172DNAGHGlowgp2_FD_203883 | JGI IMG/M metagenome (GOLD analysis project Ga0310697, IMG submission 203883) | Sheep rumen microbial communities from Palmerston North, Manawatu-Wanganui, New Zealand - 1728 DNA GHGlow gp2 (v2) (version 2) | ecosystem: Host-associated > Mammals > Digestive system >...
GCAAATCCGTCACCCGAAAGGTCTACCCGGGCTACGTGATGGTCAAGATGGTGGTAGACGTTGTTGAGAAGGAACGCCCCGAAGAACGCGGCGGCGGCGTATCGCGCGAGCTGGTCATGAACCCGCGCGCATGGTATGTGATCCGCAACACGCGCGGTGTCACGGGCTTTGTGGGTCCGGGAAGCAAGCCGGTTCCGCTAAAGGACGAAGAGGTCGTTGCGATGGGCGTGGAGCGCATTCCGATCGTGCTCAACATCGAAGTGGGCGAAACGGTTCGCGTCGTGTCGGGGCCGCTGGAGAACTTCCTCGGCCGCGTCGACAAGATCGACCCCGAACGGCAGAAGGTCAAGCTGTCGGTTTCCATGTTCGGAAGGGAAACCCCGGTCGAACTGGATTTCATCCAGGTACAAAAGATTTAAAGCGACAAGTTTTCGGTCTGTCGAAACACATTGCGATTCAGCGGAAAACGCAAGCGCGTTGTAAACGCGCTCACGAAAGAGACGGAGAAAGAACGGATGAAAATCCGTCAAATCCGGCGACACGTGCGGTGGATTTGACACCTTACAGGGTCGCCGCTCGTATCATCCGGAGGATGATAGGCGACACTGCAAAACCGGTCTGTTGAATCACGGAGTATTCAACAGACCGAGAGCGAAGCGCTTTAAGTGGGAGGGGAGGCACCCCGCACCACAACTATATGAAAAAAGATAGGAGAAACAGCAATGGCAAAGAAAATCACCGGTTACGTGAAGCTGCAGATCCCCGCCGGCAAGGCAACGCCGGCACCGCCTGTCGGTCCCGCACTGGGCCAGCACGGCGTGAACATCATGGGCTTCTGCAAAGAGTTCAATGAGCGCACGAATAAGCAGGCGGGTCTGATTATCCCCGTCGTGATCACGGTTTACGCGGATCACAGCTTCTCGTTCATCACCAAGACGCCTCCGGCGGCGGTCCTGATCAAAAAGGCCTGCAACATCGAGAAGGCGTCCGGCGTTCCGAACAAGACCAAGGTCGCGAAGATCAGTAAGGCGCAGGTCCGCGAGATCGCGGAGCTCAAGATGCCCGACCTGAACGCGGCATCCGTGGAAGCGGCTATGAGCATGGTCGCAGGCACCGCTCGTTCGATGGGCGTTGTCGTCGAGGACTGAGGAGGAACGAACGATGAAGCACGGAAAGAATTATACCGAAAGCAAGAAACTGATCGACAGCACCAAGCAGTATGACGTCCGTGAGGGCCTCGAGGCGGTGCTCGAAACGGCGAAGTGCAAGTTTGATGAGACCATCGAGGTTTCCGTCCGTCTGGGCGTCGACTCCCGTCACGCAGACCAGCAGGTCCGCGGCGCGATCGTTCTGCCGCACGGCACGGGCAAAACCGTCCGCGTTCTCGTGTTCGCGAAGGCCGACAAGGCGCGCGAAGCGCAGGAAGCCGGCGCTGATTTCGTCGGTGACGAAGATATGGTCAAGAAGATCCAGACCGAGAACTGGTTTGGATTCGACGTCTGCGTCGCGACCCCGGATATGATGGGCGTCGTCGGCCGGATCGGTCGTGTTCTCGGCCCGAAGGGCTTGATGCCGAACCCCAAGAGCGGTACGGTCACCATGGACGTCGCAAAGGCGGTCAAGGATATCAAGGCCGGTAAGGTTGAGTATCGCGTCGACAAGACCAACATCATCCACTGCCCGATCGGCAAGAAATCGTTCGGCGTTGAGAAGCTCGAGGAGAACCTCAACACGCTGATGGATGCGATCATCAAGGCAAAGCCCGCAGCAGCAAAGGGTACTTACATCAAGAGCCTCGTCGTCTCTTCGACGATGGGCCCGGGCGTCAAGTTCAACTCTTTGAAGTTCTGAGTTCACACAGCAAAGGAGACCGTTTTCGGACGGTCTCTTTTTCATTTCTTGCATGATGTCTGCACATGTGATATACTGTTCTTATTGACAACAGGAGGGCATGCATGATGTGGAAATTTTCCGAACTACCCTATGAGCGTGTGGACGTCGATGCGTTTATCGCGGACGGTCTGAAGCTGATCGAGACGTTTGAAAACGCGCCGACCGCCGAGAAAGCGATCGAAGCGTACTATGCGATGGACGAGCGCATGCAGAAGTTTGGCACGATGCTCACGATCTCGCACATCCGTCACGACGTGAACACCAAGGACCCGGTCTACGACGCGGAGCAGAGCTATTACGATCAGAACCTTTCGAAAACGGTCGTTCTGAACGAACGGCAGCTGAAGGCGATGGTCAACCACCCGTTCCGCAAGGAACTCGAAGCAGAGCTCGGCAAGATCGTCTTTACGCAGGCGGACGCGCAGATCAAGCTCGCGGACGAGCGGCTGATTCCGGGCATGACCGAGGATCAGATGCTCAAAAGCCGTTATTCGAAGATCACGGCGGGCTGCACGACCGAGTACATGGGCGAGACCTGCAATTTCTACGGGCTTCTGAAGTTCATGCAGAACCCCGACCGCGAAGTGCGCAAGGGCGCGTTCTTAAAGTGGGCGGAGCTGTACGCGGGGATTGCGGATCAGCTCGACGACATCTATGACGAGATGGTCAAGGTCCGCACCAAGCAGGCGAAGCTGATCGGATATGAGAACTACATTCCGTTTGCGTACCTGTCCCGCGGACGCTACGATTACACCCAGGACGACGTGGAACGCTTCCGCGAGGGCGTCAAGAAGTACATCGTTCCCGCGGTCGCACGGATCCACGAACGGCAGGCGAAGCGCATCGGCGTGGAGAAGCTGCACTATTACGACGAGTCGTTCTGCTATCCCGAGGGCAATCCCATGCCGCACGGAACCGAAGCGGAGATGGTCAAAGCCGCGCAGGAGATGTATCGCGAACTGAGCCCCGAGACCGGCGAGTTCTTCGACTTCATGGTCGAGCATCAGCTCTTTGATCTCACCTCGCGTCCCGGCAAGCATATGGGCGGCTACTGCACCGACCTTTCCGCGCTCAAAGCACCGTTCATCTTCTCGAACTTCAACGGCACGTCCGCCGACGTCGACGTTCTGACGCACGAAGCGGGTCACGCGTTCCAGGCATACGTCGCCTCGCGCGCGATCAAGCTGTCCGAGACCTGGCAGGCGCCGATCGAGGTCTGCGAAGTGCATTCGATGTCAATGGAGCACTTCACCTATCCGTGGATGGAGAAGTTCTTCGGCGAAGACGCCCCGCGCTACCGCGAAGCGCACCTTTCCGCCGCGCTCGAGACGATTCCGTACCTGACGATGGTCGACGAGTTCCAGCATCGCGTGTACGCGAACCCCGAAATGACGCGCGACGAGCGCTATGCCGTCTGGCATGAACTCGAGGCGGTCTATCTCCCGTGGCGCGACTACGACGGCAATCCGTTCCTTGAGAAGGGCGGGTTCTGGATGCAGAAACAGCATATCTTCCTGTATCCGTTCTATTACATCGACTACGCGCTGGCGCAGATGGGCGCGTTCGACTTCTTCCTGCGCATGCGCGAAAACCGCGAGCAGGCATGGAACGACTACCTCGCACTGTGCAAGGCGGGCGGCACGGTCGGTTACTTCGATCTTCTGAAGGTCGGCAACCTCCGCAATCCGTTCGCGGAGAACACCGTGCGCGACATTACCCGCGCGATCGAAGCGCTTCTGTAAGCAGTTTCGAACCGGAGGGACGGCGTGCCGTCCCTCTTTTTTCATGGAGAGATATAAAAACAGGGCATATAAAGCATAAACTAATTGACATAAGCAAAGCGGGCGTGATACAATATTTGCAATGCGAAGAAACGGAAGGAACGGTATGCGTACACGGAAGAGCTCACATGATTCGATCCGGCGGCTTGCGATTGCCGCCATGCTGACCGCCGTTGCGGCGGCGCTCCAATACCTGGAAATCCCCATTCCGCTGATGCCATCGTTTGTCAAGCTGGACCTGTCCGACCTGCCGGCGCTGCTCGGCGCGTTCTCGCTCGGACCGTGGTGGGGCGTTCTGATCCAGCTGGTCAAAAACCTCCTGCATCTGCCGTTCGGTTCGTCCGCCGGCGTCGGGGAGCTGTGCAATTTCCTGCTGGGCGGCATCTTTGTGCTGGTTTCCGGACTGGTGTATCAACGTCACAAGACCCGCGGCAGGGCGCTGTGGGGGTCCGCGACGGGCGCGGCGGCGATGGCGCTTGCCAGTCTGCCGCTGAACTATTTCCTCGTCTATCCGGCGTACGTGGCGATCCTTCAATTCCCCGAAGAAGCCATCATCGGCGCGTATGAAGCGATCCTCGGCAGCGTCGCGCATGTTCCGACTGCGAATCCGCTGCTCAACTGCCTGCTGATCTTCAACGTGACGTTTACGCTCATTAAGGGCATTCTGAATATTGTGATCTGCTTTTTGATCTATAAGCCGCTGTCCAAGACGGTCCTGAACAAAGCGCTTTTGTCGGAGGATGCGGTGCCGGACGCGGACGCGTACCGGAAAAAACGGCGGAATCTGTGGATCTTAACGGCGGCGGGCATCCTGTTCCTGCTGGTGCAGGCGTTCCTGTGGGCGGTGTATCTGTTCCCGCAGGTCTTCGCGTTCGCCGCGCCGTTTGTGAAGATGAGCGAACTGCTCAAAGGAAAGCTTGCCGATCCGCAGACGTCCGTGCTTTTGAAAGTGCTTCTTTTGATCGTGTTTGACGCGATGGGAAATGCGGGCGCGATTGCCGTCGTGCTCGGCGCGGTCAATCTGCGTCGTGTCAAACGGCGGCAGCAGGAAGGACACTTAGACGACGCGCCGCAAAACCGTGCCAAAACGGCGGAATGACTTGCTATTTCCATATAAAACTGTTATACTGCTATCGCTGTGAACGAATAGAAGCGGAGAGGAACCATGAACCTTGCATATTATCAGAATTACGTCACCATCGTAGAGGAGGGCAGTCTCACGGCTGCGGCCCGCAAGCTGCGCATTGCACAGCCGGCGCTCTCGAACCAGATCAAGGCGCTGGAGACGTCCTACGGCGCACGGCTGTTCTATCGCGGCGCGCGGCGGCTCGAACTGACGGACGCGGGACTGATCCTGTATCAGAAGGCGAAGTGGATGATCGAGGTCGAAACGGCGGCGCGCAACGAGATCGCATCCGGGTTCGGCGGCACAAAGGGAACGCTTCGCATCGGCATCTCGTCGTCGTTTGAGAACGATCATCTGTTCGGAACGCTTTTGGAGTTCTCCGAGAAGTATCCCGATACGGAGATCAAGGTGCTCGAAGCCGAAATGCCGGACCTGATCAAGAAGCTGCAGAACGGTGTGGTCGAGGCGATCTTCGTGCGTATGATCCGCAACGACGCGGAGAACCTTGACGTGCTGTTCAATCGCACGGATACCCTCGTCGCCGCTTACCGCAAGGACGCATTCTTTTCGGACGATGCGCGCGACACCGTTCCGCTCGGCGCGCTTGCGGGACTGCCGCTTTCGCTGATGGAACGAAGCCTTCCTGCGTTTGTCGGCGCGTTCAAGGAGAAGGGCCTTTCGATCCTGCCCAAATACATCAGCACGCGCATGAACCTTGTGCTGAACTGGGCGCGCGAGGGCAAGGCGGTCGCGCTGGTACCCAGACACGCGATGGAGGAGCTGGGTTACAGCGACCTTGCGTTCAAAACCGTCTCGGAGAGCGAGCTGCTCGTGCCTTCGACCACGATCGTCGCGCAGAAGCGCAAGTACCGCTCCCGCATCGTGAACAACTTCCTGCAGCTTTTGGCGGAACGCGCAAACATCCAATACAACGAACCGATCTTTGAAGAGACCCATCACTAAGGAGCAACCTATGAAACGTATTTTTTCGATCATCCTGGCCGTGCTGCTGCTTGCAGCGCTCGGCTGCACGCATACCACGGCGAACTCGTATTCCAACTCGACAACCGGCAACGGCGCGGCCGAGGGACAGCCGACAGAGCCCGGCACGGTAAATGAACCCGAAACGAACGAACCCAACAAATCGGAGGAGGACCCGACTGTGAAAAACCCGATCGCTACGATCACCATGAAGGACGGCGGCACGATGAAGCTCGAGCTGTACCCCGAGATCGCGCCCAACACCGTAAAGAACTTTATTTCGCTTGCCAATTCCGGCTTCTATGACGGATTGACGTTCCACCGCATCTACGCCGGATTCATGATCCAGGGCGGCGATCCCGCGGGCGACGGCACCGGCGATCCCGGTTATTCGATCAAGGGCGAGTTCTCGGCAAACGGCGTCAAAAACGATCTGTCGCACAAGCGCGGCGTGATTTCCATGGCGCGCGCGAACGATCCCGATTCCGCGGGCTGCCAGTTCTTTATCATGCACGCGGACGGCGACTTCCTCGACGGCAGCTACGCCGCGTTCGGCATGCTGACCGAGGGCTTTGCGGAGCTTGATAAGCTTGCCATGACCGAGACCGACTACAATATGTTCGGTGAGAAATCCGTACCGGTGACGCCGGTCGTGATCGACACGATCCGCGTGGACACGTTCGGTGTGGACTACGGCGAACCCGAGAAGATTCAGTAAGTCCCGTTCGGAGGAAGCATGCTGGTACTGGACGAATACAAAACGCATCTGGGCGAGCTGAACGAAACGCTCGCGCTCGCGCATAAACAAATGAACACCGACGCGCTTAAAAAGGAGCTTGAAACGCTCGAAGCGCAGATGGGAGAGACGGATTTCTGGAACGACGTGGAGAACGCCAACAAGGTTTCTTCGCGCGTGAAGGCGATCAAGGATAAGCTCGAACGGCTTTCAAAGCTTGACGGTCAGAGCGAGGACATCGCGACCCTGATCGAGATGGCGGAGGAAGAGGACGACGAGAGCCTGCTTGAGGAGCTCAAAAACGAGCTGAAGTCCTTCGACGATAAGATGACTGCCCTGCGGCTCGAAATGCTCTTAAAAGGCCCGTACGACAATTCTAACGCGATTCTGTCACTGCACGCGGGCGCGGGCGGCACGGAGGCGCAGGACTGGACGGAGATGCTGTACCGTATGTACACGCGCTACTGCGAAAAACGCGGCTGGCAGGTCAAGGAGCTCGATCTTCTGGACGGCGACGACGCGGGCATCAAGTCGGTCACGTTCGAGGTCGAAGGCGAGAACGCGTACGGGTATCTGAAGGCGGAAAAGGGCGTGCACCGGCTGGTGCGCATCTCGCCGTTCGATTCGTCGGCGCGGCGGCATACTTCGTTTTCGTCGCTCGACGTCACGCCGATCTTCGACGAGGACGTGGGCGACATCAAGATCGAGCCGGACGAGATCCGCGTAGACACCTACCGCTCCGGCGGCGCGGGCGGACAGAACGTCAATAAGGTCAGCTCCGCAATCCGCATCACGCACCTTGCGACCGGCATCGTCGTGCAGTGCCAGAACGAGCGCAGCCAGCTTCAGAACAAGGAAATGGCGATGCGCATTCTGAAGGGCAAACTCCTCGAACTGCAGGAGCGCGAGCGCGAACAGCAGATGCAGGAGATCAAGGGCGAGATGAAGAAGATCGAATGGGGCAGCCAGATCCGCTCCTACGTCTTCCAGCCGTACACGCTGGTCAAGGATCATCGCACCGGCGCCGAGAACGGCAATATCCAGGCGGTCATGGACGGCGATCTCGACCTGTTCATCTCGGCATACCTAACGCAATCCTGACGAATCAAAAACAAATATAAACAAAGAATGTTGCAAAACGCTTTGCAACATTCTTTGCGTTATATGATTTCACTGTTCTTCGATTTTAACGATTCTTACCGCCGATGATAGTAATAGGTTTATTAAATCGTTTCGTGAACGATTGGTCTCCGCAGATAGCGCATCCAACCTTGCGACCAATTCGTTTTTCATTCGTACAGAGATAATCTTGTATCCGTCATCACCCTTTTTATGGGTCTTTTTTGTGATTTTGATTATTTCGTCGCGCATGAAGAATACCTCCTTCCAAGTATATTCTATGTTGACAGGACAACAAATAATATGTTAAAATTAAGTAGTTTATAATACACTATATAATTGTAGCTTGACATTGGAGGTGTAAAAGTGGCAGATGCGATGGGAACAAAAGAAGCGGCTGAAAAGTGGGGATACGATCCCACAACGATCAGCCGATGGTGCAGGCAAGGATTAATCAAAGATGCCACACAGGATGCCTATGGCAGTCCGTGGCATATTCCGAAGAATGCGGTCTGTCCGCGACCAATAAAGAAAGGCAGGTGAACAGGAAACGATGGGACCATTTGGACCAGTCATTATCTATTGTGCTATAGTAGCTTTATTAGTTGTGATTATCATATTTTGGATACGTAGGGAAAATGCAAAAGAGCCAGAACGCAAAAAAGAACATGAGTTAGCGAATCCTAGATCATCAGACCTAAAATCGACTTTAACTATGCTTTATGGATTTGATGAGACTACTAAGCTAATTCCAGATGATGCTTTTTTTCAAAAAAAGGGAGTCTATATTTCTAGCAGTTCAAGAAACCTAAGCGATTTTAATTCTTTTATCTTTGCTTGGGATAGTTCGTTTAATAAATTTGCTGTGTTTAAAGTGCTTGGAAGTATTAAGAAATTTATGTCGACAACACCGGAGGTGTATGAAAAGAGTCAACTGCTGGACTATTCCCTATATAAAAACGGGTCAATGATACCAAATGGAAGCGCAGGGTCCGTAATACTTGGCGGGTTGGTTTTTGGGACGGTCGGCGCAATAGCGGAAGCCGCAAAAGCTTCGACATCGACAGAAATGTGTTCTGATCTTACGATAGAAATCGTTTTGAAAAACAGCAGTAAACCAAGACTGGCTTTGCCTTTGTTAGATCGTCCGACTTCAACGGCAAGTAGTGATTATCGGGAAAAAGCAGAAATGGCACAGGAAATACTTGCGGTTTTGAAAAATATTAAAGAATCATAAGTGTCGAGGGGTGCGATTCTTTCGATCTGCAGAATGAATTGCGCTTTGCGCATGAATGGACCTTGCGGTCATGAATTGTCCGACGGACATGAATTGTGCTTCGCACATGAAAAAGGAGCTTCCCGTGCGGGAAGCTCCTTTTTTCGGGTGAAACTTATAACGGCTCGATCAGACCGAAATTGCCGTCCTTCCGTTTATAAAGAACGTTGATCTCATTGGAGTCGACGTTGCGGAATACGTAGAACGCATGTCCGAGCAATTCGAGTTGCAGCATGGCCTCTTCCTCGCTCATCGGTTTGACGGAGAACTGCTTCACGCGCACGATCCGCGGTCCGTCCTCTTCGTCATCGTACTCCTCGACGGGGAGATCGCGGAATGCATCCTGACGAAGTCCCTTCGCAAGCCGCGTGCGGTTGTGCACGATCTGCTTTTCGAGTTTTTCGACGATGTTGTCGAGCGATGCGTACATATCGCTCGAAACCTCCTCGCCGCGGATGATGCGTCCCTCGTGTGGGATCGTCACCTCGACGATATGGCGGTTCTTTTCGACGGAGAGGGTGACCTGTGCTTCGGTGTCCTGCGGGAAGTACCGATCCAGTTTGGAAAGTTTCTTCTCAGCGACTTCGCGCATGTAGGAGGAGACTTCCAGGTTCTTACCGGAAAAAGAGATACGCATATGTTCCACTCCTTCTGACACGGGTATTGTTTACGTGTCACCTATATAGTACCATACTTTTTCGGAAATTGCCGCACTTTTTTGAAAAAAAGTATGAAAACCCTAAAAATTTGTTTTTTTGCCGCATTCCGACAGGGCTTGTCCGAAAAAACGGTATGTTTTTGAGAAAAACGAAAAGATGTTGCATTCCGTTCACATGCAGAACGCTTTTTTGACAAAAGCGGGAGGTATACTGAACGCGCAAGGTGAAGATCACTTTGCGGATTCAAGATGCTTCTTGAGAAAAAACTCCCCCCCTCAAGTCGTCGCGGGCTCCACTTGGCTCGCGACGTCTTTTTTCCCTGCAGAAACAAGCCGTCGCATCGCTTTGTTCCGCTGCTCCTCCTTTCCGCAAGCGATCCCGCCTGCTGCGGCTGCTCGGCTGCAAGCGCCCTCGCAACGCCTCCGCAGCGCTGCCAATCGCTTGCGGTGCGCGCCTTTCGCGCGCTGCTCTTTCCCGGCATTGCCGCGAGCATCGGACCGCTCGCAGCGACGCCTTTGTTTTGGGAAGAAGCCGGCAGGCTTTCGGAAAGCGTCGCCGCTCACCCTCTTTGCTGCGGCTCGTTTGCGGGCCGCGGGCGGAACTGCGAGAAGAGCTGCATCATTTGCAGCATCCGTTCCATATCCGGCTGCGCGGGTTTCGGCACGGGCGGCGGAGGCGGAGGCGGCGGGGGCGGAGCGGGAACGGAAACGTTCAGACGGTAGGCAAGCTGATCGATGAGTGACTGCGGCAGAAGCGGCGCAAGCGCTTTGACGTACGCCTGCACGCCGGCGCGGCCGTGTTCGTCGCGTACCGCCTCACCCAGCGTGACGGCGCAGGACAGCGGCGAAGGACCGTTTCGTTGCGGTTGTGCGTTCATAGTCGTTCCTCCATACCGCATGATATGCCGTCGGCACGAAATCGGTGCGCGGCGCATAGGATGGAACGAGGTGACGAACATGAATCTGAACGAGCAATACGAAACGTACCGCAATCAAACAAGCGACGAACTCATGGAAACGCTGATCCGCCTGACCGCGGAGCAGCAGCAGACCGGTGACATGAACCGCTCGAAGATGGAGGAGATCTACGCCATGCTCTCTCCGATGCTCTCCGAAAGCCAGCGGGCGCGCATGCGCGAAATCATCGAAAGGCTCAATGCGCCCATCTGACGCCAAACGCCGTAAATCGTTGCGAAGCGTTCACAATCGCCCCCTTTCCATGGGGGTGATTCCCATCGCCGAAAAACAGGTTTTTCGACGTGCCCGCTGCGGCGGGTTTTGCGCTTCCGCCTTTTTGAGCGGCGGAAGCGAAAGGTGTCAAATGCACCGCGCATGTCGCTGCATTTGACGGCATTTGGCACAGGGGTAAGAAACGATCCGGAAAATCGTTGCGAAGCGTTCACAATCGCCCCCTTTCCATGGGGGCGATTGTGTGATATAATCAATTTACTATCGTTCAAGGAGATTCGTATGGGATTTTTGGACAAGCTGCTCGGAACGTCGAGCGAGAGCAAACTGAAAAAGTTAAGACCGAAGATCGCGCAGATCAACGCGCTCGAGCCGGAGATGCAGAAGCTCTCCGACGAGCAGCTGCGGCATAAAACGGTCGAGTTTAAGGAACGCCTCCAAAACGGCGAGACGCTCGACGATCTTTTGGTCGAGGCGTTTGCGGCGGTGCGCGAAGCAAGTGTGCGGACCGTCGGTATGCGGCACTTCGACGTGCAGTTATTGGGCGGCATGGTCCTGCATCAGGGACGTATCGCAGAGATGAAGACCGGCGAAGGCAAAACGCTTGTCGCAACGCTGCCCGCGTATCTGAACGCGCTCGAAGGCGAGGGCGTGCACATCGTCACGGTCAACGACTACCTTGCCAAGCGCGACGCGCAGTGGATGGGCAAGATCTACCGCTTCTTAGGACTGGAGGTCGGCTGTATCGTACACGATCTCGATTCGGACGAGCGCCGCGCGGCGTACCGCGCCGACATCACCTACGGCACGAACAATGAGTTCGGATTCGACTACCTGCGCGACAACATGTGTGTCTATAAGGAGCGCATGGTCCAGCGCGCGCTGCATTACGCGATCGTCGACGAGGTCGACTCGATCCTGATCGATGAAGCAAGAACGCCGCTCATCATCAGCGGACACGGCGAGGAAAGCTCCGAAATGTACCGTGAAGCGGACCGCTTCGTCTGCAGGCTTTCGCGCGGCGAGGATATCAAGGAAATTTCAAAATCCGATCAGCTTTCGGGCGTCGAACAGCCGGAAAGCGGCGACTATATGGTCGACGTCAAGCACCGCACGGTGGTTCTGACCGCCGAGGGCATTAAGAAAGCGGAACAGTTCTTCAACGTCGGATCGCTTGCGGACGCCGAGAACACCGAACTGAACCACTATATCAAGCAGGCGCTTAGGGCGCATTCGCTGTTCGAGCGCGACAAGGACTACGTTGTGCAGGACGGACAGGTTTTGATCGTGGACGAGTTCACGGGCCGACTGATGATCGGCCGCCGCTACAACGAGGGCCTGCATCAGGCGCTGGAAGCAAAGGAGGGCGTGAAGGTCGAGCGCGAGAACAAAACGCTTGCCACGATCACATTCCAGAACTACTTCCGCATGTTCAAAAAGCTTGCCGGTATGACCGGTACGGCAAAGACCGAGGAGGACGAGTTCTCCGCGATCTACGACCTCGACGTCGTCGAGATTCCGACGAATCGCCCGAACATCCGCGTCGACAACAAAGACTGCGTCTATATGACCGAGGAGGGCAAGTTCCGCGCGGTCGTGCAGGAGATCGAACGGGTCCACGCGACCGGACAGCCGATTCTGGTCGGTACGATCTCGGTCGAGCGAAGCGAATACCTCTCGACGCTTCTGAAGCGCAAGGGCATCCCGCATGAGGTCTTGAACGCAAAGTATCACGCCAAGGAAGCGGAGATCGTTGCGCAGGCGGGCAAGCTCGGACAGATCACGATCGCCACCAACATGGCGGGCCGCGGAACGGATATCCTGCTTGGCGGAAACCCGGACTTTCTTGCGCGACGCGCCATGCGCCAATCCGGCATGGAGGAGGAGCTCATTGAGGAAGCGACCGGACATGCGGAGACCGACGACGCGGAGATCCTCGCCGCGCGCGAGCAGTACGCAAAGCTGTACGCCGATTTCAAACAGGAGACCGACCGTGAGCATGACAAGGTCGTCAAGCTCGGCGGTCTGCATATCATCGGTACGGAACGGCATGAGAGCCGCCGCATCGACAACCAGTTGAGAGGCCGTGCCGGTCGTCAAGGCGATCCGGGCAGCACGCGCTTCTATGTTTCGCTGAAGGACGAGCTGATGCGCCGTTTCGGCATGGACCGCATGGACGGTCTGATGGGACGCCTGTCGCCGGACGATTCGTACCCGATCGAAAACGCGCTTGTCACGCGGCAGATCGAGAACGCGCAAAAGCGCGTCGAGGCGGCGAACTTCGATACCCGAAAGAACGTTCTGCGCTACGACGACGTCATGAACAAACAGCGTGAGGTCATCTACGGAGAGCGCCGCAAGGTGCTGATGGGCGAGGACCTCAAGGATCAGTTCACGCAGATGATCGACGAGACCGTGGAGAACATCGTCAACGCCTACGCAAGCGAGCATTCGAAGCCCGAGGAGTGGGACATCTCCGCAATCGAAAAGGAGCTGTCCGAGCTTTGCGCGGTCGACGCGTCGGGACTTCTGCACAGCGCAGACCTCAGACGCCGGTCCGATCTGATCGAGCGCAGCAGGGCGTTTGCCGAGCAGCAGCGCGCAAATAAGGAAGCGGAGCTCACAAAGCAGGGACTCGATATGCGCGAGGTCGAGCGCATCATGCTGTTAAGAGCGGTCGACACGAACTGGATGGATCACATCGACGCGATGGATCAGCTGAAGCAGGGCATCGGCCTTCGCGCGTATGCGCAGACCGATCCCGCCAACGCGTATTCGAGCGAAGGCGCGGATCTCTTTGACGCCATGATCGAGCGCATCCGCGAGGAAGCGGTCAAAAACCTTTTGCGCGTGCAGGTGCGCAAAGCACCGATGGAGCGCAAGCAGGTCGCAAAGCCGGTGGACGCGCCGTCGCCCGACGGAGCGAAGCCGAAGGTTTTAGCGCGTTCGGCGAAGATCGGCCGCAACGACCCCTGCCCCTGCGGCAGCGGCAAGAAGTACAAAAACTGCTGCGGCAGAAACGTGTAAAGAACAAAAGGAACCGCGCCCGCGGTTCCTTTTATGATGTTCTTTATCGTGTCAGGGGAAATACTTTTTGACAAGCGCGTTCCAGGTATCGTAGTCACAATGATTGTAGTCGTAATCGACCGTGACCGTTGCGGTGCCTGTTTCCCTGCCGCGTCCCGGATCCCATTGTCCATAGAATACACAATCTGTTCCGTCCGCACCGACCGCAGAGAAACGGATCAAAATCAGTTTCTTTCCTTTTCCCAGCGTCTGCGGATCATTGATAAAATGCCGATAGCGAAGTCCGGCGAGTTGCTCCGTTATTTCTGCATAGCGGTCGGGGGAGAGCGATTTT
>Ga0310697_10004297_pt1 | contig 14116 bp, 14 predicted proteins | sample 172DNAGHGlowgp2_FD_203883 | JGI IMG/M metagenome (GOLD analysis project Ga0310697, IMG submission 203883) | Sheep rumen microbial communities from Palmerston North, Manawatu-Wanganui, New Zealand - 1728 DNA GHGlow gp2 (v2) (version 2) | ecosystem: Host-associated > Mammals > Digestive system >...
AATAAGTTTGACATAAGCATTCCTCGACTTTCAAACTTATTTTATCAGAGAATTGCTTATGTTTTTTTGTTTGTTCGATTTTGCCAACACACCCTAAGGATCAAGACCGGTACACACGGACGAGCCGCCGCGACCGCCCGCGTTGACTTTGAGCCCTTTTGCTTAACGAACGAAAGGGTAACACCCGACGTTGTGTTTGAAATTTTTTTCGCAAAGTTATTGCCTGCCAAAAACGATTATGCTATATTAATCGGCAGTTATCGACAAGTTGAGGATTTTTTATTTGTCGAGACCAATCAGACGGGTGGTAGTATGGAAGTAATCTTGTCGGAGTGTTTAGGATTTTGTTACGGCGTCAAGCGGGCGATAAAAATTGCCGAAGAGCACGCGGATGGGAAAAGTTGCACCTTGGGACCTGTAATCCATAATCCGCAGATGGTCGAGCGACTCAAAGCCCAAGGCGTGGGCACGGTCGAAGATTTGACGGCGATGGAGGAGGGTACGATAATAATTCGCTCACACGGCGTGGGACCGCAAGTTTACGAAGAAGCATTGGCACGGGGTTTAAACCTCGTCGACGCGACTTGTCCGCACGTGAAAAAAGCGCAGCTTTCTGCGAAAGAATTGGCACAAGACGGACGGCAAGTCGTTATTATCGGCGAAAAAAATCATCCCGAAGTGAAAAGCATCTTTGAGTGGTCAGGCAAAAGAGCGACTATAGTGGAAACGGAGGCGGACGCGGAAAACTTCCCGCCCTGCCCGCGCCTCGGAATAGTCTCTCAAACAACGGTGAGCGGCGAAAATTTTGTCAAGACAGTGGCGCACCTGCTCGGAAAATCACACGACATAAGAATCTTGCGAACGATATGCACGGCAACCGATCAAAGGCAGAAAGCGGCACTGGAGCTCGCGTCGAAAGTCGACGTCATGCTTGTTATCGGCGGACGCAACAGCGCGAACACGACGCGGCTCGCTCAACTTTGCGAAAAAAAATGCAAAACTTACCACATAGAAACAGCGCAGGAACTTTCACCTGTATGGTTAGAAAATGCCAACAAAGTTGGTATCACAGCCGGAGCCTCAACGCCGGACTGGATTATCGGGGAGGTTTATAAAAAGTGTCAGAGGATTTGAAAACAGCGGAAGATATGGGTAATTGGCTTGACGAGTCGACAGATATTCAAAAGATTCGCGAGCATGAAGTGGTAGAGGGTACGGTCGTTTTGGTCAATCGCGACGAAGCTTACGTCGACATAGGCTACAAACAGGAAATTGCCATTCCGAAAAAAGAACTCGCGTCGCCCGAACCCGATTCGGCGGAAGACGTCGTTAAGCAGGGCGACAAGATTAAAGTTTATATTCAATCGCTGGGCGGAGAAAACGGCGGCGTCCTTTCCAAGATTAAAGCCGACGCCGAAGTCGTTTGGGACGAATTGCGGGCTGTCAAGGCGCACAACGACGACCCCGAAACTACCGATTTGCAGACCGTCGACGCCACGATTAACAGCGTCGTCAAGGGCGGTTTGACTGCAACCGTCAACGGACTGCGCGGCTTTATTCCCGCGTCGCAGATGGAGTTGCACTTCGTCAAGGATTTGAGCGCTTACGTCGGGCAGACAGTCAAGGCTCTGCCGATTGAAATCGAATCGCACAAGCGTCGCCTCGTTCTGTCGCGCCGTCAGCTCCTTGAACGCGAACGCGAAATCAAACAGCAGGAAGTTTTCGGCACGTTGCACGAAGGCGATGTCCTCAAAGGTGTCGTCAAACGTCTCGTCGAATACGGCGCTTTTATTGACATAGGCGGCGTCGACGGCTTGGCGCACATTTCCGATTTGTCGTGGGAACGCGTCACGCACCCCTCCGATGTGCTGAAAGTCGGTCAGGAAGTTGATGTTTACGTCAAGAACGTCGACCCCGAAGCGCACAGGATTTCGCTTTCTATTAAGCAGACGCAGCGCGACCCGTGGCTCGACAGAGCGGAAGGTTATCGCGAAGGCGACTTTATCGAAGGCAAAATCGTCAAGCTCGCGAAGTTCGGCGCGTTCATGGAAATTGAGCCCGGCTTCGACGGTTTGATTCCCATGGGCGAACTCAGCGACCGCCGCATTGAAAACGCGGACGAAGCCGTTGCCGTCGGCGATATTGTCAAAGTCAAAGTCCTGCGCATTGATCTGAAGCGCAAACGTATTTCCTTGTCTATTAATCGCGCTCGCCGCGAAGGCGGTAACGTCAAAGTCAAACGTTATCAGCCTGCGGTTGAGCCCGCAGTAGAACCTGCAACTGAGCCCGAACCCGCCGAAGCTCCTGCGGAAGTGTCCGCAGAGCCGGCCGAAAAATAATCGACAAGCAGACTCCCGCAAATTTAAAAGAGCGGCTTAGTCCCCGTCAAGGAGACCGAGCCGCTCTTTGCTTTGCCGCTGCCGATTTATTTCGACAGACGCTTGTAATAAAAGACGTACTGTTGGAGAATGCCCGCGTTTTTGCCGAATTTCGTAAAGACGTTTTCGCCGAAGAAATCCTCTTCAATCGCGCGCTTAATCCAAACGTCCACGGGCGCGCGGTCGACACGGTGATAGGCAAACAGCGCGACGCAGTTGGCAATCTTGTCGCCCACGCCGCTTATCAGCTTGAGCTCTTCGATAAGATCCACGTCCGAAAAAGTTTCCAGTTCGGCAAGGTCAATCGCGCCGCTCGCAACTTTTTCCAACGCGTCCGCAATGTAAATCTTGCGATAGGCAAGCCCGATTTCCGTCAAGTCTTCAATCGTGGCGTCCGCAATTTCTTCAATGCGCGGGAAAAGATATACGTCGCCGACGCGCCGCCCGAACTTTGCGCAGATTTTTTCAATCGAACTTTTAATCGCGGGGATATTTTTCCGCTGACTGATTATGAAGCTTATAAGCATCTCGAAAGGATCTTGGCGGAGAATGCGAATTCCCTTGCCGAAGTTGACAGCCTCGCGCAGATTTTTTTCGTAACGCTTGCCGCCGGCGAAGGTCTCTATGTCGCGCCGAATGTCGGCGTAATTCGTGTCAAGGTCGAAATAATTGTGCCAGACTTTCTCCCAAACGTCCGGCGTGCAATCCGCCTCGAAGAGCCCCGCGCCGCGCTCGGTGATGTTCAAAATGTTTTCGCCGCAGATAAAGCGGAACGTGCCGGGCTTAATCTCTTTGGGACGAAAGCATTGCCCGCTGTCGACAATTTTTTTCAAGTCAAAGTCATCGTTGATTCTGATTTCCATTACACAGCCCTCCGAAAATTTTTTTGACGACGGCTTCGGGCACGTCGCCGCAAATTTCAACTGTACCAAAATTTTTCATGAGCACCCAATTCACTTTGCCGCCGACGGTCTTTTTGTCGCGGAAGGTCACGCGATAGAGTTTATCGGCGTCAAGCCCCGCGCAACTCGTAACCATTTTAAACCGTTTCAGAAGATTTTCAAGACATGCGACGTTTTTTGCCGAAGTTTTTCCAAGCGCGTGACTTATAAGAGCCGCGCCGACCATGCCGATTGCGACGGCCTCGCCGTGACGATATTTTTCGTAGTGCGTTTCCTCTTCGACAGCGTGCGCCAACGTGTGTCCGAAGTTCAAAATCCGTCGCAAGCCCGCTTCCCGTTCGTCCGCCGCCACGACTTGAGCTTTGAGTTCGCAGGAACGCCGAACGACGTGCGCCAACGTTTGCAAGTCGCGGTCAAGAATCTTATCGGCATTGTCTTCCAGATACGTAAAAAATTTTTCGTCGCTGATGACGCCGTACTTGACGACCTCGCCGAGCCCGGACTTTATTTCGCGTTCGGGCAACGTCGCAAGGCATTGCAAATCGATAAACACTGCGCGGGGTTGGTGAAACGCGCCGATAAGATTTTTGCCCAACGCGTGATTGACGGCTGTCTTGCCGCCGACGCTTGAATCGACTTGCGCAAGGAGCGTGGTCGGGATTTGAATCAGCGGGACGCCGCGCAGGTATGTCGCCGCGACGAAGCCGCCCAAATCGCCGACAACGCCGCCGCCCAACGCGATAACGACCGATTTGCGGTCAAGCCCGAATTCAATCGCCCGCGTGTAAAGTTTTTCAGCCTCGCGCAGATTTTTGGCGGTCTCGCCGTCCGGAATGAAGGCGACTTCGCAAGTAATGCCCTGCGCGGCAAGCCCGTCCGTCAGAGCCCGTCCGTGCGCGTCGAAGATATTTTTCTGCGTGACGAGCAAGGCTTTCGGCGTAAACTTGCCCGCAATGAATTCGCCGACGCCGTTCAAAATGCCTTCGCCGATAAAAATTTCGTAGCTCGTCGCGCCGAGGTTGACAAAAATTTTTTCCATAGCTTAACTCCTGAACTGCCGCAAGTAGCGACAGATTGAATCGATAATCTGAATCGGTGACCAGTCCGTCGTGTCGATTTGATAATCTGCGCGGTCGTAGAATTCTTTTCGTTCGGCAAGTAGCCGCTTAATCGTCTCAAGGCGTTCGGAGCCGCCGCCGTCCAAAACGGGACGTTCGCCGCGTCGCGCCGTCCTGCGGAAAATTTCTTCAGGCGCAGTCGTCAAGCAAATCACGACGCCCGAATTTTTCAGCAAGCGAAGATTTTCGGCGTCCTTGACGGTGCCGCCGCCCGTCGCTATCACGAGCCCGCGCCGTTCACTCAAGTCGCGAACAGCCGCCCGTTCCAATTCGCGGAAGTGCGCCTCGCCGAAGCGTTCAAAGATTTTCGGGATGGAAAGTTGCGCGTCGTCCTCGATTTTCTTGTCGATGTCGACGAACGGACGACCGAGCCGCGCCGCCAACATTTTTCCGAGACTGGTTTTGCCGGTGCCCATGAAGCCCGTAAGAATCACATTGTCTTTCATAAGCCGAAATCCCTCGCAAGTCGTGCGCGATAGTGTTGCAGGTTGGCAAGCGTGTCAGTCAGCGCGTCGCCGCCGAATTTGTCAACCATTGCGTCCGCCGTGACGATAGCTGCCATAGCCTCGCCGACAACTTCAGCCGCCCATATCGCGCAGGTGTCCGAACGTTCCTTGCTTGCCGTCGCCGCGGTCTTCGTGGCAATGTCAACGGTTTGCAACGGCGTCATGAGCGTGGGAATCGGTTTCATTGCGGCGCGGATGATTAAATCTTCGCCGTTCGACATGCCGCCTTCGAAGCCGCCCGCGCGATTGGTCTTGCGAAGAATCTTGCCGCCGTCGATAAAAATTTCGTCGTGGACTTCGCTACCGAGCCGTGACGCGTTTGCAAAGCCGTCGCCAAGTTCGACAGCCTTGACAGCCTGAATCGACATGAACGCCGCCGCAAATTTCGCGTCAAGACGCCTGTCCCATTGAATGTGACTGCCCAATCCCGCAGGCACGCCGCTTACGCGAATCTCGAAGACGCCGCCGACGGTATTGCCCGCCGCCCGCGCCGCGTCGATACGATTTTTAATTTCAGTTTCGCCCGTGACACCTCCGACGCTTAGGACTTTGCCGCCGATTTCGACGCCGCAACATTGCAGGAAGATTTTGCACAAAGCACCCGCCGCCACGCGCATTGCCGTTTCGCGAGCCGAAGAGCGTTCCAATATGTCGCGCACGTCAGAGCGAGCATATTTCGCCGCGCCCGTCAAATCGGCGTGACCGGGGCGAGCATTGGTAACGCGTGTGCCGACTTCGACACCCTCCGCGCTCATGCGGTCTTGCCAATTTTGCCAATCGCGATTTTCGACGCTTAAAGTTATCGGACTGCCGAGCGTTTCGCCGAAACGAATGCCCGACAAAAATTCGACGCGATCGCTTTCAATCTTCATGCGCCCGCCACGACCGTAGCCGCCCTGCCGACGTTTCAGTTGCGCGTTGACGAATTCGCTTGAGACTTTGACGCCCGCAGGCAAGCCTTCCAAAATGCAAACGAGCCGTGATCCGTGGCTTTCGCCGCCGCTGATATATCGTACTCCCATAAACTGCCTCCGAAAAAAATCTTTATGCTTACCGTAAAAAAATTAGCCGCTTGTTTCGCGGCTATTATACCATTTACGCGTTGCGCCGTAAAATTTTATTTGAACAGGTTGGAGAATTTCTTGATGATGTCGTCTTTTTGTTCGAGGACGTCGCTGTAGTTGATTTTGATGCAGTTGGCGAGCGCGTCTTCGGGCGCGGGCAAGTTGTAGCGTTCGGGCATTTTAACATCGCGGCGCACGGGCACCGTTCCGGCTTCGGCGACTTTCTGTTGAGCCTCTTGCGTCATTAGGTAATCGACGAATTTCTTGGCGTTATCCTTATGTTCAGCGTCTTTGAAAATGGCGACGGGACTGGGCACCATCAACAATTCGTGCGGGTAAACCATTTTGAGCGGGTCGCCCTTGTCGATTTTACCGGCGGTAATGTAGTCGACGCCAAGGCACGCGTTCAGGACGCCGTCAGCGGTGTCGTCAATGACGCGCCCGGAGCCCTTGCTTTTGGTTGCGCCGTTGTCGTGCAGGCGAAGGATATAATCCCAGCCGAATTGCTTTTCTAGGAGCGCGATACTCATGAACGCCGTGCCGCTTAGGGCGGGGTCTGCAATGCCGAACGAATTTTTATACAGCGGGTCGGTCGCTATCGTTTCCCAACTGACGGGGTCGGTCGTGACTTTGTTCGTGTTGATGACTATGCCGAGCGTGCCGAGGCGTGCGGCGGTAAAGGAGCCGTCGTAGTCGTCGAATGGGTTAAGCAATTCGTCGAAGCCGGCGGGCTGATATTTTTCAAGCAAGCCTTCATTTTTCATCTGGTAGAAGTCGGGGACTTCGCTTGTCCAGATTATGTCCGCCATGAGGTGACCGCTTTGGCGTTCGGCGTCAAGTTTCGCCATAATCTTGCCCGCGCCCGCCGATTGCCAATCGACTTCAATGCCGGGGTTTTGCGCCTTGAAGCCTTCGACGATGCCGCCGATAAGCGATTCCTTCATTGACGTGTAGATAACGAGCTTGTTGGCGTTTTGCTTATCCTTCGCGCCGCCTTGGTCGCCCGCCGTTTCTCCGCCGCAACCGCTTACAAGTGGTAAGATTATAAGTGGTAAGATTAAAAGCTGAAAAATTTTTTTGAACATTACATCATCCCTCCGTTAAAGCAGTTTTCATTTCGCGAACGTATTCGCCGACGAATTTCGGGGCGTCGTTGCCGTGCTTGGCAAGGAGTTTGATAATCGCCGAGCCGACAATCGCGCCGTCCGAAAGTGATGCCATTTGCTTGGCCTGCGCGGGCGTGGAAATGCCGAAGCCGATAGCACAAGGAATTTTGGTATTGGCTCTGACCGCAGCGACGATTGAAGTCAAATCGGTTTTAATCTCGCTGCGGACGCCCGTCACGCCCAAACTCGACACGATATAGACGAAACCTTCAGCTTCGCGGGCGATCATTGCAATTCGGTTTTCGGAGGTCGGCGCAATCAGCGAAATCAAATCGACGCCGTACTTGCGGCAATAAGGCAGGAACTCGCCCTTTTCCTCAAACGGCAGGTCGGGCAGAATCAAGCCGTCAATGTCCACGTCCGCGCAGGTCGAAATGAATTTGTCCGCGCCGTAGCTGAAAATCACGTTGGCGTAAGTCATGAAGACCATCGGGACTTTGACATCGCCGCGCAAGTCGCGAACTAGGTCGAAGATTTTATCGGTAGTGACACCGCCTTGAAGTGCGCGCAGATTTGCGGCTTGAATTACGACGCCTTCGGCAGTCGGGTCGGAAAAGGGAATGCCCAATTCGACGAGATCGGCACCGTTGGCGACGGCTGCGCGGACGACTGCGGCTGTCGTCGTCAAGTTGGGGTCGCCGCACGTGATAAACGGAATGAACGCCTTGCCGCTGGCGAACGCGCTTTGAATCTTGCTCATGAACGATTCTCCTTACAACTCAAAATCTGCCGCCGATTATATCACAGACGCGCACGCTTGCAAAACAAAAGAGCCGACGATTGTTCGTCGACTCCAAGCGTTGCATTATTCAAAGATGTTGTGCTTAACCCGGTCGTGTTCCTCGGATTTTTTAGCGTCGTTCCAGCGGTCGGTCGTGCCGACGAGATACAAAATGTTATCGACGGGCTTTTTATCCCGCCCTCTGCAAGTCGCCCTGCAGTTCGGCTTAACTTTTCGCGCTTAGTGCCGTGCGCGGCGCGGTCTCGTGGGCGGATTATTTCACCGCCTAAGCTCTGCGGCTGGCTTAACGCCTTCGCCTCTGATTGTCTCAAAGAGAGTTTCCAGATTTTCACCGCGCTGATAATCCGTCGTCTTCATGCGGCTTGACGGCGGACGGCCATCTCATAGACCGGTTATGCGCCGGATACGCTCGAACTTTTCGCCGCGTGCGGTGTAGCTCACATCAACCAAACCGTCGTCGCACAACTTGACGCTGATGGTTTTGACGGGCTCCGATACGCGTCCGCGCACATAGGCGACGTAATTTGCCGCCTCTTCGCGTGTGGCGTCGTCAATGCCGATAAAGCTCACCTTAACGCCGTCAACAATCATAAGCAATCACTTCCTCAGCTCAATTTTTTTATCATCAGGCAAATCCAACGTGCGAATCGGGAACGGAATGTTAATGCCCTCTTCGCGATAGCGTTTCGTGATTGCCTTAATGAACTCATGTTTAAGGACGTACTGATTGGTAAAAGTCTGGACGTGCAAGACCGCGTTGAAGTCAATCGACGAATCATTGAATTTTTGGAATCGGACGGCGGGCGCGAGCTTGTTGGTGTCTTTGCCCTCCGCATTGAAGTGCGGTTTGTAGCCGTCGATTTTGATTTGCAATTCGCGGGCAACTTCAACCGTCACGTGTTCGACGTGTTCAAGGTCGCTTTCGTAGCCGACGCCGATAGGCACAACGACAACAATATCGTCGCGCGGCTGGGAATAATTCGTCGTAACGGCATTGGCGATAACCTTGTTCGGGATGACGACGACGTTGGCTTCGGTGGCGGGCATGACGGTTATGAAACGCCAGTTGATGTCGATAACTTTGCCTTCATCGCCGGTTGAAAGCTTAATGTAGTCGTTTACGCGTATCTGCTTGGAAACGATAATCTGCAAGCCGGAAAAGATATTCTCCAAAGTCTCGCGCACACCGAAGGCTACTGCCATACCGCCGACGCCCATTGCCGCCATAATCGGCGCTATTGAAATGTCGAAGTAATCCAAAACGACCAGCGCGCCCGACGCGTAAATAGCCACGCGGAAAATCGTATCGAGCAGCGTCGATTGCGTCATGTCGTTGGAGCCGGAAAACTTCATGCGGATAAAGCCCGACAGCGTTCGTTCGCAGACGCGTGTTATCGAAAAGACAATCATCGCGAACAGGACGTAGGAGAAAATCTTTTCCAGACCCGCCGGCAGATCGGAAGTCGTGACGCTCCAGTAAAGCCCTATCACTATACAAAGATAAATCGGGACGCCGCGCATTGCTCGGAAAAATATTTCGACAATCTCTGACTCACTGGCTTTGACACGCCCCGCCAACTTTTTCACCAACAACTGATTCAGAACGATGCCGACGAACAACGAAAACACCATAATACACGCGGGGATAATCAGCTTCTGTCCCAACGCTATCCAGTCAATGTTTTGAAAATACTCCAAATGAAACACCTCTGCTTGAAAAAAATTTGTCGCTGATATATGATAGCCGCCCGCACACTTGAAAGGAGATGACGACAATGCACGAAACACTGATTGAGGGCAAGCGGCTCAAATTGCGTCGGGCGCACGAAACGGATTTGAATTACATCATGACGTTGCAGTACGCGCCGGAGAATTTGAAATTTATCGTGCCGTTCGACGAAGACTATCAGCGCGAAATTATCAAATCGGACGGCTCAGAGAAATTGGACGTTATAATCGAAGAACTCGACACGGGAACGGCGGCAGGCTATTTTATGTTGCGCAAGTTGGATTCGCCCTGCGCGGAGTTCACGCATGTTATAATCGGGCGCAAGGGGCTGGGCTACGGTCGCGAGGCTCTGAACCTGTTGCTTGAATGGACGTTCAAAGTTCGGAAGTATCACCGCGTGTGGATTGACTGCAAGGAATACAATGCGATCGCTCTGCACCTGTACGAAAGCGCGGGCTTTGTGCGCGAAGGGCTGTTGCGCGAATTTCTCTTGACCGACGGCGTCTACGAAAATTTAATCGTTTTGGGAATGCTCAACCGCGAATACCGCGCTCGACACGCGCAACAGTAACGACTCTCTTGCCGAAAAAATTATCCCCGCGAAAGCCACGGGGATTTTTTATTTCGTGCGCCTAAAATTTTTACACAGCCTTAGCCAGACCTTCGCCGAGCTTGCGGCATTCTTCAAGCGCGGCATGGTCGGGAGCGTTTTCGGCGATAACGGAACCGACGAATTTCGCGCCCGCCTCTTTTGTGCGCTCGCTCCAATTTTCCATCCAGACGCCGCCGCCCCAACCGTAGCTGCCGAACAGACCGACGGGCACGCCGTTGAGCTTCGCTTCAGCTTCGGCAAAGAACGGCTCGAAAGAATCTTCCTCAAGAACTTCGTCGCCCATAGCCGGGCAACCGAACAGGAAACCGTTATAATCAGCCATGTCAGTCGCGTTGAAGTCGTCGACTTGGAAAACCTCAACGTCCGCGCCTGCCGCCTTCGCACCCTCGGCAACGGCGTTCGCCATTTCCTCGGTATTGCCTGTGCCGCTCCAGAACACGACCGCGATTTTACTCATTCGGAATCGCCTCCAAAAAAAATTTACTGTAAGCCGCGCACATATTAACACAGCGGCTTTTGCCCGTCAACAAAATTGCCAAGATAAATTGCACTGCGCGGCGGCAGGTTGTATAATCGGTTTTAATTTGATTTTAATTTTTGGAGGGGGATTGAATGCGAGAATTGTTGACCCGAATGCACGATTGGATGGCGCGCTACATGAAAAGCTTTTATTCCGACGACGAGGAAGTTCAGCGCGGCATTTTGATTAAGGAAAAGCATACGGGCTACGTTACGGCAAATTGCGTGGAGCTTGCCAAGTTCCTCAAGCTGTCGACGCACGACACCGAGCTTGCCGAGATTATCGGGCTCTTTCACGATGTGGGACGCTTCCGCCAATACAGCCTGTACAAAACGTTCAACGACGCCGATTCGGAAGATCACGCCGACCTTGCGCTGAAAGTCATTGCCGAGTTGGAATTCTTCAACGAGCTGTCCGCGCCCGATTACGACGTTGTAAAGTTCGCGATTCAAAATCACAACAAGAAGACCGTCGCGCCGACCGACGACCAACGCAAGTTGCTGTTCGCCAAGATAATTCGCGACGCCGACAAGCTTGACATTTACCGTGTGCTTGAGCCTTTCCTTGCCCAAGCGAACGTCGACAAAATGCCAAACTTCATCAAGGCGCGCGGAAACCTTGTGGCGGAAATAAGCCCCGACTTCGTTGAAAATTTCGTGACGGGCAACCAAGCCGATTACAGGAAAATTCGCACCAACGGCGACAGGAAAATCGTTCGGCTCATGTGGATTTACGACGTAAATTTTTCGTGGACTATGCGCAAGATTGTCGAGCGCGGCTACATTGAAAAAATCGTAAGCAACCTGCCGCAAGACGAACGCGTTGCCGAAGGCGTCCGCCGTCTGCGCCGTCACGTCGAAAATAAATTAAAGGAGTCTTGATATGGTAAACTTTGTGCAACAGGAAATCGAAAACGACTTGAAAGCGGGCAAGTACGCCGACGGCATTCACACGCGCTTTCCGCCCGAACCCAACGGCTACCTGCACATCGGGCACGCCAAAAGCGTCTGCTTGAACTTCGGGCTTGCGCTCCACAACGGCGGGCTTTGCAACCTGCGCTTCGACGACACCAATCCGACCAAGGAAGACGTTGAATTTGTCGACTCGATTCAAGAGGATATCAAGTGGCTCGGCTTCGATTGGGGCGACAGAAAATTTTTCGCGTCCGATTATTTCGGCAAGTTCTATGACTTCGCGGTTGAGCTGATTAAGCGCGGGCTTGCGTTCGTCGACGACTTGAGCGCGGAAGAGATTCGGGCTTATCGCGGCACGCTGATCGAACCCGGCAAGGAAAGTCCGTGGCGCAACCGTAGCGTCGAAGAAAATCTGGATTTGTTCACGCGCATGAAGGCGGGCGAATTCCCCGACGGCTCCAAAGTCCTGCGCGCCAAAATCGATATGGCAAGCCCGAACATCAATATGCGCGACCCCGTCATCTACCGAATCACGCGGGCACATCATCATCACACCGGCGACGATTGGCTGATTTATCCCATGTACGACTTCGCGCACCCGCTTGAAGACGCAATCGAGGGAATCACGCATTCCGTATGCACGCTGGAGTTTGAAGACCACCGCCCGTTTTATGACTGGTTGCTTGACGCGCTCGGCTTCGACGTGAACACGCGCCCCCGACAAATCGAATTCGCGCGCTTGGACGTGACCAACACAATCACAAGCAAGCGGAAGTTGCGCCAACTGGTTGAGGAAGGTTACGTTCGCGGCTGGGACGATCCGCGTATGCCGACCCTTTGCGGCTTGCGGCGGCGCGGCTTCACTCCTGCGGCGATTCGCGATTTTTGTGAACGCATAGGCGTTGCTAAGTCTAACAGCGTGGTTGACATTGCAATGTTGGAGCATTGCGTCCGCGAAGACCTGAACGAAAACGCCGACCGCGTCATGGCAGTGTTTGATCCGCTGAAAGTCGTTCTTACCAACGTCGCGGCGGACAGCGTTGAATACTTGACGGCGGAGAATCATCCCAAGCGCGGCGGCAGTCGTTACGTGCCCTTCACGCGAGAAATTTTCATTGAACGCGAAGACTTCATGGAGGACGCGCCGAAAAAATTCTTCCGCCTCAAGCCCGGCGGCGAAGTCCGGCTCAAGCACGCCTACATAATCAAATGCGAGGAAGTCGTCAAAAATTCTGCGGGCGAAATCGTCGAGTTGCGTTGCACAATCGACCCCACGTCCAAGAGCGGCAGCGCGACGGCAGGACGCAAAATCAAAGGCACGATTCATTGGGTCAGCGCGCAGTTCGCCTTACCCGCCGAAGTTCGCCTGTACGATTACCTTTTGACGACCGATGCGAACGGCAACTTGCCCGAAGACTTTATCGCCGCGCTGAATCCCGATTCACTTATCGTCAAGCAGGCGTTGATTGAGCCTTCTGTTCGTTGGACGGCAGCTGGCACGCATTATCAATTTTTGCGTCTGGGCTATTTCGTCGTCGACCCCGACACCGCGCCCGACAAGTTGGTTTTCAATCGCGTCGTCGGCTTGAAGGACACGTGGGCTAAAGTCAAAGACAAATGATAGGAGAAATTTTATGAAAAAATCATCAACCCCCCCCCCCGTCAACTTTAAAGAGTGACAGCGAAATTTTTTCCGAGATATACGCCAACAAACGCTTGGGGCAAGCCGACGGACGCCGGTGAAAAATTTCGTTCGGGCAGCGGTTCCCACGAAGAAAAAATCATCGTGCCTTACATTAACACACTGATTCCGTTGCTCACGAACAACGATATTCGCAACATCGTCGATTTGGGTTGCGGCGACTTCTGGATTATGCGCTACGTGTTGGGCACCCTCTCGAAAAACAACTACAACTTTTTCTACACGGGCATTGATGTCGTCGAAGACTTGATAAATCACAATGCCGCGACTTTCAAGCACCCGAACATAAGATTCGTTTGCAGGGACGCCGCCGCCGACAACGAGCCTTTGCCCGACGGAGACATCTTGATTATTAGGCAAGTCCTGCAACACCTCAGCAACGCCGACATAAAAAAAATTCTCGACAAAGCCGGCAAGTTCAAATTCCTGTTCATAACGGAAAGCATTTACAGCGGTGTCGACGCCGTTCACAATATCGACAAAGCTTCAAACAATCACACCAGAGTTGACCACAAATCGGGAGTTTATCTGGAGTATGCGCCGTTCGCCTGCAAAAATATCGTGCACTTGCTTGAGGTACGCGGCGGCGTTTTGTCGGGAATTCAAAGTACGATCAGGAGCAGCCTTATCATCCATTGAGACCGGCTATGAAAAGTCAAGAGGTTGAAGCCGGAACATAAGATTTATTATCCCTAAGGACGGCGAAAATAATGGCAAGGATTTTGTGACAAACATGCCCAATGGCAGTCAAATGGTCTTTAC
>Ga0310697_10004298_pt1 | contig 14116 bp, 11 predicted proteins | sample 172DNAGHGlowgp2_FD_203883 | JGI IMG/M metagenome (GOLD analysis project Ga0310697, IMG submission 203883) | Sheep rumen microbial communities from Palmerston North, Manawatu-Wanganui, New Zealand - 1728 DNA GHGlow gp2 (v2) (version 2) | ecosystem: Host-associated > Mammals > Digestive system >...
CCTGTGCCTTGACGACCGCCTGTTCACCGACTCGTCTGCTGCCGACAGCCTTGCCGTTGCCACTGAGCGACCACAGTCTGTCCATGACTTGTTTCTGCTCTTCAGGAGTTGCGTCACGGTACCACTGCTGATCCCAAAGCCACTTCTCTACGTCACGGATGCTTTTGCCCTTGTACTCTTTGATGAGTTTCGCCTTCTCGTCTTCAGGGATGACATTTCGCGGTATCCTGCGCTTGCCATTCTCGTCTTTGTCCCAACGATTGAAGATGATGCTGTCAAGTACGACACGCATGCCCTCTTCACCGCCCGTGGTCTTCGCTTGGTTGTAAGCGGAAACTTGTCTCGGTGTCATCTCGACAGACACAGGATCTGCGCCCGCCTTGCCGTAGGTGAAGTTCGTCTTGCGCTGCTTCTTCGGGAAAAGATACTGTAGGTCTTCAGGACTCTTACCGTCCTTGATGCCCTGTTCGTACAGCTTTATCTTCTCTTTGTCATGCTCATCGATGTCTACCTTTGAGATGTTGGTCGGCAGAACTGTATTCTTCACGAAAGACCACGCATAGTCCCCGGCACTGTTCTTCTCGTTCTTGACATCGCCGTATGCGGTAGTGTCTGCTCCGAGCGGTTCGATGCCGAGTGCTCTCGTGACAGGATTGTCGCCCGCGAGACCCGTCTTGACTTTCATCGAGTTCTTCCAATAGTCCCAGTCATCCTTGCCCGTGACCATCTTGTCGGACTTGTAAGCTGTTCTTGCGATCTGCCCTTGGAACGTAGGGATCAGTGAGTTGAGATAGCTTTGCGTGAGTTCTCTCAGTGCGAGCGTAATGAAGTTCTGTTTGTCGTCATCGCCTCCACTGCTCCGCCTTGAGTTCTCGATTATGTTGTACAGACCCGACAGCATGGATGTTTCCATTACCGGCTCAACAAGCCTCGACATGACTTGCGACCAATCGCCCGCAAAGTCGAGGAAATTGAAGTCACCGCGCTTTATCTGATTCGCCCACTCAATGCCGGAGAAGAAAGTCGCGGATGTCGGTACGAGCCAGTCAAGAGTGTACGAATGATCGCCGATCTGCACAGAGTAGTTCTGAACGCCATTATCTTTCTTGAATCTGCCGACAGGGTCGTTAGATCCCGCGTTGGTCGTGAATGCATCGTTGTGCAGTCCCGCGAACAGACCCGTTCCGAATATCATCGTGCCGGTCATTCCCGAAGCGAACTTGTCTATCGCTCTATTCAGGAGAGCCGCATCACCCGTCTCCGCAGCTTTGAGAATGTCTCGGATGCCTAACCCCACTCCGAGCGGGGAGTAGTTGAGAGATTCTTTGGCAATGTTAGACGGCACTTTCGTGAACGGCATGGTTGCGTTCAGCGCACGACCGCCCCATTTCGCTCCGAATGAAGCGTCGGGGTTGTTGGCATTCTTCGTTGCCTTGTTCAGCCAATTGGCGAATTCGTTATACTCGTTGAATGTCGCAATCTGAGACTCAAGGATCGCATCGTCCTCGATGCGCTTCTTCACGGCATCGGTTATCTCAATGCCGCTGTTCTTCATCTTGTTATAGCTTTTTATGTAGTTCTCTCTGAACGCTCTCGCACGGAAGAAGTCGTCTTCTTTAGCAAGCACTTTGGAATTGAAGTCCGATACCGCGTCAAGGACCTTGCCCGCTTTCGTGGTCGCTCTGCCCCTGTACATGACTTGCTCGTACTTCATGCCACCAAGGATATCGTGCTGACGCTCCTTGAATGCCGCCCAAGCTTCTCTGCCCGCTTCGGAAGTCGCAGCGTTCTCGCTCCACGCTTCTTTCATTGCAGAGAACGACAGACCGCCATGCTTGACCTGAAGTTCTACTCCCGCCCTCTTAGCGATAGAGTCTTCTATTTGACCGCGGATCATATTGGAAATCTTCCGCATCGGCGAGAAGAATCCCGAACCGAAGACGTTTCGGATATGCGTCTTCGGATTGCCGAGCATGTTCAGATAACGTACTTCCTGTACGACATCGAACAGCGTCTTCGGATTCTGCTTGTTGAGAGTGAACAGACACTCTGTGTATGCATTGCCTATCTCTTCAGGTGTCTTCGCTTCGACAAGCTTCAGAATGTTACGTTTCATTTCAGGGTCGTCCATGACTGCCGCTCTGAAGAAGTTGCGCCTGTCGTATTTCCCTGACGGAATGAGTCCTTTGTGACGGTTCCTGAAGCCTTGCGAACCCTCGAGCAGCCGTGCCATGTCATCGACCACGGATTCCATTTTGCCCGCTGGAGTAAGATGCACGAAGCGTCTGCGGATGTTCAGCATCTGTCCTGACGAACTTGCCATTTCCTTTGCCGCTTGGAATGCTTTCGCGTACAGTTCTGCGCCCTCTGCCGTTCCCTTATCGAGCACAGCCATCGCGTATTCGCAGTGCGCGTAGAAGTCCACCGCCTCGTCAGTCGTGACCTTTTCCATGCCGTCCGCTACGTTCGCGATCCTCGTCAGCCAGTACTCGCCATTATCCTTGAACTCTCTGCTGACCTTCTCGAACATCTGCTTCGTGCGGACAGGGTCGTAGTCAAGTGCTCCGCTCTCAGTCAGCTTGTCGATGATGGCTCTCTCGGCATCGCTGTCAGCTGCGTTGAACTGAGAAGCTGCGACCTTGGAGGTCTTCGTCACATTGTTAGTGCCGTTACGCTTTGCAACACGCTTCTGCGCTTCGAAAATCTCTTCATTGGTACTGCCCTTGATCTCGCGCTCGAACGGTGTGCCTGTCGCCTTTTCATGCGCCTTGTACGCCTCGGCTCTGCCCTTTGTCGGTGGCGTATCGACCTTGAACGGCTCTGTCTCAGGCTTCGGAGTCTTCGGCAGCGGTTCGCCCGCCATCTGCTCCGCTCTGTCATGCATCGCCTGACGAGCGTCCGTCTCGACAGTGCGCTGAATGTCGTCAACAGGAATCCTGTCGCCTGTCTGCGCATAATCTGCTCTGTCGCCACCGAACGGGATGTCTTCATCGACCATTCTGTAGTTCGGTGTTTCTTCAGGGACCGCTCTCGGCGGTACGTTAGGTGTTTCTCCTACGGCTGCCCTTGGCGGTACGTTCGCAACTTCTTCAGTTGCCGTCCTTGGCGGTACGTTCGCGGTTTCGCTTCTGAGTGTGGAATCGATGACCTCGTCCGCTTCCTGTGTAGCGATGGCTTTGTCCGTCTGCTTAACGACATTCTTTGCCTCGCGCTGTGCCGCAACATCGGCGACCGTGCTGGTGCCTATCGGCTTCGGAGGTGTTGCCTTTGCGGCCGCTTCGACCGCCTCGTCCGCATTCCCGACAGCCAGCTTCGGCGATACGCGCGGGGCTTTGATCTCCGGCAGCTCGCCAGCGCGGAGCAAACTTCTTCCATCTTGCACAGCAGAATTAACGGCGTCGCCTGCTACGTTAGCCAGTTCAGGACGAATTCCGCCCCTGACTCCGAGCAGTCCTCTGCCGACTCTTAATTCAGGTGCAATTGTAAGTATTCCGCCGAGACCATAGCTTAACGCCCTGTTCCGTGCGTAACTCTTAGCAAACTCAGCCGGATTTTTGAACGGGCTTCCGCTTTCATTGAAAGCATTAGTCGCGTCAAAGACTGCCCCCGATGTCATGTTGAGGGCGACATCCTTCTCCACGCCGGTAACGATTCTGCGCGCGATGTTCCTCGCGAACGCGTCTGTAACTTCTTTTGTCGCACCCTCGACGAGACCGCGCTCTACCGCCCTCTCCGTGGCTTTCCTTGCAGCTCTCTGCACGAACTTCTTGCCAGCGTATCTCGTGACCAGTTTCTCTGTAGCGTTCGCCGCGAGGTTTGGCGCGATCTTCGTCGCACCGCGGGCAAGGAGTTCCTTTGCGGGAGCGGCTGTAAACCCAAACGTAGGGATAGACCCCAGTACCTCGCCTGCGATTTCCCATCCCTTGCTTTTGTTCTTCTGATAGGTATCTTCGACTTCACCGATAGCCGCATTCTTCGCCGCCGCGACTTTGTAGCCGACTTCAGATGTGCCGAGTGTCGCACCACTTTGAAGTCCGCGAACAAGGGACTGTTTTTCCATGTTGTGTCCGCGCTTGTTCGATACGCGGAACTTCATGGTCTCGTCGTTTTCGAAGGAAGCGGATAGGTTGCTGTTAGACCCCCACTTCTGATTTTTCTCTTTTAAGAGACGCTCTCTTTCCGCGTCGGATGTCGCATTATGGAACGCTTCTTGGAACTTCTTCCTTTCAGCGTCGATATCGTCCTTGTTCTTGAACGCGCCCTTCTGCTGTGGCTTTGTGTTCCTCGAATAGTGCGAACTGTTGTCTATGCTCGGTGTCGCAGTCTTCGTCGCATAAGGGGTATCAGACACAGCGGCTTTGTTCTGCGTTTGCTTTGGTTTCGGCGGTGATGCCTTGGCTTTTTTCTCGACAGCTTTCAGTACATTCGGGTTCTTTGCAGTGTTGACCACATCGCCCGAGACCTTGTCTGTTATTGAAGCAAGTTTCTTTGTTGTCGCTTCCTGCGCCTGCTTCTCCTTCTTGCGCTGTAGTTCTCTGCGCCGAGCCAAGGACATGTAGCGGTCGTAATTATCGCCACGCGAACCCCCGCCTCCGTAATTGGAGACGGTGTTCGCTCTCGATGCGCTCTTCCTTGAGGTGCGCGACGACTTTTTACTGCTTCCGAAGAAGAAGTCTTTGATCCGAGAAAAAATGCTCATTTCTTACTTCCTTTTGCTCCTGGCTTTAGCCGCAGTGGTTCTGCCAATCCCGCTGAGTAACCTTCCGCTTGCTATCAGTCCCGTCTTTCCGTTGTATATCGGTATTGAATTCCTTGCAGAAGTTGTCTTGGCGTCTCCGCCACCGCCGTCATTATTTCCGCTGCCACTGCCTCTGCGACTGTAGCCACCGCCTCGGCGACTTCCGCCGCCACCGCCGCCACCGCCGCCCGACGGCTTGCCGTCAGGGAACTGCGTCGCCATCTGCTGTCTGATGAGCGCGACCTTGATGTCCTTCAGCGGGTCGCTGGATGCTGCCATGTTCTTTATCCACGCCTCGTACTGTGCATAGCCGTTCTTCGTGGACGGGAACTGATGGACGGATGAACTGAATCTCGTTATCTCGTTGTTGTACTCGTTTATCTGATTTGAGAGTGCCTGCTGTTTCTGCTCGTTCAAGTCCGCAAGATATGACTGATACGCCGTGTTGTACGCGTCCTCTCTCGCGTTCTGATTCGCAGTAAGGTCGGCATTTCTCTGCTGTTCGTTTGCCGCGTGACTCTGCCCGTAACTGTTGTACAGATTCAGCAGACCGCTTTCTGTAGCACCGCCACGCACGCCGAGGGCTTGAAGCTGACTCGGAAGTGCTCTCTGCCTGCGCATATAATCGACATACGCCTGCCGAGCCGAATTGTCATAGTTCGCATTCGTGGTCGCATTATTCTGCGCGAGAGTCTTGTCGAGTGCCGCAGTGTTCGCGTCAAGCTGTTCTTTTCTGTCCTGCGCGTACTGGTTGTAGGCGTTCATGTAGCCCCCGCCCGACGCAGGATTGACTGTGTATTTCTTCCCGTTGATATCGGTATAGGTGTACATCTGACCGATGTTGTTACCTACTGCCATAGCCTTTGACCCCCTTCCCTATAGAGTGATACTTGCTTCCGTGCATCCAAGCGCGGCGCAGATGTTTGAAATTTCCGTTGCTGTGTATGTCAGTCCCGCATCACCGCTCGGGGTCTGCGTTCCGACATAATCACAGAGGTTGTTGAACTTCGTAACTATAAGGTCGGGATAGGCATCAAAGACTTGCTTGTTCTGAAGCGGTGTGCCCTTGAGCACCGTGTCCTGCGCTTCGACGTGGACAAGTGCTACCTCACCGCTCGTTATTTTGTAAGTGTCTAATGCCATGTTTATTACCTCTTTGCGTAGTTGCCGACCTCGTAGGTCTTGACCACCTTGGTCAGAGCGAACGGCTCGGCTTTATCGTTGCCGACTATTATCTGTAGCCGCTTATACTTCTTTATCTTCTTTTTCGTGAAGCGGTCGTACGCCACGTTGTTTGCCACGAAGATGAATTCGCCGGGTTCAAAGCTGATTTCCTCGAAGTTGAATATCGTAGTGTTCTGATACCCAAGTTCTTGGAACTCGTCGCCATCCTTGACAAGCGTTACATAACAGCCCGTATGCCGATGCGGTACAAGGATCACCATAGAACCCTTCTTCTTAAGTGTCTTCAGGATCTGCGGGCTGTTGTCGTCATCAAACTTACTGCACCAGTATGCATGGACTGGCGTTCCCGATACGAACTTGCCGTCGTTATCAAGCACGAGGTCATCGTAGTAACGCAGTGCTTCGGGCAGATCGCTGTTCCATGTGTATGTACCGACCTCGTCCGTGAAGAACATCTTGTTGTCGACGACAAACATCTGCTTGATGTTTGGGATGCCGTTGAAGTAGTAGCACTCGTAGCTTGTCTGACCGTTTCGTGTATTGTCCTTGTGCCGCCCGTCAAGAATGTATATCTGCCCGTTGATAGCGAGGTAGTAGTAACCGTTGAACGCACAGCCTATAGCGTTCTCAAGATGGTTCTCCTTACAAAGCCGTCTGTTGATGCGGCCGCTTCTGTTGACCGCGTACTTCTCCGAGGACCAGTTCGTTAGCATTCCATATATACCAGTGCTTGACAGAAACATCGGCTCGTCGTTCAGTATCCCGCCGACATTACCCGTGATCGCACCGACTCCCGCATTGGACGGCTTGACCGAGAATGCGACAGTCATATTTTCGCCGAGCGACGATGCATCCGCCGTAGGCGTCGCGAGGAATATCGTGTTCTTGCCAGTGTCCTTCGTGATTACGACCAAGCTGCCCGACATCCGCTGATATGCCACGACCTCGTTGTCCACATCGAACCAGTAGTTATCGGGTATCAGGAACGGCTGATTGACCTCGGAATAATAGGTCTTTTCCACGACTCCAAGGAACAGCCTCGCCTCGTAGAAGAAGTGCGCCTTGCTGTTCAGCAGTTTAGCGAACTCGGCGTTATAGTACCCCTTGTGCGCTGTGACACCTTCTACGACCATCGTGTCTGCGAAATTGAACGGTGCTACCGTGATGCGCACGTTATCCTCGCCCGCGAGACTTGATGTCGGCGCAGGCGGTGGCGTTGTGAATGTTATCTTCGCGTCTACGACAGTGAAGGAATCCGTGCCCGTACCATCAAGCGTTACCCCGACTTCTGTCGTTGATGTACCGAGATTGTAATCAGTGCCCGCAGTCTTCAGTATCCAGTTCGCATTCGCGTCCATGACCTCGACCTTTGCCCATGCGCCCATCTTCGAATAAAGAGGTATCTTGAACTCGGTCGATGTGCCGTCACCCGCGTAGCTGTAGGTCTGATAGATGCTCATGAGGTTCTTGCCGTACAGAACCGTGCCCTTCGTGCCAGTCGCATCGGGTTGCATCCCGATTATCGAAAGCGGAACGATGCTGTCGCAGACTGGCGCGGATGCGCCGAGCGAACCCGTAGACATCATGCCCGCGTCGATGCCCGTTATCTCGTAAGGTTCAGGCTTCGCATAGTCAAGCACGTTGACCTTTGCGGCCCCGTTTTTGAACATGACGAACACGAACTGCTGATACCCGAAAACGCCCATTATGTCACCGAATGGTATCGAGGCGGGGATCGTTATCGCTTCGGCTACTTCCTCTTCGATGACGCTTGAACCCGTTCCGATGCTGATAGGAACGATGACCACGCCTGCATTATCGACACGCACGCCAAACGGACGCGAGTCAGCTGTGACAAGTCCCGCGTATGCGCCCGCGACTTGTCTGTAGCCATCGCGCTTTATCGGATTCCCGCCGATGTCGGATATCATATTGACCATGTCGGGCGAACGCCTGCGCTCAACCTCTGTCTGGTCAGCACGGAAATCGACTCCGAGCAGATTGTCGTATATTGTTGTGCGCGGATTCGGAACGTCAGGTAGTTTAAGTTGTGCCATCAGAATCCCCCTATGATCTTCGCCTTACGCGGTTTCATGATAGTCGCCAACATCTGATTCTTGAGGTCGTCGTACTCGTTCCAGTAGATAGTCGCTTTCGTGAGGTCGTCGTCAAGCCACAGCCAGTGCCCCGCCTGAAGCTGAAGGAGCGGAAGCAGCATCCGAGGAAGGTTTGTCGTATCCGTATCGGCAGGACTGTCCCCGAAATAGGTCACGCCCTCATCCTCGTCCATGTCGTCCGTGTCTTCGAAATAGCTTATATTCGGAAGGATTACTGTAGACCAAAGCACGTTAAGGGAGCGGTTGATTGCGTTTATCCTTACTCTGTGATATTCGCTCTCGACCTCGTCATCTATCTCAAAGCCAAGGTCTACGAGTGCTTCCTTTATTTCCTTGTATGTAAGTGCCATAGTTTACCTCTTATGAAATAGGGGCAGGCGAGAGTTTCCCTGCCTGCCCCGGTTCCGTGTTGCTTCTACTGCGGAAGTTCTGCAATCAGGAAGCTTATTGCCGCGGACGGTGTTACTGTGACCGCGTCCTTGGCTGCTCCGCTCACATTCTTGAAGTAGCCGCTGTCAAGGCAAATCGCGAATGTCTTGCCCGCCGCGATAGTTACCACAAGGTTGCTGCCTACGCCCTGAATGCCGTTGCCCTTTGCAAATGTTACTGTTGCGGAAGCACTTCCGGCATTGGTCATGAAGATCGCTGTCTTGTAGTCGCCGCCTGTGAGTTCAAGAGTGAATGCTGCGCTCTTGGAAATAGCGGTAACTTCCTTGCCCTCGTTAAGTTTGAGAATTGGGTACACTGCTGCACCGGCAGTTGCGCCTCTTGTTACGTCGATTGCCATGTATATTCTCCTTTTCTGATTAGTTAGTGATAGCCTGTTTCGCGTTCGCCATTATGCGTAGCATGGCAGAACGACGAGTTCCTTCGGACGAACTATCTTCGCGCCGTACAGTTTGAAGCCCTTTACAGCGTCCTCGAACTTCGACTCAGGTCTGTAAGGCTCTGTGTGTGCCTCGCTCATAGCGACAGCGATAGCCCTCTTTGTACGGATCTGCACATAGTAGTTGTCGTGTCCGCCGGAGGTCTTCATTGCTACGTTATTGGACATCTTGATGACCATGTTTCCATAGCGGGCGACCTTGCCGTTTGTCAGATATTCGCTGTTGTCAGTATCCTTGTTCTGATATGCCTGTCTGAATGCCATGTACAGCCAAGGCGGGAGAATCATTTCTACCTCTGTCGCAGGCGATACATCGTTTGCGTACAGCATAGCCTGACAAGCATCGAGCGTAGCCATTACGTTAGAGTTAGTCACCTGAAGAGGTGTGCCGCCGTTGAACGACTGAATGCCGACCGTAGCCTTGTCCGGATGTACAAGGTTCGCGATGTGCTGGTCGATGACGTTCGCGACTTCCTCGGAAGCTTCCTCGTTGAGTACAGAAAGCACCTTGCCTGCGCCCTGTGCCTTGTCGATGTCGCCTACTGCGTAGTTGAAGTACGCGGCCTTATCGACTACGAGCGATACGGAGGTATCGCTGACCTTTTCAGGTGCTGACAGTGTGATGTCACCGTTGATGAGGTCATGCTCTGTGACTGTCGGCTTGCCTACGCCGAGGATTCTTACTGTGTCGCCGAGTCCCTTGATTTCGCCACTGTACTGCTGATTTGTGCCGTCCGCGAATACGAATGCTCTCTCAAGTTCTCTGTCGATTGCTTTCGACCAAATCTTTGCTTTGAAGTTTTCGTATGACATTGTTGCTTGTTCCTTTCTTTGAAGTTATCCGTTATAGCCTTTCCAACGACCTCATCGCCTTTGCCCAAATCTTGTCATCATTGAGTTCTTCGTCGGTGAGGTGGTCCAGTTCTTCGGATGTGAAGTAGTCTCTCTCCGCTTTGCTGTCGGACACTTTGCCGATTGCCGACGGCGCGATGACCTTCTCTTTCATCGCCTGTGCTTTGCTTGCCCAGTATGCCTCGGTACTCGTCAGCCCGGCAGATACGAATTTGAGGAAAGAGTCTCCCAACTCATCCAACGACTTGATGTTCGGGTCTATAGCCTGAATGTCTCTCAAGCCGTCTTGCATAAGCTTCTCAACTTTGAGATTCAGTAGTTCGGCTTCGAGGTCTTCCTTATCAGCCCTGAGTTGCTCAAACTCCTGATTATGCTCCCACTCCTGACGATATTCGTCGGGATCTCGCTGGTCCGCATATGCCATAGCATTGATGGATAAGTCTTCCGGCGTTTCTCCGTCAAAGTACCGCGACAGTGCCGCCATCATCTGTTGCTTTTCGCGTTCAAGCTGCTGGTTCGCTCTACGCATCTCTGCGAATGCTGCGTCCTGTTCAGTCTTGCCGTTCGATTCCGGCTCTTCTGTTTCGGTAACGGGATTTTCTGCCGTTTCAGGTTCAGCGACTTCCTGAGTTTCTGCGCTTTCGGTTACATCTGTTTCAGGTTCAGCGACTTCCTGAGTTTCTGCGCTTTCGTTGATGTAGTCTTCCATCTCATCCAATCCTTTCGTATTAAATTGTGTAATATATCGTTTAGACGACCTTGAACTTGCGCTCTCCAGCCATCCACTCCTGAAGCTTGTCGGCCGCTTTCTTCTCGTCCGCGACCTCCTTGCTCTTGGTAGCTGTCTTCTTCGGCTGCTCCTCCCAGCCGCACCAGTTCTTCAGGGCAAACGTGGCGATACGCGCCTCGTAGGCTTTCTGCATCGCGCCGGCCGCGATGGTGTCCGCTACCATGTCGCGCATCTGACGTGCCGCGACAGGGTGCAGTCGGACCCATTCATGCATGTCTGCCCGTGACTGTTTTATGTAATCCGCGAATGCAGAGAACGTAGGCACTACGCTGAAGTCGGTATTCTCTACGCTCTTCAGAAATGCCTCGCACTTCTTGATGACCTCGTCCTCCGACATCCCCTTTATTCCTTTTGTAAGGTCTTCCGGTCTTAGTGCCATAGTTTTTACTCCGCTAACTGTGCCTGTACCGCCTGATACGAGCCGCCGCTGAGTCCGCCCGCGTTCACTCCGCCGCCGGTAGCCATCGGGTCAAGCGGTTCCCCGTTCTCATTCACCGGCATCTGTCCCTGTTGCATCATCATCTGACGCTTCGCCACGATGCCGCGCAGTACGTCTTTCGGTATCGAGGAGTGCTCCGGATATGCTTCCGCGTATTCCTCGAACGATATCTTCCCGTTGTTGAAGAGGTTCGTCAGTTCCTGCTGTGCCGCCATCTTTGAAAGTGACGTGTCTTCGGCGATGTCTACTCTGACAGTAGGCTGGATCATGGCGATCTCGTCCGCCGTGACGGTGATGTCGTCCATGCTGACCCCGTCAGGGTAGTATATCTTCCAAAGTTCGAACCACAGGAGCGCAACATTCTCAATGAAGTCCTGATACATCTCCTGCTGTTCGTTAAGAGGCAGCTGTTGCTGGTCTCTGACCGTCTGTGCCGCGGTTCCCGATACACGACTCAGGTCGATGTTACCCAGCTGTGCATCGGACGCGCCTGCAAGCGTTCTCGTCTGATTAATAAGTTCATCAGAGAATGTCTTTGCGTCCGCGCTCATCGCCTGCGGCGCAAGATACGCGACCATGTTGCCGATAGCCTGCGCGTTCCCGCCGTTCAGCTTTATCGCTGCACCGACCTTGTCAAGATCCTCAGGATTCGCGATGCTTGAATCGTCATATGCGAGACGCGGATATGCAGTCATCTTGATGGACATCGAGCGTCTCGCCAGCGTCTTGTTGATCTCAAGCTGGTTCGATATCAGCTGTTCCACCTCGCCGACTCCGCGTGCGTCGTTTGGCAGCTCCTCCCATATCATCGGCACGACAGGATACATCGTCAGCCCGACATCTATGTACTCTCCGCCGCGCGTCTGCTGTACCGGGCGCAGCTTCTCGTACATTACATTCGGTGTGCATCTGGCGACTGATACGATGCCTGTCTTCGTGTCTTTCTCCATGTACAGGATGCTGGTGACTTTGCCGTCCACCTCGCTTTTGTTGATGAGCGAGTCTTTCAGGTCCTTGTCCGGCTTGATCAGCGCGATGTCCGCCTTGCTAACGCCGTTAAGACGTGCACGTTCGCGGACGACTTCAGGAGTCAGACGTTCCTCGATTATCAGCCACGGCTGTTCCTGAATGTCCGTGATGTTCTCGTCGCCGAGGCGCATCATCGTCTTGTGGACTATCTGCGGTTCCTTGCGTGTGTCACCGCCCTCGCCCCAAAAGAAGTAAACGTCGCCCTCGATCGCTGCCATCTTCAGTCCGCGCTTGCTCGCGCGGTTCATTTTCGCTTTCTCCCACGATATCGAGGCAAGCTGGTTCAGCTTTTCCGTTACTTCATCCGCAGTGACCTCGACCGCGGACGGCATCCCGTCTGCTCCGACCTCGTTCCTCGTGAGAGTTCTGCTGCCGTTAAGCGTGGAAAACAGCATCGTTACCGTCGTGCTTGATATCGATGCGGCTTTGTAGTTGACCGTAGGCTTGATGATGTTCAGCATCGGCAGATCTTCCATGCCTTTGCTGTCCTCGACCGCTTCCCACTGCTTGCCGGAGTACATCAGCCAGTTCTTTTCGGTCTTATGTACCATGCCCTTGCCGTCCATGTACGTCTTGGACTTTTGGTATCTGTTCCAAATCTCGTAAAAATCTGTTGCCATATGCTATTTCTCCGTCTTGTAGACCGTCGCGTTCTCGATGCGCTCAAGCATAAGTTCGTCTTCTGTCGGCTTGCGCTTCTTCTCCGGCAGCTTCATTATCTTTTTCGGCGCATTTATGTTGTAGCCGATAACGAATGCCGAGATCGTGAGCAACGGCATCAGGGCCGCCAGTATCGCGATGATTATCAGTTCCATTTACTTCGCCGCCTTTTTCTTCGTAGTCTTGCGGTTCGTGTCTACCGGCTTTATCGCTTTTGTCGGAGGTTCTACACCCGTCATCCTTGCGATAGAGCGCATCTCCGCCTCGCGTCTCTCTTCTGTCGTCATCATCTTTTTTCTTCCTTTCTTATAAGGGCTTCTATACGACCCTCACTCTGCCGTATCCCTTGTTGCGGTTTTTCTTCCACATAGGGAACATCTTGTCGAATGAACTCAGCTTCTCTATTATCGGCGCGTTCCCGCGCTGATATATCAGTCTGTTAAGCGCCTGACTCATGCAGTCCACTTGGTCGTCGTGCGCCGCGTTCGGGAACGACGAGCACTCATCAATGAAGTCGGCAGTGAATCGCTTGTCCTCAGGGACCCACACGTTGCCCGACTCTATCGCGCCAAGCACCGCCTGTACACGCGCCATCTTGCTCCCGATAGGCTGTACCGCGATGATTCCCGACATCTCACGGCGCAACATCGTGATGATAGCCGAGCCGTTCGCACGGTCCTCTATCAGAGTCGTCTTGCATTCGGGGTACATCCCGCGCAGACGGCGTATCTCCATGATGGTGTCAGGGAAGTTCAGATGCTTCTTCACCGCGTCTATCAGATAGATGTTGTGGTCAGCTTTGCCCCATACTTGGATCGCCACGAAGTCGCTCTGATCCTCGTCCTTGAACGATGCGTCCACGCTCATCACCCATGTGTTTATCTGAGGCTGGTCCGCGCTTTTGTACTTAGCCCACCAGTCGCGCTGGATGATGTTACCTTCCATAGCACTCGGGCGGCCTTGGAACATCGCGTTCCATGCCATCGTGCCCTCGGTCGTTACCATCGAGTTCTTATAGACTTTCAGCCACTCGTTGTCCTTCCCGATCTCCGGGCACAGCGCGTCGCCGATGCGCCGGTGCAGCAGGTCGTTCTCGTCCTCGCACTCGCACGGGAAGCGAAGCAGCTTGATGTGCTCCTCGCTTTGCAGCAGACGACCCGCCAAGTCATCCTCATGCCAGCGCGTCATGATAAGTATCACCTTGGAATGCGGGGCGAGACGGGTCTTGAACGACATCAGCCATTCCTGATAAAGCAGATCCCTCCGACTCTTCGAAAACGCCTCAGCCTTATTCTTTACAGGGTCATCGATTATCATCAGATTGCATCGCTTACCGGTGACCGCCGTGCCGATACCTCGACTCATCATCCCGCCGCCGTGGTCCGCTATCTCAAATTCCACGTTCCGGTTCGAGTCCTTC
>Ga0310697_10004299_pt1 | contig 14116 bp, 12 predicted proteins | sample 172DNAGHGlowgp2_FD_203883 | JGI IMG/M metagenome (GOLD analysis project Ga0310697, IMG submission 203883) | Sheep rumen microbial communities from Palmerston North, Manawatu-Wanganui, New Zealand - 1728 DNA GHGlow gp2 (v2) (version 2) | ecosystem: Host-associated > Mammals > Digestive system >...
AAAAGCGTGGAAATAGCATTTGCGCTCGGCGGTGAGGGTGTCGCCTTCGGTCAGCTCCAGCTTCACGTAAACCTTTTGCAAATCGGCATTTCTCAAATAATCGCCTAAGCCTTCAACGACAAACTTACGGTTTTCGTTGGCACCCAATTTCACTTTCACTTTTTGCTCAAACAACGCATGATTTTCAAGGTTGCACACCGCGATGGACAATGTTCCATCAATGTAGCGCAGCAAGTCGGAGGTGACGAAAACGCCATAGTCTTTCTGGTCGAGGCTCAAAAGCACGGGCGCGAAGAGCGTCTTCAGCCGCTCTTGCAGCACCTTGGGACGACCGTAATAGTCGATGGACGACCACGAAGTGACGGGCCACGCATCGTTGAGTTGCCAATAAAGCGTGCCCATGTTGTAAGGCTTCGCCGTGCGATGCGCCTCAATCGCAATCTCCATACCATAGGCTTGCGAGAGCTGGCTCAGATGCACATACTCCTCAAAATCTTTGGGCTGTGCATCAGGGTAATAACGCTTAATAAAGTCGTCGATTTGGCGTGTGCCACGGGCGTGTTTTTGGTGCGCTGCAATCACCACGGCATCCTTGCCCAGCTCCTCTCCTTGCGCGATTTTCAGCAAAGTCTGGTAATCGGGATAGCTTTGGTAGCCGTACTCGCTGTTGAAGCGGCCCACCTTCTCACGATAGATCTCGTAAGGCAGTTCGCCCCACCAAACGCCCCAATAATGCACATCGCCTTGGGTGAGGCTTTCAGACCGTCCCCAGCCTTTCGAGGGCGAACTGGGCCAATAGGGTCGCGTGCCGTCAAATTTTTCAACTACTTGAGGCAGAAGGGATTCAAAGAGTCGATCATAGCCCGCCTTGATGGCTTTGTCATCTTCCTCGCTCCAATTCAGCGACTTCTGCCAGCCCCAGTTGTAGTAGCCTTCCGAAACCTCATTGCCGCCGCACCACAAGGCCAACGACGGATGCGAAGCCAAGCGCTTCACCTGCTCTTCCGCCTCGATTCTGGCGTTTTTCAAAAACGCTTCATCGTAAGGATACATCGTGCCGGCATACATGAAATCCTCCCAAACCAGAATGCCCAACGAGTCGCAGATGTTGAAGAAATCGTCGGAGGGATAGATGCCGCCGCCCCAAATGCGCAACATGTTGAAATGCGCATCTTTGGCTTGACGGAGTAACTTTAGTGTGTTGTCTGGTTTTATCCAAGTCTCAATCATCTCCTCGGGGACATAGTTCGCGCCTTTGGCATACATCGGCACACCATTCACCTTAAAATAAAACGCCCGCCCGATGCTGTCAGGCTCATCCACCATCTCGAAAGTGCGGATGCCCGAGCGGAACGACCTTGAATCCACGACCTCACCGTCCAATTTCAGTTTTAGCTCGAAATCATACAAAGGTTGCTCGCCCATCTCGTTGGGCCACCACAAACGAGGATGCTCAATCGTGATGGGCAAGTAAATCCCCTGATTCCCTTCTCTAAGTTCAACCTCAAATTGATAAGTTTTTTGCTGATCCACAGTGATTTCCACCTCCGCCAATGCCCTGAACCTATCGCTGTATGCAAAGAAATAAAGCCAAAGATTGGCGCTATCGGCATCGACGGCTTTGGTGACGGTATAAGCATCCTCCAACCACGCACTATTCCATTTCCTTGCGACCAACTTCACGGGTTTCCAAATGCCCACGTTCTTGTATTTCGGTGCCCAGTCCCAGCCGTGCTGGTAGGGTGCCTTGCGCGTGACGGCGTATTTTTCGGGCAAACGCGGCTGATGTTGCTCATAAAGAGCCAATTGCGTACTGTCATAACGAGGGAAATGCACCTCAAGCAGGTTGTCTTTCTCTTTTAGATAGTCATTCACCCATTGCTTCCACGAGCGGAACTGGTTGTCGGCGAAAAAGAGTTTTTCTCCGTTCAGTTTCACATCAGCGTAGGTGTCAAGGCCTTCGAAAACCAACTCAACGCAATAGTTTTCAAGCATTTCCTTGTCCACGTCGAAATGCAAGCTGTAGTCCCAAGGATGGTCGGAAATCCAGAGCAATTGGTTTTCCACCGTGCCGAGATAGGGATGCGGGATGAGGCCGTTTTCATAAAGGCTCTGTTGCACCACCGAGGGCACATCGACCTGCATATTAATATCTAAGGTGTCGCCCGTGAGCGTCCAGCCTTGGTCGAGGCTTTGCTCGATGACGTTGGGCTTTTCGGGTTGTTGGCAGGCGGAAATAGCGAATGCCAAGAGAATCAAGGGAAGTAGTTTTTTCATTTTGGGTCTTTTTTGGCACGCAGAATCCTAAGAATTATGGGAATTGTTGTCGCTTTGCGCCAACACGCTTCGCGTCATTGACCTCGTCGAATGCAGAGCATTTACGAACGAAGTGAAGCAATCCAGACAATATCCGGTAGGCTTCCCACAATTCTGCGTATTCTGCGTGAGATAATTATTGATTTCCGTGTGCGATAATCAAAACGGGTTCAAAATTTTTTCCATCTCGTAAATCAAATCGCGGTTCGACTCGGTCCAGACCATCGTGGCGCCCGTGGCATCCTTCTGGTTGGGATAGAGTTTCTCGTTGAAACGCGGCACCCAGTGGGCCAGCGAGGCGTGGCAATGCACCGCGCCCGTCATGTTGAGGATGTCCTTCACGTTGCCGAGGTTGATGCCGCCGCCCGGCATGATGCCGATCTTGTCGCCATAGCGGAGCTGCATTTCGGCAATCATCGGGACGCCTTCGAGGGCCGTGGGCTTGCCGCCCGAAGTCAGGATTTTGTCGAAGCCGAGTTCGATCAATTGTTCGACGGCCTCGAAAGGCTTCACGCAGGCATCGATGGCACGATGGAAGGTGAACTTCAAGCCCTCGCCGGCTCCCATCAAGGCCTTGATGGTCTCCACGTCAAGCTCGCCTTTGTCGTTCAGCGCCCCGACGACCACGCCCTCGAAGCCGAGTTTCTTGCAGAGCATGATGTCGGTCTTCATCATCTCCACTTCCTCGTCGTCGTAGATGTAGTTGCCCGGTCGCGGACGGATGAGCACGCGCATGGGGATAAACGAGATGTCGATGGCCTTGGCCAAGGTGCCGAACGAGGGGGTCACGCCGCCCACTTCGAGACATTCGCAAAGTTCGACGCATTGGGCGCAGCCGTCCATTGCGTTCTGCAACGACTTGATGCCGTTGGCACAGATTTCCAATCTTATCATAGTTGTCAAATTTTTGGGGCAAAGATAGGGAATTTGTTTAATTGCTGATTGTTTTAATTAACTACGTTGAAATGAAAATTCGGCGTTAGCCAATCTTCGATTTGTTGAAATGTTGGCGAAAAGGGGTTGGATTGCGGCCGAAAAAAAAAACATTCAAACCAGCCGAATAACACACTTTTTGTCTTGATTCGGCTAAATAAAGGGGTATTTATTCAGCCATATCAAATGATTTTTATATCTTTGCGGCCAAATTAAATGCTTATGGAAAACCTTATTGGAAGAAAACAGGAAGTACAAGAACTTGAAAACCTGTACAATAGTAAGAAACCCGAATTCGTGGCAGTCTATGGTCGCCGTCGTGTGGGCAAGACTTTCCTCATCAAGGAGCTTTTCCAAGACAGGATGACCTTCTACCACAGCGGACTTTCGCCTTTCGACAAGAAACGCAAAATCGGGGTCGGCGACCAATTGGAGGCTTTTTACACCAGCCTGACCACCTGCGGCATGAGCGAGGACCACTGCCCCGAATCGTGGGCCGAAGCCTTCCTCATGTTGGGCCGTTACCTCGACAGCATCAACGACGGCAGCCGCCAGTTGGTCTTCATCGACGAGCTGCCCTGGATGGACACGCCACGCTCGAAGTTCTTGGTTGCCTTCGAGCATTTCTGGAACTCGTGGGGCGCATGGCGCAACCATGTGATGCTCATCGTGTGCGGCAGCGCGACCTCATGGATACTCGACAACCTCATCAACAACAAGGGCGGACTCTACAACCGCCTGACTTGGCAAATCAAGCTGTCGCCGTTCACGCTTGGCGAATGTAAGGTCTTCTTCGAGGCGAAAAACGTCCCAATGTCAGCCTACGACCTCGTGGAGGCCTACATGATCCTCGGCGGCATACCTTATTATATGAACTATTTCCAGAAAGGCAAAAGCCTCGCGCAAAACATCGACATGCTGTTTTTTGCGAAAAATCCCAAGCTCAACATGGAGTTCGACCGGCTTTTCGGCTCCTTGTTCGCAAAGCCCGACGAATTCAAGGCCGTGGTGAGGCAACTCGCAAAACGGCACACTGGATTCACTCGGGAAGAAATCGCCAACCAACTGGGAATCAATGCAGGAGGAAGTTTTTCAAAGACCTTGGAGGCACTCGTGGCCAGCGACTTCATCACCAGTTACACCCCTTTCGGGAAGAGCAAGAAAGAGGTCAGATATAAACTCACCGACTGCTTCTGCCAATTCTACCTGACGTTCATCGACGGGCAAAATATCACCGACACCGCCTTTTGGCAACACAACCAAAACAAGCCCCAACTCAACGCTTGGCGCGGCATCACCTTCGAGCAAGTTTGTTTCCACCACGTTAGCCAAATCAAGCGGGCGTTGGGCGTCGAAAACGTGGTTTCGTCCGAGTCGGCGTGGATTGTGCGCGGCGACGACGACCACAAAGGGGCGCAAATCGACATGCTGATTGTCAGGGACGACCGTGTGGTCAACCTCTGCGAGATGAAATTCCTCTCGAAAGAATACGACCCGCAGGCCGACGACGACCTCAAGATGAGGGAACGCATCGCCACCTTGCAGGAACGCCTCTCGCCCAAGCAGACCATCCACCTGACGTTGGTCACGACGGTCGGCCTCAAGCACAACGCCCACAGCGGCGTGTTCCAGCAAGTGGTGACTATTGACAGTTTGTTTTGAGGATGGAACTGCGAAAATGTTTGCAAAAAAAATGGCAGCTTATGGGAAAAAGCAGTATTTTTGCCGTTGATAAAGAAAAAGAAAGGCTTGTCAGAACCAAGAATGAACTAACCGAACAAGCGAAACAGATAATTAACGAATGCAAGAGAAACACGACGATTGAATATTGACTAACATATTATAATTTGGGCTTTACGCTCTTGTTCTCACACTGAAAATCGGCAAAATTTTAGAACACGAGAATAAGCAAGCGGAAAGTTTGCGTTTTATGGCGCAAACTTTTTCGTGCTTTATTAGTGTTCATAAGGCTTTGCCGAGCCGTCAGTGTTAATAAGCAATCAAACGAAAGGTGAGCGCCATCTTTGTTGCTAATGGGCAAGAGACAGCCCCAAAAAGGCAACAAATCATGAGCAAACACCATCAATACCAAAACGACGATTTCCATATTGGGCAACTCATCAAGGCGGAATTGGCTCGACAAGGGCGCAGTATCACTTGGCTGGCCGCACAAGTGAACTGCACACGCGAAAACATGTACAAACTATTCCAACGCCCATGGATCAACACTGACCTGCTCTTTCAAATCGGCAAAGCATTGAACTACGACTTTTTCAAGGTTTGCTCCGACCACTTTCAGGAAAACGTGAACTAAAACTCCGATTTTTCGGAAAAAACAATTACTTTTTTCGATAATATAAGTTACATATAAAATATTGATTATAAATAAGTTTGATGTAATTTTTCAATTTGAAATAATCACAATTGTCAGCATAAAAAAAATCAAAACCATGGAAGATCAAAACAAAAAATCAAACGCATTGAAAATCGTTTTTTGGATAGCGACTATTGGCTGCTTCGTTTTTGGTTATTATAACACCCATTTGGGATTACGCACTTTCAATGCCTTTGGAAGCGGCAATGGAAGTTGGTTCTTGGCTGCCATTCCATTGGTGATGGTCGTTGGAGGCTACATTGCTTCAGTTAGAGGCACAAAATGGATGCTCGCCTTATACCTCACGGGTGAGATACTATTCTTTGTCTTTAACCTCACCTATTTATATCCCACTTATCTTGGGAGAACCTTAGTTAAAGAGGAAACGAGAGCTATAAAAGACTCACTCAATGTCTATCAAAATAGAATAGATAATAAAGTCGTCGTCTCTGGTGAAGAAATGCAAAAACTTAAAGAATTGGAAGTAGCACAAGAGATGCTGCTAACAGAAATCAAAGACAGGGAGGGGTTTGGCCCAAAAGCCACTGAACAACTCAATATCATCAATCGAATAGCTGGTACAAATTATACTCCAGATAGAACTTTAGGCAAAACCCAAGAAGAAAGGGAAAAGAAGTATAATTATTGGAAAGATCTTACTGACAAAGTAATTGAAGACTACACCATCAGTCTCATTCATGACAAGAATGCTGTTAAGTGGATGCAGATCAGAAATAAAATTGACGACGTCTCAAAGAATTACAACGGAAAACTTGAAATGATTCTTAATGACAACTCCGATGTGGACATAAGCCACGAGGCTATTGCCAACAACCCTCAAATTTCGGAACTAAAACGCCTCACTACCCAGTTGGACGAAATTGCCGAAGATGTCAACTCTATCGCGCCTAACACATTTTACAAGATAGTAACAGGAAAAGAAACCATAGCATTCCCCAAAACGCAACAACTTGGAACATTCCAACACACAATGATTTCCGTTGGAGAACGTCTAGGCAAGTTGGACACTTGGGGGGTCATTATCATCTGTTTCTTCTTCGATTTGCTTGGCCCTTTCCTTTTCTATTTCTATTTGAGGAAAGATGACGACGAAAGCTACTACGGATACGATGATAAGGTTTTCGACAAGCCATGGTGGAAACGGATTTTCAAACTTGATTAATAACATACAAAAACACATATTATACCTATTATCGAAACAATCCCAACAGGAGGAGAATCGTCCCCAAAGCCGTCTTCTAGATCTTCTCAATCTTTAAGGTATAAATACTATGGGAAAAACGACCTTACTATGATTTCAGAAGATGAAATCCTGCAAGACATTGCACGGAGGATACAAGATGGCCGCAGACTGATCATTCCCATTGGACTTCCCAACTCGGGCAAGTCGATGTTCATAGCTTCATTGATTGCATACGCTTTCAGAAGAGACGCGAAAGAAGACAATTCCTGCAACTTTGACCATGTCATACCCAAAGAGCTTTCAGGAGTAAAAGATATTACTGATGCATTGGACGGACATTCTGTATTACCCTCAACTACAGAAAATTGGTTTTCCATAATAGACCTAAACATGGAATCGAGATATCGTCCTAACAAAAGAATCAAAGTGTCATTAATTGATTTTTCAGGCGAGGACATAGAACGCTTGATAGGCATTAAGCCAGACGACTATGGCTCTGCAAAAAAAATCGAGAAAATTCTGGCTGCATGCATAGCTCGCAAAGCCATTTTCGCAGTTCTCACGCCAGTTGACAAACATTTAAGCGAAATCGGCGAGGTATCAGATTTCGACAGAAAGGAAGACTCGGAGATGAAAGCTTTCATTGACAAAATCAAAAGAGAAAACCTTAAGCTCTACAGACTGACCAAGTTTTTGATGATTGTGACAAAATGGGACACGTTACCCAATAAGGTGAGTTGCGAGACTTTTCTCAAAAAACACCGCAACGAACTCTACAATGAGTATTCAAGCAATTCCAAGTCTTATGGATTACTTCCTTATTCCGTAGGCAATGTTGTAGGCGACACCATTATCGATATCGTATTGCGGTCGCCCAAGAACTTTTGGTATACGCTGTATCGTTGGTGTACTGGCAATCATGTTTTGCCTTGGTGGAAACGTATCTTCTCGTAACACATAATAATTAAGAAAGAGAATGATTGAAATTGTTGTTTTCGGCAAGCCTAGTACTTTCGAATCCTACAAGTTTGATTTCGGCGTACATAAAGTGCAAACCCCTGAAAACTCGCATCGCGAACCGAATATCAAACCAGTAGATTTTAATGAACCTGTAATTCACTATTACAAAAAGGACGGTATTGCCGGCTGGGAAGTCTATAGACGTTGCAAAAGCTTTGATTCCGAACGGCCAGGCATCATTTTCGGAGTCGGAATAGAGTCCGACAGGGATTTTGGATTAATGGAGTCTTTGCGCAATCTATTAATCCCTTTGTGGGAGGACTTTGCACAAGCCTTCATCGACGAGAGCAACAAATTCAAAACTGGAAGCATAACCGATGCTTTGAGGACCACCAAATGGAGCCAAGAAGAAGAAAGAAAAATCCGTGGTTTTTTCAAAGAGGCAGACTTAACTGCACCCAATGAGTTGGTCGCGCCTTTATTATTGGTTATTAGTGATTTTGAGGACATCAACAGAATAGAGGATTCACTTAAGAGCTATTCAGATGTTTACATTGCAAGCGATGCCAACCTATTCCAAAATCTGGTCAATAGGGACATACTGACAAAACAAGCCAATAATGAAATTCACATTGTAAAAGACGGGGAAATCGTAGTTTATAAGCCATCTGGAAATGACGATCCGCAAAGAGGTTCAAAGTCGTCTGATGGAAACAGCAAACGAGGCCGTATTTGGGTTTGGGGAAAGTCAAAAGGCGGGAATGACGCACCCAATTCTGGAAGCAGTGGCGAACCAAAGCCTCCAACAAAGTTTCCGACCAAACTCATTGCCGCAATCATTGTGTTACTGCTCATTATAGGAGCATATTTCGTATTGTTCAGCCCTAAACCAGCTGACAGAATCGATTTTGCCAAACCGCCCACTGGAACGGAATATATTACGGATGGCTTCAATCTTCAGCCGACATTGTACCATGGCGAATCAAAAAAGACCTCTACAAAACTAGAAGACATTGGCTGGGCAATTGAAGGCGATGGTGCCAAATTCATTAGCATTGGTGACGACCAGAAAATTGCCTTTACACAAGTCTATTTTTCAGAAAAGCCTCGCCATGAATCATCCATCACTGTGGTGGCAAGCATTGACGGGAAAACAATCGGGAGTGTCGACTACAAATTGGCCGCATACGCAAAGCCAAAGGCTAATATGCTGAAAATGACAGAATATAAAACTGCCATTGTAAACGATTTAAAATTAAGCCCACAATTATCTTATAATGGGGACCCAGATGTTTCTACAAAATTGGAAGATATTCGATTTGAAGTTTCTCCAAACGGACTCGCCACTATAGATGGAGACCACAAACTCATTGTTAACCCAAACAATCGTCCTGAAAACGACACAGAGGTTACCGTTACTGCTTATCTTGACGACACGTCCATTGGTAGTCAAGTATATATAATTAGTAAGCAACGGTCTACGCCATCCCCAATCCCGTCCCCAATCTCTGGAAAAATCAAATGCAAATCTAAAACGTCTTCTGGAGACTATTTATCCAAAACATTGTTCACCACAAGAGATATAACAAATCACAGATTTATAGCCACTGACGACAAAGACAATAAATATACTGCTGGTGGTTGGAAATGTAGCCCACAGATGTCACTTACAGGCGACAACCAAAACCCAATGTCTTTTATAAAAGCCCCTTCGCCAGGAGACTATACACTCGAATACTGGGTGGATAATACGAAAAAGGCAAGTATCAAAATCATCATCACTGAAGAATAAAAGAAAACCACTATGAAAAACACATCAATCATCTTTCTATTCACAGCTTTGTTTCTCGGGATAATTGCTCCACAATATGCTTGTGGACAAAGCAAAAACCAATCAAAACAGCAACTTATATCACAGATTGAGTCATTGAAAAGAGAGAACAAAAACTTAATAGACAATCTGAACGAGAAGACAAACGAATTAAACGCCATAAAAAAGAAAGCTCAGGAAAAAAAATATTCTCCTGAAATTGACGAATTGCTAAATATCGAAGACACTTCCATTTTTAGAAGCCGCTTCAAGTCATTCGACATTAAAGCTGTTCATCCACGAAGCCGCGAAATGTACCAATGGATTCAAGAAATTCATGAATTAGGTCACTTGATGACAGAAATTGAAACTGCCAACGCTACCATTGAAAGATTCAATTCCGATTTGGCCAATCTTCCTCCTGCTACCATCAAGCAGCTGGAAACACTCAACAGCGGAATTAAGGACAACATTCGCAGTGCCGACGAAAAAAGAACAACGATAGATCAGTCATACAAAGAAATGAAAGTAGTGTTTTCCATAGCTCAAATGGATTATTACAATAGTTTGGTGGAAAAACTGAACGATTTCATCAACCTCTACTTTAATGAGTAAAACAAGTTTCATATCTGTTTGTGTTGCCGCCACAATGGTTCTTGCACAATCATGTTCCCCTGATTGTAAAGAAGTAACCATAAAAAAGCCCATTTGGAAAACACATTATGAAGAATATTGGGTGGAGAAAGACACGATAAAAGAAAAGACTGTTACCACTGACACAATGGTCTCCTATAGTGTAACGAAACACCGAACAGAAAAATCCTACAGGAAAAACTATCATGACGAAGTTTACGAAACAAAAGTGACCCACTATATTACCATACGCAACAACAACGAACAGTATTCCAATGCTTTCTGCATTCGAATCACCGGAAACGAATATGATGAATACTCAAAGAAATGGAAAAGCTTCGAAAGAGAGTCCGGTTATGTCACCATATCACCAAAAAACAGTTATACTTTCTCCGTTAAACATTCTGACAGATGGAGGAACGAGGGGACGTACACTGACGAGGGTAATGTTGAAATTAGTGTCCTACAACGACCGTCAACAATTAGCATAACAAGACAATCCATTTCAAAATACAAGAAAAAATGCATTCGTCGCTTTGACGAGATGACATTTAAGGACACTGTTGTCAGTAACTGCGAATGTGACATTGACGCGTTAAAATCGGAATACAAGGCCGTTCAAAGGACATACGAAAAGCTGAAAAACGAAAAACTAATCAAGGAATAGTCGATGAAACACGTATTAAGAGCATTCACTTTCATTATATCAATCATCATATTGACGACATGCCAAAGCAAACAAGAAGAGAAAGATTTCCTTTTTGAAGGGAAATATCCACCAATTAAGGTCGTCACTATTACAGAAGATGAGAAAAGCTATGCCATCCCTGCCATTTCAGGACATTGCATAGTCTTTTTTGAAGACGAAATCTCGCCATTACAAGCAAAAACCATAATTGAAAGAAACGGAGGCAAGATCATTGAACAAATGCCTGATTTCAATTACTATCTTGCCTTGGTCAAAGAAGGAAAGGAAAACACGTTCATCGGTCGAATGAAAGAAGAAAGACTTGTGGAATATGTATTTCTGAACAGCATAAACATAGGTAATTCTGAAGTGTATATATTGGATAATTTTAAGGACATTGAACCAGAACTCTTGACCACACACGGGAATGCTGTCGTATCAACATTTTCAAAATACGCCGGAGCACTCAGTCGTGTTCATAATGTCAATCGAGCGATTTTGAATAACATTCAATCAGAGACGAAAATCGGGCAGATTTGGGAAGCAATTAAAGTGATGGCCACAGCAAATACAATATGTACAGATTTAATGAACTCTGTTTCAAATACGAAAAATGGTGATATAACCATGATTAATATGTCTTTTGGCGTTGGCTTGTCTGATCAAGAAGGAAGATCGTTTGAGGATGCCACAAAAGAGGAACAGGATAGTTATATATTGAACTATGCAAAAGGGTTAGAAAACTTGTCTGTTTGTTTTGAAAAAATGAGGAAAAAGGGGTATTCCAATTTTATTGTTTCCAAATCTTCGGGCAATGACGGGATGCATCAAATGGAATTGATATTGGATGAATTGGACGAAAACACTTTGCGAACCTTACAGAATCATCTAATCCTGGTCAATGCCTATGACACAAAGGAAAAAATCTTGTATTCAAATAATATGACAAAAAAAAGCCCTTTATCGACAACCATTGATGTTACACCAGAACTTTGGTCAGGTACTTCCTTTGCAGCCCCAAAATTGTTAGGCTTTGTTGATAGGGTTATCTCCAAATACAGTTCCTTGAAGGCTCAAGATATAATAGCAGCAATTCGCAATGCGACACCATCTGACACAAAACAACCCATGACATATGAAATGCTGGAAAAGGAAGCTGCAAAATTGGCAGAAACTAGAAAACAATGTAAAAAATATACTTTTACCCTCAACATGACTTCCGACTATAAAGGAGAATGGGATCTATCGGATGAAAAAGGTCATGAAATAGTCAAATACCATGTCCATGACACCTATAGTTACGAGTACTTATCAGGTAACAAAATGGCAATAGACATTGACAACACGACCAACTATGATCTGGAAATCCTATTGGAAGTCCTTGATTCCGACAAAAAAGTGCGATCATTAAGATACATACTTGAAAAAGGCCAGAAAGAATCTTTTTATGTTCAACAATCAGATTTGCTTGGCGATTCTGACCATATAAGCGTGAGAGAAACAAAAATAACAATCACAACTTGGTAGTATGAAAAACGAAGAAACGGGAAGTATTCCTTACGAAAAATCAAACAATGTAGAAACAAGTCTATTCTTAACCCAAGGACGCATTACAAGAAAGGCTTTAGTCCTACGAATACTATTATGTACACTGATATGGTTAGCGTTTCACGCGGTTTATTCCTTTTGGTTTCAACCCGAATACCAAAAATACAAAGATAAAGGTGGAGGGATCATACAAGAAGGTGCTCGCGTTGTCGAAACTCGCTACAACATCTACAAAACAATAGATTTTTATGTAATTCCATCATTATTAGCAGTCTTCCTCCTTATTCAAGCCATAAAAAGAGTACACGACACCAACTTTAATGGATGGTATCTGCTTTTGCCTTTTTTCAACATTTATCTTTTGTTTTCAAAAGGAACAGATAGTGACAATGATTTTGGATTATTACCTCATGCCGAGAAAAAAAGTCCGACATATAAAACCAATGATGAAAACTGACACTTCAGAGTCCGATTAATCAAGCCCTTTTAGTATCCATACGATCAGTTAATTTATTGTTTCTCAACACGGATTCTCTGGCAATCGTACCAAAACCTATACTGTCCAGAATTCAATTATCGGTTTTTATTCTTACCTTGACAGATATTTTCCAACTATGAGATTTCAGAAAGGCAAAAACCTCGCGCAAAACATCGACATGCTGTTTTTCGCGAAGAATCCCAAGCTCAACATGGAGTTCGACCGGCTTTTTTGGCTCCCTGTTCGCCAAACCCGACGAATTCAAGGCCGTAGTGAGGCAACTCGCAAAACGGCACACAGGATTCAGTCGGGAAGAAATCGCCAAACAATTAGGAATCAACACAGGAGGAAGTTTTTCAAAGACCTTGGAGGCACTCGTGGCCAGCGACTTCATCACCAGTTACACCCCTTTCGGGAAGAGCAAGAAAGAGGTCAGATACAAGCTCTCCGACTGCTTCTGCCAATTCTACCTGACGTTCATCGACGGGCAAAACATCACCGACACCGCCTATTGGCAGCACAACCAGAACAAGCCCCAGATCAACGCTTGGCGCGGCATCACCTTCGAACAGGTATGCTTCCTCCACGTTAGCCAAATCAAGCGAGCTTTGGGTGTCGAAAACGTGGTTTCGTCCGAGTCGGCGTGTTCCAACAAGTGGTGACCATCGACAGTTTGTTTTGAGGATGAACCTGCGTCCGAGATTTCCAGATTGAACTCTGAAATATCACAACTGAAAACCGAACTGCCTGGAACAATAAAAACGAACCTTCCTACCCCACCATACTCCTATACTTCCCCCTCACCTCCTCCAGCACCTCGTCAATCGACACGGGCCTGTTTTCGTGCGCGTCAAGAGCCACGTTGTACATGAACGGCACATCGTTGTAGAAATGTTCCTTGGAATGGGTGTGGCCAAAGAGGTTGATGACACCTTGCTTCAGCGTCTCGTGCTGAAGGTTGGTGGTGATGCTCGGATAGTGACTCAAATAAAAACTGTAGCCTCGGTAGCGGAACCGCAGCGCATATTGAACCTCGACAATGCCCGGCTCGGCGCGATACAAGGCGATGCGCGTGTCGGTGTCGTGGTTGCCAATGACGACGTGCTTCCTCCCTTTCAGTCGCGCAACAATCTTCATGCCTTCGGCATTGCCATCGCCTTTGCCTCCTACCA